>Ga0007882_10000831_pt1 | contig 18104 bp, 18 predicted proteins | sample CryBogCBH12Aug01_FD_71195 | JGI IMG/M metagenome (GOLD analysis project Ga0007882, IMG submission 71195) | Freshwater microbial communities from Crystal Bog, Wisconsin, USA - CBH12Aug09.1 | ecosystem: Environmental > Aquatic > Freshwater > Lake | place: Crystal Bog, Wisconsin, USA | collected... | reverse complement strand
CCGGCGGTCGGCGGCGGCGCAGATGGCGGCGCTGACCGCCGGCGACCGCCAGACCCTGACCCGCCTGGGGGTCCGCTTCGGCACTGAAAGCATCTTTCTGCCGGCGCTTCTCAAGCCGCCGGCGCAACGCCTGCGCGGCCTGCTGTGGTGCGCCCGCCATGGCTGGGCGCCGGTTCCGACGATTGCCGCCGGCCGCACCTCGCTGCCGGTGGACGGCCGGCTCCCCGCCGCCTGGTACGAAGCCGTCGGCTACCGCTGTTGCGGCCCGCGGGCGGTGCGCGTCGACATGCTGGAGAGGATCGCCGTGGCGGCGCGCAAACTGTCGCGCGAGGGAGAATTCGCCGCACCGGTGGAACTGCCCTCGCTGCTCGGCTGTTCCCAGGAGGACGCCGGTATGGTGCTTGAGAGCCTCGGCTACCGTGTCGCCGGCGGCGACGGCAGGTATGTGGCTGGCCGAACGTCGGCGACGGGCGGTCGGCGAAGGCCGCCCGCCCGGGTTCCGCACGCCGACTCGCCGTTCGCGGCGCTGAAGCGGTTGACGTCGGGGTAACCCATGGACCGCCTGCGGATCGATAAATGGTTGTGGTTCGCCCGCCTGGCCAAGTCGCGCAGCTTCGCCCAACGCATGGTCGAGAGCGGTGCCGTCAGTCTCAATGGTCGAACCCTGCAGAAGGCCAGCACCGAGTTGCGGGCCGGCGACCAGGTAAAACTGAGCGGCGAACGGCTGGTCAGACATATCAAGGTTCTGGCCCTGGGCGCAAGGCGAGGCCCGGCGGTGGAAGCCCGCCTCCTGTATGTCGAGATTGCGGTCGAGCCGGCGCCGCCCGACAACTGACAGCAAGACCACTTGGAGCAGGGGGTTGTCTGATCGTCGAGGCTATGTTAGGCAGAGCGCCGCGTCGCTGATCGGGTTTGGCGGGCGGCGGAGGACTGTACGGAGTTCACTATGACTTATGTCGTCACGGAAAACTGCATCAAGTGCAAGTACATGGATTGCGTCGAGGTCTGCCCCGTCGACTGTTTCTATGAGGGCGAGAATTTCCTCGTGATCAATCCCGACGAATGCATCGATTGCGGTGTGTGCGAACCGGAATGCCCCGCCGAGGCGATTTTCCCCGACAGTGAACCGAAATCCACCGACTGGCTGGAAACCAATCGCCAATACGCCGCGCTGTGGCCGAACATCACCCGCAAGGGTGAACCCGATGCCGATGCCGACGATTGGAAGGGCAAGGCCGACAAAGCCAAGCTGCTGAGCCCCAATCCCGCCAAGCGCTGATCTCCCGTCGCGCCCGGCTTCAGCTCCTGAATTTGCGCCGATCGGGGGTGGCCGCGCGCGCCTTCCGGTCGGGAAGTGCATTTGCGGGAGAATTAATCTGTTCTGAACATTTTGCCTATGGTATAAGAAACGTCCTGCCGAGCTAGACTCGGGAGTCGGCCGCTTGTGCGGCCTGGGCGGATTGCCCCATACGGACTTTTTAAGAACCCGGACCGACCACTTTTGTGGGTCGGTGGGCGTATTCTTTGTGCAAGGTCGGCTTCGTTTTTTTTAGGGAAGAGCGGCAAATGCTCCACGACGTTTCTTTTTCCGAGGGGGATTTTGTTGTCTATCCGACGCATGGGGTCGGCAAGGTAGCGTCCATTGAGCGGCAGAAGATCGCCGGTCACGAACTCGAGTTATTCGTCATCACCTTTGATCGCGACCGTATGACACTGCGTGTGCCAGTCCCCAAGGCCAAGAAGTCCGGTCTCAGGAAACTGTCATCGCACAGCGTCATGGAAGCGGCACTGGGACGCCTGCGTGGTCGCGCCAAGGTCAAAAGGGCCATGTGGAGCCGTCGCGCCCAGGAATATGAGGCAAAGATCAATTCCGGCGACCCGGTATCCATTGCCGAGGTGGTGCGAGATCTTCACCGCAATGCCAATCAGCCCGACCAGTCTTATAGCGAGCGGCAGATCTACGAAGCGGCGCTCGAACGACTGGCCAGCGAACTGGCGGCGGTGGAACGGATTGAACCGGCGATGGCGGCCCAGAAACTGGAAAAACTGCTGGAAGCCGCCTGAGGCGACCTGCAACTCGCTGGTGACCGTTCGGAAATTCCAGGCTATCCTGGCGGCGCGGACTTTTCTGGCGCCGTCAGGGTAATTTTTTCTGGAAGGTCGTTTGCCCCGCCATGTCTTCCGAACAAAGTATTTTCGCGACATTGCGCGAAGGGCGCGTCTGGGCGGTTTCGGCAATTCATGGTGACGCCGCCAGACTGGCGGCTGTGCACCGGCAGTTGGCCGAACGGTTTCAGCCAGGGGATCAGCTCGTGTATCTGGGTAATTACTCGGGACATGGCGTCGCCGTGCGCGATTGCATCGATGAGTTGCTGGTCTTTCGCCGCTCGCTGCTGGCCCGCCTCGGCACCGATTGCGCCGATATCGTCTTCCTGCGCGGCGCGCAGGAGGAGATGTGGCAGAAGCTGCTGCAACTGCAATTCGCCCCCAACCCGGTGCAGGTCCTGCAGTGGATGGTCGGCCAGGGCATCGAGCCGACCATCGAGGCTTATGGCGCCTCGGTCGCCGACGCCATTCTGGCGGCCCGCGAAGGCACTCTGTCGCTGACCCGCTGGACCAGCCAGCTACGCCAGAACCTTCGGCTTTTTGACGGGCATAACGCGTTGATGAGCGTGTTCAAACATGCCGCTTTCACCGTCGAATCCTCTCTGTTGTTCGTGCATGCCGGGATCGACCCGCAGCGCCCGCTGTCGGCGCAGAGCGACAGCTTCTGGTGGGGGGCGTCCGGTTTCGCCTCGATGAGCGAGCCTTATGCCGGGTATCGCCGGGTGGTGCGGGGGTTTGATCGCCGCCATCCCGGTTTGGTCGAAAGCGAATTCACCGTCACCGTCGACGGCGGCTGCGGCTTCGGCGGCGATCTGCTGGCCGCCCTGTTCGCCCCCGGCGGCGATCTTCTGGACACCATCAGCGCCTGACCAGGCGGAAAGCGGCATGAAGGGCGACAGGGACTTTCTGGCTGACCTCTACCCCCCGATCGACCCCAACCGGCAAGGCTGGCTTGGCGTCAGCGACGGGCACCGGCTTTATTGGGAAGAGTCCGGCAACCCGGAGGGGGTCCCGGTGCTGTTCCTGCATGGTGGCCCGGGGGCGGGATGTTCCTCCCTGCACCGGCGGTTTTTTGATCCCCGGCATTACCGCATCGTGCTGTTCGACCAACGCGGTTGCGGCCGCTCGCAGCCCCATGGCGATGTCCTTAACAACACCACCCCCCTGCTGGTCGCCGACATTGAAGACCTGCGCCGGCATTTCGGCATCGTCGAGTGGCTGCTGTTCGGCGGCTCCTGGGGCAGCACCCTGGCGCTGGCCTATGGCCAAACTCATCCGGAACGTTGCCTCGGCTTCATCCTGCGCGGTGTCTTCCTGTTTACCAGGGACGAGGTGGACTGGTTCGTCAATCATATGCCGCGGTTCTTTCCCGAAGCCGGGCGGGCTTTCCGCGACCATCTGCCGGCGGGAGAAAGAAACGATCTGCTGGCCGCCTATCACCGCCGCCTGATCGATCCCGACCCCACCATCCATATGCCGGCCGCCCAGGCCTGGTGCTCCTACGAGGAATCCTGTTCGCGATTGCTGGCCGAACCCTGTGAAACGCGGATGTCGGCCTCGGCCCTGGCGATGGCGCGGATCGAGGCGCATTACATGGTCAATGCCGGCTTTCTCGAGGAAGACCAACTGCTGCGGAACATCCATCGCCTGCACGGCAAACAGGCAACCATCGTCCAGGGACGCTATGACGTGGTCTGTCCGATCCTCAGCGCCGACCGCCTGGCCCAGGTCTGGCCCGGGGCATCGCTGCTGGTGGTCGCCGATGCCGGCCATTCGGCGATGGAGCCGGGAATTCGCGGATCTCTGGTGGCGGCAACCAACCGCTTTCGCCAAATTTCCTAGTTGATTGATCGGCGCCGCCGGGCATGCGATAAAACCAACCGGGCGCCCGTAGCTCAGCAGGATAGAGCACAGGATTCCTAATCCTGGGGCCGTGAGTTCGAATCTCGCCGGGCGCACCAAACTTTTCAATGCGTTACAAGTTTATTCGCACATCCAGCAATCACGCTAGCAATCATATAGCAATCACCGAGTCAACCGGCGGAAGCGGCATCGCCCTTTTGGCAAAAAAATGGGATACCCTGGCGCGGCCTCGCCTGGGCGTTAGCACTATTTGTGCGACGGATGATCTCCGAGTGACGGTTCAGGAAATCCCACAACGACTTAAAACGCGGGAAGGCTGCTCCCTAAGTGGCTCTTGCCGATCGTCGGCTCTATATTCCGAAGCAATCGCTTGTCTTCGTAAACCGGTCAGACCTCACCTGGCCCAGCAACGACCTTGACCTCCTCTCCACCGGACGGCGGTGTAGACCCATCTACTTCGTTCAGACTGATTGGAGACCTTCCGGAGAACCGGTCATTCATTCGGCTTTTTGGCGGGGGCTCAGAGCGGCGTCAACACGGCGAATTATGTCGCCTGCAATCGGAAGGGCGCCTTGGGAGGGGGCCCATCGAGCAGGACACTTTCGGTCTGACAATGTTGGTCATCCTGCCGATGATCGGCACCACGCTCTTTGGAGCGAGCAGCCGGAGTTTGGCCCGGTGGACGGCAGCGCCCCAGGTTGCTACTCTGCGCGCCATGATTCTAAAGGAACCGCCAGAAATTCGCCATGGCGACAAGTTCGGAGAAGCCGGCGACAAGGCCGAGCGCCAGATGGCCTTCTATCTGAAGCAAGCGTTCGGGCACGACGAGACGGTCCAGGTCCTCAACAACATCCGATTGGAGCGTGACGACGGCATCGCAAGCCAGGTCGACCATCTGATCGTCCACCGCTGGGGCTTTGTCGTCATCGAGAGCAAGTCCGTCCACGACGCCATTGAGGTCAATGAACACGGCGAATTTTCACGCTGGCACGCCGGACGACCGCACGGCATGCAGTCTCCAGTCGAGCAGGCCAAACGGCAGATCGAGTTCTTCAAGCAATACCTGAACGACCACGCCGAAGAGATCCTGGGCAAGGTGTTGGGAATGCAAAAGCGATTCGGCGGCAGGACCTGGGACCATTTGGTCGCGATCTCGGACACCGGGCGGATCCACATGAAGCCGGCGTCGGTCAAAAGGCCGCCGACCCTTTGCAAGGCCGAGCAGGTCGTGGGCCGAATCCGTGAATTGTTCGAACAATACGCGCCGCTGCTCCAGAGCGATCCGCATCCGAAATTCAGTCGGGACGAGTTGGGAAAGATCGCGGCATTCCTCCTGGAGCATGACCGTCCCTTCGGATCTCCCAAGCGAGAAGCCACGGTCGTGGAAGCGGCGATCTCTCCGGTGGCCACCATGACAGAAGGTAAGAAGCCGCTGCCGGCCGGAGTGTTCAGCCTGATGGACCCCGGTGCCGTAGGTTTCTTCAAGATGACAGCGAAAGGGGGCAACATGAAAGCGGCTGGACCATCATGCGGCAAATGTGGCAGCGGGTCCGTCAGCGTCGAATTTGGCAACACCTATTATCTGAAGTGTGGCGATTGCGGAGCAAACACTCCGATCAAGCCGTCCTGCCCGACCTGTGGCGGCAAGGAGAAGATTTCCAAGCGCGGCCGCGAATACACAGCGGCCTGCAATGCCTGTGGGACCGCCCGCCATTATTACACCAATCCAGCATGAAGGCGGGCGGGCGGACGCCGATCTGGGCCTGACTAATAGATCCCCCGGCCGCACGAGGGAACCGTCGAAGGTTCAGGGATATGGTGGTTGCGAGACCATTCCGGAGAATTGCTGTCGTGGCTAGGCTGCGCCCAAGACGGGCGTTCCGGGGGTCGGCGCCGGTTTCCGACAGCGGACATCCCACGGATGTCAATCGTGGTGTGAGCCACGGTTGACAGGCGGCATTATGTCAACTATGGTTACCAGATGGTCGAAATATTCAAATCAATTCATTTCGACGGGTGGTTGCGCGGGCTGCGCGACATACGGGCTGTTGCCCGGATCCAAGCCCGGATTGACCGATTGGCTCTCGGCAATCCCGGCGATGTAAAACCTGTCGGCGCAGGTATATCGGAGATGCGGATCGATAATGGGCCTGGCTATAGGGTCTATTTCATGCGGCGCGGGCTAATCGTAATCGTTCTTCTGTCCGGTGGCGACAAGAGTTCTCAGCAGCAGGACATCGAGACAGCAAAGGCACTGGCCGCGGAATGGAAGGAGTAAACGAGATGTCAGAACCCCTCTTCAGTCGTTACGATTCTGCCGATTACCTCGGGACCGAGGCCGGTATCATGGCCTATCTGGATGCCGTGATGGCCGAAGGCGGTGACGATCCGGCACTCCTCGCCCATGCCCTCGGCGTCGTCGCTCGGGCCCGCAACGTCAGCAAACTGGCCCGCGACACAGGAATGAGCCGTGAGGGCTTGTATAAGGCGCTCTCCGGGGATGGCAACCCCAGTTTTGCGACGATAGCAAAGGTTGCGAAAGCGCTTGGTCTGCGAATCAGCTTTACACCCGATCAACCGGCCGCGTGACAAAGAATTCGATCCGCTCTCCCGCGCAAATAATCGGCAGCCGAGCGCCCATTATGGTCGTTCAGGGGCATGGTCGCGGCGTCCGATCGTGGTCATTGATCAGGTAGCTCCGCTAAGGCCTGGACGGTTCGATATCGCAGCAGCGGCCTTGACATTTTCTCATATTATACGCATTTTACATATTATCTGCATTGACGTGGTCGAAAGAGGTTCGCCATGAAGACAGTCGAGCGTGTCGTCACCACCGCCGGCGAGCTCGTGCGCCAATTCTCGCATTACAGCGATGTCGCACTTGGCCAGCCGGTCGTCGTCACCAGGAATGGGCGGCCGCGAAATGTACTCATCTCAGTCGAAGAGTATGAGCGGCTGAAGAAGCGGGATCAGCAGGCATTTCTCGCGGTGGATACCCCCGAGCATTTCCTTGAGGAAATCGAAGCCCTCGCCCGCAGTGATGAGAATTGACCGGAACCACGCCCGAGCGCGGGTCGGTCATCCGTTACTCCTATCTATGGGCGGACGAAAAAGCCCAAGGGCAGGAAGAAGGCCGGAAGGATCGTCCAGCCCTTGTGCTCGCCCTGTCGGTTAAGGAGGCCGATGGAACCACAGAGGTCCTCGTCCTCGCTGTCACCCACACGCCGCCGGCCAATGCAGCCGATGTGGTGGCCTTCCCGCAAGACATCAAGCGCCGGCTGGGTCTTGACGATGCGCCGTCCTGGATCGTGACGACGGAAGCCAATGCCTTCGTCTGGCCGGGGCCGGACATTCGGCCCGTCCCCGGTCGCACGCCGCCGACTGTAATCTATGGGCGGGTGCCCGACAGCCTGCTCCGGCAGGTCGCTCGATCCTATCTCGCGAACCGCGACAAGCAGCGGAGCCGGTTGATCCCACGGACCGAGTAGCGCCCATTTAGGGCATTCACGAGCCCGGTCTCAGCGGCAGAAAGCGGTCACTGACACGGATGGTCCGCCCCGCGCGGTGGCACTGATTTCGTCCCCCACGATAGCCGACAACTGCAAGATTTCCCTGATTGATCCGCCGCATCTTCGACGTCGGTCTCAGCAATGTTGTCCCCTGATTTGCAAATAGGGGTGTCAGCGGCGGCCCCGACTCTTTCGGAGTGGTAGCGAAAACTTCGGCCCCAGGTTGTGGGTTCAGTCGGCCTCAGATAGCGGATTGGGTCGGCCCTGGCAGCCGAACCGGATCTACTGGTTTTCGGCCGTCGATGCTTCTGCTACGAAATCCTCCGAATGGTCATGATTCAATAAGAGAAGAGTCGTATGGGACGCCAGATGCCTAGAAAGCCCTACCCCGACAGACGCCGCGATGATTTTGACAAGAGTACCATCGCCGCAGTGGCAAAACGGATGTGCCCTGGATTCCTGCTTGCACCCATATGCATCATCGGTGGCCTTGTTGCCAAAGGCCTCGGCGACGGCACGACGCGGCCGTGTTGTCGGGCTTCTTCCGATTGCGAACGGCCCGACGGTTGGTAAATTCCTTCTGGGGAAAGGCTGCCACGAACGACCTCAAAGCGGGACGATCGCTCAATGAGAGATCACGAAGTGATGGCCCCTGGTGCTCCGGAGGCAGATCGGGAACCATCGAACTGCAAAGAAAGGATCACATGGGACATCGGCCAGGAGGGGCCGGTCGGGTTCCCGGACCAGGACCACCTGCGTTGGCCGACCCAGCGCGATATCTGGGCAGTGGCCTTAAAGGCGGCTGCCAAGGTCGAGAAGCGGTTCGGCCTTGATGACCTTGGCCCCTGGACCGACTTCGAGTGGGCCAAGCTGAACGGCGAGCTCTCGGCACTGCGCTGGGTGCTGGGCGACGAATGGGACATGCTCGACACGTAAGATCGTGGGAGCGCGAGTGCTCTATCCCGCGTTTTCCAGAGATCGACGTTCGCGCGTATATTTGCGGCCTACGACGTATTCGCTGTCCGCCAACTCCGGCGCTATTTTCGAGGTCGTGAAGATGACCTGGTGGGGACTATCGTATTTGGCGGATTCGGCGACGATAATGCGTTGGAAATTCCACGACCGCTCCTGGACCATGCCCTTGTCTTCGATGTTGTCGAGGAGGAGAAACCTCGGCAGCCCGAAATTTGGGTCTTCCAAGGCGGACAGGTACAGGCCGAACAGGAAGCTGTTTTTCAGCACTACCATTCCGCTCGCGCTTCGGGATCGGTTCTTGTCGTCGTTAACAGCTAACCAGTCTTCAGCGAAGCTGAAGGATATGTGGGTCACATCGCCGAAATCGTTATGCTCGGCGAGGTCCTTTGTAAGCACGCGCTTCGAGTTCTCGGAAACCGCGTTATAAGCGGTTAGTTTTCTGCGCGCCTGGCCGCTCACGATGGCGCCGATGATGTCCTTCAGGCTTGAAATACGCTGGCTCAATCGCTCCTTTTCGGCGCTCAGCAGGGCGATTTCGGTGGCAAGTTCCAGTCGTTTCTGGAGGACTTGCAGCTCGCTATCCAGGAACCCAATTCTCCGCCCCAATTCGGCGACAAAGTTCTCGCGGTCAGTTCCATAGCCGCGGCGCGCGAGTTCGGACGCTTCGGTAATCTGATGGAGCGTCGACTTAGCCGAGCGCAATTTGCTCTTGAGGATCGTTCGAGTCTGAATGCGGTCCTCCTGCAAGGCCCGCGACTCCTTGAGCTGCATTTCGATGTCGAGACGCACAGCGAGCGCCGCCGACGCAGGTTCTTTGGCGGTAAGACCGGCGCCGCACAAATGACAGTGGTTTGGGTCTTTCACGCTTTTTGTCGGGCTGAAACATGCTGGACAGAATTCGAATTGCACCTGACCGAGGGCGAAGAAAGTCGTCGCAGCGTCTTCGAATTCGGCCAGCGTTTCTTCGAGATGCGCGATAAAATGGCCGGCATCGAGAATCTCGTAATCGAGGACAGAAACACGGTCTTCCAGTTCGGCGACCGTTCGGCGCGCAACGACGAGGTCGCGGGCAAGCGTCTTGCGGATTTGCTCGAATTCGCTGTCATCCGGCGACGACGGTTGGTCGGATGCCATTGTGGCGGAAAGCTGCTCCATGAGCGTCGCTCGTTCGGCCGTTTTACTGGCGATGAGCGGCTCGATGAACTCGGGAAGAATCTTGTCACCGTATGCGGAAGCCACCTTGAAAAGGTTTCGCAGTCGTCCGCTAAGGTCGTCGAACTGGCTCTCGATGGTCCGCAGTTCGATTTGACGCTCGTACAGTTCGTAGCCGCCAATGCCGCATAAAAGCTCACCGACGGCTTGGCGCGTCTGCCAGGTATCAAAAATTTCTGAGCGAAAAATGCGCTGAATCGGGGTCAGCTGGTCCCCGTAAATGAGGCGCAGGATTTGGTGCATGGTGATATTGCTTTGGCCGTCGCCGATCACCTCGGGGAGGCCCATGGCCTTGAACAAGACCTGGCTGAAACTGTACTGGTCGTCGTAACGTTTGTACGGGAAGGATCGCCATTGCGTCGGCCCGGCCTCTAGAGCTGCCGAGAATGGCCCAAAGAAAATCTGCATAGGACGGCCAGATTGGATCGACACATCGCGTCGGAGCGTGAGCGTCGTGGTTCCTGCGGTAACTTCGGCAAGCGTGTATTCGGCCAGTTCGGCTTGGGTATAGCGCGTCAATCTAGATGAGAAGTGCGCGTCAATCAGGATGGAGATTGGCAGTCGCGACGAAGTGATGATTGACGTTCCGCGACAGTGTTGCAAGTACTATTTTGTTTTCATGTTGATTGTCGCGGCGCGTCAATCAGGATGATGTTTTGATTGTGGCGTGTGTGGCTGGACGGCCCATTCCACGTTTTCGTTCGATGGCTTCGCGACGCCGATAACTTTCGACATTCATTTCCAGAATGGTGGCATGGTGGACCAGACGGTCGACGGCCGCCAACGTCATGGCCTGGTCAGGGAAGACTTTGTTCCATTCGCCGAATGGCTGGTTGGCGGTAACCAGCAGGGATCGTCGTTCGTATCTGGCGCCGATCAACTCGAAGAGGACGCTGGTCTCTGCCTGATCCTTGGTGACGTAGGCAAGATCGTCGCAGATCAGCAAATGATATTTGTCCAGCTTGAGGAGGGCAGATTCGAGTTCGAGGTTGCGTCTCGCCACCTGAAGCTTCTGGACGAGATCGGTGGTTCGGGTGAACAGCACCCGCCAACCATTCTCGACGAGGGCGAGACCGAGAGCTGCCGCCAGATGCGTTTTCCCCCCGCCGGGCGGGCCGAACATGATGATATTGGCGCCTTTCTCCAGCCAACTATCGCCGGCGGCCAACGCCATGATCTGCGCCTTGCTGACCATCGGCACGGCATCAAAATCGAAGCTTTCCAAGCTCTTGCCCGGCGGCAGACGAGCCTCTTCGAGGTGCCGCTCGATCCGGCGCCGGGCACGCTCGGCGATTTCGTGTTCGGCGAGTGCAGCAAGAAAACGCGCCGCCGGCCAGCCTTCCTTGTCGGCTCGGGCGGCAAAGTCGGGCCAAAGGATCTTGATGGCCGGCAGCCTGAGGTCGTTGAGGATCAGGCTGAGACGGGCAGTATCGATGGGGCTGGCAGCGGTCATGCGGCTTCTCCCATGACAACGGTCCCGAGTTCGTCATAGTCGCTGAGTGGCGTCAGATGGACGACGACATCGGGCGTCGCCTGGCCGTTGGGTTTGAACAGTATTTGCATTGCCTTGAGATCCGGCAATCGCCCGGCATCGAGATCGGCGGCCAAATGCTCGGCGAGTTCTGCTTCGCAGGCTCTTTCGTGGGCCAACGCCAGCAACTCCACCGTGATCTTGCAGGCGATACGGGGCGTTTGTGCGGCAAGGAGGGCATCGAAGGTCCTGGCGTAGGCCTGACGCGGAAAGATCTGCTCGCGGTAGACCAGACTGAGAAGCGCCATCGGCTTGCACCTCAGCGAATGAATGATGTGCCGGTAATCAATGACGTGACCATGCTTGCGATCCGGATGGGGGCGCCCACGGGGCAGCGTCATCAGATGCGTGCCGCCGACGAACAGTTCCAACCGGTCATCGAACAGCCGAACCCGCAGCCGGTGCCCAATGAGCCGGGAGGGTACGGTGTAAAGCACCTTGCGCAGGGTAAAGCTGCTGGAAGACGTGACCGGGACGATGATCTCCTCGAAGTCCGCTGTCCGCCGAGGCGGAAGCGCCTGCAGAACCGCCCGTTCGACATCGATCCGCTTGCTGTTGCGGGCATTCCGCCGGCCGATGATCTCGTCAACAAAGCGGCGATAGGCGGCGAGGTCATCAAAGTTGCGGGAGCCGCGCAGAAGAACGGCATCTTCGATGGCCTTTTTGAGGTGGCCATGCGAGCTCTCGATTGATCCGTTCTCATGGGCAACGCCGGTGTTGTTGCGGGTCGGCGTCATCCGATAATGGATGCACAGGGCTTCGTAGCGGTCCGTAAGATCTTTCTTCGCCACTTCGTCGAGGTTGCGGAAAGCCGCCGACAGGCTGTCGCTGCGATGTTCACGCGGCGCGCCACCGAGCGCCCAGAGGGCATTTTGCAATCCCTCAGCCAGGGCCACATAGCTCTCGCCACCAAGAACGACATGGGCATGCTCGAACCCGCAATAGGCCAGGCGGAAATGGTAGAGCCGGTGGTCGAGTGGCATGCCGACGACACTGATGTCGAGGTCACCCATGTCGGTGAAATCGGACAGGCCCATGCGGCCAGGTTCGTGCACCTGCCGGAAGATTACTTCCTGATCCGGGCCGTGAACCGCCCGCCAACTGCGGATACGCCGCTCCATGGTCCGACGCACACCCTCCCCGAGATCCGGGTGCCGTCGAAGGATCTCCCCGAAAATGGCGATGGGCCGCAATCCAGGGGCGGCCTTTATCATCGGAACGATCTCGCTGTCCCACACCGCAATCAGCGGATCCGGTCGCCGGCTCTCGCGAGGAATCTTCTTTTGGGATGGAAGCCGCCGGTCCTTCTCAAGGCGATAACCGGTCGATGTGCTGAACCCGGACTTGGCCGCAGAAATCAGCGGCATGTCTGTCTGGCGGAACTTCATATAAAACCTCATCTGGCAGTCGGTGATGTGTCGCCCGGTCAAAGTCTGGTTCCTCATTGCAGTGAGAAAAACCGGACCATAGCCGAACCATCGCCACTACCAGACGTGCCTCTTCAAAGGCGCGCCGCCGCCGGGGGTGGGGTACCCCACCCCCGGCGGCACTTTCTCATCCTGATTGACGCTGGAGTCTCATCCTGTTTGTCGCGCGGCAGCTTGGGGCTTCCATTCCTTCAGGTCACCGCCGAGCGCGAAAAATATGAAGTCGGCGATGGTAGATTTGCCCGAACCATTGTCGCCATGGATGATGTTGACGCCGGTGTGGAAAGGTTGGGAGAACATAACCTTGCCACGGCGAAAAACACCAAGGTGACGGAGCGTAAGCAGCGGGATCATGATACCAGATGCCTCGCTGGAAGCGCCGCACGGCGGTATATGTTTTCGCTTCCCGCCAATGGGAGCTGAGCGAAATCGATGACCAAAAAGCCCACGAGGTCTGCTTGTTCGGCGTTTCGGGTGCGAACGCCGGTGGCGATCTCGGCCGGCCGGCAGCTCCTTTTTTTGAAGTTCGGCGATCCCTTTTTTCAGCGCCTCTTTCCGCAGGACATCTTTGGCGGCGAGGTAACTGGCTGCCGCGTTCTGGTAGACCCGTAATTCCTGATAAGCGGAAGCGGCGCTTGGCAGATGGCTAAAAATCTCACCTGATTTAGGCACCTGGAGGCTCCTAAAGCGCGCCTTCAGTTCCTGCGTCATCGACATGCGATGAAGAAGCGTCGGAAAAAGAAGGTACATGTCGAGTATGCGTAGACGTTCAAGTTCCATCGTCCGGTTGGGCGCGGCGTCCAACAGGCGGATCAATCGGAAGGCACAATGGTAGGCATCGCGGGACGCGTGCCAAATCCTAATCTTCGTCGGCGTCCCATCGGACATGGCAGTTTCCCGTCAGGTAATAGAGGGCGCTCTCCACGAGCGAGGCCGATACATCGTCGGTCTCTTGCCTATGGAGTTTGAGGGCAGGATCGATGACGGCGTCCTGCACGAGCCGGTTGATTTCGATCTCGGTCGCCCCGGCATCGATCAAGGGCCGCACCTGCCGGCGAAAGCGAGCCTCGACATCGGACATCAGGCGGGTATACCTACCGAGAGACGAGGCCTGCGCGCTGTACCTCCGAAGAGACATGGCGAAGCGCTCTTTCTTCTGCTTTGCATCTCCGATCTCGCGGGCGCGACCTCCGGCCGTCAGTTTTTCATCCAAAGGCCGGCGGTCCTCAGGTGCGACGGTCGTGAAGAATTCGTAATCAGCGAGAAGCTCGGGTGGCAAAGGCGGGGATTCCGCCAGCAAATCGTCCCGGTGTATGGCCAACCGGCCGTTGGCAGTATCGCCCCGCTCTGCGCCCGATGGATTCGGTAGCGGCCAAGAAGGCGCGTCGATAGCTTCTGGAGGGGCGAGCACGGCGCTTTCACAGACAATTGCCGGCAATAGAGATGCGGTGTCGTGTCGGAGGGTCAATGCGGTTGATGGATTCGATACCGCGCCGGCAGACAGGAGACGGCGCACCAAAGCTGCGACCGACAGGTAGAGCTGGGATTCGCGGGTATCAGGTTTGCAAATCTGAACGTGGTTGCCTTTGACGGCAGTGGGATCACAGCCCGCCAACCCCGGATCGGCGGTCGATTTATTGACGACGGGCATTCCGGACATTTTGTCCGTTTCAAAATACGCGGCCACGAGAATCCCATCCGCGGTGGCCCAATTTCTGAACCAGTTATGGAGATCGAGGAGCCCCTCGTCATTGAAGGCCAGTTGTTTGACGTGTTTGCTTGCTAACGCGCCGAGTACGCTAGAGACGATCGACGCCAGGCCAGACCCCTGATGCGGCGTTCCGATAAACGCAATAGCGGCTGTGGCCGCAAGCAGGGTCTTGCCGTTCGGATCAAGGGAGTCGCCGCATCGCCGGAGCATTTGCTTGACGACCAGGCCACCCAGACTGTGGGTTATAAATAGGATGGGGCGCGTTCCGAGACCTTTGCTGACCAAGAAATCGCGCAGCATGGTTGAGCAGTCGGCGAGTGAGCATCCTTCGCCGGAAAGAGCGCTCGAAAAAAGTCCGGAATCGTATCCCGCGGTCCAAACATTGATCTCGGCGAATTCCTCAGCAAGCCATTTCGGCCAGAAGTCGACCAAATTGCCGTTCGACGCCCAGGTGGTTAGCGGGTGGCCGCCGAGCCCGTGAACGAACACGATATCAATCTTCGCATTAGCGCCGGGGGTGGCGAAGCCGCTCCGGCCGACGAATTCGAGAGAACTTTCAACCATAACACTATGCCCCCCAAGGGATAGTGCCTGAAAGGCTATGTAGGCACAAGGATGGGAGGCGTGACAGGAAAGGCTTTGGTCACGGAAAGATTGCGCCGACACCCGGCGCGCTGACGAGCTGCTGCCGGCTCGCTGAAAAAAACGCTTGGGGCTGCTACCGTGTTGCTCGCCGGCCTGTGGGCCTGGATGACCACCAAGATCCATGCCGTCATCGATGCCTTGGGCAATCCGCGCCGGTTCGCATGCTCTTCGAGGCACCGCGTCTGAATCGGGACTACGGCCACATTCCGCCGGCCTATTTCAGATTGCCGGCATCCCACTCGCTGTCGCTTGCTGCGTCTTGAAGTTTTGCCCGTTGAGCTGCGATATACGCCTTTATTTTCACTGCTTGATTTGGAGCTTGTGGGGCGGCAAGAGCCGTGCGGCGCAGATCGTCGAAGATCGACAGATGCAGCCCGGAAGCCAAACCTTTGGAATCATCCATCATTTCTTTGAGGATTTCCTGTTGCCGCGCCTGAGGGATGGCGGCCCAAATCGACGGACGCAAGAACCAGTGATCGCTGGCGCGCACCATCCAGGTTTCCACGATGTCGATCAAAGGCAGGTCGAGATCGGTGTTTGCTAAATATGCGTCGATAGCCTTTTGGTCTCCGGGCGCACCTGCCATGTAAATGAAGGAACCACCGCTTTGCGGGATCGCTCCTAAAACGGAGGTCGTCTCTTTGCCCTCAAAGGCAAAAACAACGAAACCGGAGAGCGCAACCGGAAAAGCAAGATTGATATGAAATGCCTTTCCCGCCAGTTGTGATGTTCCTGAACCATCGACCGCCGGAAAAACAGCATCGTAGAGAGCTTGGAGTGTCGCCAAATTCATTTTGGCAGTGGCAAGATGTTCCTCGGCTAGACCGTAGACACCTCCCTCAATTTGGATTCCCTTGAACTCGATGCCCTGGCGGACGGCATCATCCTTCACCCTGCTTTCTAGGCGCTTGCGAATATCAGCGAGGTCCCGCGCCAGACAGTCGGCATCGTGGCGCTTCCTTCGCAATTCGCGGCAGATCGTCCTGAAAATCTGGAGGTTTACGTCCGTTTGATTCGTAATGACGCCAGTCGTTTCGAATGTGCGAAAGATTTGCTCGTGCTTAGAACAAAATCCTGGAAACGTGGATGCAGCAGAGGCACCCACGAGCTTCAACTTCAACTCTCCGCCCTCGAAGCGGGGCGTTAACACACGGCCGTCCTCAACTAAATGAGCTATTGGCCCGGCTCGTTGGATCGTGTGAGACCTCTCGATGCTATTCGTTGTGCAATCCCGATACATGCATGGTCCAGAGGTCACCCATTCTTTGTTCTTGGCTTTCTGACGGGCGAAGATGACGCCAAATCGCTCGCTATCCGAGGCAAAAAGCAACTTGGGATTATCGACCAGCTCAAGAACACGGCCAGCAAACTCTTGAGCCTCGGGCAACACGTTTTTCTCGGACATATGAAAGGGTCTGATTACTTCTTGGGCTAAAAAGCCACTTTAAGGAGAACACATATTCATCCAACCGTCTCAAAATCACAAGGCTCTGACCGGCCGGTTGGGCTCACCTACCGTGGAAGCGGTGCCCGTCGGCAGTATCCGGTGTTTCTTTTCCCTGTCCGAAACCCGCCAGTCCGATGACGGCCCAAACTGGTCGTAGCGGGCCCACGCACACGACCGTCCGCTGTCCCGGATTTGGGTGCCCGCATTACCTCCGAAAGATAGCTTCCGACCCTCACTACATTCAGAAAGGAATGGCGCACCCCATGTTCTGTTTACGTTCTCATGGGCCGTAAAAATTGATAACTTTCGCGTCGTGATCCCCATTTACACTACATGGACAAGAAGACATTCCGATGTGGCCTATCCCTTGGTTTATGTCCTGAGAGGAAAAAGTAAACACGGTCAATCGAAACGTTTGCTTAGGCTCTCCCTGTGACGGCCGTCACACCATCAGTACCCGGGGTGTTGATATGTAGCGCGCCGCACAAAGAAACCGACGGGGGGCTATGGTCAAACTTGTATCAATCTCCCACGCGCTTTCGGTCGCCGAGCATCTCAGCTTCAGCCGCGCAGCCCAGGTCCTTGGCATTCGGCAATCGGCCGTCAGTCGGCGGGTGCGAGAACTGGAAGACACACTCGGCGTTTCCCTCTTCGAGCGCGACGCCAACGGCGTTCGGTTGACGGAGGCCGGCCGGCGGTTTTTGGAGCGGTCCCGTTCAGCATTGGCCGAGATTGACCTCGCCGTGAAAGCCGCCGCCAGCGCCGGGTGCGGCACAGAGGGCACGATCCGGATCGGGATCCTGTCGTCGCTGTCGGGCGGATTTGTGCGCGAGTTGCTGCGTAGCTATCGCAAGACCCACCCATCTATCGCCGTCGATATCGTCGAGGGCTCTGCCAGCGAACACATTGCCGGCATCAGCGAGCGTCTGCTCGACATCGCTCTGGTTACCGGAACGCCGGTGGTTTCGCACTGCGACACCGCCGTCCTGTATAAGACGAAAGTCTTCGTTGCGCTGCCGGAGCAGCATTGCCTCGCCACCACCGACAGCCTCGGTTGGGAGTCGCTGAAGAACGAGCACTTCATCGTCAGTCGCGACGCGCCGGGCCCGGAAATCCATAACCTTGTCATCCGACAACTGGCTGATCTCGGACACAGCCCATCGGTCGAGCGTATTGGCGTCGGCCGGGAGACCCTCATGCATCTGGTCGCGCTTGGTTTCGGCATCAGCCTCATCAGTGAAACCGGAACCGCGACCTGCTATCCCGAGGTTGTCTTCCGGCCTCTCGCTACCCCGGACGAGGACCTGATTCCATACAGCGCCGTCTGGTTGCCGGGAAACGACAATCCGGCGCTGCGGCGTTTCGTCAGCCTGGCGCGGTCGCTGTCGTTGGGTCGGCCGGCTCTCCGCGAGCAGGCGTTGGCGTCTTAACAATTTGTGTCGTGAAGGCCTCAGTCTTTTTGCCGGGCGGCACGGGCATCGGCAACCGCCCCGGCCATAGTCTGATAGGGGACGGCACCTGACATCACTTTGTCACCAATGATCAGGCCTGGCGTCCCGGTGATGCCGAGTTGGCGGGCCAGTCCGCCATTGCCGGCGATCTTCGCCGCGATCTCGGGAGCAGCCATGTCCGCCTTAAGTCTGATGACGTCAAGGCCGACACCTTTGGCGATCTCCAT
>Ga0007882_10000830_pt1 | contig 18107 bp, 20 predicted proteins | sample CryBogCBH12Aug01_FD_71195 | JGI IMG/M metagenome (GOLD analysis project Ga0007882, IMG submission 71195) | Freshwater microbial communities from Crystal Bog, Wisconsin, USA - CBH12Aug09.1 | ecosystem: Environmental > Aquatic > Freshwater > Lake | place: Crystal Bog, Wisconsin, USA | collected... | reverse complement strand
GTGACAAGTTGTCGGTGGCTGATATATTTCGCGGCCTTTCGTGACCCTATGGTCTAGCGGTTAGGACACCTCCCTTTCACGGAGGTAGCCCGGGTTCGATTCCCGGTAGGGTCGCCATTCTTCACGAAAGACAATGAAATCAATGCTTCTGTGAGTTTTAACGGTTTCAAAAACAGGCCAGTGCTAAAGCCTAGTGCTAAAATGTCCTGCCATTTCAGTAATGTTTTGGGATTCTTTTTTGCGGGCTTTTTCCACGCCATATTTCACCAACGGCGGCAGCGGATGGCTGGCGGGAAGGATGCCTGCGAACTGGCGCGCGGACTGCCACGCAACGGGCGGTTGCGTGCCGCCGGGGACGGCGGGCAGCAGTCAGCGTGACAGTGAAGCAGCCGGTGGACACACAAGACGATGTTATCTTCAATGAACCGGGCCGTCGGGCGCGTGTCGCGCGGGGAGACGGCGGGGACTCAATGCCGAGGGTTCACGCGGAGCGGGATACGGCATTGGGGCGGCTTTGCAGATAACATCTCTTGTGTGGCTACCGGGTTCGCATCCTTCATGCCAGCCATCCGCAGAGCCAAAGTTTAGTTCGCGTGGCCGGGATTCGTCGGGCGCGGCGCGGGAGTGCGCGCCCGTTTATGCTGACTCCCCGGTGATCTGGCGGAGCGTCGGGCGAAGTGCGACAAGGGCAACACGGGGCGCAACGTAGCCGGGCGCGCAGACTGATGGCCGGGGTGTCAGCCCATTGCCGGTCTTGGGAAGTGAGGGCGGACTGTTTCGTGTAACGCAGAGAAACGAAAGCTGGCCGCGCTCACGGCTTCCCTGTCGAGTCGCGCAGCGACGAGGTTTCCCCGCCGACACCTGCGCGCCAGACAACCGTTGAATGTCGTGGCCGGGTGGATTGGCACGGTGACATTCGAGCAAGGCGCGGCGTGATTCGCGCGCGGGTGTAGCGAAAGGCACGCCGAGCGGGACGTTCGCAAACCAGTGATGGCGTGCCGGTGCAAGGCCGTTAGGCCGCAGCATGAGCGTCGGCGTCCGCGCGCGGCGATGACATCCGCCAAGAGAAAAGCCGTGAATGGTTGCGCGCCCGTTGGTATTGAGCGCGACGCATTGCCAAGCGCGAACTGATTTTTCTCCCGCCAGCCGTCGCCGGGCAAGGTTGTAAAAACATATATGCCCCACCCGGTCATCAAATGACTTTCGACCTCATGCAAAAAAAATCCTGTATTGCCGAGATTTTCAAAACAGGTTTCCAAAAAAATTTCTAGCCGGGGAAAACGCGAAGGGAAGTTTATCTGTTAAAGCGCGCGTCGGTTTCGCTGATTGGAATTTCAAACCGAATCATTCCGCTTCCATCAAAGTTTTCTGCCGGAAGTTCTAAATGCAGCCACTTCAAATTTTTTACTGTCGGTTCAAACACTAATAAATCCTCGAAAGAATCTTGCGGATATATTGCGGTTTCATTTTTGGCGTCTCTCCAGTTAGAGTTTTTTATGCCCTTAAACCCGAAATCAATCCGCTTATACACGTTCCCATTGTTATCGGTAAGGGTTGCATAGTCTCTGCCAACGTGGAAATTCTTCCCCCGCCATGTTGTAAAATCAATTTTCTTTGTTGTGCTCAAATTGGACAAGGCAACGCGGATTGTTAAAAGATGATCGCAATACTGCACGTTGCCAGGTTCGCCGGGAGCATCAATGAGAACACGGTCAAATTCTGACCAACCCACAACCTTAATCTGCAAATCCCCCTGTTGAATCACAAGCGATTTTGACCAACCCCGCGCTGCCTGCTGCACCTGCCGGGCAAAGTTCTCCCTGCCACCGTCGGTGTCCGTTTGCGTATCTGGATTTACGGGTGAAAAGGCCAAAGGCAAAACCAATCCACCCAAGAAAATTAGTGTAAAGACGACTATCAACCACCCTCCGACGCCAAGACGCTTAATCACATTGTGAATGTGCGGGACTAGCTGTGCCAGTTTTTGCTTTTTTACTTGGAACTGCGACGGCGCAAACAATTTTGTTTCCAGACCACAATGAGGACACGCCACTAATACTCCCTTGTGGCTGGCGTCAAACTCAATGTGCCCACCGCAATGCTGGCATGGGCAGGTGGCAAAATTTTGCGCTTTGCTCATTCGGATTTCATTTTTCCTTTGGTGGCAAATTATCGCGGATTGCCCTCGTGTTCCTTGCAATGTCGAAAACCACGAGGAGAATCTCTGATGCAAGGTAGTAAAGAACCAGCATTAACATTCCCGCAGCGAATCCAACTCCAATAATTTCTAAAGCTGGTAGAAATCTGCCGGAATCTGAAATCCAAGAAAATGGCGTCAAAAACGAAAACAAAAAGAGTCGCGGCACTTCCGCGCCCGGTGCTGCCATTGGCGGTGTCATCCCTAGCAAAAGGTCGGGAACTTCATATAGGCGCATGAGTCCCGAACCAAGGCCTGAAAACACAAAAAAACAAGCACTCAATTCGCCTGTCATTTTGAGGAGAGTTGCGGCGACTGGAATAATTGTGAAATCCGATTTTCCAAGATTCAAAATGGTTTTGGCTCGAATCCAATGAATATGCACGGCCACATAAACCCCAATCAGAAAAATAATCTGAAACAGGATGCCCCCAATGATCGTATATTTTGGAAAATGGATAATGGTCGCCCAATTCATAAACCAAAACACAAAAGCAACCACGCCCACAATTACGCCGCAGAAGCGGAGCAAGAAAGAAAACATCCGGCTGAATAAATTCCCCTTCTCGATGTAGCTGATTACTGGTTCAGCAAAAAAGTATTTTCTCGACGGAAATCGCCAGTAAAGAAAACCACCCAACCCGCAAAAAGCCAGCGTGATCAAAGTTTGCCACAAAAAAGTCGGCGTCATCTTGTCTGTTTTAATCAGGTAAAACAGCAAGCCAGAAATTGCCAAAACTCCCAGTGCGCCTAGCATCAAAAACTTTGTGCGAGGTGTCAGGCTGATGCTTTTGGGGGCAGCATCTTCTGGCGAAACAAAATCAGGTGGAATGAAAAGCATTGTTTCCATCCCGCAATGTGGACAGGTGACTGTGCGCCCCGTATCCGATGGTTCAAATTCAATGTGACCATTGCAATTACGGCATGAGCATTTTGGATTCATAAAAGTTTATTTTCGTGCCCGTGCCGCTGCCAATGAAAAAGGCGTGCCATACTCACGCTCCTCCACAGGCACAGGAATGCCCTCAAAAGAACGCTTTCAGACACGCCCGATGGGGCGTGCCTTCAAACGCTGCCTTTTGAGTAGAAATTTCCTGTTTCGTGGAAGACAGCAGCCGAAGCTACGCAAATTGGATGTTGTGTGTTTTCTGGTCGGTATTTTTTAGCTGACGCTGACGATTGAACCACAAAGGCCGGGCGGCAACAATCCCGTTTTGCTGACATCCGTGCGTGCGCACTTTAGCACACTTGTTCGCGCGCAGGCGCGTGTGAGTCATGTAAAACTGCTAATTTTTGCACGTTTTACGCTGATTAAGCACATGGGCAAAACACGGATTTTGCCGCGCTTTGATTGGAAACATTGTTTGCAGTGACGGTTTTGGAATGGCGTAATTTGACTATATCCCCCGCGTGCGCGCGTGCGAGTCATGTAGAAGCATCATTCGGCGTATCGTCTTTGATGAGTCCAATCTTTTTGTAGGCGTCGTAAAGAGACATCCGGCCATAGCCAGAGCGCGCCCGTTCGCGCCATTGCGATGCTTGGCCGACGATAAAGGCGATGTCCCGGTCTGTGGTTCGCCATTCGCGGTGATACATTACCCGGACAATGGCGTGAATATCCATTTTCCGCACGCCCCGCGCCAGCATCCGCGAAATGTGGCCGCGTCTTTCATCAATCTGCGCCACCGTGCCTTTGCGATACGGCACGCGCTGGCCGGGGCGGATGGTTGGTGGTTTCGCCGGTTTCATGGTGTGGTGGCAATGGGCAGCTTGTAGCGGTAGCGGGTGGAATGATGAGCGTCACCCGGTTTCACCGTTTGCAGGATTTTCATGGTGTGCAATGCTCCAATCCACGTTTCGACGGTGGAATGGTTTTTGTGTCCAAGCAGTTTGGCGCAAGCCCGGTATCCGCCGGCCACGAACCATTCGTTGCCGTCACCCGCGCCCGCTTGCATTTCGCGGAAAAAGGCACAGAGCAACTGGAAATCTGGTTTTTGAATCGCCATGACCTTTGGCGGCAGGGGCAGAAGATTCTGCTTTGCCCGTTCCCATGCGGCGGCAACTACTGAACTGCCCAACGGCACTTTTGCACGATGGCAGGCTTTCATAAATTCCAAGTAATAATCCTGCTTTGACAATTCTGGTCGAAGAAACGGTTTTGCTTTCGCATACCACAATTCAAAAACTTCGTCGTGGTCGTATTGAACCGCTTGCTGGTTTAGTGACAGCAAAGCGCGGGCTAAATCAAAAAGCCGCAAATTGTTTTCGTGGATTCTGGTGGGCAGGCATTTACTGACGGCAGTTTCAACCGAATTGATAAGCGTGAAAACAGAAGCAACCGACGCACAGATGACATTTGCTTCAACTGCTTCTTTTGTTTCATCGGTTGCATCTGCTACCTCTGTCACCTCTGTCCAATTTGCTTTTAGTAGCTGATTATCCAGTGTTGGCGGGTTGCTGATTTCCTTCGGCCAGATGATGCGGGAAAATTCTGCCAGCAGCGGTTTGAACTTGTTCAACATCTGATATGGCTTGCCGCTGTCGGGATGGATGCCATGAATGATGGACTGCGAATTGTTCCCTGCCCGCCATTCGCCAGCGTCGCCGCCGGAAAGAGTTTTAAGCGAGATTGTCTTGGCGGGATAGTCGCCATTCATCCGCAACCAGAACACGCGCCCGCGCCGTCCGCGTGTTTGCAGCGTATCTTTCATCCACGGATTTAACGCCAGATAGGGTTCAACCAGGCTGTCGTCGTCCACGTCCAGCGCAATCAGGTTGCCGGACTTCGCGCCCAACGCGACGCCGATGTTTCCGCGTTCAAGGTTGGCGAGATAATCGGGCTTCTCCATGTCGGCAATGGTTAGGTGTCCCCATTTGCGTTTCGTCCCCTTGCTGCCTGTCGGCCATGCCAGCAAAAGCACGTCATGGCCTAGCAGTTCGCGAAGTTCCTTAACATTCACAAATCCTCCGGTGCTTTGTGGCCGATGTTTTCCGAAAATATCCGCGCCGAATGATGATCTCGACGCGCCGTTTTGTGCTGCCGGATGCCTTGCTCCAGCGCATTGCAGATTTAGCCATTGCGCGCCTCACTTCCTTGATATGGCCTAAAATTCCAGAGCGGGCAGGCGTAGGCGGTGCAACCGGCGATTGCGTCCGGGTCAAAGCCGTTACACTCCAAACAAAACGCCTTCACAGCTCGTCGAGGCGCGCACTTGGACGACCAAGCAGCGACGAAATGCCCCTTGAACCTGTCGGGCGTCGTCGCCAGCCGTCCGGCGCGTTTGGCGGCGATTTTCTGCGCGGTTTGGGAGTCGGTGGTTTTCATTGCGCGTTGCCTTGCTGTTCGCACTTGGCAATGAAGTCCAAGATGGATTGCAGGTGGAAAAGCCGACAGCCTTTCACCATTCCGGGTTTTCTGATTGAAATGCTGCGGAACTCGCCATCCGCCGCGCCCTGATAAAGACGTGACCGACTGAAACCGGAATAAAATTCCACACCACCACCACGGGGGGCGCGTATCCAGATTGGAAGTCCGTTGTGTTGGTCGTTTAGAAGTCCGCGCGCCTTTTCAGGAATAGGCCGGGTGTTGGTTTGCTGGGCGTTGCTTTCGCTGCCCCTGATTGGTTTAGTTTGTAGTGGCATAGTGTTGTTTGCTTGTTACAGGCGTCATGCCTGAACTTCATAAACAACACTAGAGCTAGTGGGCTATAACCTCACGGAACTGGGAAAACGGGAAAATTCAAATTTCCCTAATAGGTGCGCCTTCATCATTGGAAGACACCAAGCGGAATTTTTTCAAACGCCTTGCCTTCATCGCAGCGGGCTTTAGGTTCGCGCCCGTCTTGGCGTTTATCGCGTCCGTGTATTCTTTCGCGTTTCGCATCTTGTCATATCCCGCCGCATACCACCGCGCCGCGATCTCAATGTCCACTGGGTCGCGCGGGCTTTTCGCCTTGTAAGCCTTTGCGATTTCCAAGATGAAGGACATATCATCCGGCGGAGATTTGAAAGGCGAAATGTCGCCAAGATTCGCGGGCTTGTGCAATCGAACCAAATCCACCGCATAGGCGCGAAACAGTGCTTCCATCGCGGCGGGTCGGGCTTCCGGCTGGACTTCCGCCAGCGCGTCCATTGCCTTGAACGTGTCGGGATACTGTTCGCGCATGACCTTAAAGCGGGCATCCCTTAAATCCTGTTCAGTTACGCAATTCGGGGCTGCCGCTACGGGAATTGTCGCGGCTATGTGCGCTGCAACGGCCTTTTTTATTTCAGCTTCCGCCCAAGCCATACATTTTGGCAGTCCCACTTCCGCTTGTTCGTTCGTCTCGAACAATCCTACGATTCTCAAGCGCGTAGCCAAAACGGTTTTTTTATCCTCGGCGAAGTCTGCGTCCCACACTGTCCAAAAATGCTTTTTGCCCGCGTGTTCCCCGTGTTGTTCTTTTGGGTTTGTGTATTTATGCACTAGCAAGCCACGCCAAAAGTTGCGAACCGTTCCGTGGCCAACTGCGAAGCCATCACGCCACAAAATCGGGAAAATTCCGGGCGTTGCACCCTTTTGAATGGACGCCTGCCACGAGTCTGTTAAAGGCGTTTCCACCGGCAGCGCGGCGGGTGCTTCGGCTGGCTTGGTTTCGGGCTTTGGCGTTTTCATTTTGAACCAAGTGACGGGATTTTATCCACGGCGGCGCGGAGTGGTTCAAGTTCGTGGTGCGTGTAGCCACGGTTCACGGATTCTGTTTTGTGGCCGGTGAGTTTCATCCGCACTTCCTGCGAAACGCCCGCGTTTGCCATCGCGCTATTGAATGAATGACGCAACGCATGGAACGTGCGGCGGGACAACTGGCGGACGCCCGCTTTTTTCACCTTGCCCGCGTCCAAGCCCGCGTCCCGCATGAGGCGTTTGAAGGTTTCAGAAAGTCCCTTCCGTCCGCCGGATTTGAGATTGGCCGTGCGCGGCATCAGGAACACTTCCGGCTTGTCTGTCCCTGCCAGCGTGTTCAAGTGCGCCATCAAGTCCGCGTGAATCGGCATGGTGACTTTTTCGCCGGTCTTGGATTGCGTGTAAGTGAGATTGCCCGCGCCCATGTCCACGTCCGCCCATGCCATCCGGCAACAATCGGAAAGCCGCGCGCCGGTGAAGTAGGCGAGCAAAATCAGCGTCTTCCATTCGCCTTCCGCCGTGTCCACTAGCAGCTTCACTTCCACCGGATTGAACGTGCCGCGCTCCATGCTTTTGCCTTTGGGAAGTTCCACCGCTTCCGCCGGATTCGTGGTGATGATGCCTTGCCGCCGGGCATGGTTCAAAGCCGCGCCGATGATCTTGATGTCCAAGATAAGCGTTTGCGGGGCGAGTCCCTTGTCTGTGCGATAATTCAAGAAACGCTCCACGTCGCCCGTTGTCAGGCTGGTAAGCGGCTTGGCGGTGCGATTGCCAAGCGATGCCAAAAAGTCCGTGACGGCGACGCCGTAGCGCGTGGACGTGCCTTTGGATTTACGCGCAACCTTGCCGGTAAGCCATTGGTTCAAGAAATCATTCACGGACGGGGCGCGCAGCGTTTCTTCCCCGCCAGCCCGCGCCATGATGTCCGCCACGACCTTGCGCGCCTGTGCTTCCACCAGATTGCCCGCGCGTCCAAGTCTGGCGGCGCGTTCAAATTCGAGCGCGACGGACATCGCTTTTGTCCGGTCTTCGCATTTTGTGGAGCACAATTTCCAGCGGCCATCCGGGGCGAGAAACGAAGCGTGCCAGTAAGGTGAGCGGGGGCGTTTGTGTAGGCTTGCCATAACAGTGCTAAAATAGTGGTAAAGTCCCGCTATGTCAAGCGTGTTTGATTATATCATGTTTGCAAGCGTTTTGGCGTGTCCGCCTTGTGGAATGGTAGCCCGGGTTCGATTCCCGGTAGGGTCGCCATTCACGAAAGACACAATCACCCCGTTAAATAAGGATAAAATGGGGATTCCCCTGTGTTTGATATGGCGTAAATTGACATTTTCCGACATTTCCCCTACATTGTTTCAGTTATGACAACAAAGCCGAAACGAAAACAGGCATGGCGGGTTGAAAAAACCGGCAACTCTACCGTCGCCATTTATCGCCGTGAGAAGTTCCACAAGCCGAGCGGCAAGACGTATCAGGTGTTTGAGGTTTCCGATTACACCACTGGGGCGCGGCGGCTGCAAAGTTTCTCCGACTCGAAAAAGGCCATTTCCGAAGCGAAGCGAATTTCAGGCTTGCTCGCCAGTGGTAACACGACAGCCGCCAGCTTCCGCAATTCAGACGCCGCCAGCTATGGCCGGGCCGTCGAGATTCTACGCAATGCCGGACTGGACACCCCGCTTGAACTTGTTGCCGCCCATCACGTCGAAGCCGTAGCTATCCTTGGGTCTGATAAAATCGTTGCTGCGGCGCAAGACTTCATTCGGCGCAACCCCGCCGAGCGTCCGGCCCGAACCGTTCGCCAAGTCGCCGACGAATTGATCGAACTGAAAACCAACCGCAAGGCCAGCCCGCGTTACATCGAGGATTTGAAAGGCCGACTGTCGAAACTCGCTCAAAAATTCAGTGTGAACGTGGACACGGTTACGACTTCCGACATTCAGCAATGGCTCAACAGCATGGACGCCGCACCGCGCACGGTTCGTAACTGCCGAAACACGGCCAGCGCACTATTCAAGTTTGCCGAATCGCTCGGATACATCGCCAAGGGTGACAACCCAGTTACAGCTACCGAGAAAATCAAAGCCAAAAATTCCGATGCGATTGAAATTTATTCTCCCGGCGACCTAGCTCGATTGCTTGCCGCCGCGCCGGACAGCTTCAAACCAGTTTTGGCAATTCAGGCTTTCGCCGGTTTGCGTTCTGCCGAAGTAATGCGGCTCGACTGGCAAAATGTGAAGCTTGATCGCGGACACATCGAGATTACCGCCGCAAACGCCAAGACCGCCAGTCGGCGCATTGTTCCAATTCTACCGAACCTTGCCGCATGGCTCAAAAAGTCCGCGAAGCCAGCCGGTAAAATCTTCGCGCCGACACGGGCTTATTTTCACGAATTACAACGGGAGCTTTCCAAGCGGACGGAAACCCCTACCCTGCCCGCTGTGCCGTGGAAACATAACGCGCTCCGGCACTCGTTTATTTCCTATCGCGTGGCAGACATTAAGAACGTCGCTCAAGTCGCGCTAGAGGCTGGCAACAGCCCGGCCATGATCTTCGGCCACTACCGCGAACTGGTGACGGCAGACGACGCGAAGACATGGTTCTCCATCATGCCGCCGCGCCGCGCCGTAAAACGGAAACTGGTCGTCACCCGGTAGAACCCGAAAACCACCCGTAACCCCGTCTGGAATCGTTCTGGACGGGGTTTTGACTGTCTCGACACCCTGAACACGTCCCCGACGTGTCCTAGACCGTCCAGACGACGGGAAACGGGTAATTTAAGGGTCTGGAAACAGACTTAAACCCGTTAATCGGTTAACAAGTTGTATTCGTTAATGTGTTAACAAACGTAATACGTTTTGTATGTCACTCTAATAAATCTTATTGACCATGACAGGCAACTTGGTATGATTTCATCACCGTAACGAATACGGGTTCTCCGGCCAAAAAGAAATGGTGGCCAGCGCGGGCTGGAGAATAACCAACAACACGCGCAACGCGCTCGAAACGCGGGCCACCGGAAAGAGAATAACATGAAAGCTACCAATGGCAAATCGCAGAGCAAACCAATGACAGTCACGCTCAACCCTGAAAACTCCTCTGCACTGCGGGCGATGCAAGGCGAGTTGAGTCCAGCGGCGCAAAAGCGGTTCGAGACATGGGCGGTCAATCAGGCGGTTTCCAGCTATGTTTCCAGCGGTGAATTTCCGAAAAAGGAATTTGTCGTTTTCGCAAAAGAAACGCTGTCCGCGTAATCCGCTACACTAAATCCTGAAACAGTTCCGCCCCGTGCCTAGCGACAGGCCGGGGCGGTTTCGTTTATAGAATCAGTTGCACGTTGTTACGCCGCCTGTGTCGCGGGTTCATGGTGAATAGGGGTCGTTAAGGTTTCCTCCGGAACGTCCATTGATCCGCGCTAGAATTTTCTCCTGAATGGTCAACTGCTTTTGCTGGACGCCAAGGAGCGGATTAAACGCCACGTTCGACGCGGAATAGAGTCCAACCTTCGACATGGAATCCGCGCCGAATGCCAGCGGCTTTTCCTTCGTCTTATCGAGAAGTGATTGCTCTTTAGTTTGTGAGCCGATCAACTCCATCGTGAGTTTGTGCTTCAACTCCTCTTTATCAACATCCGTCAATTTGCCAAACGCGCCTTTCGATAGTCCGTAAGTCGGGCTGTCGAGTTTGCCTTGAATTGTGGTGGTTTCATTGTGCTGCGCTTGGATGTCTGCTAAAATCAGTTTTCTCCGGTCGCCAATCGTCATCATGCCGCCCTGCGCCCCATGCAATCCAATCCGAGCTTCTGTTTCCTGCTTCGCCCACTCCTCACGCTGCGCCTTCAAATCCTCGTCCACTTCTGGCGCGGCAGCCTTCGTGGTGACGGGAATTGCGGTCGTATTAATGGTTCCCTCATCACTGATGACCGGCTTGCGGGAGCCTTGAATTTGTTGCCCCTTGGGGAGCGAAGGTTTTAATTTAAGTGCCGATACGAGCGCCGTTTCAACCAATTCGCTAACCAGAGGGGCGCTATTTTTAGCCGACATTGGGGCAATGTCAGTGTTGTGGTTGACGACGCGGGATAGCCATGCCTTTTCAAACGGAGTTGCGGCATCGCCCTTATCCCGAATCTCATTGACCTTCTGGTGAAGGGCGTTAGACGCTTTGTTATTTGCCATTGATTCGGCAAGAACATTTTTACCAATGCTCCACGTCACTAGAGCCAGTAGTTTTCCGGTTGCCATTTCAACCGCCTCACCAAATTTATGCAAAGCTTCCTCGGTTTCCTTCATCGTCTCGAAAGTCTCACTGTCAATTGGAGCCTTCGCTTCAGCCACATATTTTTCAGCACCGGCAAAACGTGAAGCCTTCGCCCCGAAAACATCATCAAACTGGCTGGCGTTTGACTGGCTTTGGTTTGCAAAATGAAAAGCCTTTTGCATGAAGTCGAGCGAGTTCAGGCCGGACTCTGGATTTATCTCGTCAGCGGTGATTCCCATTCCTTCAAGCTGCTGTCGGGTTTTGATTGCAGCCAGATCATGTCCCATCGCGGCATTGCGCTTTTCATTCATCTGGCTTGCCAGCGTCGTCATTTTAGATACCGTGCCGCCAACGCGCTCGAATGCTTTGCCCCACTTCTGAATACTTTCAACATCCGTCGTTCCAAGCTGGTCACTCAATTCGCGAAGTTCACTGACCTTGCCAGTCACCTTGCCGACAATGGCAGAGATTCCCTGATAAGTCATCATCCCGGCAAAACCTGCTGCCAGCGACTTTCCAACGCCACCCCATGAAGCACCAACATCACGCGACACATCAAATGCGAAACGATTGGCCTGTGCCTTGGCCGTGTTCAGCATTTGCTGAAACCCGGTTCCGTTGCCGGATAAGTCAACGCGCAGACTCATAATCAGGTTTCCGGTGGATTCACTGGTGTAGTGAAGTCTCCAATTCCAAAAAAGGCATAGTGAGCCGTTCCAGATTCTTCCATTCCCAGCGCGTGAAGGTTTGTTGCAAGTTCCGCAAGTTCCTTCGCCCTAAATTCTTCATACCAGCCGCAAACGACAATATGGCAATGCTGGACGAGCACGCCAAATGCTGCCGCTACTGCGCCGTGGTTAATCACGCGAAGCTTTTGGTAAACGTCCGCCGGAATTTTGTCGCCAAAACTTTTCGACTCGAATTGCTGATTTGATTCGGAGTAGTGCGCGACGATACGAATTAGCGTCTGCACGTCATCGCGGGCAAGCAAGCTCGCCTTTGGATTGTTCATGTCTGGCTTCATCATGCCTTAAATGTTAAATCTCGGCGGCACGCTTGAAAACCACAAAGCCGCCCATCGTCGAGATCGGAACGGCAATAGAAATGTTTTCTTCGGTGGGCATGGACGCAAATTCACTGCTGGGTAGTCATCGGCACCGCGCCCTTTTTCGGAATCTGGTAGTTCACGGCGAGCGAAAGAAGATTGGTGACATTCACAGGCACGCCACCTGATAGCAGGTTTGACGATTCAAGGGACACGACGTAAAAGCCGCGCACGCCTGTCGCATCAACCGATGTGAACACGGCGTTGTTGTTGGTGCTGTTGGCTGGCAGCGTAAGCACGACGGACGGAGTTGCCTCCGTCGTCACTCCATCAGTCTTCGCCAGCCGAATGATAATGTTGCCCGTGGCATTTGTCGGCACCCCAGTTATTGAAGACGCCATTAATCCAATCTTGTCATATTCACCGCTGGCGATGAACGGATTGAACGTGCCGGGCCATGTGCCGGGCGCAATGCTGTTGGTCGCGCCGGAAACAAGCGGGATGTTGTTTAGGACGATCTGACGACCTTCGTTTTGCGCGTGACTGGTAACGGCGGCGAGCAAGCACGCGGCCCCGACGATGATTGGTGCAAATAATTTTTTCATGGTGTGTTTGATTTATAGTTGTGTCGTTTTCGACTGGTTAGGAAATGCCGGGGATTTTCAGCCCGGTCAGATTGGTGATCGGCGTCTGACCGGGGCCGGGGACGTAGCCGATGACATGATGCTGCGCGGTCTTGGGTGCATTTACTTGGTGCCGAACCGAGGCGAGCACGTTGTCAAACCGTTTGGAAACATCCGTTGCCGAATGTTGAATGCCATACTTCTCGAAAAACGATTTCTCGGCTGCAACCGCGTTGGCTTGCTGTTTTTCAAGCGCGGAAAGCAACTCCGCGAGCAGCACGTCGCAAATCTCTCGCACGGGGCCGAAAAGCTCATTCAGCCGGGCAACCGCTGCCGTTTTGGCGAGCGTGGCGGCTTCACTTTCGAGGCCGATGAGTTCATTCTGCAAAGCGATGATTTGATCTGGCGTCAACGCCGCCGGAGCGGACAATTCCAGTTTGATTTCTTCGGCCCGCTCGGTTGGATTCACAACCGGCCAGAGGCCAAACCAGAGCAGGCCGTAGAGTGCCAGCCGTTCACGGGCCGTTACGAGCAGGCCCGGAAACAGGTTCGTCCCGTCTTCCGACGGCTCCATGATTGCGCCCAAAATAAACTCGTCGCCTCCGGCGAGAGAGATCGGAGCGGTAGAAACGTCGCCGGATTCAACGAACTTTTCCAACGCGGCTTGGTTGGATTTCCGCGCAGCTTCGCGCCCAACATGACGGACGCGCTCGGAAGTCAGCCGGGCCATTTCAATTTGCGGCAAGCCCTGTTCCTTGGCGAAACACACGCGGCGGATGATTCCAGACCGGCGTAAAAATTCAGTTTTTTCGGCGCGGTTTTTGAAAGTCGGCTCAACGTATGCCGAGTAGGTGTATTGATACCGGAGCGTCAACATTTTCTTCGCGTCGTCGAGAGGCAGAGTGGCCTCGTTTCCGTCCCAAAAGACCGGCTCAAATCCACGCGGATTCGGGAAGGAAAATGTTTGTGGCGCGGCGTCCGCACCGCCTTTCACGGGCGGAAGCTCCTCGGTTTCCATCCCGTTCTTGTGCGTGTCCGCCGGGGTCGGCGTGAACGTGTGAGAGTCGCCATTGTGATCCCACATTGGAATTGCGGGACGGGCTTGCGAGACAGCCTCGCCGTTTTCAGTCGGTTCAAGATTTGCGTTCATGGTTTAATCAATTATCGGTTGTGGTTTGTTACGTCGTCTGTGTCGCAAGCGGAAATTTAGTCGCCGATGTTGCGCGGTGGTAGTGCGTTGAGTTCAGCCAGCGTTTTCACGCCGCGAGCCTTCAAAACTTTGCCTGTGAGCGATGTTCTCGCAGGTTCAGTCTCTTTGTCGCGCTTTGGGTCGCCGTCGCCATCGTCGCGCTTCTCATCGTCTTCATCATCATCATCATCGCCGCCGCCGTTTTTATTCGGCTTGATGCGCTGTTCGTCGGCCTCTTTCTCACGCTTGGAATCATTATTCTCGTCCCCGTCGTCCTTGTCCTTGTCATCCTCCTTTTCGTCGTCGTCTTTTTTCTTGTCGTCATCCTCCAACTTAACCGGCTCGCCCTGCATCTTGGCGTTGAGTTCGTCGAGGGTCTTAACGCCACGCATAGCGAGGACTTTTTCCGTGAGGGTTTGACCAGATTTTGCAGACGCGCCCGGTCGGCGATTCTCGGCACCCGCCGAGCGCGTCTGTTCGCCGCCGGGTTTGAGGCCAGCGGAAAATTCAAAATTGGGAGCAACGTCAGCCGCGCCGCCAAGTTCGGCCATGAGCGCATCAGTGTGCGCCAGTTGATTTTTTACCGATGCGGCTACCTTCAAAGCATCATCCCCAACGTCTGACCGAAGCGGAACGCTGCCGATTTTACCGCCCATGCTGTGAACGATTGCACGGAGATTTGCATTATGCAGGCAGAGCTTGCATTCCAAAGTGAACAAGTCTTCCTTTGAAAACTGTTTCAGGTCGTATTTCTTGAGCGTGGCGATGGTGTGTTTCATGGGTCAGTGGATTTTGGAACCGACGATTTTTGCCAATTCATTCAGACGGGGTGCAACGAACAGAGGCGAGCGCAGTTGCTTCGAGCCTTCAATCAGAATCGCGTCAGGCTTCACGCCATTGCGTTCAATTGAACGGCGAAGCGTGTTGCCCACCGCGCCGATTCTACGGGCGGCTTCCGATACTGTCAGAAGTTCTAAAGGCTCGTTCGCTGTCATACACTAGCGCGGACATTGATGCTCAACGGTCAATCCGGGTATGGCATCCGATACGTTCCTTGTGTTTCTGTTGGTGAGTGGAGCGGTCTTGAAACTCGCGCCGGGGAAATTTTCTTGATCTCTGGCCGCGCAGTCGCCACGCATCGCGGGCAGGCCGGTTTCGCCGTGAACAGCCGCCGCAACGCCGCCGCCAGCGCGGGCGAAGTGCCATCTGGAATTGAGGGCAGTTCCGGCTCAAACTTTTCACCGCAACGAGAGCAAGCGAGCAAGCCGGGTGTAACCGGTTGCGGTTCGGTAAATCCATTGTCGGATGTTGCGACGGCGGGACGTTTCCACGTCACCATGAATTGCAACGCGGCACGGATATGGTCGCACCGTAGATCATCGCGCCCGCGTGCTGCTCGCCGTTCCGCTGGCGACATCCGTGTGAGCTTGGGCTGGATTGAGAACGTCCATCGGCCACAGGTGCAAAGCCCGAAGCCGGAGTATTCCGACACGTCAACAAGATGCTCGGCACGTTTCAGGACGCCGCCATCACCGCCGCACTTCGGGCAGGCGTTGCCGACGACGTGTTTCTCGGCATCTGCTCGGTATTCGCACCGGGCGCAAATCAAACTCCGGCCTTCTACGGAGAATTTGCAATCGCCGACGGGCGTTACCTTAAAATCTTTTGCCGGGGTCGTCATGGCTTCAAATGCTCCCGCCGCCGAAGGTAGCCGCGCCGGTTGCTCGCATTTGTTCCAACCGCCGACGCTCCGCAACGATTCGAGGGACATTATTCCCATTGTCCCTTTTCGCCGCGCCAGCAGCTTTCGGGTTCACCTTTGTTTTCAACGGAGTTGTCATTAGCTTAAATTGTTCAGTATGGGACATTGAAAATTAGCGGTCGGTGTGTGAAGTGGGCTATGATATACAACCTCCTCACGATACCCCTATGAATAAAAGATTCCTTACTACCCGGTGGGGGGTGTCAAAATCAGGTGTAGTAATCCCACGAAAATTGAACTTACGACACACACGGCAGAACATACAGCAAGCGATGCGCTGAATGACGAGCTTGACAGGCATCTTACTATTAAGTTCATTATTGAGTAGCGCGGATGGCTCATGCTGTTACTCCTAATTTTTTACGCAGTTCGGTTTGCCGTGTGGTGAGTTCGATGTGACGGTTGTATTTTTTACTGCCCCGGTCGTGGTCTGAAAGTGAACCAAGTCCGTCGAGTTCCTTGCCGATGCGTTTAAGCTCCTGCTCATAGCTAATCCGTTCCGACATTTTCAGAGTAGGGGGAATGCTTGTAGCATTGCTTGAAGCAATGCTTACTCCCCTTTCCTTATCCTTATCATTGTCAGTATCAGGGGAAGAACCGGGAATGGATGGCTTTGCCCAACGCGCATTGGCGGCTTTTTTCGCACGTTCCGAATAGGTTTTATGATAGCCGTTGTGTTCGCCCCAATCGTGAATTCGCAACGGAGCATCATCCATGAACCCTGATTTAAGCAATGCTTGAAGCATAATTGAAGCATCGCCGTTATATCCGATTAGGCTGGCAATTTCCTCTGGCGAATAGTCGGAAAAAACGCCGTCAGGTTGGTTCTCCACTGCATACGCCCAAAGGCTCGGCGGAATCCAGTAGGCATCATTTCCGAGTGTCGCCCGCAGCCGTAGCGTCTTCCGGTGCTTGTAGAAGCCTGTGAATACTCTGACGTAAAGGTTACTCATGGTGCGGCCTTTCCGTGCGCCGTGCCGCAGCAATGGCCGCTGGTAGAATTTTGGAAAGCCGCCGCGCCTCGTAAGCGTTCAAGACGACGGTTTGCTCATCCGCACAAATCGGTTGCTGGATGATGGAAACCTTGCCGGGTTTTGTTTGGACTTTGAATCCTTCGCCGCCGGGTAGAACAATCCACGCTGAACTGTCAATGTCTCCGCTTCTTTTAGCGGCGTCCAACCGCGAAACATTTGTCTCTGGTTCACCCCCGCCGGAATAAAAACCCGGCGGGGCTTTTTTTCTAGGTTTGCTCATTTCAATTCCGGTTGTGGAAGTGGGCTTGAAAGTGGTTTCTAATCCCAAATCGTTCTGTGAACTCGCTCGCGATTCTTGAAAAGTTGATGTGGCTATTTCCGAGTTTTTCGCACAAGGCGCGAGCGGATAATCCGCCGAATGCGGATGGGTTCAGAACCCAATACGCGGCGATAGCCTGTGTGCCAACAGCTACAAAAAATCGCTCATCATTGCGTGGTTTCCCGGCACAAATCCACTCAAGCATAAGCCGCAATGCTGTTGCTGTGTCAGGCTGCGCGGTGGTCGCTCCCGGTGGTTCATCCGGCTCGCCGTCGAGTCTGCGACAAATTTCGTCAGTCGGGAAATCCTCCGCAGTCTTTGTTCCTGCACGGCAGCTTTCAAAGGCTGCGTCCGCATGAAATTCACGCTTGAAACTCAAACTCTTGTCAATGGCGTAGGGATCAAGAAGCAAAACGCCATCGTGTGCCGCGAGTTCAGCGAGTGCGGTTTCAACGCGCTGGACAAGTTCTGATCGCGTTTTACTGCCCGTAGATGAATCAATGGAATCGCCGGGTGTGGCTGGCGGTTGTGGCGCACCTTGACTCACCTAGCACCTCCAATTACGATTGCCACACGATGTTGCGAAAGCCACTTGTCGAGATCGGTTCTGCGAATGCGACAGACTTTTGCAGTGATTCGGATGAAGGGAAGACCGCGCCGTGTTCGCCAATCCCGAACTGCCCTTGGCTTAATTCCGCCGACATAAGCGGCGGCTGTGGTATCGTCGAATAATTCGACGGCGTTGTTAGGTGGTGGCGTTAGGGTGTCGGTAACACCCCTTTTTTGACGCCTGCCTGATTTTGCTGACATAGTCATGCAAAAGGGCGGGACATTGCTGCACGTCTTAAAAAAGCACTGGAAGATTTCCTACATTTTCCGACAAATAACGTGTCGCCATGTGTCAAGAAACGCTTTCAAATTCAAGAGAAACACCAATAAAACCCATAAATCAGCTTATCGCATCCGTTTTCGATTCCCGGTAGGGTCGCCAAACTCTCACGAAGGTTCAGGCTTCTAGAAATTAACTTAACGCGCGGGCAATCAGATTTTTTTCGCGCTCGCCGCAATTCAATTTCAACGC
>Ga0007882_10000829_pt1 | contig 18155 bp, 20 predicted proteins | sample CryBogCBH12Aug01_FD_71195 | JGI IMG/M metagenome (GOLD analysis project Ga0007882, IMG submission 71195) | Freshwater microbial communities from Crystal Bog, Wisconsin, USA - CBH12Aug09.1 | ecosystem: Environmental > Aquatic > Freshwater > Lake | place: Crystal Bog, Wisconsin, USA | collected... | reverse complement strand
GGGTAAGTGTGAAATCAGCTCAATAGAGACTTTTGAGGGCAGATCATCAACTGCATTGCCAGTTTCAGAAGATTTGGAAGAAAACTGCTCCAGTACGCTCGCAATTAAGCCCTGTTGCCAGCCTGATGCGGCCCTACTGACTGCAGGATTGGCAAAATGCTGCTCATCAATCACGGGACCCACCCAGAGGATGCGCAAGGATGGCTTAGGAGCAAAAGGGCTGGACATAGTTTTGACTACAACGCCTGGGCTTGGCAATAAAAAAGAATCCTCATAAGCCTTTGTTGCCAACATTTATAATGAAGTTCCTATTTTAGACGATGGTCACCTTAAGCCCCAAGCCCCTATGTCGGCCATATTGATCGCTTTCCTGGTTTCAGCGCTCTCCTGTTTAGCCTTGCTACGCTACCAGCACATGCACGCCTCGTTCTCGGCTGATCATGATCTAGATGGAGTCCAAAAGTTTCACCAAACACCAGTGCCCCGTATTGGCGGAATTGCCATTTATGCCGGCTTAATATGCGCACTCGTTTATCGGTGGCTTGAAAATCACAACATTGCCCTATTTGCCAGCACACTAGTGCTCTGCGCTCTCCCCTGCTTTGGAATGGGTTTATTAGAGGATCTGACTAAGCGGATTGGCGTGAAAGAGCGCCTGGCGGCAACCGGGGTCTCTGCTGCGCTATGCGGATACTTTTTTAATGCCTGGCTGGGGAATGTGCAATTTTTTGGTGTTGATACTTTTTTATCCATTCCCGCCATTTCGATAGTCTTTACTTGCTTTTGCGTCATGGGCGTCTCCAATGCTTTTAACCTGATCGATGGCTATCACGGCTTATCCAGTGTGGTGGCAGCCACTATCTTGCTGGCGATTGCCTATGTGGCATTTCAGGTGGGTGATGCCTCTATCATGGTGTGCGCTTTTGCCGGCGTGGGAGCCATTCTAGGATTTCTTATTTGGAACTACCCTAAAGGCCTCATCTTTTTAGGGGATGGCGGAGCTTATCTCATCGGCTTTTGGGTGGCAGAGCTCTCGATCTTACTCGTACTACGTAATGATCAAGTATCGAAATGGTTTCCGTTATTGCTCTGCTTTTACCCCATCTTTGAAACGCTTTTTACGATTTATCGACGTGCTATTCTCAAACGTGTGAGTCCTGGAGTGCCTGATGCCGTTCACTTACATCAAGTGATCTATAGACGCGTCGTTCGCTGGGCCATCGGCACTGTCGACACGGAATTACTAACTCAGCGCAATGCGATGACTGCTCCCTATTTATGGATTCTGTCTTGCATTGCAGTGATTCCAGCATTGGTATTTTGGCGCTATCACATTGCCCTAAAAATTTGCACAATACTTTTTGCAGGGATCTATATTTGGCTATACTGGTCTATTGTGAGATTCAAAACCCCAAGATGGCTTCTTATAAAAAGATAAGCTAAGAGCTTGACACTCCCCTGATAAACTGAACAATATTAATGAGTCCAATTAATAATCACTCCTGCAGGCTTTGTGGTGGAGCCCTCGCTACCAAGTTTAGCTTATTGGCTTTAAAGAAATATCAAGTAGTCTACTGGGAGTGCGCTTCGTGTGCATCCCTGCAAACTGATGAGCCTTTTTGGCTCAATGAAGCATACTCAATTAACCTCTCTAAATTTGACACTGGGGCTGCGCAAAGAAATATAAATAATTTTATTAGGGTATTTCTTATAAGCAATGTTTTAAACCTTAAAAATATTATCGATATAGGCGGGGGTGATGGCTTGCTTTGCCGCCTTCTGCGCGATGCGGGGCTAAATTGCTTTTCCACAGACAAGTATGCCATACCAACCTATGCGCAAGAATTTAATAGTCCAACCTTTGCAAGCCCAGACCTCACTTTAGCATTTGAAGTAATTGAGCACTTTGAAAATCCGCCCTTAGAGTTTGAAAATATTTTTTTAAGGGATTCAAATTTTATCCTTCTAAGCACTGGAATTTATAAAAATCAAGATCAAAATTGGTGGTATCTCAACCCCCAAAGTGGTCAGCATATATTTTTTTACAGCGAAAAGGCCATTAAATATTTAGCCAAAAATAATAACTACGAAGTTATTATGTTGCATGGGTATTTTCTAATGTACAAAAAACATAGCATTGGAAACCTAAAATTGGCACTTATCAAATTTTTAATGCTTCCGCCAGTACTTCGAATTGCCAAGCCATTCATTTTTCTCTTGCCCATGAATGGAGCGTGGATTGATCATATTTTCCTTACAAAGAATTAGTGCCAATAAATAACTAAAGTAATTTTTTATAGGTTCTAAGAGTATTTTCAGCGCAAGAACTCCAGGTATATTTTTTAGCTACTCCAGACCCAAGCTGCCTCAGCTCAGCCACTCTTTGGGGGAAATATACAACCCTCTCCATTGCATGAGACATCTCTTCAATACTGTGTGGATCAAAAAACTCTGCGGCCTGACCAATAACCTCTGGCATCGATCCACCATTACTAGAAATAACAGGACATCCCATTTGCATTGCCTCAAGCGGTGGCAAGCCAAATCCCTCATAAAGGGATGGATAGATTAAAGCCGAGGCAGATGAGTACAATAAATTGAGAGTTTGTATTCCACATTCAATTTGAGTTATTTGCCCCGAATCAAATTTAAGTTGATCTATTAGTTGGATATCTCGATCCGTAAAACCTCCTCCCCCAGCAACGATAATATTAAAGTCATGCATTAAATTTGAAATCGCGAAAGCTTTTAAAAAATTATCGAAATTTTTATAAGAAGTTCGCGCCCCCACATATAAAATATACGGCTTGGAACTATTGCCAAGATACTTCTTAATGTCACCCCCTTCTTTAAAAGGAGCAATCTGATCTACCCCCAGATAAATACAGGATGTTTTTTCTCGAGATATATTTAAAATGGAATGCAAATCTTCCCTAGTCTTATTTGATATACAAATGACATGATCTGCATCTTCTATCATTGAACGCTTATTTTTCGAAGTTGTATCTTCCTTGCGAAACGAAGATGGCAGTAGTTCATGAATCATATCGTATACGGTAATAATATTTACCTTGGCTGGCACTTTAATTACAGGGCTGCTGTAGTAAGTTCGATGGACTATATCCGGCCTCCATACTGCCATAGGAAACGGTGCCACTATCTCATTCATTGCTCGCAATAAACGCTTGCTGCCATTAGGGTATTTATCTAAGTGTCGACCAAAAACCAAGTGGTCACCCAACTGACTCAAAGCACTAGATTGATAAAAAGGCGTGAAAATCCTCACACTTTCACCAATATTATCTAAAGCGCTAGCAAGCCGAGAATAATAAAGCGATACACCCCCATGTTTCTGAGAGAAAGCCTGATAGTCATAGGCTATGCGCATATTATCTAGCCAATAACTTATTAAAAAGTCTTTTAAAAAAAGATTTAACTCTCTTGTATCCAAGCATTGCGGGAATTGTATACATTTGATCCGAAAGAATTTGATCTAATTTAATATTTACTTCGATAGACCCTGGATGTGAAAGTGGTAACTCTAATTTACCCAGCGGCATATTAGATAAACTAGTTTTTTGTATGGTGTGGGTCGCGGAATCATCAAAACCCATATTAGAGACCAAGTTTACAGAGGGCGTAATATTTATCCTTTTAGATAATTGGTTTGCGAATAACCACTGATAGTCCCATGTATCAATTTTTCCCGCATAAACACTTTCAAAAATTCGACCCCAGTATTTTCGACCTCTTGTTGAATTCATTATATTTAAGCTAACATCTCCATCTGCAACACTTGGCCACCCATTCATATCAACATCATACGACTTCCACCTATTGCTCCAAGTTGCCCAACCCCAAATATGAACAAATTCTGTAAAAAAGTAACTTGCTGAATAATTTAATTTGTTTGAAAGCAGATTTACTCCACTTATCATTCCAATCCTGTCATTAGCTTTATATAAATCCAAAAGCTCGTGACAGTACCAAAAAAAAGTTGGCGAGGGCAAGCAGTCATCCTCCAAAATGATTGCCCTATCCACCTCACTAAAAACCCAATCAAGACCACTTGAGACTCTTTTTTTGCAACCCAGATTTGAGTCCGAATAATTTTTTAACACTTTACAGGGCCAGGTAATTTTACTTACAACTTCGCGCGCCTGATTTACCAAGGATGCCTCTTCATGCCTATCTGGCCTGGGCCCATCAGACACAAGAAGCAAAACACTGGGCCTAATTTTAGAAATTACTTCAAATACTTTAGAAGTTTTATCCGGCCTATTAAAAAATAAGAGGGCGACAGGAGTATTAAAATCAGGACTTTTTATGCTCATTTAAGAAAGCTAAATTTAATTTAGTAATAACCAAAAATTTTTAAGAATTGACAAAATTGAGTATGGTATTAGGTTGAAAATCTTGCATTATCAATAAATATCAAACTTAATCCCGTTTTTGCATAAAAAGAGTAATTTATATTAAGAAGAAATTTATAAATAGGGTCATCTACTAAAGTTCCAATATCTAAACTTGCTGCCTCAATAATCAATACCTCGGGCCGATATTTTTTCCAGTCATTAGACTCTAATACTTCGTAATCCATACCCTCAACATCTATTGACATTAACCTCAGAGGAGAATGACTTGCTTCTATCTTTTGCAAAATATCTTTTAGAGGTAAGGTAGGAACTTTGACTTTGTTGATTAATTTGAAATCTCCAAGACCATCAAATTTTTCGGATCGCTCTTTATCAAACGAATTAATGGCACTATCATTGAACATATAATAATCCAGGGTTGAAGGATATTTTGATACCCCCATCCCAACAAATTGATCTCTAGAGCGCTTTTTTGCATAAACTGATGCAAGTCCGGGTAATGGATCTATGCACACACCAGACCAACCCTTAAGGTAAAAATAATAAGTATTTGAAAATCTCCAGGGGTGATTGCATCCCACATCTACATAAGTCCCAATTTCAGACTCCTTAAATAATCTAGCTACAACCAGATCCTCACCCTCCTGGGAATAAGAAGCGCGCGCGTAAATGCGACTTCCATAAAAGCCTAAAAGAAATTTTTTAATAGATCGATATAATTTAATCAAATGGTATGATAAAGCACTGAAATTTAAAATAGTACTCAATGCCTATACATTTCCATATTTGGAATTTTTAAGCATCACATACCCTTTTATTAACTCGGCTATTCCATCGTCCAAAGATGTTTTAGGCAAAAATCCTGTTTTTTCAATTTTCTCATTCGAAACGATGTAATTTCGCTGATCGGGATCCTTCCCAACTGGTGCATCAATGAAAGTAAAGTCTGGAATTTGTTTTTGTATGATCTGACAGAGTTCCTTTTTAGAGATGTTAGCGTCTGATAATCCAACGTTATAAATTTGCCCGCTCATTTTTTCAATATTGACAATGGCATGTTGAAATGCTCTAGAAACATCTCGAACATGAATATAATTTCGCTTAAAAAAACTTTCGAATAAAACCACGAAACGATCATTTACAGCACGGTATGTGAAATCATTAACCAAAAGATCCATTCGCATTCTTGGCGACATTCCAAATACTGTAGCCAATCTAAAACTAATTGCATTTTCACGATGCATTAGCTCTTTCTCAATGGCAACTTTTTCAATTGCATATTGAGAAATTGGACGCAATGGTGACTCTTCTGTACAAAAATTGTTTTCATCTCCTGTACCGTAAGCGCTATTAGTCGTTGGCATTAGGACAATCTGCTCTTTTGATAAAAGCTTAATCATCAATGTAATTGCATCGTGATTGATTGTAGTGGCCCCTACTGGGTCCAAATTACAAAGAGGTGCTCCAACTAAAGCAGCTAGTGGAATAACAATATCTGCCTTCTTTAACAAAGGCGTCATCACACTCTCAATGCGTATATCACCCTTCACAATTGAAAAGTTTGGATTATTACAAACATGATTTAAGCTGGACTGTTGAAACATAAAGTTATCTAGTACAGTAACTTTATAGCCCGCATTAAGTAGATCAGGGACCATTGTTGAGCCAAGATATCCAGCCCCACCAGTTACCAAAATTTTGTAACTCATTTGAAATCCTTTTTTAACTTAAAAATATTACTCGCCAAATATAGCTACTTCGACGGATTCACAAAGGGTATGAGCCAAAACAATATGCAGCTCTTGAATTGTGCTTGTTACCAATCCAGGTACAACAACAGCAAAATCAGCGCTGACTTTCGCTGGACCGCCGTCGTGACCACAAAATATAATACTAGGAATACCAAGGGCGCGACACTGCTCTATAGCTTTTAGAATATTCGGCGATTTTCCCGACGTTGTAATACCTAAAAAAACATCAATTGATGTTGCCTTACCTTCCAACTGGCGAGAGAAAATTAAATCATAACCATAGTCATTGCCAATCGCAGTAAGAATTGAGGTGTCAACTGTTAGCGCCTCTGCTGGTAATGGCGCTCTATTGCGCGATAATTTACTAACAAATTCTGCAGCCAAGTGTTGCGCATCAGCAGCAGATCCGCCGTTACCAGCAATATATAAACGACCACCTTTTAGATACCTACTTACAACTGTATCAACAGCATCTGAAAATGTAGCAAGTGTGTGGGCATCCTCTAGTAATGCTTTTTTTGCTTGTATAGACGCTTCTAAATTAAATTTAAGACGTTCAATTGCACCCAAGGTCAATCCTTACTTTTTGTTAGTATAGTTGAGGATCGGTAGTAGTCATCAGGTACCCCAATATCTATAAATGTATCTCTATATTCTTTTCCAAAGAATCGCTGTCCCATTGCCATGGCAATCGGTAAGATTTCCTGCTCTAAAGACACCTTGTTGCCACTTGGAATTGGGATCGCACTTAAGGCATGAGGATTTACCAAATAAACGCCGCCATTAACTAATCTCTCCATAGAGCTTGAATCTGCATGCAAAGAAGTAATTTGACCATCCGGCAGAATACTCATACCAAGATAGCGATCAACTTCACTAGTTCTAAACAATGAGAAGCACCAATCTGCATTATTTTTCTTGGAAAAATTTATCAAATCTTTCAACTTAATTTTGAAGTAGGTATCCCCATTAAGTAACAAAAAATTTTCCCGATGGCTCACTTTTTTTAATGCTAAAACTAGTCCGCCTCCAGTACCCAGCGGTGATTCTTCGATTACATATTCAAGGCTAGTACCCTCAAATTTTGAGCCAAAATAATCGATAATATTCTGGTAGCGATATCCTACTGAAATTACAAAATGGTCGATTCCCTGACTAATCCAATATAGCATCTGATGTTCCAGAAATGGGCTCCCATTAATTGGGGCCATTGGCTTTGGGATGTCAGGAACGGCGCTACGAAGTCTTGTTCCCAATCCACCAGCCAATATCACAGCGGAAGTCATTATTCTTAAGCTGAATTAATTACGGCACATATCTCATCCACCTCTTCATTGGATAAGTTAGGAAAATTACCTATATAAAATCCATAAAAGTGAATATGCTCAGTATTGGGGAAGTCTAAGTGATGCCCCTCAGGCACGATTCCTTTTAAGTAAGGCTGACGAATCTGATTGCCGCCTCCCGCACTTCCCCTGCGAAATTCAACGCCAGAGTCACGCATTTTTTTCATTAAGCGCTCGACTAAATCATTATCCGGCTCTTTCAAGATAAGATTGAAGGCATAGTTGCTGGAACCCTCCAGCTTAAAATCTGTACGGTATTTTGTTGAATCTATTTTCTGCAAAAACCGAAGTAGATTTTCAGTTCGGCGGACTACTATCTTATCAAGTCGCTTTAATTGACTTCGACCCATGATTCCGCCAATCTCTGTATTCCTTGCATTGTAGGCGGCATAGGCAAATATAAAATCAGGGTTCAATTCTGGATAATCACTCTGATATGCAGCTTTTACCGCCGGATCATTTGATTCACGAACCATGCCATGTGAGCGCAACATACGAGCCTGCTGATAAACCTCAGGGTCATTAGTGCAAATCATGCCACCTTCTATCGTACTCATATGATGTGCATAGTAGTATGAAAAATTCGAGATCCATCCTATGCTACCCAACTTCATTCCATTATGAGTGGCGCCATGAGATTCGCAAACATCTTCAATTAGCGGAATATTACGACGTTCTAATTCCTGAGTTAATTCATCGGTCAAGCCATCAAAACCTTGAACATGTGTCAAAAAAACTGCCCGGGTTTTATCGGTGATTTTATTTAAAATCTCTGCTGGGTCCATAGCCAAAGTGCTTGGATCAATATCCGCAAAAATAGGGGTTAAGCCATTTTGTAGCACAGAAGCCACATCCGAAATCCATGCTAAAGGAGGTGTAATTACTTCACCGCCTTCTGGATGCCGAATTTTTAAAATCGCCATTGTCAATAAATTTGCAGAGGCTCCTGAGTTGACGAATACACTGTACTTAACCCCAAGCCATTTGGACCACTCGGCCTCAAATTCACGTACATTTGCGCCATTAGTCAAAATTGGATCATCTTGCTTCAGATGTTCGATCACTGCATCTAGATCTTCACGCAAAATGTTATTGCGCATTAATGGAAATTTCATATGATTATTTCAAACTAATATGTTTCAAGTTGCCAGTTGTGTAATGGGAGAACGTGGTTTTCTTTGCCTCTATTTCACCGCTAGATAAAAATGTTGCTACAAATAATTCTTCGCCAATTTTGGGAATGGAGTCCAAATACTCAGCCTCTCTATCTGGATGCACATCATGATCGCCAGTAAATATTGTCGTATCAATCGAAATTCTTGCATCGCATCCTAAATTTCTCAACGTTTTATGAATTAAAGCATAGTCACTGATATTCACATATCCTGCTTCGGGTATTAAATCATCGTCGACGTATTCATTTAGTACCCAGCTCATTTCCTGATAAGTGGATGCCTTTTCCAAAAAAGACTCGCTGAAAGTTGCTTCGTCTCTCAACTTGTAGAAGTGCAAATAATTGTTGCTTGTATCCCCGAGAATTGGCAAGTGACAATTCATTCCCCACGGACCCTCAACCCATGCATCCGAGTGTGGCAATGCAGTATCAAGCGGTCTTCCAACGTTCTCCCCAAGCTCTTCACCAAATTTAATGCGAATATTTGGCGTCAATCGAAACTTATTCAGCAAATTAGGGTTTTGCTTAGTCATTTCGCGAACAATATCGCACCAAGCTTTCAAAAAAAGATTGTATTCAAGTTGATACTCTTTTTTTGGAACAACTGCACCGTTTGGGGTTATATTCTCACGGCGATGACGGTTAGCATTCAAGCTTTTTAAATATGTAGCTTCGTTAAGCTCTAAATCAAAATACATGGCTTGAGCTACATACATGCATACAGCTAGCTTTAGTTTTACAAATAGTGCAGGCGGAATTTTCCAGCGCACAAATAAATCTCTAACCAATTCACCGCCCCAAGCCTCAGAAAGCTTGTGCATTCTTTCTTTTCTGTACTGCAAGCTCATGATTTAATTTTCCTCAAAATTAAATCATGAATCTTTTCGCGACTCGGAGGCAAATTATCTACATTCGCTACAAATCCTGCAGATCGATCCTCGAGCCCTAAAACATCCAAATTTATGCTAGTTTTAGCCATCAGATCATATGCTATAGACTTTGCAACTCCATCCACATAATCATCATCTAAGACGCAGCCGCCAAACCTTGAGTTTCTCAAACAAGCTAGCGCTTGAGCACTTATTTCAAAAGGCTTTAATCTAAAGATATGAATAACAGCAACCTTTATGCCCATATCTTCATAAAGTCTTTTTGCCACTTCTTGGGCAGCAAATCTCGTAATAGAGATTGGCAACAAAACGTAATCAGGTTCATCAAATAAAATATCTTCAAGCTCTTCCGTGTTTGGAAAGGCCCCCCTATGTTCAGAGATGTAATAGACCTCATCTGTTTCCATGAACTCTTTATATGCAACCCAATACTCATTAGGAGTCATCGGAGATAAAATTCTTATTCCAGGCATTCGATAGTAAATAGCGTGATGGGATGAACCAGCCACCGGACCTATCCCGCCCTCCATGGCTATAGAGCGCACAAACATCGGGCACGGGCGCCCCCAAATCTCCTTAGATTTACATGCATAGTTGATTATCATCGGCGCATTGAACCAATTGAACCCTTGGTACCTAATTATGTACATCGGGCGCCTGCCGGCTAAAGCGGCTCCCACCGCAAAACCGCCGCCTGCTACGTCGGCCATTGAAAGCTCCACCATCCCACTTTCTTCGTAAAGCTCCGGTAAGGTGCCACCCACCCACCCAACAGCCGTTAAGCACTGCCCCATGGCCAGTCCATCAGCATCCTGCAAATGCCTTCTCGTTATTTCTTTAATTACATCTCTTAATGTTATTGACATCTTTGCCAAGCCATTTCTACTAAATCTTTAGCTGCGTTGTTTACATTGCCCGCATAATCCGACGAAAAATTTGAGGCAAAGTCAGCATGCCTATCAAACGTCTTGTCCGAATCAATGCCTGCGCCTGCATGCCAAAAAAGTCTATTAGTATTTATATTTAACAATAATGGCCCTGAAATTGTATCGGGAAGGGATGCCAAAATTTCTATAGGATCATCGCTAATATTAAAGGCTTTAACCCCAAAACCGATAGCAACATCCGACATCTCCCAATTTCTTCTAACTTTTTTTTCAGTCAGAATCGAGAGATTGTTATCCTCCACAATATACCAAATAGGCAAATTTTTGGTAGATGCCCAGCCAATCGAAGTTAAGAAATAATCCTCCTCAGCCGCAGCATCACCCGTAAAACACAATGTAGGAACCTTGTTTGCGTAGCACATTCCAGTAGCGATTGGACCCTGACTCCCCATAAGTCCATCGTGCCCAAAAATATTCTCTCTCAGAGAATGTATGGATGCTGACCCGCCCATTCCATTTGCGCATCCCATTTTTGAACCAAGCAACTCCAAAATTAACTCATCTAAATTCCCGCCAAAATTTAAATAAGTAGAATGGCCACGATGCTGAATAAAAATTTGCCGTTCCTTAATGCCAAGCACTTCAATTGCAACAGCTAAGGTAGCACTAATGTATTCCTGCCCGGCAGAAAGATAGACTGGTAGTTTTATTTTTTCCAGCCTGACCTGGTTAAATACCTCCTGCTCAAATGCTCTACATAGAGCAGCTTTTTCAAAAATTCTTTTTTTAATATCTTCAGTTATTAACATTTTTGGCCATATTAATTGCTGAATTCATCCACTCTCCCATCCAGTTGTAATGTGGTGAAGTAATAATATTGCCATCTACAACCACTGGCTCGTTTACATACGTAGCTCCAGCATTATTAATGTCATCTTCTAAACTATAGTAGCCACTAATTCTTTTGCCTGAGACTACTTTTGCAGAAATTAGTAATTGCGCCCCATGACAGGTACTGGCAATTGGCTTGTTAAGCTCATTCCATCTAGAAATAAATGCTATAACTTGCTTTTCCTGCCTTAATTTCTCAAGAGCCTTGACGCCTCCAGGCAGCACTAATAGCTGATAATTCTTCAAATACATTGAAACTAACTCTGCGTCATTCAGGTCAGAAACTAGAGCATGTGACTCCATGTTTGAACCCATGATGCCAAAGAATTTCCCCATAACATTTGACATTACGATTACATCGTCTACCATTTTAGCCTCTTCTCTAAGGCGGTAATAAGGATAAACAAGCTCCTGATCCTGAAAGTTTTCCCAAGTAATAATTAATGACTTCATCTAGTTCTCCAATTGCCTTCTTTTTAACTTAACAGTTAACGTAGACTCCATGTCGAGCCTTGCGTCAACGCCGAATTTATTTTCCAACAGGGCAAGATATTTTGGATTGCTATGGTACTTATCCCATGCGTAATCCCTGAATGCTAATATCTGCGCAGATGTCAGCTGATTATTGGACATATTTTGTGTCTCATAAGAATGCTGGCTATATCCCGCGTATGTATCCGGCAACTTCATTCCAGATTGACGAGCATAGCTAAATAATGGGCTTCCAGGGTATGCCATAGCCGAATACATATTTGACATTTCAGTCAAATTTTCCATTGCAAACTCTAGCGTTTCCTGCATCGATTCCATCGTATCCTGCGGCAACCCAAATATATAATTTCCACCAACATTAATGCCAGCATTACGGATGTCCTGAATTAAGTCTACGATTTTTACATCCTTGTAGCCATCTTTATGAATCTCACTTCGTAGAGTGCTGTTTGGATTTTCAATACCTAATCCTAGCCATCTAACCCCAGCCTTTCTTAGTACATCCAAATATTGCGGCTTACAAGTGTCAACTCTAGAGTAAGCCCAAATATTAAAGTCATAACCACGCTCAATAATTAATTCGCAAATCTTAAGAAAATGATTGGGATTCAAAACAAATAATTCATCGGCAATCTTGATATTTTTAACACCCTTTGAGGCCAAGTAATCAAACTGCTTAATAATAAATTCGGGTGACCACCATCTAAAAGTATTGCTATCTGCGCTTGTAATATGAGTTCCAACTTTAGTCCTGTTAATGATATTGATCATGCAAAATGAGCATCTATACGGACATCCAAGACTAGTATAGATTGCGGCAAATGGTTCTTTTACTGAGTTGTTGGACCATGAGTGCCAACCAGCCGTACGATACTTATCGAGGGAGGGCAGTAAATCCCAAGCTATCCCTGGTAAATCCCTCTCTAGATCTTCTTTTAAAACAATAGCTGATGGTTGATTCGTTATTATCTTGCCGCCTGAATCCCTAAAACATAAGCCAGGAATCTTGCATAAGAGGCTATCATCTGACAACTTATTAATAGCCAATAGATTTCTCAATGTATAGACGCCCTCATTCTGGCACACAGCATCAATAGAGGCCTCATTCACCAGCGTTTCCTGCGGAAGCGCCGCAACATGCCCGCCAACAAAAACAATGAATGAATCAGGCTGATGAAGCTTAATTTCCTCTGAAATGGCACATGCACCGGTCATGTTTTGCGATGAGGCGCTAGGTTGTTGACCATAAACAACTATACAAATTATTCTAGCGTTGTACTCTACAGCCCTCTTGGCTGCAGATAAATAATCCAACCTCTCGGCTTCAGCATCTAAAATTTCCGAGGCGTATCCAGCAGCACGCATACTGTTAGCAAGCATTGCAGCCCAAATTGGGGGCTCAATTGCTGCATGATTGTCAGCCAATCCTTGATATATTTTCTTTGAAGCATTTGGGTGTAGAAACAATATATCAGTCAATTTTAAACTCCTCAATTTTGGACCAGTCAGAAATTGACTTCGCATCAATGATAAATACATGGTTCAAAGAAATTAAGTCTTTAATAACACTCTCATCATCATCGTAAAATATTATTTTTTGATCGATATCTTTTAGAAAATCACTTTTTTTTCTCGACTTATAGCTAAGAATTTTTATATCATTAAAGAATCTGCTGATTTCAAAAAGCTCCAACAAATGTAATGAGGGTTGGTGGTGGTCATCAAAATCCCAATGCCTTCCTGAAGATAAATAGCCGATTTGACAATTCTCCTGCCTTAACTTTGAAAGGTAATCTCGGACCCCCTTCCTCAGGATACATTTAGATCCAACATCATCACACACAACATCCACATCAATTTTGCTCAGTGGAAATATAAGTTGCTTTGCCCAGATGGGATTTCCTCTCTTATCAAATGTCTCCCACAAAGTCAGATCTAAATCAAAAATATGCATCAACTTTGAACCCTTATGAAGGTTGACCCCTCAATCAGATGAAAGGACTGCAACAATCTCTGTAAAGAGGCTCCATCAATAATATCCCCAGGGAATAAGAGTTTTTGTCCCTTTTCCGCAAAAATACCACCCCTAGTAACAACAAAAGAAGTTTCTTCAGGGAAGCCAAACAATTCATCCTTACTTTGAGGCTCAATATGCTCCAATTTCGCCTCAGCAATTTGCTGATTCTCATTAGTCCCTATATCACTTGATGACTTTGGCTCCTCAATCCAAATGCATCCAGCATCTCTTGGCCGCTCATGCTCAGCACCCTCATAAGATAAACCCTTACGACCATATTGGTCCTCTAGACGAACTAAATCTCTCTTATCTTCTGGGGTCTCGATCTCCATAACAAAAGCACCACCTTTGGATAGTGCTTTTGAGGAATGGAATCGCGCCTTAAAAATATGAATTTTTTCAAGGGCATTTAATACAACTTGATTTCTCATGAAAGATAGCAGCACACTACCCCCGAGAACAATAAAGCCAGTATTTTTATTAGGATGGCAATGAAATGATGTTGCGCAACCCTCTTGTATATGAAGTAACCATATTGCTAATTCTTCATTTTGATAGCAGAGGTATTCCTCCCCCCAAGGTTTTCGAACTACTACCGCTCGATAATCGGAGGCTATATTTTTCATATTTGCTCTGGATTATACAAAGTGACCGAACTTCCCTGACGCTCAAAAGCAAAAGGGATTTCAAGGAATTTACCTAATGCATTTCTAATTTTAGGTTGATTTTCTGGGGATGCAAAAACTAAACAAAAACCACCACCTCCAGCGCCAAGAACTTTGAATCCAATAGCACCAGCTGCAATTGCTTTTGTATGCATATATTCAATGGCATCACTTGTTACCAATGGGGAAAGTAACTTCTTCTCCTGCCACATTTGTTCTAGTAGATCCCCAAAATTAGAAATGTCTTCAGTGCCTCTCTCTAGGATACTAATTGCCCTATCTACCGAATCATATATTTTGTTAAAGTGAATTGTACTTTTCTCAATAGATTCAATTTTTGATGCTTCAATCTTGGCAGAGTATCGCGATTCGCCACTGTAAAATAACATTAAATGGTCTAGCAACTCTTGACTTCTTCCCTTTGGCAATATTATAGGATCAACCTTAAAGCCTCCATCCCTTAAAAAGGATATTTTATTAAAGCCTCCAAATGCAGCCGCTATTTGGTCCTGGGAACCAACAGACTCAGCAATAATGTTTTGCTCTATGTTGATTGCCTCTAATGCAAGCTGCTCTGGAGACCTCCTAAGCCCCCTTAATGCATAGAGCGCATTAAGCAAACCAACCGAAAAAGAGGAGCTTGCGCCAAGACCGGATCTAGCAGGCAAGTCCCCGTCATGATGCATTTCTATACCATCGCGCCAGTTCAATTCACTAAGTATGCCTCTTATGGCAGGGTGCTTTATTTCCTCTATATTTTTAACCGACTCAATTTCTGAATACACAAACCTATGCATATGATCAAAAAAACGGGGTAAATTTCGCAAAGAAATGTAGCAATATTTATTGATTGTCGTCGATAAAACAGCTCCACCATGATCAAGATACCAGGCAGGAAAGTCTGAACCGCCTCCAAAGAAAGACACACGGTAGGGGGTTTTAGTTATGACCATTTTTTAGATGTTAAAACCCATTAGAATGGGTCCATGACGAATATTGAATTAAACATAGTATACGGTAATCATATTAATCCCAATCATTTGACGGATTTGGCCGAAATAGCGTATAGCGCATTTAAAAACTCTCGCGCAATTGAATCTATTACATTCAGTAAACACCCTATTAAAGAAAGGCTAAATTTAATTATTGAAGAATTTTCTGATGCAGATTTTTGTGAAAAATTAATCTTACTTAAAAGAGATTACCCAAAAACAAAATTTATTTTAATAATAACTGAAATTCCAACTGATTTTAGTTACAACACATTTAATAAATATGATAATTTAATATCTAAACATATATATAATTCGTTACTCAATAATATTGATATTAAATCAATAAGGACTTTTTTAAGAGCGATATATTTAGAATATTTAAAAAAATTTCACCCGTTTTTTAAAACTAAAAGCATATTTTTTGACTATAAAAATGTAAAGGGCAACCTAACATTAAAAGTTTTAAACAAGCTGTATAAAGTTATTTTTAAGAAAAGTAGTCCTTATTTTTTTAAATTTCTATACTATAGATCTGATCTTATTTATTTTGTTATAAGGTTTATTAATACAAAGAAACTAATTTCGCTTAATCTGTTTGATAAAATATATATCATAAATGAAAGCTCACGAAAAATTATCGATTTAGCATTTCAATGTGAATCCAAAGAATTCCCATACTATATTCAGCCAAAGGCTGTAGGCGATAAGACTGAAGTGTTTATGTTTAGCGGCAATCTTACTCAAGAGAGAGTCGAAATAATTAAAAAAATTGAAGCTCATGGTTTTCAAGTTGGCCTGAATCCTGACTTTAACGATCTAGGACGAAGAATTCTTTATGAGCGCTCTATGTTTTCGATACAAATTTCAAGATACCTAAATGGAAACTTTTCAAGCCCCACCAGGACTATTAATGCTCTTGCTCATGGAGTAATTCCGATACCATTAACTATGCCCTTATATTCAACCATGGAACAAGATTTATCATTACCTATTTTATCGGATGCATTAAAAATGCTCTCGGAATCCAACATAGAAGACAGAAACAACATCATGGGAAAGCTTTATGTCAACCATATGCATAAAATTTTTGATGCTGTTGAATCTATAAATAAACGATCTTATGAAATCATAAATGCCGATCTTTTTGATATCTACAGATAAAGGCCTTAAATTTACCCCGCACAAATCCAATGCTTGGTCTAGTCATCTATTTCAAAATTGGTTTACTGAGTTTGTAAAAAGCGGGTGCTTGATTCAACACTTATTTTTAAAATCAGAAATTTTTAAAGATAATGGTGAAATTTACTCCCTATTTTTAGAGATTGTGTACATAACTCCTGAAGGATTTAAACAAACGAGGTCAATTCTCTTAAGAGGGAGCGCCTGTATTGTAGTTCCTATAGTACGAATTCAAAACCAGTCATCTTTTTTGCTTGTTCAACAAAGAAGGGTAATTAATGGAAATTTTTCACTTGAATTCCCAGCAGGCAAGATTGAGACTGGAAAAACTCCAATTGAAGCAGCGCAAGAAGAGCTCCTCCAAGAATGTGGAATCCATTTGCCAAGTGAAAAATTCTTTCCTCTATCAGAGCCGCTACATGTATGTGAGTCTGCATTTGATGAGACCGCAATCTGGTTTTATTGCTACTTAGAAAATTTCAATGCGAAAGCTATGTTAACTAATAGTATCTATGGAGAAAATTTTAATGGTGAATATACGCATCTGAAACTTGTATCAGAAAAAAGTATGCATAAAATCAATAATTTTCAGATTAAGACTGGCCTACAACTTCTCCGTGAAAAAGGATTGATTAATAGCTGAGCGTCCAAGAACTACACCCTTTTTGAGTAAATTCCTCTCTGACAACTTTTATTGCATATCACATGAAAAGATACGCACACCCTTTATTAGGATGCCACTACTAGTGGGCCTTCATACTCAATTAGTGACATTTGCGAAGAATTACTCTCCCACCAAGTAAAAAAATACCTTTATTTTTTGGCATGTTTGCATTTAACGGTGCGGATGATACTCCAGCTTTTAGAAGCCAGTAAAGAATTGATTCCATCTCGAGCCTCCTCAAACTTACGCGAAAAAAGTTCAGTGATAAACGCGAGCAATTACAATAAACATTGTAATGAAAGTATCAACATCAGCCTTTTTAAAGTTTTGAATATAAATTCAGCTACTTCTCTAACGCAGCATTAATACTATCCATCGATTGAAATAAATTTAGATATCTTTTTAAGAATTAATCTAGTGGCTGATAGGGATACAATCCCGATAAATGTTAAAGAGGCTAACAGGTTACGATTAAATCCGTATCCGATATAAAAGAAGTATGAATCTCGGGCGCAATTACCGAGAGCACATTCTAAAAAATTCTTATACAAATTTTCGTAATACATTTTTTCAACATACCATGACGGCAAACCCACTGCACCCGAATCCCCTGACAATGGTTTATTCCGCACAAATTCCTCCAATAACAATCTTATCTTTCGCATTACCACTCTATCTTCATAGAGAGATAGGATTTTGGCTTGCAATCTAAAAGCCATCAACTCCCTCCTCTCGGGATCAGACAATAACTCATTAACTTTTTCCAAACACTCCTCTTTGGAGTTAAAACTTAATACTTCTGAACTATTAAATATAATATCTCCCATG
>Ga0007882_10000828_pt1 | contig 18169 bp, 22 predicted proteins | sample CryBogCBH12Aug01_FD_71195 | JGI IMG/M metagenome (GOLD analysis project Ga0007882, IMG submission 71195) | Freshwater microbial communities from Crystal Bog, Wisconsin, USA - CBH12Aug09.1 | ecosystem: Environmental > Aquatic > Freshwater > Lake | place: Crystal Bog, Wisconsin, USA | collected... | reverse complement strand
AGTGTGAAGGTCAACCCGCCTTCACCCAACAGGGAAAAGGGAACAGGGGTCATACCAAACAATCGTTCCAGAGAGAAGAGTTTTCCCCCAATACATTCAGCAATCAGCGCATTGGCTACAAAGAACGCTGCAAGTATCACAAAAAGCTTTGTGGGCTTATCTCTCAGTATTTTGTTGACCATAAGTTATTTTATGCCCTAAAACTATAATTTATTTTATAAACAACTACTCTCGTTTTATTTATCTGTTTATTGCTAAATTTGATTATAAATTGGATAAGATGGGAAAGACCAGGAAAATATTTTCAACGCTATTGGGTGCAATGGCTGCAATAGCCCTTATAGCATTGGGCGAATGGATAATGGAACATTTTTATTCTATGCCTCCTGGTATTGATATGAACGACAAAAAAGCATTAGCTGCTGCAATTGACGCCATGCCCTTAGGTGCTTTCTTGGGGTTGTTGGTTAGCTATGCGGTTGCATCCTTTGCCGGTGGATTGATTGCTTCTTTTATGTCGGGCAGGGAAGTACCAAGGTCATCCATAATAGTTGGTGCTATTCTCACCCTTGCGGGATTGTGGAATATCATTCTAATACCGCATCCTCTTTGGTTCTCTATCGCTAATCTGTTGGTATATGTACCATTTGCCTACCTCGGATTCAAATTAAGTGCTAAAAAACAGCCGGCAGATTAGCTCAGTTATTCTTTGCCCCCTGTTCTATCCAGTTATATATTAGGGTAATCTTATCCGCAGTCAAAGGACTGTAAGGCACCTTGGGCATAATCTTATTGTTTACCTGCACATACAGCAAGCTTGCAGATGGGATTCCTGCAAGTACCAGTTGTTTATTGTTAAGTGTTTTATAAGCTACACTATCTGTCAGGTCTGTGTATTTGTTGGTATTGTTTGCACCAAGGTGGCAATTGCTGTTGATGGCACAACTTGCCCTGAAAACAGGGAGTATATCGCCGGAAAAACTTATCTGTGGTGTAACTGTAAAGCTGTCGTGCTTACAAGAGGTCATTCCGGCAATCATAAGTGCTATCGCCGGAATGACCTTAATATATTTTCGCTTATTGCTCATACTTAAACATAGCAGGGATATTGTTGGCAATAGTAGTTGCCAATGTGGGGTTGATATTATATGTATCTGTAGAATCCTGTGTACTGAAATTGACTACTGATAGCAACTTCCCGTAATCACAAATCATGTGTATATACTGGGTACTGCCGGCTGTAAGTATGTAGGGTGTATAACTACTGTAACTGCCCGACCCACGCACAGGCATTGTAACCTGCTTCAGGTTTGCCGCAGAGCCTATCTCATAAGAAAATGGTACGGGGTTCATTCCTGTTTGCAATGCGGTAGTATCCGCTAATCCCTGCAACTTCATAAACATATACCCCTTTGTAGTATTACCAAACCACATGCTTGACTGTGCCAGCGGACTACCTGCAGTATAGCCTGATGGTTGACCGGTATTGGCAGCAGCATCTAATCCTACATTGAAGATGACAGAGGTGTAAGTGCCTACAGGCGCAGTACCTATAAGGTATTCCTCACTGTCCAGCGTTTTAAGTATATATACATTGGGTACAGTATAATTGGTTCCATTGGCATTTACCAATGTAACACCCGAAATATAAAATTGGGGAATATTCAAAGAAAAATGTCTGCCCATAGCATCGCGGTACAGGAAAGAGCTGTCAGCAATTTCGTTGGTATCTATGTTTGAATGTAGGTGAAACCTGAAAGTACCCGTTGCAGTTGTATTGGTTTTATGGCAGGCTGTGCCTGATATAATAAGTAGGAAGGCAACCGCACCAAATAGCATGGTAGTGCCGGTTATAAATTTATTTTTCATTTTTTGTATTTGAATGATTTAAGAATTGCAAGCTATAGTCTGTAGGCTACACCTGCTATTATATAATTGTGGTACGCTGCCTGAGTACCATTCAGGTTTTGGTAAAACGGAATCCCGTATTCTAACGGAAACACCAGCTTATCCAAAACACCCTTTGATAAATGGATATTCAGCCCCGCATATAAGTTCATAACCATAACACCGGTATTTCTGGTATCTGCAGAAGGGTCAGAACTTACATTAATGGGTAATGCTACCATCGGGTCAACTCCCGATATTTTTCCGGTTTCAATTCCCTCAGCCCTCAGTGAACCGGTTAGGAAACTGCACAACTTAGTTGCAGCCCACGCATTGGCATGATATACATTTCCTGTTTTATATCCTTGTGAATTATAATTAAGTTTTACCTCGGCTCCTGCTTCTATACCGTAATCTATGCGGGCTATACTATTGGTATAAGCCACTGTTGGCGATAAACTGAAAGAACCCGAACCCGGCTGCATGTTGTATTGCATACGCTGGTTATCGCCTAGCATGGTAGTGCCGGTAGCGGTTACTGAGCCTGTTGGTAATCCAATACCCATACCACCGGTTAACTGCTTATTGTCTTGCCTGTACAGACTATACAATGCAGTAATGCGGGAATCACCTAAACCAAAGAGTGAGGACTCCATATTGCCGGTCATCACCATGCCCGGCATAGACTGTCCCGACCCCATGTTCATATTCATATAGTTGGATACTATGCTGGTCATCCCCATAAGGGTTAGTTTGTCGGTTACTCCATACATTGCCATCAGCATATGCATCTGCATATACATATCTGCCGGTGCCATCATGTAGTATTGGTAAACCTGTTGGTCGCTTACAGTGTTAGCACCCATACGTGCGCCCTTGGTAGCCATATTCATAAAGGAGTAAGAGAACATCCATTCTCCTTTGTCATGCAGATGGTCTGTGTTGATTCCGGCTGGTGTAGTGCGTTCTCCGCACATACATTTTTTAGCACAGGATTCCGGGTTTTGTTCCATGCTTGTTTCAATTACCCTTTGTGCGCTACAGTTAACTGCAATTATGCAGCAAACAGTCAGCAGGGCTGTTTTAATCTTATTCATAGAAAATGTTTAATTGTTTTGAATGATTAAGTACGCATCAATAGTTGCGCACTATTGCACATGACCACTACCCCCATTGGGGGTATAGCATCATAAAACATTAAACAGCAGGTGGGTGAAACACAGGCAACTGCACCGAACAGGTTTGTAGTTCGTTGCGGTTAAAATAAGTAGCTTTTACCGGAATGGGTAGATGATGATTGATATTCAACACCTGCAAAGCAAAAAATAAGTTGACAGTTTCTTTTTCTTTCTGGGATTTGGAAGTTGGTGCCTGTTCTTTGGCATCGCGGGCAAGTTTCTTTTTCAGGCAACACTTACCCTCGCAATGCATTTGGGGTTTATTACGGTTCTCGCAAAGATTCTTGGCGATGTAGTCTTTATTGGCGTAGTATTGGGCAACAATCACCACCTGGCTGAACGTCTGTAACAGCACACCCACTAAAGCACATATAGCAATTATCCTTTTCAAAGTTCCGTGGTAATCTCTACCGCACCATGAAGTTACTGAAAATTTGATTTGCAAACACAAAAAATGGAAAAAAGCAAATTATATGGTGGTATTTTTTATAGTATCTACTTCACTCAATTTAAATATTTCCTTTATACGGATACCCTTTTCAGTGCGTTGCAGGGTACAGCATTCATTTACCGGGTCGTGTTCAAAATAGAGTATCCAGTTATTATCTGCTGCAAGATTCAATAGTCTATGTTTTTCCTTTAGTGTATCCAATGGGCGCATATCGTAAGCCATTACCCACGGCATAGAAACATGGGGTGCGCTCGGCACTAAGTCTGCACAATATAATAGGGTAGTATTCTTGTACTTTATCTGTGGCAACATCATTGCCTCTGTATGTCCGAATACATAGTTGATATTAAAATACTTTATCCAATTACCCCCATCAGGCACATCAATAAAACGTAGTCTTCCTGTTTCCATGATTGGCAATATATTCTCTTTCAAAAACGATGCTTTTTCCCGCTCATTAGGTGCTAATGCCGCATCCCAATGAGCCTTGTTGGTGTAGAATTGTGCATTTTTAAATACAGGCACTAGCTTATCACCCTCCCTTTTTATCGTTCCCCCGCAATGGTCAAAATGAAGATGGGTAAGAAATACATCAGTTATATCGTCTGTTGTGTAGTTATACTTTGCAAGACTTGTTTCAATACTATCTTCACCGTGTGGATAAAAGTGGCTGAAAAATTTCTCATCCTGCTTGTTACCCATACCATTGTCTATTAGTATCCTGCGGTCACCCGTATCTATCAGCAGACAACGCATAGCCCAAGTACACATATTGTTATCATCTGCCGGATTTACTTTGTTCCACATACTTTTAGGCACTACGCCAAACATAGCACCACCATCCAATTTAAAATAACCCGCATTGATACTGTACAATTTCATAAGAACTGATTTACTTCCCGTAAAATTAAGGGGAATAGAACTATTATAAAATATTTGGTTAGATTTGTTTGCAACTTTAATAAGCTGACGAAAATTCATCTTAAATGGCAAAGATTATCATCTTCAGAAAAGCCTCATTTGTTGGGGCAATCAGACCAAGCACTATATTTCTGGATAATAAGCAGCTTGGACAAGTCTCCAATGGCAAAACAGAAGAATTTACTGTCACCGGTGGTTCCCATGAGCTGAAACTCAAATTAGGTGCATTATCCTCCAGTAATAAACTCAACTTTTCTATTTCCGAAAACGAGACGAAAACATTTAAAGTAAGTGTACCGGCAAGTTATATAGGAATACTGATGGTAGTAGCATTTGTCGTCTCCTTCGGAATGGAATACCTGCAGAATATCTATCACTTTTCTAAACCTGTGAAACTCCTGTTGATACTCATACCCATGCTCCTCTTTGTATTCGTCTTTATGAAAGATAAAGCCTTGGTAGTTAAAGAAACATCCTTTACAGATAATTAGTTTTTAATTACGGTAGCATTTCAAGAATGCATCCTCCGGAACTTACTTTCAGGCTGTGCATTTTCCCAAGCATAAGCGTATAATTTATATCCTGGTGCCCAGCCGGGAAGTTAAAACAAACAGGATATTTATACTCCTTCACCATATCCAAAAGCAGTTCTTCTATCGTTTTTCCGAATGGTCGTTCGGTATCTTTTATATCGGTAAAACCTCCAAAAATAATTCCTTTTAAGCTTTCAAGTTTTCCTGCTCTTTTCAGGTTCATCAACATTCTGTCAATATTGTACAAATATTCTCCTACGTCTTCCACAAAGAGTATTTTACCTTCGGTATTCACCTCTGATACAGAACCTGTAAGATGTGCCATCAGCGCAAGATTACCCCCTGTCAGCACCCCCATACCTTCTCCGCTTCTATTGCATACAGATGCCGGGATATTATACTTGAGTGGATTTCCTGTAAGCGCATCCCTCAAAGAAAGCAAGAAAGGTTCAAATTCTGTTTCAGGTTTAAAATGCCCGCTCATTGGGCTGTGCAATGTAGCAATTCCATATTTAGCATGTACATGATTGTGTAGCACAGTAATATCACTGAACCCGCAAAGCCACTTAGGCTTCTCTATAAACTTGGTAAAATCAATAGCATCAATAATTCTGCTCATGCCATAACCACCCCTCCCCATCAATATTGCATCAAGGGTATCATCATCAAGCATTGCCTGCATATCCGCTAACCGCTCTTGGTCTGTTCCTGAAAAATATCCGGCTCCCGAACCAATTGTCTTACCGGTCTTCACCCTAAATCCCCAACTTTCCAATACGCTGATAGAATATGCCACCCGCTCAACCGATACATGCCCCGATGGACAGGTTATACCTACTACTGACCCTTCTTTTAGAAACTGAGGTGTTATTATCTTATTTTTCAATGTCGTCTGTATAATTAAGATCTTGTCTATTATGGGGCTAATATACCAACAAATATTTCCCCATTCCTTTCTTCAATAGGATACGTAAACAATTTATATCCTTCTCCCGTTGTATTTCTACCTGTGGCGGGGTCAAAGTTATATTTGTGCAATGGGCAAACCAACCTTCCTAAACTATTTACCCATCCATCGCACATCGGAGCACCTGCATGTGGGCAGGTTGCTGCAAATGCATATACTCTATCTGCTATCTTCAGCAAGGCTATCTTCTTTGCACCAGCCATAAATTCTGCGGGTCTGTTCTCATCCATCCCCTGCAAAACAGCCGAACTGATTTTATACCAATTATACATAATACAATCCTTGCAAATGCAGTACGCAAAGCTAATAAGTAATGTCTTCAAAATATTAACAGCAGATTATAATCTTTAAAATACTTGGTAAAATATGTTTTGTATATAGCAGGAATATGCTATTTTTACCAAATCAATATTTTCCGCCTGTAGTGGGCGCATCTAAATTATTGTATTATGATACGTAAATTTACGCTTTTATTGTTGTTGTGTGTTGGGATAAGTACTATTTCAAAAGCCCAGTTGCGGGACACCGTTCACATTTCAATGCCTCCATATACAGATACGAGCTGTCCTGGTTCAATGATTACTTTTTGGGCTAACGTTACCGGTAGCGAAACAGCTACTTATAGCTGGTACATCAATAATGTGTTTACAGGAGTTACCCAGGATTCTTTCTTTACAAGTGCCCCAACTGATTCCCAGTTTATTTACTGTATCATCCATTTTACCAATAGTTTTGGAATCCCTGATGTTGATACCTCAAACTGGATAACAGTTCGTCGTGATACAATTCCTTCAAGAGCATTGATAAGTTTGGTAGCTGGCAACAATCCTTACTGTTCTGCCAACCCAATGACGTTCTTTGTTTACCCTGTCAATGGAGGTAGAGTACCTGTATATCAATGGTTTGTAAATGGTATCCCGGTTCCGGATTCAGATAGTAACTTCTTCTCCGGAACATTTGCAGACAGTTCTGTTATCTCTTGCCTGATGATTGCAGATACTACTTGCTATTCAAATCGTGACTCGGTTTACTCCAATACAATAATGGTAGTTCGTGATTCTATTACTGCTGCTATCTCAATATCCAATAGATATGATACTGTTTGTTTCGGCAGACTTGATACTTTTAAAGCAGTTATTGGTTCTTATGGGTCTGCCGGAGTACATTACCAATGGTATGTTGATACTACTGCCGTTCCTGGTGCCATCGGTCCTTATTTCTACACCGACAGTCTCCACAATGGTGATAGCGTGTATTGCATACTTACCTCTCTTGATACTTGTATCCGAAACAAAATACAGAAGTCAAATGTTGTCAAAGATTCAGTCAGCCCAATATTACATACAATCGCAAGCACCGCACTCATCAGTGGGGCTAACCCCGGTTGTCTCGATTCCCCTGTAACGTTCCGTGGACTGTATCTCAACTTCGGTATTTCGCCAACACTTATTTGGTTCATCAACGGTGTCCAGGTTAAATTTGACACAGCTCTTCTGGATACTACCTTTCTAAACGGTCAGATCGTGACTTTTGAAGTCATTGGTAATGACCGCACTTGCAGAGACAGAGATACACTTACAGCTACAGCTATTACAATGGTCAGGGATAGTACTCCTGTCGCACCGCTAATTTCACTCATTGGTGACCTCATAGTTGCCAATAATGCAGGTGTCTATCAATGGTACGGACCCGGCGGCTTAATACCCGGTGCTACAGGGCAAACCTATCATCCTACAATTCTCGGCTACTATTATTGTGTACTAGATACCGGTAACTGCCGGTCAGGTGCATCCAATGTATTGTATGTTTCATTATTAGGGGTAAATGACATACACACAGCCATTGCAAAATTGTATCCCAACCCTACAAACGGAATTGTAACGCTTGATTTTAGCGGTGTTCCTTCAGACCTCAAAGTAGATGTGTACAATATCATCGGTCAGGCTTTAGTTCATGACACAATTGTGAACGAATCCAAACACATATTAAACCTCTCTGACCTGCCAAACGGTAATTATTTCATAGTCCTAACCGACAAAACCGGCAGTAAGACCACATATAAAGTATTGGTTCAGAAATAATTGGAATCTAATTCTATCTGTAAGGTTTCTATTACTATTTAAAAGATACTAGTAGAAACCTTACTAATTGACTCATATCTAAACTGACTCACAAATAAAAAAGTATGGCAAAATATAGAATCACAAGAAAGTCGATTGTATTTTTTGTGAGTGCAATACTTATGTTGATTCTTGCAATTGGTTTTAATAGTAAGTTTTTTAATTTAGGACAGACTGGTCAAATTGTACTGCTAATAGCAGTAATAATCGTTTTCATTGTAGGGGGAATATTAAGAAGAGGAATAAAACCGTAAAATCATCTCTTTTATTTAAGGAAAGATATTTATAACCTTTAAAGGGGAAAGTTGCTCCTGTTTCATTACATGTATCAAATTTTAGTCTGCACTTATCCCAAATTCGCATTTACCAATGCATCTTCCATAATTGAGTGTACCCTCTGTTTCAGTAAAGGCAAATCACTCATTTCAAGGTCTTTTGTACTTACAGGACTAAGATAAATTGCTCTGTTCCTTCCCGGCGATAGTTTCCACCAGGCACTATAATGCCACCTTTTCACAGTATCCGGCAATATTATCGGAAGAATATCCGCATGTGTATTCAATGCCAGCCTGAAAGCACCATCGTAAAAATCTTTTAAAGGTGCGCCTGTTTCATTGAAAGTACCTTCCGGGAAAATAACAATATTACCGCCATTCTTTAGCACTCTCCACATCAATCGCATACTCTTTGTGCGGCTCGTATGGCTGCTGCGGTCCACCATTATTACTATCTGCTTATATAGAATTCCTACTAAGGGAATACGCGAAATCTCCTTTTTACCTAATGGTCGAAAATATCCGGGTATTGCCGAAAAAAGTAAAATGCTGTCTATATAAGAAATATGATTTGCCACTACCACATACTTTCCCCTTGGTGGCTTTTTCCCTCGCTTCAGTAATGGCATCCCAATAATAGCAAGCCACAAATATGACCAGCCCTTGATAATATTACAGATAACCCTTCGGGTTCTATCACTATCAAATGCACCTAAAATAATAACAAAGGGAAATACTATAAGAATTGTACATAGAAAAGTAATCACAACATAGGATGTATAAAAAGGTTGTGCGACTTTCCTGAACATTTTACGCACTATAGATTCATGAGAAATGGTCTGCCTACATCAGCCATTCCTGGCCAAGGAATTCTTGATATTACAAGGAATAATGCAATAATCGTAAACCAAAACAAGCGTTTCAATTTACGGTCAGAATCCATATTCTTTTTCGTAGTACTATAGCCCATATGAACCAACACTAAGGCGATAATCATTACCAAAGGATGCTCCATCCCGAAAAAACTTGTAGTATGGTCTTTCATGGCTCCTGCTGCACCCATTCTGCCTATCCATCCGTTTACCATATACACAAACAAGCCAATCAATAGCTGCACATCAAATAGTATCATTAAGATGAGGGCGGCTATCTTATCTGTTTTCTTGAATTCCCTTTTACCCAACATTCCTGTAAGGCTCTGAAGAATAACAATCAGCATAAAAAGCAACAAAAAGTATCTGAGAATACTGTGAAAGAACAGAATATTATTCGCCATAAAGTGTTAATGTTTGTGGGTAAAGGTAAATCAAAATCCAGTAAATATGTTGCGCACCTATACTCGAAATGCGACATATTTTGTTAATCATTTCTCAATAGATTTATTTTCATTTTTATAAAAATAAAATCTATATAATTTATTAGTAACCAATTAAAAACGCCAATTCTTTCTTTCTCTGAGGTTCATAATATGAGCTGTATGATGTTTACTGTGCCATGCATACAACGCAACAACTTCCCACAGTGGAAAATTCCTTTGTTGTTGGGGATGGAAATAAGTCCTCTCCCAATCAGAGGGTTTCATGTTTTGGAGTATTGCAACCATTCTACGGTGGAGAGAATGTAGTAATGTCACAGATATATTTACCGGCACAAGACTACTATCCGGCAGTTCTGCCCACTCTTTTTCATTATACGGCTTTATTACAGGATTGTCTTCTGTCAATGCAAGTTTTAACCTTACGTATGCATTCAAATGACTGTCTGCAACGTGGTGTACCACCTGCTGAATAGTCCAACCACCATCCCTATAAGGCGTCTGTAATTGGTGTTCATCCAAATTTTCAATACATGCATCCATCCATGATGGCAATGCAGCCAAAACACTAATCCACTCTTGTTGCATTTCAGGGGTGTAGCCATCAGGCTTCTGATATTTACCTATAGGATACTTTAGTTCTTCAAGATTATTTTCCATAGTAACAAAATTGCTTTATTCTTATAAATACTGCATTAAATCTTCCATCCTACAAATCGGCATAAATGATCTTCCTCATCTGCACAAATTGGGCGACCATACTCCCATGCAAATTCTGCATGATCAGTTAAATTGATTGTATCCACTCCAATTTGCCAATACTTACCTGTAAGATTTCTATTTGGATCAAATCTACCAAGATAAGTTACAGAGCCACTATAAGTAACAGTATCAATAACAGATACATTAACCGGATTTCCGGTCATGTGAAAAGTTGTTGAAAAAGAAAAAATTAAATTACCACCAACCGCATGGGTAACAAAAAGACTAACAGGTTGGATTAGGGTAGAACCAATAAACATGAAAGAATACAAACCGTAATTTGCATAAATGCTGTCTGTATAATAACCAACAAATGTGTCTATTAATGATGCTGTACTTGTAAGATACCTTGTATTATTAATGATAAGCGGCTCACTATTCTTTGAAATGATTATAGAATCTATTCTGTTCTTATAACCCGGTAATACCTCAACATTGCTGTTGCGCTTACACGATAGCAATAAAAAAACTGTTGTTACAATCAGCAGTTGTTTCATACATTAGTTATAAAAGATACAATTTGAAAACGCTAAAAATCAGCTTTTATTGCTTCATTTACTCAAATCTAATTCTTAATCAGCACATTCCCCGTCATTTCTGCAGGAATAGCTATTCCCATATAATGTAAAATACTCGGTGCAATATCCGCCAGCTTGCCTGATTCCAGTTTGCAATTCTCCTTATTATACTCATTTGATATAAAGAACAACGGAACCGGATTCAGCGAATGTGCTGTATTAGGCGTACCATCCTCATTAATTAAGAAATCAGCATTACCATGGTCTGCTGTTAGCAGAACCGCATAGCCATTTGCAAGCGCTGCAGGCACTATCCTCCCAACACACTCACTTACAGTTTCAACTGCCTTAATAACTGCATCCCATACCCCCGTATGTCCCACCATATCTGCATTTGCAAAATTCAGACAGATAAAGTCTGCACTCTGAGCATTAATCTCAGGCAATATAGCTTCTGTCACTTCCAAAGCACTCATTTCAGGCTTTAAGTCATAGGTTGCCACTGTTCTTGGTGATGGAATCATGATTCTCTTTTCTCCCTCAAACGGCTGCTCCCTTCCTCCCGAAAAAAAGAATGTCACGTGCGGGTATTTTTCAGTCTCGGCTATTCTTATCTGTGTCTTGTGGCTTTGTTCCAATACCTCTCCCAGCGTATTTTTCAGGTCTGTATTCCCGAAAATAATATTGACATTTGTAAAGCTCTTATTATATTCCGTCATTGTCACATAATGCAGTGGTATTGTATGCATTTGTTGTTCCGGAAAATCCTGTTGTGTCAATGCAATCGTTATTTCCCTGCACCTGTCCGTCCTGAAGTTAAAACACACCACAATATCCCCAGGCTCAATGATCGCCACAGGTGTACCATCATTATTACTTACTATTATTGGCTTAATAAATTCATCGGTAACTCCTGCTTCATAAGACGCTTCTATTGCTTTTAATGCATTATCTGCAACAACTCCAATACCTGCTGTCAAAGCATCATAAGCAACCTTTACCCTTTCCCATCTTTTATCACGGTCCATAGCATAAAACCTGCCGGTCACACTTGCCAAATGGCAACCTGTTGTATTTAAATGGTCATTAAGTTCCTTAATAAATCCAAGCCCGCTCTTAGGGTCTGTGTCCCTGCCATCAGTAAAGGCATGTACTGCAACAGATGGCACGTTCTTATTTCTTGCCATACTACACAATGCCTTAATATGATTGATATGCGAATGAACGCCACCATCACTAACCAATCCCATAAAATGCAGTGTTTTCCCTGTCTCAATTGCTTTGTCAAATGCAGCATTCAACACAGTATTACGCTCCAATTCCCCTGTCCTGATCGCTACATTGATTCGCTCCAGTTCCTGATATACGATTCGTCCTGCACCTATATTCAGATGCCCAACCTCCGAATTACCCATCTGTCCATCCGGCAAACCAACCGACTCACCGCAAGTCACCAATTCTGAATTAGGGTATTTACTGTAAAGAGACTTTACAAAAGGAACATTTGCATGGGCAATGGCATCCGCATCAGGTACACGACCATGACCCCAACCATCCATAATGATAAGCATTACTTTCTTTGACATGGGTGCAAAGGTACAAAATTCATATTATGGGGAAACTATGAGTGAAACATGAGGTATACTAAAAAATATTATTTCTGGTTATATACCATATTTTCCTTTTAATTTTTAGAGAATCTTCCTATTTCGCCAATGCTTCCATCAATACCTTAGTAAAGGTATCCCATGTATATTTCTTCTTTTCCTCCAGAATGTTCTGCTTCAAATCAGGGATTGAATCTGCTTCAAAAAACTTTAAAATTGCACTTGCTATTGATGTTGGGTTTGTATCCGCTATAAACCCTACTTTCCCGTCCGGCACCACCTCTGCAAGTCCGCCAACATTGGTAACAACCATCGGCTTCTCAAAATGATATGCTATTTGTGTAATACCGCTCTGTGTAGCATGTTTATAGGGTTGCACTACAAGGTCTGCCGCGCTGAAGTAATAACGTACTTCACTATTGGGTATAAAATCTGTTCTCAGATGAACTGTCTCTTTCAGATTTTGTTTTTCAATGATTGCATTATTCGCTCCTTCCACTGTCTTATCATAATACTCTCCCGCAACCAGCAATTGTATTCCTGACTGCCTGATACGTTCGTCTGCCATTGCTTCCAATAGTAGATCCAACCCCTTGTATTCTCTGATAAACCCAAAGAACAAAATGTACCTTTTACTGCTGTCTATGCTTAGCTTCTTGCATGCCTCATCCTTGCTTACTACCTCACTATAACTGTCATAAACCGGATGTGGAGAAAACAATGCTTTCTTATCTGTAAAGGTCTTTACATCTTTCAACACCTCCTTGCTCATTGTCACAAAAGCATCTACAGGCTTTATAAAATAATTAGTAAATTGCTTATCCCCCGGTCTTTTTTCATGCGGAATTATATTATCAACTATACACAATACCCGGGTATGCTTATTTTTTTTTGCCAACCTCAGTATTGTACCAAAACAAGGTCCCATAAAGGGCAACCAGTATTTCACTATTATGATGTCAAATCGCTCCTTATTCATCTGCATCCCCACGCTCAACCAATTGAGTGGATTTACAGAATTAATTACTGTTTTGATTTGCAATCCTACTGATGCAGGTTCATCTGTAAACTGTGTTTTACCCGGAAATAAAAATGATGGGTATTGTAATGAAAATGAATAATTGGTTACCTCATGCCCCTGCCTTATCAGCTCTTCTGCAAGTCGTTCATTAAATGCTGCAAGCCCTCCCCTTAATGGATGTGCCGAACCAACTATCGCTATTTTCATGAGAACATCTTTTTAAAATCATCCTTTACTCTTGCATAATCTTCAGGTATGCCAATATCTATAAAGTATCCGTCCAGCTCATACCCGCAAAAGTTCCCTTCTGCTACATACCGCTCCAGATATTTCTTTTCAAACGAAAATTTTTGTGGTAGATGTTTTGCCAATAGAGCCTCTTTATCAACAATATAAACACCACCGTTTATTAACCCTGTAGCTCGGTATTTCTTTTCTTCAAACGATAGGATGATATTATTCGCACCCATATTCACCACGCCATACCTCTCAAACTCGCGCATTTGTTTCAGTGCAAGTGTAGTTTTACTTTCAGCTTTCAAATGAAAGTCCATCATCTTTTGCAGATCAACATCAAAGAAGGTATCGCCATTCAGTATTACTACATTTTTATCTTTTGCTGCTCCCAATGCAAGTTGTATCCCACCTCCTGTTCCCAGTGGCTCACTTTCAATCACTTGTGAACAAGGTATGTTCACACTTCCTTTATTTAACCATTCAGCTACTACTTCATGTTTATAACCCAATGATAACACTACTCTTGTGCATCCCTGTCTTTCCAGATAGTCGAAAATATAAGCCAGAAAAGGCTTACTGTTTACAGGTGCCATACACTTTGGATATGCACCGATTACCCCCTGTAGCCTCGTACCCAATCCTCCGGCAAGTATTATTGCTTCCATATCGTCCTGTTTGTATTATATGCTCCAGGTAAATAATCCTCTTTCCGTAAATTGGTATGGGCTGAAACTTCCACCAAATGAAGCTAATGATTTTCTCACCGCATACCTTGTATTACCGGGACAGTAAAACATCATAAACCCACCCCCACCGGCACCGGAAATTTTGCCACCTGTTGCCCCTGCCTTTAAAGCAGTTTCATATATCTCATCCAGAGCATCGTTAGATATACCCTTTGCCATTTGTTTCTTATGCCTGAAACCGAAATCAAGTATCTTGCCTATATCGTGGATATTGCCTTTCAGCAATGCTTCTTTCATCATCAATGCCTGCTCCTTTAGGTGGTGCATTGCATCAATAGACTCCTGGTTTTTGTCTTTTACATTCTTGCTTTGTGCTTCAATAATTGTGGAAGAAAGTCTGCTCGTTGCGGTAAAATAAAGCAGAAGATTGTTCTCCAGTTCGTAAAGATATTCTTGCTTTATCCTCAATGGATTTACAATCACTTTATTATCCTTGAAAAACTCCATAAAATTCACCCCGCCAAATGTTGCGGCATATTGGTCTTGCTTACCACCTGCCATTGCAAGTTCTACACGTTCTATATCATACGCCATCTGTGCAATATCATACTCTCCCAAGGGTAAATTAAGCCATTCAGTAAAAACGCCGATTATTGCAACCATCAACGTAGAAGAACTACCCAGTCCCGAACCTGCGGGCGCATCGACAATAGTTGTTAATCTAAATCCGGAAGGTACTTTACCATAATGCTTCACAATATGGTTATATGCACCCTTTGCCAAATCAAGTTTACCATCAATAGGCAACTCATCTGCAAGGTCGTAACTTAGATGTTCATCCCTGTCCAATGCCGCTATAAGGATTCGGGGCTCATTGATTGGTTCTATGCTGGCATAGGCATAGAGCGAAATTGTGGCGTTAAGAATTGCCCCGCCGTACATATCACAGTACGGACTAACATCTGTTCCACCTCCTGCAAGACCAATGCGTAATGGTGCTTTACTACGGTATATCATAATTCAATGGCGAAAATAATAAAATAAATATTCTTGGATGTTACTCATCTTAGTAACGATGCCGCCGACTGATTAATTCAACAACCTTACACATTTGCTACTTGCGAATAATATTCATATTCTGCCAACTTAAATTTTATGTTGTATTTTATATATTTTATTATAATATACTGTAATATTTATATTTTTCTAAAAATTCTTTAAAAAAACTAATCTATTTAATTTCAAGCAACTGTACTAAAGTGCCGGGTAATTTCCATATTATGGTTTTATCTTTATATTATATTTTTCAGGAAAATATATTTAACGCTTTACAAACGTTATATTGAATCATACTTTCATTACCTTTGCATCCAAAAATAAGTTAATAACGACATTATATTGCAAGTGTATTTAATATGATTATATTTTATTGAAATATTATCGTGATATTTGTGTATCAAGAAATGTTTTAAAAATGAAATTATTAATTTAATATACATTTTGTAAGTGACATAAAGCTTTTGAATTAATTGCATGGCAAATATCTTAGTAGTTGAAGATGACGAAATAATGCTGAAAGCCATAAAAAACATCCTTAGTAAGGACGGTTATAATGTGATTTTGGCAAAAAACGGGAAAGAGGCTTTTGATAAATTGGAACACGCTGACTATGATTTGGTACTTTCAGATCTTATGATGCCGTATGCCAATGGATTAGAAGTAATTAGCCGTTTGAAAAATGACCCAGCCAAAAGACATGTAAGTATTATTATTGTATCATCAGTTGGTAATGAGGAAACTATTACTGAGGCATTTAGGCTTGGTGCAGATGATTATTTAAAAAAACCGATAATGGCCGGCGAATTGCTTATCAGGATCAGAAAACTTCTTGCAAACAGAGCTGTTCGGCATAGCTTGTAACATATAAACAGTTTCAATTCATGTGGAAGGATCTGACGGACCTCCTGTATCAGGCTTATGAACAATTTGGCTTTCTACCGCTTTTCATTGAAATAGCCCTCATTTTCATTGGGCTTGCTTTACTTGCTACTCTTATTGCTTATGCCTCCATCCTTTACAAAAGATGGAAAGGTTATATTTATGAGAAAAGACTCAACTTCATTACTCCAAAAATTGAAGACATGATTACTGAGCAGGTACTGCTCAATGAAAAACTGGGTTCTGTACCTGTTGATGAAATTGAATTCGACCCTGTAGCATTATCTGATAAGATATACAAAAAACCTTGGGTAAGACAGGTAATGATTGATGTACTTATCCAGTACAGAAAAAATTTCAGAGGTGAAGTGGGCGAATTGCTCCGAAAACTTTATATTGATTTGATCCTCACTAAGGATTCCTTCGATAAAATGAAAACTCTGAAGTGGGAAAGAAAAATCAAAGCGGTAATGGAACTTACCCAAATGGATATCCCAATATCTGACGTAACTATCCTCCCTCTTACAAACAGCCAAAACCCATCCTTAAGAGCAGCTGCGCGTAATGCCTATATCCAGTTGAGTAAAAACGACCCTTTCAAATTCTTCGATATTGCTACTGAACCTCTTTTACCCTGGGATCAGTTGGATATGTTCCGAATCATCACCACTACCCGCGACATCTCTATTCCCAATTTCTCAAGATGGGTAAGCTATTCTACCAATAAAAGTGTAGTCTCTTTCTGCCTTAAATTGATTGCCCACTACGACCAGCGTAGTGCAATCCCAGCAGTGATGGATTTGTTGAATAATAAAGATCATTATTTCAGGGCAGATGCAATTAATTGCCTCGGTAAACTGCGTGCAGAGATTGCTGAAGTACGCCTCCAAAAAATCTATGACCACCAGCCATTGATTTGTCAAATTGAAATACTGAAAGCAATCGGACAAATTGCTTCCGGTAAGTATCTCGAATTCCTGAAACATGAATTTTCTTATTCATCCAACTTTGATATCAGGATGAATGCTGCACGTGCCATAATAGACCATGATACTGAGGAATCAAGGGCTATTGTAAAAGATCTGATGACTACTACTTACGAAGAAAACAGGATTATTATTAAACATTGTTTAAATCCACTGATTAAGTACTGATGTTTCACTTCCAATGGAGCGACGTTATGGAGATTCTGTCCCATTTTTTTGAGGGGGCAGTTTATACCTATGGCGTTATTCTGTTGCTGTTATATGCCATGCTTGCAATCCTTTCGTTTCTCAATATCCAGCTTTTCCAGAAGAAAGAAAGTTATACCGATTACAAAGTTATTGTTGGTTCTCCTTTGGCTCCGGGTATTTCGGTGATTGCACCTGCTTTCAATGAGGGACTAACCATTATAGACAATGTACGTTCACTGCTCACTTTCGACTATCCCAAGTACGAAGTGATTATCATTAACGATGGTAGTACCGATGATACGCTTGCCAAGGTTATCAAGGAATTCTCACTCGTCAAAACAGATTTTGCTTACAATATCAAGATCAAATCAAAAGAAGTTAGAGGTATTTATAAATCTACAGACGAGGCTTATGCAAAACTTGTAATAGTTGACAAAGAAAACGGTAAATCAAAAGCAGATGCCACAAATGCAGGTATCAACGCTTCTTCTTTCCCTTACTTCTTATGTACAGACGTGGATTGTATCCTACACGAACAAACCCTCCAAAAACTGATAAGACCGGTTATGGAAGAAGAA
>Ga0007882_10000823_pt1 | contig 18205 bp, 19 predicted proteins | sample CryBogCBH12Aug01_FD_71195 | JGI IMG/M metagenome (GOLD analysis project Ga0007882, IMG submission 71195) | Freshwater microbial communities from Crystal Bog, Wisconsin, USA - CBH12Aug09.1 | ecosystem: Environmental > Aquatic > Freshwater > Lake | place: Crystal Bog, Wisconsin, USA | collected... | reverse complement strand
AGGCAAAGCACTGAATGAGGTTGCCAGCCGTCAGGTGAAAGTGTTGGTGACAGGCAACCCTGCCAACACCAACACTTTAATTGCCATCAGTAATGCGCCGGATTTGACTGCAGAAAATTTTTCTTGCATGACCCGCCTTGACCATAACCGTGCGGTTAGCCAGCTAGCCCAAAAATGCGGGGTATTGACCACCGATATTACCAATATGACGGTTTGGGGCAACCATTCTGCCAGCCAATACCCTGATTTGCACCATGCCAAAGTAAACGGACAGGAAGCCTTGTCACTGGTTGGTCAGGATTGGTTCGCCAATGCGTTTATCCCCACCGTGCAACAGCGTGGCACCGCCGTTATCCAAGCCCGTGGGCAATCTTCCGCCGCCTCAGCCGCCAATGCTGCGATTGACCAAATGAAAACATGGATTTTTGGTACAGCACCGGGCGATTGGGTGAGCATGGGGCTGCTGTCTGATGGCAGTTATGGCATAGCGCAGGGCGTGGTTTATTCTTATCCGGTTGCGGTTTGCAACGGCGCGGTTAACATTGTCCAAGGACTGGCCATTAACGCTTTCAGCCAGCAACGGTTGGACAATTCCGCAGCGGAACTGATAGAAGAACGCGAGGCAGTCAGACATTTGTTGTAACAGGCTTCCATCACCTTTGGCATATTCTGTTTGTCTAAAAATAACCGCCAAACAGTTCGGGGTTAGGTGTATCGCCGCCCCGTTTTAGCTTAGGCAAATGGCGCAGCATACATTAATCGATAGCTTTAGCGTATCTAAGCCTTTATAATGGGAAGCAGTAGTTAGTCCTCCGCCTTAATGCGAAACTCCTACTCAGGTTTTGCATCTTCAATAGCACTTTTCTGAATTATCCTACCCGCATTTTTCCTTTCTGTGTTCTGTTCGATTTGCGATCAACTTTAATTGTTTTTTTGGGCACCCAGTAGGGTGCTAGGGATATTAGTATGGCAACAGGCACCGTTAAATGGTTTAACGAATCCAAAGGGTTTGGTTTTATTTCCCCTGCTGACGGCAGCGCGGATGTGTTCGTGCATTTTTCCGCCATCAGTGGCACTGGTGGATTCCGCACTTTAACTGAAGGCCAAGCGGTCAACTACGATGTTGGTCCAGGACAAAAAGGCCCACAAGCCTCCAATGTGACGGCGGCTTAACCAGCCACGCTGTACGCCCCATTTTTTTGGTGGGGCTTCATAAACTCTGGCTTTATAGCCATCATCACTCTGTTAATCTTAGGATATGTCAATTGAAACGAATTTTTGTAGGCAATTTGCCTCTCGATGCCACTGAAGCATCTGTAAACACGCTCTTTTCCCAATACGGTAAAGTCCGCACCATTGAAATCGTCACTGATATTTTTAGCGGCAAATGCCGTGGTTTCGGTTTTATCTCGATGGAAGGCCACGAGGCCAGGGCGGCGATCGCTGCACTCGACGGCAATTTTTATTGCGGCAAACCGTTAAAAGTCCGGTTTGAAGACACCAGTGCCGGCAAAGGTGGCAAACGCCATTAATGGCGGCAAGGGTTTAGTGGAAGAACATCACCGCGCTTAGCAGGGCAGCACTCAGCGACACCACCCACAGCGTACGGCGATTGTTTTCTTCCATTTGTTGCCGTAACAATGCCAACTCCTTGTTGTGCCGATCCGCTTGATGGCTTGCGTTGGCGGCATTATCCAACGCTTTGTACAGCAAGCCCGGTACTTCAGGGAATCGTTGGGAAAATTCAGGGAACTGCTTTAGCAATTGGCTGATTTTTGCTTTAGGCCCCATCCTTTCAGTGAACCACTGCTCCAAATAAGGTTTGGCAGTCTGCCATAAATCCAGTTCTGGATAAAGTTCCCTGCCCAAGCCCTCAATATTCAACAAGGTTTTTTGTAGTAACACTAGCTGCGGCTGTACCCGCATGTCAAAACGCCGTGCAGTCTGGAAGAGCCTCAGCAACAATTGCCCAAAAGAAATGTCTTTTAAGGGTTTTTCAAAAATGGGTTCGCAAACACTACGGATGGCGGATTCAAACTCCTCAATGCGGGTGGTGCGCGGTACCCAACCTGACTCAACATGCATTTCTGCCACCTTGCGGTAATCACGGTTGAAAAAGGCCAGAAAATTTTCTGCCAAGTAATGCTGGTCAGATAACGACAAGGAACCGACAATACCAAAATCAATGGCAATATAACGCGCAGGCGGGTCGACAAAAATATTGCCGGGGTGCATGTCGGCATGGAAAAAATTGTCCCGGAACACTTGGGTAAAAAAGATTTCCACGCCGCGCTCAGCTAGCAGTTTAAAATCCGCGCCGGCTGCCCTTAACTGGTCAATTTCGCCCACCGGAATGCCGTGGATACGTTCCATCACCATAACTTTTTGCTTGGTCAATGGCCAATGTATTTCGGGTATATAGATAATGTCCGAACCTTCAAAGTTACGGCGTATTTTTGCCGCATTGGCGGCTTCCCTGACCAAATCCAATTCATCCAGGGTGGAGCGTTCAAACTCCGCCACCACTTCCATCGGACGTAAGCGCCGTGCATCGGCAGAGAAGCGTTCTGCTAGCCGTGCCAATTCGTAGATCAAGCCCATGTCAGAATGGATACGGTCTTCAATATCGGGGCGCAGCACTTTGACCACTACTTGCTCTCCGCTGTGCAACACCGCCCCGTGCACTTGCGCCACCGACGCGGATGCCATCGGTTCGGGTTCAAATTCGGCAAATGCTTCCTCAATGGATATGCCCAGCTCCTTTTCAATGATGCGGCGGGCAATGGCATTGCTAAAAGGTGGCACCCGGTCTTGCAGCTTGACCAGTTCATCGGCAATGTCTTCGGGCAATAAATCTTTGCGGGTTGACAGGGCTTGACCAAATTTTACATAAACTGGGCCCAAGTCTTCTAAAGCCTGACGGATACGCACACCCCGTGAATCGGGCTTTTTATTGAGCCAATAATAAGGCGAAAAAACCGCCAAAAAGCGGATGGAGCGGAACAGGGGAGTGTTTAAAACAATTTCATCTAGGCCGTGGATGACTAAAATCCAGTTGATACGGATGAGGCGTAAAAGCAATTTAGGACGGATCACAGGATACCTTTGGGTGGGGGAAAGCAAACGACAGCCGCTGCAAAGCGCATTTGATTAAGGTTCTATTGGCTGGGTGTTTAAGATTGCTTCCAATTGCCCGACACGGCTGCTAAGGCGATCGAATGCCAAACGCAGCTCATCAACCTGATGACAAAAAATGTCCATTTCAGCAGCGGCAGGCAAATCACGGGTTTCTTCTTGTAAAAATTCGGCGGCATTAAGCCGGAAAGCGTCCAATGATTCGCTGCCCCACTGTTGTCCGGCACGCAACAGGCCAGCCATTTGTCGGGCGGCACGTTGCCCTGTGTAGCGGGCCAATCGGCTTTCCAAATCAATATTGAGCTTGGCGAACAGAGCCTGAAAATGTTGTCCTGTCTTCATGTCACCAGTGATGGTGACTGTGCCGGAAAAAACCGAACGCATCGGGTTGCCGCTTAGCCCCATCAACCCCAAAGCCCATAGCGAACCGGTCAAGTGCGTATCGGCGGGGGTAGGGCAGGTGTCGAGCAAATGGATGTTGTCAGTGGAAGGGCAAAGATAAAAAGTTTCATTGAACGGGGTCAGAGTGACCGCAATCACCTTGCCATCCAGCGGGGCCAACAAGGCCTGATGATGTGCATCCAAGCTAAGGGTTTGGTTAAGCGCCGTTTGCAATGCACCCAGCAGCAAAGGTTTGATGGCCATGCTAAATCTTATAGCCTCGGTGGACGGCAACAATGCCTTGTGTCATATTAAAGTATTCGCAGCGTTCCAAACCGGCATTCTGCATCATTGTTTTCAATTCTTCCTGCTTGGGGTGCATACGGATGGATTCAGCCAAATAACGGTAGCTTTGTTCATCCTTAGCGACCAGTTTGCCAATTTTTGGCAACAGGTTGAACGAATAAAAATCGTAAACTTTTTCGGTGACCGGATCAGTTGGATGGGAGAATTCCAGCACGATGACCCGACCACCGGGTTTAAGCACGCGGTGCATGGAACGCAGGGCGGCATCTTTATCGGTGACATTACGCAAGCCAAAAGCAATGCAGACACAATCAAAGGTGTTGTCTTCAAATGGCAGGCATTCGGCATTGACTTGCGCGTAACGGATATTGCCCGCCAAGCCTTTGTCGATCAGGCGATCCCGTCCGGTGCGTAACATTTGCGCGTTGATGTCGGCCAGCACCACTTGCCCGGTCTTGCCAACACGTTCTTCAAATAATGCAGTCAAATCACCGGTACCACCCGCCAAATCCAGCACCTGTTCGCCCTTGCGGACATTGGCAAGCTGCACAGCAATGCGTTTCCATACGCGGTGGATGCCTAAGGACATCAGATCATTCATAATGTCGTAATTGCCCGCGACCGAATCAAATACGCCGCGTACCAGTTTGACTTTCTCTTCTTTGGCGACTTGTTTGAAGCCAAAATGGGTCGTGTTGTCAGTTGTCATGTTGTCACCTAATTTTGTAAAGGCTGTTTACGTTGATAGCCCGCTTCCTCTAGTTTACGGAGGTATCCGGCCCAAAGGCAAGGGTAATCAGAGCCTAATTTATACAGCAAGTCCCAAGTATAAAGCCCCGTGTCATGGCCATCACTAAAGGTGGGGCGAATGGCATAGTTGCCAACCGGCTCAAGTGCGACAATAGCCACCTCTTCCTTGCCAGTCTGCAACACTTCCTGCCCTGGGCCGTGACCGACGGCATCAGCTGATTGGGTGAATACCCGCAGATACTCGCAGGGCAGTTCAAACAAACTGCCGTCGTCATAATGGATTTCAAGTATTTTGGAGACTTGGTGCAGCTTGATCTGAGTAGGCAGACTGTTGCAGGGTTTTACGATCACTCTCATAGATGCTTTATCATATAATATTAAATGACTTGCTTATAAGTATTGCTATTTTTGAGTTAAATGCGAGTAATTTAAACTATTTAATAACAAAAATTATGTCGGTATATGTGTAAAATTTTTCATCATTTCCTTTATAACTAAAACTTATTTTCATATCTTCCAGGTTTTTGTTCTTGAATTCATCAATATATGAATAAATTGCAGGTTTGAGAAGATCAAGATTTCTTTTCAATTTCCAAGAACTATTAAAATCTTCTGCGTCAACAAGGACAATAAACAATCTGTTTTCAGAGCCAAATCGCATTTCCCCTTGATTTTCGTATAGCCATTTTGCAAGAATTTTTGGACTGTTTGTTACTTCATTAAGAATATTCATTTTTTGCATTTTCAATGTACTTAAGGCATCTTTGCAAAAATCATCACCTTTGTCTTTCATTTTTTGAAAAATTTCATGATAAATAACATTGTCTTTTGCTTTTTTATCATAATAAATATCAGCTTCTCTGGCTTTATTTTTTAAAAACGTAAGCTCAACAGGTAATCCTCTTTCTTTACGCTTAAATTTAATGAATTCATTTGGAAGATAAGTTACTTTTAAATCAAAAGGAATGTCGTAAATAAAAAAATCGACACTTTTAATCTGTCCAACTGTTGGCAATACTATGGGATGCGATTTGAAAATATGCTCAATTAAAATTGAAGTCCAATGGTTATACCAACTATTCATAACATAGCCTTGAACAGAGATATTTATTTCATTTTCAAGTTTGGAGAACAGCACATCATAAGATTTAAAAACTTTTACATAACGACTCACCAAATGCTTATCCAAAGAATTTTGGTAGTCACCACCCCACTCAAAAATTTTCATTTTATAGAGTTCAGATACTAAAAAGTTAATATCAATTATCTTCGCTTGATACTCACTTTTAGTGATAATAAATTTATTTAAAATATCATGACCAATTTCAGGATTTCTCGAAAGTAAATAAAATAATTCCTCAAACTGCGATGCTAGCCTTTTTTCATTTATTGTTATATTATTAGTCAAAATGAATTCAGCAACCAAATCTTTACGAAGTATAGACTTTATTTTTAACCATAAAAGTCCGATAGTATCAAGACTAAACTCAACAAGCTGTTGTTTTTCGTAACGTGTTTTCCAGTACAAAAAATCTTTCATATATTATGCTTGATTTTTAACTGAAAAAATGAATTTTTTTAGGTTTGCAGATAAATAAAATTTCTTTGCTGCCGGCCACACTGCCTTTTCCACCTCTACTATTTTGATAAGCTTTAGATTCAATATCTACATCTCTGAATTTTGAAATTATTTTTATAAAATCCTCTAAACAGGGGTAACTGCGATTATTGTAGCTAATTAACCAGTAAGGGATGTTTTCAGCAGCATTGAAAAGTTTTTCTAAAGAATCAATAACATCCTTTTTTTTATCAAAACCGCTAAAACGCTGGGGATCATAACGATTTACTCCATTAATGAACTGTTTATCTTGCCAATATTCAGTATAAGTTTCTAGTAAATGATAGAAGCTTTGGTAATCAGCATGGCTATTACAATAAGGCGGGTCAAAATAAACCAAGTCTATTTTTTCAAGACTAGGCAATAATTCTAATATGTTTGTGTTATAGCTATAATTCTGTTGTTTATTATCAAAAACAGCATTGTTATATTGCGGTAAAAATTCTGTAAAAATATCTTTAAGCGGTCTTGTTAAGCTTCTATTGCGTCTTATTCTATCTGGGTTGCTTGCATACTGTAATGCTTGAGTATGTGCAAAGTGTCCCATTGTGATTTTTCTTGTCATGCTACGATTTATAATAGCATAAACAAGAGCTGCTTTATATTCGTTTTCCAGTAAATTGATGTTAGCTCTTAGATTATCTAAAAACTCAGTTTCATCTTGCTTAAAAAAAACATTAGAAAAAAGTTTTTCCATTAACTGAAAATCTTCTTTTTTTTTAGATGGCGAAAATAATAAATCGATATCCTCACCAGTTAGTTTATAAGCACTATTTTCAATAAGTGCCAATCCAATTTTATTGTTAAAACTCAAGAAATCGTTTGTTATAGTTTTAAATCCTAGCTGCTTGAATAAAAAAGCTATTGATTGCGAACCAGAAAATGCATCTAAAGCAACTTGTGTTCCACTAGGTATAAATCTATTTATCCATGCCAAATGAGTGTGTTTTGCTCCTAAATACTGAGGTGCTGGAAATTTGTAATAAAAATAAGATGGCTCATTAAACAGCATTATTGTTATTTTTTTTATTCATTGTGATCGAGAACATCTAAATTAGTTTTTATTGTTTTACAAAATATAGCGGCTTAAATCTTCATCTTGGACAAACTCGCCCAAGTGGCTGTCAACATAACTGGCATCAATCACCACTGATTTTTCCAGCAAATCGGGCGCGTGGTAAGAAATGTCCTCTAATAGCCGTTCCAGCATGGTATGCAGCCGCCTAGCACCAATATTTTCAGTTTTTTCGTTGACTTCAAAGCCCAGTTCTGCAATACGTTTGATACCGTCCGTGGTAAAGCTCAGGGATACGCCTTCGGTTGCCAATAACGCCGCATATTGTTCGGTGAGGGAGGCATTGGGTTCAGTCAGGATGCGCACAAAATCATCAGCGGACAAGGCGCTCAGCTCAACCCGAATAGGGAAGCGGCCTTGCAATTCAGGGATCAGGTCCGATGGTTTGGCAACATGAAATGCACCCGAGGCAATAAACAGCACATGGTCTGTTTTTACTGACCCGTATTTGGTGGACACGGTGCTGCCTTCGACCAGCGGCAACAAATCACGTTGCACACCCTCGCGAGAGACTTCCCCGCCGCCACCGCCCAATTCGGAACGTTTACAGATTTTATCGATCTCGTCCAAAAAAACAATGCCGTTTTGCTCGACCGCATCCACCGCGCGTTGCTTGATTTCCTCGTCATTCAGCAGCTTTCCGGCTTCTTCTTCCTGCAATACTTTGAGTGCCTTGGCAATTTTCATTTTGCGGGTGCGGGTGCGTTCGGAACTCATGTTCTGGAACATGCCTTGCAGCTGGCTGGTCATTTCTTCCATGCCGGGCGGGGCCATAATTTCCACCCCCATCGGGGCGACATGCACTTCCAAGTCTATTTCTTTGTCATCCATGCTGCCATCACGCAATTTTTTACGCATTTTTTCGCGCGTCGCGGCTTGGGTTTCCGACAACATGCCGCCGTCTGCAGTGGGCAACAGAATATCCAACACCCGTTCTTCAGCGGCATCGGTTGCACGTACCTGCACTTTTTCCAGTTCGGCTTGGCGGGTCATTTTTACCGCAGAATCGACCAAATCACGCACGATAGATTCCACATCACGGCCCACATAGCCGACTTCGGTAAATTTGGTGGCTTCAATTTTAATGAACGGCGCATTGGCCAACCGCGCCAGACGGCGGGCAATTTCAGTTTTTCCGACACCGGTGGGGCCAATCATCAGGATATTTTTGGGGGTGATTTCATCCCGCAAGCTGCCTTCCACTTGCTGCCGCCGCCAACGGTTTCTTAGGGCGATAGCAACAGCGCGCTTGGCGTTGGCTTGTCCGACAATGTGTTTATCCAGTTCACTGACAATTTCTTTCGGGGTCATGGGGGTTGTTGAGGTCGTCATGGTTTGCTTGTTCACTCCGCGTCCAGTTCTTCAATACGCAAATTGTGGTTGGTGTAGATGCAGATGTCGGCGGCGATATGCAACGACCGTTCGACAATGTCACGCGCACTCAACTCGCTGTTTTCCAATAAGGCACGGGCAGCCGCTTGGGCATACGCACCGCCGGAACCAATTGCCATGAGGTCGTATTCCGGCTCGATCACATCGCCGGTCCCCGACAAAATCAGCGAAGTTTTGGCATCGGCAATGACCAGCAGGGCTTCCAATTTGCGCAAGGCGCGGTCAGTGCGCCAATCTTTGGCCATTTCCACGGCGGCCCGGGTCAGGTTGCCGCGATGTTTTTCCAGCTTGCCCTCAAAATGCTCAAATAAAGTGAAGGCATCAGCGGTGGCACCGGCAAACCCGGCAATGACTTGGTCATGGTACAATCGCCGCACCTTGCGGGCATTGCCTTTCATCACCGTGCTGCCCAGTGTGACTTGCCCGTCGCCGCCAATGACAACCTTGTTGCCTCTGCGTACAGAAAGTATAGTAGTTCCTTCAAACACGTTCGTATCCTAGCTAATCAAACATAACAGCGGCAATTTTACATGGTATGCCTAGTCGGTGTAGGAAAAAATTGCCGCTGCAGGACAGTTGCATCCGATGCGTTTTGCCCGCCGCCGTGGTGCTATAATGCTTACAAAGCAATGCCACCCTAAAGATGACCGCTATCTTGATATGAAGCCATTGTTTTTACTTGTTTTGTTAGGCTATGGCTCATACAGGCCATGCAGAATGGCAGCGGACACGCAACGCTTTCCTACACAATAAAAACGCCCCATGCCTCCGAAACCGCCTTCATTTAAAACGGTAAGCTCGTTCAATTATAGCCAACTGGGTAACCTTTACGCACAAGTGGCGGAGCATCAACGGCTAAAGCAGCGGGTCTGTTCGTTGTTGCCCGAGTCGCTTGCCCAAGCTGTCCTGCATTGCGCCATTAAAAACCGAAAGCTACTGGTGTATACCCATTCGCCAGTATGGTCGTCCCAGCTACGTTTTTATCAAGGCACTATTTTGGCCAATTTAACCCAAAAGGCTGGCAGTCCTGCAGACAGTATGCAGGTAAAAATAGTGGCGATGCAGTCTGGGGCATCGACCAGCAGGTTTTACCGTGCCGGTGTGCCATCGGCAGGAACACTCACAGCACTACAAAAACAAAGCGCCGCACTGCCGGATGAGGCATTAAGGCAGTCGTTCCGCAAGCTGCTGACCACCCTTAAAAAAGTGTCGGTTTAAACTGGGCCACTAAAATTGCACCACTGCATCCATCCCGAGCAACACTTGACTGAATTGATGCCCTGAATCGAACGGGGCAATAGAGCCAATAGCCCAATCGTAACGGGCTTCGGGACGTATCAGCAACCAGCTTTTCGGTTTCCAATTGATGCCGGCGGTCACATCGTACAAACTGCTTTCGCCATAACCGTAACGGAAACCACTTTGGTCGCGGAACCACTCGCCACGCACCCCCAGCCCCAAATTATCATTTAATTGATAGGTGAGATAGTTGACAATGGAATACCAGGCTGCCGTCGATTGCCCATTGTTGGCAGCATGGTTCAATGTGCCCCGATCATGCTGTAAGACATAAAGCCACTTGCCGAATTGTTGTTGAAAAATTGCCGAGTAATATTCCAAGTCATTATTCGGCATGTTTTGATAACCGTTACCTTGCATAATGGAAAATGATAACGACGTGCCGGTATTGGCATTGGCCCAATTAATGCCGCTCATTTGCGCCCAAGCGGCGGGATTAAGGTCGAAATTGTCCATACCTTTCACCGCACCCAGATTAATGCTCCATTGGTTGTTGATGGTGTAATTGAACAATGCCCCGGTCGTGGTGAAGGGAGAGGACTTAAAGCTATAGGTGTGCGATGAAAAAAAATTCAGTCCGGACGGCACCGACTCGTAACCGATAATGGTGTAAAAATGACCGATTTTAGCACTTAAACCGTTGCCTATCGGGGCGTAAATTTCAGCATACGCTTGTGGGATTGCCATATTGTAATAGCTGTCGGGTTTCATGAGGTGCGTGTCCCAATCGCCCGCTGCTTGGGTGTAGCGGGTGTCAGTGCCGAACAGGTAATCAACACGTCCGCCGATATCCCAATGTGTGCTTTTCGTGACTGCTTTTTCTAGGTAAACGTTCAATTGGTACAGATTCAATTCGCTGTTCCGGTCTGTCATATTTACTGGGCCATTGGTATGATTGCCAGGGTTGTCGGCGTTGAAGCCAATGCCCCCGGTGGCCCAACCGCCCACTGACCATGCTGACCCTTTCAGACCCAGCCAGTCGGTGGTGTTTTTATCGGTATATTCGGCAATCAAACCGGATGCCGTGGCAGTATCGGCAAGCACAGGGAAAGCTATTGTTGATAAGCTACAAATGCTTAATATCCCTAATAGTTTGTAGTAACAGGTGGGGGCGGCGGAAATCATCTTGAAGCCTTGCTTTTATGGGTTGGTTTATAGCAGCCCACAATCTTTTCATATTTTGTTATTAGCTGTCCAATTTGGTGCAACAGTGACAAGGGGTAGGTTGTCAAGCCATTGTCTTTGCCGTATCCTGAGTGGAATGCTAATAACAGATATGCCCAAAAGCATTATAAACTATGCCATTTCTTATGTTATACTTGGCAACTTTGCTTATATTTCACCTAAGCGGTTAATGACACTATGATTAAACAGCGCACGTTAAAAAACACCATTCGGGCTACTGGTGTGGGCCTGCATACGGGTGACAAGGTGTACCTTACCCTTCGTCCTGCAGAAGCCAATACTGGCATCCGCTTCCGCCGCGTTGACCTTGACGAACCAGTCACTATACAAGCAACGCCGCGTAATGTGGGCGAGACCAACCTGTCCACCACCTTAGTGTCCAACGGCGTAAAAGTCTCCACTATTGAACATTTATTGTCGGCATTTGCCGGTTTGGGCATAGACAACGCCATTATTGATGTCAGTGCCGCCGAGGTGCCCATTATGGATGGCAGTGCCGGGCCATTCGTGTTTTTGCTACAATCAGCCGGTGTGGAAGAGCAAGACAGCCCCAAACAATATATCCGTATCAAACGCAGTGTGCGTGTGGAGGATGGTGACAAATGGGCCGCTTTTGAACCGTTTGATGGCTTCAAAGTCACCTTTACCATTGATTTTGAACATCCGGCCTTTGAAGAACACGTCAAAACGGCAACCATGGATTTTTCATCGACGACTTTTGTTAAGGAAGTCAGCCGTGCCCGAACCTTCGGCTTTATGAAAGACATTGAAATGCTGAGAAAAAATAATCTGGCTTTAGGCGGCAGCTTGGATAATGCCATTGTGGTCGATGAACACAAAATCATCAATGAAGATGGGCTTCGTTGCGCCGATGAGTTTGTCAAACACAAAATCCTCGATGCCATTGGCGACCTCTACCTGTTGGGGCATAGTCTGATTGGTGAGTTTACCGGCTATAAATCCGGGCACGCACTGAACAATAAGTTGCTGCGCACTTTGCTGGAAGACACCGAGGCATGGGAAATGGTCACTTTTGATAACGACAATGATGCCCCCATTTCTTTTATGCGTTCCGCCCAAGCACCAAGGCCTAGTAATTAGCCGTTGAATTAAGGGGTAGGGTAGGCCGGTTGCTTGATCCAATTGGCAATTGCCTGCCTATTCTGTTTTGTTGACCAGCGTTCCCTATGTTTTTGCATTGCTTTTAGGTTAAAATAGGGAACTTTGAGTTAACCTCCAGCAGCTAATAACAAAGATCATGCCCATGCATGGCGGGCTGGCTTGCTACCATGGATAATCACTGCTATCACATCCCAGTAAAAAACCTTTCTGAGCGGCATAAATCAGACGGGCCCTATAAAAAGCTTTTTAAGCCCTACTTTAGAGTAAACACATGACAGACCTTAGCTTATATAGAAACATCGGTATTTTCGCACACGTGGACGCCGGTAAAACCACCACCACCGAACGGATTTTAAAACTGACTGGCAAAATCCATAAAATCGGCGAAGTCCACGACGGCGCAACCACCACTGACTTCATGGATCAAGAGCGCGAACGCGGCATCACCATCCAGTCTGCGGCCACCACGTGCTTTTGGAAAGACCACCGTTTCAATATCATCGACACCCCAGGTCACGTTGACTTTACCATTGAAGTGTACCGTTCATTAAAAGTGCTTGACGGCGGTGTGGGTGTGTTTTGTGGTTCGGGCGGGGTTGAGCCACAATCGGAAACCAACTGGCGCTATGCGAACGACTCCAAAGTATCGCGTATTATTTATGTCAACAAACTGGACCGTATCGGCGCTGACTTTTACCGAGTGGTCAAGCAAGTTGAAGAAGTGTTGGGGGCAAAACCTGTTGTCATGACTTTGCCGATTGGCCGTGAAGATGGCTTTGTCGGCGTGGTTGACGTGCTGAACATGCAAGCGTGGGTATGGGATGATTCTGGCGACCCAATGAACTACACCATCCAAGACATTCCAGCCGATATGTTGGAAGATGCCAAAAAATGGCGTGAAAAAATGGTCGATTCGGTTGCCGACCAAGACGATGATGTCATGGAACGTTACTTGGAAGGCGAAGAGCCTACTATCGAAGAAATCAAACGTTGTTTGCGTAACGGCACCATCAAAATGGATTTCTTCCCAACTTTCTGCGGCTCTTCTTTCAAAAACAAAGGTGTGCAATTGGTTCTGGATGGTGTTATTGACTACCTGCCTTGCCCAACCGAAGTCAAGCCACAGCCCGAAGTTGATTTGGAAGGCAACCCGACTGGTGAATTTGCCATTGTTGATGCCGAAAAACCGTTACGCGCCTTGGCATTCAAAATTATGGATGACCGCTTCGGCGCATTGACGTTCTTGCGCATTTATTGCGGCAAATTGGAAAAAGGCACTTCCGTACTGAACACATTTACCGGCAAAACCGAGCGTATTGGCCGTATCGTTGAAATGCACGCCGATACCCGTAACGAATTGGAATCAGCTCAAGCCGGTGACATTATTGCCGTGCTAGGTATGAAAAACGTACAGACCGGACACACGCTGTGTGACCCTAAATTCCCGGCCACTTTGGAGCCGATGGTGTTCCCTGATCCCGTTATCTCGTTGGCAATTTCACCTAAAGATAAAGCCGCCTCTGAAAAAATGGGCATTGCCTTAGGTAAAATGATTCAGGAAGACCCGTCTTTCCACGTTGAAACCGACGAAGACAGCGGCGAAACCATCCTGAAAGGTATGGGCGAGCTGCATTTGGATATTAAAGTCGATATCTTGAAACGCACCCACGGTGTGGATGTTATTGTCGGCAAGCCACAAGTGGCCTACCGCGAAACTATCACTAGAGCGGTTGAGGACGATTACACCCACAAAAAACAATCCGGTGGTTCTGGACAGTACGCGAAAATCAACTACCGTATCGAGCCAGGCGAGCCAGGCTCCGGCTTCGTGTTTGCATCAGAAGTCACCGGTGGTAACGTACCCCGCGAATATTGGCCAGCAGTGGAAAAAGGCTTCAAAAGTATGTTGGATAAAGGCGTGTTGGCAGGCTTCCCGTGTTTGGATTTTAAAGTGGTGTTGACCGATGGTGGATTCCATGCCGTTGACTCGTCATCCATCGCTTTTGAGATTGCTGCTAAAGCCGCTTTCCGTCAATCCATCCCTAAAGCGGGCCCACAATTGATTGAACCGATCATGAAAGTGGACACTTTTACCCCAGAATCACACGTCGGTGACGTGATCGGTGACCTTAACCGTCGCCGTGGCATGATCAAATCACAAGACCCCGGCATCACTGGCGTACGTATCAAATCAGACGTGCCTCTGAGCGAAATGTTCGGTTATATTGGCGACCTGCGTACCATGACTTCAGGCCGTGGCCAGTTCTCCATGGAGTTCTCGCATTACATGCCTTGCCCCAAAAACGTTGCTGACGAAGTGATTAAAGAAGTCACTGAACGTAACAAAGCCAAATAAGGCTTAAGGGCTTTTGCCCGTGTTGTGCCATTGGTGCGGTGCGGGCAGGGCTTGGTTAAACAAAAAACCCGCAAGCTATCCAGCTTGGCGGGTTTTTTGTTAGGATAGCTTGTATCAAACCACAGATTGGCTGAGCGTAGTCGATAGAGAATATTCTCTATTGGGTGTCTGTGAAGCTTGAGCAAGGTCAGCTTTATGTTCCCGCCAATTATGGAAGGTTTCGGCTTTTTTGGCGGCCTAGATGTATTAGTCTCGACCTGATCTGACACAGGGCTTGCAAAAAAGAGCGTTACCGATTTTGATAGGGGTGTCGAATCCGTCATCAAAATCACAAGGAGATAACGCTCATGCCACATACTAGCAATCCAATCATAAAACACATAAGGCCGGATTACTGAATCTGGCGGAAGAACTGCAAAATGTCTCCAAGGCCTGTAAAATAATGGGCTTATCAAGAGATACATTTTATCGTTATCAGGAACTGGTCGAAACCAATGGACTGGATGCGCCCATTAATCAAAATCGCCGGGTCCCCAATCTAAAAAACTGGGCAAGAGAACAACGATATTTTTTTAATCATAGGCATCTGAGTTATTTCAAATGTTTAAAATTTAATAGGTGATCATATGGCTGGGTATCAAACTCCAGGACCTATTTGCTCAAAAAGAGGCGAGCAAATTGATGACGACACCATGTGTCGAAGCGTAAGCCCAAAACCGGGGCCACTTTTTGGCTTTACCTCTCCCCAAATATCTTTGCCAGATTCTTTTCATTATAGTTCAGCTGTAAGATTTGCTGTTGATATTCCATTTTCTATTGCTCCGGGTATGACATGGGATGGGTTCTGGAGACAGATATATGATCGAACAAATGTCGGTTTTCAGGAACAAGCAAACCAACTATTAAAGAGGGGACAAATTACCAGTTATGAAGCCAATGCGTTAGTAGATTCCCGTAATGAATTGCTGCTTCGAATACGATCACGGCTTACTCCGTTCGGTGAGTTATATTCAGAAATAATCAAGCCAAGTAATAGCCTTAAAACTCTTGATAAATTTCTCGCTGAGAAAGGCACAATAGAGGCGGTATTAAAAAGTGTTGGCAAAACGCGCGCAGTCGTAGACAAAATTGGTGCGATTTCTCGTATTGCAGGGCCTGCATCAATAGTCATCGAAATTACGCTGACGGCAATTGTAATTCAGCAAGCCAGCCCAAAAGACAAAGAGCGGGTTGAATATCGTGAGGTTGGGGGGCTTGTAGGTAGTTTAGGTGGTGGTATGGGGGGAATGTGGGCTGGATGTGCTAGTGCCGCTACTTTGGCATCCCCAACACTCGCTATACCAGTAGCAGGAGAAGTCTCAACAGGCGGTGCTTGCCTAGTAGGTGGTATTTTAGGGGGATTAGGTTTTGGCTGGTTAGGACGTAAATCTGGAGAAATCGCTGGTGAGAAGGCTTACCAAATTAAAAATCAACTCAGCGAGTTTCAGTGGAACAAAGGGAATTAGAAAAAAACAAATGGGAATATTTAGTAAAATCAATAAAATAATTATTACTTATATTAACAATCGCTCTGAAAAGAATACTTTAACTAAAATTGAAGTCAGCGATAAATATCTGCTAGTAGCTTACAATCATAATACGTTGGTTCATCTCCCTTGGATTAATCTTAAAAGAGTTGTGGCCATTCGACGAGATTTATATGCGGGAAAAGAAATTTCTGTTTTACTTGAGTTTTTAGATAGTGGTGTAGTCGAAATCTCTGAATCTTGTGATGGATGGGTGGATATTTGTACATTTATTGAAAAGTTTGATGGCGCACAGCAATTTCGTACTTGGTATTTGCAAATGATTGCGGCTCCCATTGACTCTACAATGACTATTTGGGTACACAAATAGTGCAAAGACAGATAGAAATTGGCCGTCATCTCAACAAGTAGCGGTGACTGGTATGCCTGGAATTCTGCTTTTTATGTGGTAGCACCTTACCTTATTACCTTAAGAGCTACAGTACGTTTTTCTACCACTGGACTTCAAGTCCCTAGCGGAAGCTGGCGGCCCGTCACCCAAGCTTCTCTGGATTCGCATAATGCGTATTATGTTAAATTTTGCTGGTGGGCGGGGCAGCATGGGCAGGGGTCTAGCCGTTTTTGGGCTTTGCGGAATTGGGGTAAGTTTTTGGTTTAACGGTTAGGGAAGCTCTGACTTAGGTCTTGCAGTTCGATTATCAAGTAGCCTTCTGCCCTGGTTTTGCTGATGGCATCAGAACGCGCATTGGCTTCTATGGTTTTTCCAGATAAAAAAAAGGCTATCAGGCGTGGTTAGGGTGTTCTTGTAGCCATTACCTTAGCACGGTTTCCATGCGGTCTTGCCACCCTGCCCCCGTGGCTTGGTATCCGTCTATGACATCGAATGGCAACGTGAGTGTGACGGTTTGGCGGTAGGGTTTCAGGTTGGCTATTTCTTCGTCTGTCATTTCGTATGTGTCCGGGTCGGCGGCAATGCCGGCATTGATCGCTGCATCTTCTTCATCGGTGGGAACATAAAACTTACGAGTTGGCTTTGAACTCATAGCGGTTCACCTCTCTTTTATTTGCTTTACGCAAGCTGATTATACGGCGGACATTGCCGCGATCGACAAAAATAACGTTATAGACACGATCACCAATAGGGGCAAATCCTATATAACGAGATTCACCATAATTAAAACGCCGGTCAAGTGAAGCTTGAAGCCATTGCCATTCCACAATTCACCTATACAGAAGCCAACCATTCGGTCGATATATACTCGTCTTCAGCAGTTGTCAGCACAACCGGAAGGGTCTTGTTTTCGACCGTTTCTCCCGCATTGATCAGCCCTGCCACGCGCAAATAATTGGGCGTATAACCAAACACCCGCTGTTGGTTATTAGCCAATGTTTCGTTGTAACCTTCCCATAGCACGGCAAACTGCTTGCCTAAATTGGCTTGGTAAAATTGCCGCCTCATGGTTTCGGCAAGTATATGCAGCTGCTGGCTGCGTTGCTTTTTGACGGCATCCGGTATTTGCCCTGCCAAGGTGGCGGCTCTTGTGCCTTCCCTCTGGGAATAAGTGAAGATATGGATATGGCCAAAACCAACTGACTGGATAAAGTCTAAACTGTCTTGCCACTCCTGCTCGCTTTCACCCGGAAAGCCGACAATAATGTCCGTAGTGATATTAAAATCCGCAATTTTTTCACGTAACTGGCTGACGATCAGAGCGAACTCTCTGGTGCTGGTGCGCCGCGCCATACGTTTTAGCACCGCATCGGCACCGCTTTGCAAAGGCAAATGCAAATGTGGCATTAACCGTGGATACTGGAACAACTCGAAAAATTCACCGGAAAACTCCCACGGCTCCAACGACCCTAAACGTAAACGGGGTATTGGCGTTTGCGCCAGCACGGCTTTTATCAAATCAACCAAATTCAGCTGTAAATCGCTGCCATAACCACCTAAATGCACGCCCGTCAAAATCACCTCATGCACACCTTGGGCATACAGCGCGTTGATTTCATCGATAATGGCAGAAATGGGGCGGCTCACTTCATCACCTCGCGCCACAGTG
>Ga0007882_10000822_pt1 | contig 18213 bp, 12 predicted proteins | sample CryBogCBH12Aug01_FD_71195 | JGI IMG/M metagenome (GOLD analysis project Ga0007882, IMG submission 71195) | Freshwater microbial communities from Crystal Bog, Wisconsin, USA - CBH12Aug09.1 | ecosystem: Environmental > Aquatic > Freshwater > Lake | place: Crystal Bog, Wisconsin, USA | collected... | reverse complement strand
CTCGCGCCATAGGTGCCGCTGACCGCCGAGGGCGTGGCCACCACAATCGGGGTCAGCGCGAAGAGCTGCGGGTAATAGGCGGCAGTCTGCCCGGCCTGCCCCACTTGGCTGGGCGGAGACCAGACGCTCGTGAAGTTCCAGCCGGCATAGGTGGTGGCGTAATTGGTGAAGTTTTGCATGGCGGCGGTGGTGAGGCCGCTCGCCCCCGTGCCGCTGCCCGAGCCGGTGGCCGCCGAGCGCCCCGAAGTGGTGGTGTTCCAGATGCTGGAGGTGATGGTGCCGGTGGAGGCTTCGCTGCCGATCAAGCCGCCAAGCTGGCTGCTGCCCGAGACCGCGCCCGCCGCATAGCTTTGGCCGAGGGCACCGGCATTGTTGCCGATCAGCCCGCCGATGGCGCTGCCCCCGCTCACCGCGCCGGTGGCATAGGTGTTGGCGATGGTATCGCCCGATGCCTGCCCGACAAGCCCGCCGACATTGCTGCTGCCCGTGCCGCCTGCCACCGCGCCACTGGCAGAGGCCAGCGCGAGCGAGCCACCGGTGATCTGGCCGACAAGGCCGCCTATATTGCTGGCGCTGGCCCCTGCCGAAAGCGTGTCGGTGGCAAAGACGGTGGTGATCGCGCCATTGCCGGTCAGCACGCCAACCAGCCCGCCGATGCCCGAGGCGCTGACCGCCCCCGTCACGCTGCCCGAAGCCGAGGCCACCGACAACGTATCGCCATTCAGCTCGCCCACCAGCGCGCCGGTGTCGCTGCCGCCCGAGATCTTGGCGTTGACGAGGTTGATGCCGGTGATACTCGCGCCGCCGCTGGCATAGCCGATCAGGCCAACATAGCTGGCACTGGGGCGGTTGATGGTGAGATTGGCGATGGTGTGGCCCTGCCCGTTGAACGAGCCGGTAAAGCCATTGCCGCCGTTGAGCAGCTTGCCGGTGCCATCGGTGCCGAGCGGGATGAAGCCGTCGCTGCCCCAGATATCCGAGCCATTCGCGCCATTGGTGGCGGTGGCGTCGATATTGGCGGCGAGCACCAGATTGGCGGTGGGGTAGAGCCCGGCCAGCAGCAACTGGTGCATATTCCACACGGAGATCGTGCCGTTCACCGGGGTGGCCAGTTCCGAGCGCAAAATCGGGCGCAGGTCGCCGGTTTGATACCAGGTGTTGGTGAAATCCCAGCCGACATAGCTCGCCGCGCTGCGGGCCTGCGCGGTGGTGAGGCTGGTGGCGCCGATGCCAGTGGCAGGGGTGGTGCCGCTGAGAACGCCGCTGCCGATGGCGGCGGTGCGGCCAGTGGTCTGCGCGTCCCAGAAGCTGGAGCTGACCGTGCCACCGCTGAAGAGTGCCCCCACCAGCCCGCCAAGATTGCTGCCCCCGCTCACCGCGCCCGAGGCATAGGTGGTGGCGATGGAGCCGCCGCTCTCGTCGCCTACCAGCCCGCCGATAGTGTTGCTCGACGGGCCGCCGCTGATAGTGCCCAGCGCATAGGCGGTGTTGATCGTGCTGCCCGCCTGATAACCGACCAGTCCGCCAAGGTTGCTGCTGCTGGCTCCGGCCACAACATTCCCCGAGGCATAGGCGTAAGCCAGGCTGGAGCCGTTCTCCCAGCCCACCAATCCGCCGATATCGCTGGCCGAGGTGCCGACGGCAACATTGCCCGTGGCGTAAGCGTTGATGATTTTGGTGCCATTGCAGGCCAGACCGATCAGCCCGCCGACATAGCCGCTGGAATTGCCGCCGGTAATGGCTCCGGTGGCAAACACATTGCTCAAGGCACTGCCCGAAGCATAGCCAACCAGCCCGCCGATGCTGACCGTGCTGGCCGAAACCGCGCTCACCGTGCCGGTGGCGCTGGCATTGCTGATGACCATGCCGGTGTCATAGCCGACCAGACCGCCCAGCGAGTTGGCGTTGGCACCAATCCCGGTCACGCTGCCGCTGTCGGTGGAGCTGGTGATCGTGCCCGAGCCACCACCCACCAGACCGCCCACGCCCGCATAGCCGCTCACCGTTCCCGAGTAAGTGGCGTTGGCGATAGATCCCGCCGCCTGGAAGCCAACCAGACCGCCGACCATGGTGCTGGTGGCACCCGTGCCGACAACCGTGCCACTGGCCCAAACGTTGCTGATCGCCCCGCCCGACTGCAACCCGACCATGCCGGCAACATCGTTGCCGTTGCCGCTCACCGCGCTCGAAGCCCAGCTATCGGTGACGAGACCCGCCAGCTCCACGCCCACCAGCCCGCCAACGCCGCTCGCGCCATTCACCGAGCCGCCAGACAGGCCGATATCGCGCACCGTGCCGGAGGTCACCCCAAACGGGCCCACCCGGCTGACGCTGGACAGATTGATCGTCAAGCCGCCGATGGTGTGACCAAGGCCGGTGAACAGGCCGGAAAAGCCGTTGCCATTATTGAGAATGCCGCCAGAGCTGGTCAGGCCGATCGGGATGAAGCCAGTAGTGCTGCTGGCGATGATATTGCCCGCCAGCGCGTAATTGCCGGCCAGCGTGGCGGCCGAGGCGTTGATGCCTTGCAGATCGCTCAGCGACCATAGCAGCGTATAGGCCGTGCCATTCACACTGAGCCCAGCCCCCGATCCCGGGCCGCCGGTGAAGGAGAGGCTGCCCGTAAAACCATATCCGCCGAGGCCAAAGGTGAAATCCCCGCCACTGCCGCCATTGTTGTTCGTGGCAATCACCGAGCCCGCGCCGCCCACGGTGATGGGAGCGGTGACGTTGATGCCGTGATAGGCCGAAAGGGTGAGGCTGGTGCCGCTGCTCCAGCCCACCGCGTCGTTGATGTTGATATCGCCGGTGGTGCCGGTGGTGCCGCCGCTCGAAGCGATGGTGACATTGGCATTGGCGAGATTGGCCGAGAGCTGCGCGCCGGTGATGTCGCCACCCGTGGCGGCCACGGTGAAGCTGGTCGGATCGATCAGCCACTCGCCCTTGCTGCCATGCGCCGAGGCGGTGTTGACGCTGATGCCCGAAAGGCTGGTGCGCGCGCCCGAGGTCTCGATCAGCCCGCCGTTGCCGCTGGCACCCGTGGCCTGCGCCGAAAGCTTGCCCGCAGCGGTAACCGTGCCGCCATCGCCACCGAGGAGCGTGATGGTGCCGCCATTGCCGATGGCGCTGTCGGCGGTGATGGTGCCCGACATATTGATGACCTGGCGCACCAGACTGGTGGCGGTGGCCGCGCTGAGCGTGACCGTGCCGCCGCCCGCCGTGATCGTGCCGCTGTTGCTGACCAGCGCGTTGCTGCCCGAGAGCGAGCCGGTGGGCACCGCCACCTGCAGAAAGCCGCCGCCGTTGAGATTGAGCGTCGCCTGCTCGCCCGAGGCGAGCGCGACCCGCCCGAGCGGCACGGTGATGGTGCCGGTGTTGGCCACCTGCCCGCCGAGCAGCGCCACATAGGCACCCGAACCGGCGATGATCGAGCCCGCGTTGCTGACGCTGGCCGAGCTGCCCTTGCCAGCAAAGCTCGCCGTGCTGCCCATGAAATTGGCGTCGGATACATCGAGCGTGGAGGCGACGAAGCCGCCCGCGGTGTTGACCGTGCCGGTGCTGGTGATGACAATGCCATTGGGGTTCACCAGATAGACCGCGCCGTTCGAGCTGATCTGCCCGGCGATGCTGGAACTGGCGGTGCCGGTCACGCGGTTGAGCGTGGCCGAGGAGGCATTGGGCTGCACGAAGGTCACGCTATTGCCCTGGCTCACCGAGAAGCTCGCCCAATCGATCACCGCGCGGGCGCTGCTCTGGGTGATGGTGGTGGTGGTGCCGGCGGCATTGGTGGCGATGCTGGCCGTGCCCGCCGCCACGCTGCCGCTGGTGGGCAGGATGCTGGTTGTGGCCGCCTGCGCCAGAGTGCCAACCAGCAGGCTGCCCGCCAGAATGCTCGATCCCAGCAGCACCCGCCGCAGCGCGCCAGCGGCGGGCGTGGGGTGGGTGGCGGGGTGGTTGCCAGCGAGGCGGTTGAGGGTGCGGTCCATGATACTTGGCTCCGGTGTCAAACGTGCAGGCCGAGCGTCAGATTGACGCGGTCGGCATTGTTGAGAGGCGAATAGGCGGAAAAGCCGTGGGCGAATTCGAGGCCCATTTGCAGCGCGCCGCGCGCGAGAAAGGCGTGGCTGCCAAAGCCGAGGCTGGCGACGGTGAAGCCGCCGGGCTCGAGGCTGGTGGGCCGGTTGATGCGCCCGCCGCCTGCCGCCACGAAGAAGTAGGGCTGCAGGGCAAGGCCGAAAGGCTTGATCGCCGGGGAAGCGGGCGGGGCATATTCGATCCGCGCCGCGCCGCCTTCATCCAGCGTGGTGGCCCCGCCGATATAGGCCGAAACCCCGTCCGCGCCTTCCAGCGCGAATTGTTCGGCGCGATACAGCGCCTTGCCAAAGCTGCCCTGCCCCTTGGCCATCAGGCTGAGCGAGCCATAGCCGCCGAGTAGCCAATGCGCGCTGGCGTTGGCGTTGAGGTGGGTGAAGGCGTCGCTTGCGCCCTGCCGCGAAGGGGGCACATGGCTGGCGGCGGCATCGGCGGCGGTGATTGCGCCAGCGTCGCCCAGCCCCTGATGCAGCTTCAGCGCCACGCTCCAGCCGCGGCCATCGGGGGTCTGGCGGGTCCAGCTCGCGCCCAGCCGCAGGGCAAGGTAGCGATCGTGGCTGAGCGCGCCGAGGCCCGGGATCTGATTGCTCTCGTCGAGGCGCTCCAGCGTCAGGCTGATGCCGCCGGTGATCTGGCGGGTGCGAACGAGGGTGTAATTGGCGCGCAGCGTCTCGCGCTGCAGCCAGCCGACGGTTTGCGGCGCGTGGATGACAGCGGTGGGGCGGGTGCGCGAGAAGGTCGCTTCGGGGTTTAGCGCAAGGTGCCCATCGCCCAGCGGCATGGTGACGCCGCCGCCCACGATGCTGGCCGGGGCGGTATTGCTGAAGATATGCGTGAGATCATAGCCCGAGGCGACAAAGCCATAGATCTGCTCGCCAAAGCCCAGCGGCGAATTGAGCGTCAGCTCGGCATGGACGCCATAGCTGCCGAGCGAGGGATCATAGGAATTGTCCGCGCCGAAATCGGCCGAGAGGCGCTCTTGCGTGCCCTCCAGCACCAGCCGCGTGCCGCCGGGCTTGTCGCCGCGCACCAGCGTGGAGCGCAGGGTAAGGCCGGGCGTGTCGCTGGCCAGCATCAGCGCGGTTTCGATATCGGCCATCCGCAGATGCGGGCGACCCACCAGCTTGGCGCCAGCACGCAGCACCGGCGCGCGCACTCTTTTGGGCAGGGCCGAGACATCCAGCGCCTCGATAAAGCCATCGAGCACCACGATCCGCAGCGGCCCGCCATCGTGCAGATCCTGCGGCGGCACCGAAACACGGGCAAACACATAGCCCGCCCGCGCGTGAGCCGCCTCGATGGCCGAAGCGGCGGCGTAAATCTGCGCCAGCGTGACGCGCTTGCCCTCGATGCTGGTAATAATTGCGGCGGTCTGATCCGCAACTTCCCGGAAAGCCCCGTCAACCACGACTCGGCCCAGCGTGATGCTCAGGCCTTCCGCGCCGGGCGGGGGTGTTAAGGCTCCCCCCTGCGGCATGGTCACCGCAAAATCCGGGGTGTGGCGCTCGGGCGCGAGGGTGGGCGGGGTAACGGTAATCGGCGCGACATTCTGCGGCACGGGCTGCGCCAGAGCGGCGTTTGACCAAGCCGCAGCCAGCGCCAGCACAGCAAGGCTAATGCCCCACCGCGCCCCTATGCCGCTGCCTGTTACCTGGTACTGATACGCCATTCCGAGGAACCTCCTGAAGGCGCTTAGACCACGAGAATGACGATATTTGGTTAATTCGGATGGTTAAAAATATTTTAACTTTCTGGATATCAATATTAATAAAAACATAATGCCTTAACGGGCTTTGCGACGACGGATAAATTGGCGCAGGAAATACGGACTTATTAATAGATTGGTAACTATAAGGCGTATCTTTTGAAAATAAGGAATGGTTTACATGGTAATTTATTATTAAGCCCAATAGTTACCTATAATAATCGCCCAGAATGCGGCGCGACAGCCTGCGCGCGGCCCGCACCATTCCTGCGTGCTTGCTGTAGAGGTAGATATGCTGGGGCTGCGCTCTAGGCTGATCTATCGCGTTATGCCCGGGGGCTGTGCCGGGCTGGTCGCCTGCCCAATAACGAGGCCTTAAACGAGCGCCACGCCCCGCTTCTCCGGGCCAAAGGCGACGAGCGCGATCAGGCTCAGCGCCGCGAGGCCCGTCACCAGCCCCAGCGCCAGACCGAAATCATTGTGGTGGCCCTGCGCGATGCCCGCCTGCAGCACCGCATTGCGCGAGGCGATGAGATTGCCCAGCTGATAGACAAAGCCCGGAAACATCGCGCGGATAGAGGGGGGCGAAAGCTCGTTGAGATGCGCGGGCACCACCGCCCATGCCCCCTGCACCGCCGCCTGCATCAAAAACGCGCCAAGGCACAACGCCACCGCCCCGCCGCCAAAGGCCCACAGCGGCAGCACTGGCAGCACCAGCCCCGCCGCCAGCATCACCGCGCGCCGCCGCCCGATCCGCTCGGAAAGGCTGCCGATCAGCAGCGCGCCGATGATCGCGCCGACATTCATGATCGTGGCAATCAGGCCAGTGGTGTGGGTGTTGAAGTGGTGCTGCTTTTGCAGGAAGGTCGGGTAGAGATCCTGCGTGCCGTGGCTGAGAAAGTTGAACGCGGCCATCAGCGCCACGAGATATAGCGCCAGCCGCCAATGCACGCCGATGGTGCGCAGCGTTTCCGCGAAAGTGCGACGCGGAGCCTCGGGCGCGTGGGCGGAGAAGCTTGGCGATTCCTCCACCCGAAAGCGGATCGCCAGCACCAGCAAAGCCGGAACCAGCCCGAGGAAAAACATCCCCCGCCAGCCAATCTTGTCGAAAAACAGCGTGAAGGCGAGGCTGGCGAGCAGATAGCCCGATGGGTAGCCCGATTGCAGCAGCCCCGAGACGAGACCGCGCAGCCGCGCCGGAATAGTCTCCATCACCAGACTGGCGCCCACGCCCCACTCGCCGCCCATCGCGCAGCCAAACAGCGCGCGGATCGCCAGCAACTCGCCCAGCGAACGCGCCAGCCCCGAAGCCGCCGAAAACACCGAGAACAGTAGGATCACCGCCATCAGCACCGGCCTGCGCCCATAGCGATCGGCCAGCGCGCCAAACAGCAGCGCCCCCACCGGCCGCGCGGCCAGCGTGAGGAACAAAGCCTCGGAAACCGCCTTGATGTCGCTACCAAAGGCCTCGGCAATCGGCTTCAGCAGAAACACCATCAGGAAGAAATCGAAGGCGTCGAGCGTCCAGCCGAGGTAGCTGGCGAGGATCGCCATGCGTTGCGCCCCGGTGAGAGCGCCCGCTGGGTTGGGCGTTTCTGCCGCCTCAGCCATCAATGGCCTCGACCGGGGCGAGCTGCGTCTCCAGCCGCTCGCGCAGGCGCAAAACACGGATAAGCCCCAGGCTCACCGCCACACCGATGCTGTCGGCCAGCCAGTCGTGCCAGTCGCAATCGCGGTGCAGCGAGGGGATCGCCTGAACCACCTCGATCAGCGCGCCGATAAAGGAGAGCCGCTCAAGGATCAGCCAGTCGGGCATCTTGCGAAAGCCCAGCCGCGCCAGCAGCGCCATGCCGCCAAAGGAGATGGCGTGCTCGGCCTTGTCGCCCAGCCGCTCGAAAATGAGATGCGGCGGCGAGGGCTGCAGCATCATGTAGAGGGTGAAGGCGAGGGCGGCGAAGAACAGGATACGCGCGGGTTTGTCGATTTGCATGGGGCCGATGCTCTTGGGAGAGGAATATCGCGAGAACTTGGCCGTGGTGATGAACGATTTGGCGGCCTTGTCCAGCCCCTAGTTAGCGCTTGCGGCATTAGCTGCCGCGCGCAGGCGACGAAGTGTAAACCAGCACAAAAATCTTGCCTCGCCTGCCCGGCTGTGGTCCTGCCAAGAGGATGGACGAGGCCGAAGAGTTCGACTTTATCGTGGTGGGCGGCGGCAGCGCCGGCTGCGTGCTGGCCAATCGCCTCAGCGCCGATCCGCGCCACCGCGTGCTGCTGCTGGAGGCGGGCGGCAAGGATAATTACCTCTGGATCAAGGTGCCGGTCGGCTATCTCTATTGCATCGGCAATCCCCGCACCGACTGGTGCTGGAGCACGCAGGGCGAGCCGGGGCTGAACGGGCGGGCGCTGCGCTATCCGCGCGGCAAGGTGCTGGGCGGCTGCTCCTCGATCAACGGCATGATCTATATGCGCGGCCAGGCGGCGGATTACGACGGCTGGGCGCAAATGGGCCATGCCGGCTGGGGCTGGGAGGATGTGCTGCCCTATTTTCGGCGCGCGCAGGATCATTACGCCGGCGAGAGCGCGATGCATGGTGCGGGCGGCGAAATCCGCATCGAGCGGCAACGCTTGCGCTGGGACATCCTCGACGCCTTCCAGCACGCCGCCGAGCAATATGGCGTGCCAGCCACGGCGGATTTCAACACCGGCGACAACGAGGGCGTCGGCCTGTTCGAGGTGACGCAGCGCAAGGGCTGGCGATGGAGCGCGGCCGATGGATTTTTGAAACCGGTGCGCGGGCGGGCTAACCTCAAGGTGGTCACCGGGGCGCTGGCCGATCGGGTGCTGGTAGAACAAGGCCGCGCGGTGGGCGTGGTGTGGCGGCAGCATGGGGTGGAGCGGCGTGCAAGGGCGCGGGGCGAGGTGGTGCTGGCCGCTGGCGCAATCGGATCGCCCGCTATCCTTGAGCGCTCGGGGATTGGCGATGCGGGGCGGCTGGCGGCGCTGGGCATCACGCCGGTGCTGGATGCCCCCGAGGTAGGCGGCAATCTGCAGGATCATTTGCAGATCCGCTGCGCCTTTCGCGTCTCGGGCGTGAGCACCCTCAACCAGCGCGCGGCGAGTCTTTTCGGCAAGGGGCTGATCGGGCTCGAATATCTGCTGCGCCGCACCGGGCCGATGGCGATGGCCCCCAGCCAGCTCGGGATGTTCGTCAAAAGCGATCCGGCGCTAGCCACGCCCGATCTCGAATATCACGTCCAGCCGCTCAGCCTGGAGGCGTTTGGCGGCGCGCTCGACCCCTTCCCCGCCTTCACCGCCAGCGTCTGCCATCTGCGGCCCGAGAGCCGGGGCCGCACCGCGATTGCCAGCGCCGATCCCGCCGCGCCGCCGCTGATCCGCCCGAATTACCTCTCCGCCGGGGCCGATCGGCAAGTGGCGGCGCGGGCGGTGCGGATTACCCGCGCTATCGCTGCTCAGCCCGCGCTGGCAGCCTATCACCCACAGGAAGTCCGCCCCGGCCCGGCCATCGCCAGCGAGGAGGAACTGCTGCGCGCGGTGGGCGATATCGCCACCACCATCTTCCATCCCGTGGGCACGGCGGCAATGGGCCGGGTGCTCGATAGCGCGCTGCGGGTGAAGGGGGTGGAGCGGCTACGGGTGATCGATGCCTCGGCGATGCCCAGTATCACCTCAGGCAACACCAACGCGCCGGTGATGATGATCGCCGAAAAGGGTGCGGAAATGCTGCTGAGATCAGCGCGAGAATATTAGGCTGCACACCTGAACCACACGCGAAAAGGGGCCGCACCCATGGCGCGACCCCTTTCTGTTGGTCGGCGATACCGGATCAGCTCCGCATCAACGGCGATGACCACCGTGGCCATAACCGCCGTGGCCGTAGCCACCGTGACCATAGCCGTCGTGGCCGTAGCCGCCGCGATACCCGCCATAGTTGTGCCAGTAAAAGTCGTGATAGGGATAGGGACGGAATGCCCAATAGCCATCAACAAACACCCACGGCACATACCAATCGGGCGCGGCGTAGTAGTAACCCGGAGGGCCATAGGCATATACCGGCGCATCGCGGCGCACGACATAGCCCGGCGGGCAACCGGGGCTGGTTGCTCCACCAGAGCTGCTGGCCACCGCCGCGCCGCCCACGGCACCGATCATCGCGCCAGCCGCCACGCCGCCCCCACGACCACCCGCCGCGCCGCCAATGATCGCACCAAGTATGCCACCCGCCAGCGCGCCGCCGGCAACATCGCCTTCCGACTTCACGCAATTGTCGCGCGCCCAACGCTGGGCCTCGGCGGCATAGCGGGCGTCGAGCTGCTGCTGCTCGGTCAGATTGGCCGGCGGCACATAGCCCGGAGGGGGCGGCGGAGTCTGGCGCGGGTCATAGCTGCTGGGAGCCGGCGGTGGCGGGGGAGGCGAGCGATAATCGCCACCGGGATTTCCTTGCGGAGGATAACCCTGTTGGGGCGGATAGCCCTGCTGCTGGGGATAGCCTTGCTGAGAATCGGGCGAATAGGACGGGGGCGCGCTCTGGGCAAAGCTGGCGGCGCTCAGCACCGGCGATGCGGCGGTGAGCAGCGCGCCAGCGGCCAGCAGGGCCTTGGGCAGGGAATGGCGAAGCATGGACCTTCTCCTTTTGAATGTCTGACGCCGATCTGGCACAGGCCAAGTGAACACAAGCTGACACTTATCCTTCGGCGACAAATTGTTACATCGCAAGGATCTGCAGCGATATTTACAGCTAGGGGGAATGAGGGCGGGGCCGAAGGCTGCCCAGAAGCAGTGGGCCGGGAAAGCTGGCCATTCCGCGCAATCGCTGGCATGGCGATACCGATATGAGATGGAGAATACGAGTATGAGCGGCGACGAAGAATATGTCTACGACGAGGAAAGCGGCGAATGGATGGCCGCTTCCGATCTTGCCGCCAAGCAGGCCGCCAGCGACAGGGTGGAAGTGCGCGACTCGGTGGGCAATCTCCTCGAGGATGGCGATGCCGTAACGCTGATCAAGGATCTCGACGTGAAGGGTGCCGGTCAGACGCTGAAGCGCGGCACGCTGATCAAATCGATCCGCCTCACCGGTGATGCCCAAGAGATCGATTGCAAGTTCGACGGCATCAAGGGTCTGGTGCTACGCGCCGAATTTGTTCGCAAGCGCTGAAGCATCGCGCAAAAATAGGGGCACCGGCTTTCGCCTTAGCGATGCGGTAACAAGGGACTAAGGTGATGAACCGGGTGGCCACGCTGACGCTCAATCCCGCCATCGATGGCGCCTGCGAGGCCGACCGGATATTTCCCACCCACAAGATCCGCACCCGCGCCGAGCGCTATGATCCGGGCGGCGGGGGCATCAATGTCGCGCGGGTGCTCTCGCGGCTGGGCCAGAGCGTGGAGGTGATCTACCTCGCGGGCGGCGCAACCGGGGCCCTGCTCGACGAGCTGCTCGACCAGCACGGCCTCACCCGCAAGCCTATCCCCATCCACGACCACACCCGCCAGAGCCTCTCCGTGTTCGAGCGCGCCACGGGCCAGGAATACCGCTTCGTGCCCGAGGGTCCGCAGGTGCGCGAGGCCGAATGGCGCGCCGCTTTCGACCAGTGCGCCGCGATCGATCAGGGCTGGCTGATCGCCTCGGGCTCGTTGCCGCCCGGTGTGCCGGCGGATTTCTACGCCCGCCTTGCCGCAGAGCTGGCCGGGCGCGATGTGAGGCTGGTGGTGGATAGCTCGGGCCCGGCTCTGGCGGCCGCAGTGGAGGCGGGCGGGTTGTATCTCGTCAAGCCCAGCCTCGGCGAGTTCGAGGCGCTGGTGGGTCGCAAGCTGGAGGGCCTGCAGGCGGTCGGCAATGCCGCGCTCGATCTGGTGCGCGCGGGCAAGGCAGAGCATATCGCGGTGAGCATGGGGCATGAGGGCGCGGTGCTGGCCCATGCCGGCGGCGTGCTGGTGCGGCCCGCGCTGGAGGTGGAGGTCAAAAGCGCCACCGGGGCGGGCGATTGCTTCGTGGCGGGCATGGTGCACGGCTTTTTGCGCGGCGAGGATGCTGCGGGGGCCTTCCGCTGGGGCATGGCGGCGGGGACGGCGGCGGTGCTCAACCCCGGCACGGATTTAGCCCATCCCGAGGATATATCGCGCCTGCTGGCGGCGCTGGAGGACCAGGGCAGCCTATAGGGCAACGAGCCGACGGCGCATGCCACCCGCCACATGGCCGAGCGCCTGCGCGATCGACGCCTCCACGCCCTCGGGCTGGCCCGCGCACCGCCACAGCGCGAAGAGCGCGGCGGCATAGGCGGCTATCCCGCCCGTTGTGCACAGCGCCAGCGCCGCAAACAGCCCCAACCCCGCCTGCCCTTCCGCAAGGGGCCGCAGCGCCAGCAGCACGCAGGCCGCCGCCCCGCCCGCCAGCATCGCCCGCCATGGGGCGAGCAACTGCCGCGCCACGCTCACCCCGATCATCTTGCCCGCCACCGCCATCATGTTGAGCGTGATCGCCACGCCAGCCAGCGCCTGCGCCCCGGCCACCCCCGGCGCGCCCCATAGCCACGCGCCAAGGGTCAGCGCGGGCAGGCGGATGACGGCTTCGAGCAGATTGCGGCGAAACAGCCGGTCCGTCCGCCCCAGCGCCATTGCCAGCGGCGGAAAGGGCGCGGCAAACAGCGGGGCGATATTGGCCAGCGCCAGCACCGTCACCAGCGGCGCCGCGCCCAGCCAGCGCTCGCCTAGCGCAAGGCGGATGGTGGGGCGGGCCAGCAGGCCGATGCACAGCATCAGTGGCACGCCCGCGCTCACCAGCATCGCCACCGAGCGCAGATAGGCCCGCCGCAGCCGGGGCGGATCATCCTGCACCAGCGCGAAGGCCGACATCAGCGGGCGGTGCACCGGCTTGACGATGGCCTGCTCGGGGATGCCGGAAAGATCGCTGGAGAGCGAGAACAGGCCAAGGCTGCCGCGCGAGACAAAGCCGCTGAGCAGCAGCCTGCCCGCCTGCCAGTTGATCGCGCTGAGCACCTGCGAGGCGGTGACCCAGCCGAGGAACCCGGCAAATTCACGCCAGTGCCGCAGGCTGAGCCGGGGGCGGTGTGGGGCGAGGCAAAACGAGGCGAGGGAGGAAATTGCCGGAGAGGCTACCGTACCGCCGGCAATCGCCCAATAGGAATGGGTCAGCCGGGCCAGAACCAGCGCCACGGCAAAGCTGCACAGCTTGCCCGCCAGATCACTGGCGAAATCACGGCGAAAATCGAGTGCGCGCGCATAGAGCGCCATGCGCGGGCTGGCCATGCCGCGCAGCGCCGGGGCCAGCGACAGAAAGCAGATCAGCGGCACCAGCCGCGCATCGTGATAGGCCCGCGCAAAGGGCAGCGCCGCCAGCGCCAGCAGCCCCGCCAAGGCCAGCCCGCGCAGCAGGCCGAGGGTAAAGGCTGTGTCGAGCATCGCGCAATCCCCGTCGTCGCCCCTTTGCGAACCGATACGCACCAGCACCTGCGACACCGGCAGCTCGAACACCGCCTCGACAATCTGCACCAGCACCATCGCCACCGCCACCACCCCGAAATCGGCCGGGGTGAGCAGCCGGGCCAGTAGCATCAGCGTGGCCAGATCGATGGCGCGCGTGCCGATCCGCGCCGAGATCAGCCACGCCGAGCCCCGCGCCGCCCGCGCAGAAAGCGGGCGTTCGGGCGCGATGCCTTGCGCTTCGGGCATCAACTGGCCCTCTGTGGGTTCCGGGGCATCCGGCGTGCGGAGTAATTAACCTCGCGCGATACCGCTGGCGCGGATAGCGCCGCGCCCGCGCCGGCCATGACCACGAAGAACACCGCGCTGGTGCTGAGATCTACCGTGGTGGCGGCGCTGGCGGCGGGAACAAGGCAAGCCAGCCATGCCAGCCGCGCCCCGATCACCATCTCGCGCCAAGCCTGCGCCTCTAGCTGTGCCCCAGCCTCGCCCCGGCCCCCGCTTCGGCCCAGCGGAGCCAGCAGGCAGCGCGCGATGAAGCCGCCCAACAGCAGCGAGCCGATCACCCCTGCCGAAGACACCACTGCCACCGCCATGCTCGAGGCGCGGGTGGAGCCAAGGCCAACCCCATAGCCTCCGCTATGCACCAAGGCTTCCATGCTGATGCGAGACCAGCTCAGCCGCTGAATATAGGAATCGGTGCCTTTCTTATGAAACAGCGCCTGATCGATCACGTGCTGGGCGGGGCGCACCGTATCGGGAAAGAACATCGCCACCACCACCACCGCGCACAGCACAATTGCCAGCACCAGCAGGCTGATCGTGGCCCGGTGCCCCTCCAGCGAACGCGAGGCGGTGAGGGCTCTGGCCAGCAGGCTGCCAACATAGAGCACTGCCGCCATCGCCATACCGAGATAGGCGCTGGAGGAGGTGGACAGAAAACACAGCACGAACAGCGCCAGCATCAGCAGAGGCTCTATCCGCTGGCTCAGCGGCCCGGCAAAGCGCGCAGGGCGCATAAACAGCAGGCTGCTGGCAAAAAACAGCGTGATCGAGCCATAGGATGAAGCCTCGGTGTTGAAGCCGATCACCCGGCGCATACCGTCCATATCGGCGTTTGGCATCATGGCGTAGCTCGCCGTGCGCAAGGGGGCCAGCACGCCCGAACCAGCCGTGGCCATATCCACCACCCCCGCGACAACCACGCTCGCCCCGCCCAGCAGCAAGCCCCGCGCAAGGATAGCTGGCCCGCCCGGGCTGCGGATCAGCACATAGAGGCTGACCACCACCAGCCACGCGGTGACGAGGTAAATCGACTGGGTGAGATTGCCCATGCCATAGTGCAGCGGCGATTCCAGATCGGTGTTGAGGCCGATGATGGTGATCCCGTGAAACAAGCCGGGGGCCGTGGCGGTGACGATCAGCGCATAGAGCACAAAGCCACTCAACAATCCGAAGCGGAGCGGGTTGAGCAGCGCATCGCCCAAAGCGGCCCCCGCACCGCGCCGACCCAGCACCCGCACCGCCAGCAAGGGCGCGCAAACCGCATAGGGGGTGAGGTTGATTCCGCCCGGAATGGTGCTGAACGAACCGAAGGCCAGGCTCGCGAAAAAAAGATAGACCACGAAGCGCACCGGCGAAATCGCGGCCAGCGCAAGGAGAATCCAGAAAATCGCGAGTGCCATCGAGGCCCTTTCGGGGATGATCCGCCGGGCTGGTGCCAGCGGCATAGGGCATGGTTAGCAAGCTCGCCGGCCAGTCGGTATCGCCATCGCCCCCGTTTCGGATCAGTCCGCAGTTTCCCTGATGGCGCGGATTGGGCATCCCCTTGGGGACGCCGGGGATGACCCGCAGATTGGGCGGGCGGTGTCTGCCTGATGTTGGGCAGTATGGTTTCAGGGGGCCTATGTCGCGTATCGCCATCATCATTGCCAGCAAGGGGCGGCCAGAGGATCTTGCCCTGTGGCTGGGGCATAGTGCCCGCCAGTCGCTGCGGCCCGCGCTGATGATCTGGAGCCTGTGCGCCGCTGAGGATCTGCCCGATTTGTCGGCCGTGCCCGAGGCGGAGCGGCCGCTGGTAAGCTGGTCGGCGGCAGGGTCCTGCGTGCAGCGCAACGCCGGGCTGGACGCTTTGCCCGAGGGCATCGATATCGTCGCCTTTTTCGATGATGATTATGTGCCCTCCAGCAGGTGCCTTGAGGGCATCGCGCGGGTGTTTGCGCAAGAGCCGGGGCTGGCCGGGGTCACCGGGCGCTTGCTGGCCGATGGCATTAATTCGCCGGGCATTTCCGTTTCGCAGGCGCTATCTCTGGTGGAAGAGCATGATCGTCTGGCTCTGATGGAGCCGATCACGCTGCACCATCGCGCGGGCCTGTATGGCTGCAACATGGCCTTTTCCCGCGCGATGCTGGGTGAGGAGCGCTTCGACGAGCATTTGCCGTTTTATGGCTGGCAGGAGGACATCGATTTCTCCGCGCGCATTGCCCGCAGGGGCCCGATCCGCGCCACCAACGGCTTTGCCGGGGTGCATCGCGGTGCCAAGGGCGGGCGGGTGAGCGGGGTGCGCTTTGGCTATTCGCAGGTGGCCAACATCCTCTATCTCTGCCGCAAGCGCACCATGAGCTGGCCCTTTGGCCTGCGGCAGATGGGGCATAATATTCTCGCCAACCACGCCCGCCTGCTCCGGCCCGAGCCATGGGTGGACCGCAAGGGCCGCGTTATCGGCAATTGGCTGGCCTTGGTTGATCTGCTGCGCGGGCGGCTCGATCCGATGCGCGTGATCGGGCTGTAAGGGGATGGATCTGCCGCTGGTCAGCATCGTGGTGATCAACCACAATTACGAGGCCTTCCTCGCCACCGCGATCGACAGCGCCTTGGCGCAAAGCCACGGCAATATCGAAGTGATCGTGGTGGACGATGGCTCCGCGGATGGCTCCGGCGCTATTATCGCTGGCTATGGAGGGCGGATTCGCGCCGTGATGCAGGTGAATGGTGGCCATTCCTCGGCGGTGAACGCGGGCTTCGCGCAGGCCTCCGGGGCGTATGTGCTGTTCCTCGATGCCGACGATCTGCTTCTCGAAAGCTGCATGGCGCGGGCGCTGGCGGCGATCCGGCCGGGCGATGCCAAGCTGCAGTTCCGCCTCGCCACCATCGATGCCGAGGGGCGCGATCAGAATATGGCCTTCCCTTGGTTTGCCCCCGACTTTTCGCCTGAAGAGGTAGACCACCAGTCGCGCACCTCGGGCTGGTATCCGTGGACGGTGTCCACCGGCAATCTCTACGCGCGCTGGTATTTGGAGCAGTTGTTGCCGCTGGATATGGCGCGGATCTACCGCTCGCCCGATGGCTATCTCAACAAGCTGGCCCCGCTGTTTGGCCCGGTGCGGAGCTTGTCCGAGGTGCTGGGGGCCTATCGCGTGCACGGGCGCAACGCCTGGGCCAGTTCCGCAAAAAGCTGGACGGCGGAGGTGGTGGTGAACTGGCTGCGCTTTCATGCGGTGCTGGAGGCGGCCTTTGTGGAATGCGCGGCGGCGCGGGGGGTGGGGCTGGCTCAGCCGCTGATCCAGCCATTCCAAACTTTGGAATACCGGATGCTGGCCCAGCGCTTCGCCACCGGCGAGCGCGAACGGATGCCGGGGCGGCTAGACCTGCTTGGCGAGGGGTGGCGCTGGCTGGTGGCGCTGCATCCCGATGGCTGGTTGGGTAGCCTGGGACGTTGGCTATGGCTGATATTTCTCGGCTTTGGCCCAGCCTGGCTGGTGCGGCGCGAGGTGTGCCGAGCCCGCACACAGCTGGGCCGCTCTCCCTTCTGGCGCGGGGCCCTGTTTCTTACCCGGCGGAGGCGCCTGTGAAAATTCGTGGGCTTTCGATCAATGGGAAATTTCTGGCGGCACAGCCTACCGGCGTCCATCGCGTGGCGAAGGAGCTGATCCATCAGATCGCCCGGCACAAGGAGGAGCTGACCACGCTGTTTGGCGCGCCACCCACCATTCTGGCTCCGCGCAATGCCGCGCTGGGAGAAGCACCAGCTGACTTGCCTGCGCGGTGTGATAGTGTCCTCACCGGCCAGTTGTGGGAGCAGATCGAGCTGCCAATTCGGGCAAGAAACACGCTGTTGCTCAGCTTTTGCAACCTCGCGCCCCTGCTGCATAGCGCTTCAATTCCAATGTTGCACGACGCGCAAACCTTCTCCACGCCTCAGTCCTACTCTCGAGCGTTTCGCAGCTTTTACCGGCTGATTCAGCCCGCAATCGGGGCGCGCGCGTTGCGGGTATTGACCGTTTCCGAGTATTCCCGAGCGGAACTGGTGCGTTATGGTATCGCCCCGGCAGAGCGGATTCGCGTCATTCATAATGGCGTGGATCATGGTCAACTGCTTACGCCCGACCAGAGCATTGTAGCACGCCTAGGCCTTATGCCTGGCCGCTATGTTTTGGCCCTGGCATCCACCCAAACGCACAAAAATATCCGCGTGCTATTGGAAGCATTCTCTAAACATTCTCTTCCGGGCCTGAAGCTGGTGCTGTTTGGCAGCGCGGGGCCCGCACAATTCGCCGCAGCCGGAATGAACACGTCGGAATCTGTGGTGTTTACCGGCCGGGTATCTGATTCTGAGCTTACTGCCTTGATGGAAACAGCGCTTTGCTTCGCCATGCCATCGATCACGGAAGGATTTGGCCTGCCCCCGTTAGAGGCAATGGCGCTGGGCTGTCCGGCGGTCGTATCTCCTTGTGGAGCCTTACCGGAGGTATGTGGTGGTGGTGCGCTATATGTAGCGTCTGATCGCGCGGATCTTTGGCGTGAGACTTTTGCGCAGCTTTCCGGGAACCCGCGATTGCGCTTGGACATGGTAGGGCGTGGTCTGCGGCAAGCGTCGATTATGACGTGGTCGCGGGCGGGGGATCAGTTGATGGAGGTTTTGCGCGCTATTGCCAGCGGGCGACAAGCGCGGTGAT
>Ga0007882_10000817_pt1 | contig 18233 bp, 17 predicted proteins | sample CryBogCBH12Aug01_FD_71195 | JGI IMG/M metagenome (GOLD analysis project Ga0007882, IMG submission 71195) | Freshwater microbial communities from Crystal Bog, Wisconsin, USA - CBH12Aug09.1 | ecosystem: Environmental > Aquatic > Freshwater > Lake | place: Crystal Bog, Wisconsin, USA | collected... | reverse complement strand
GAGGTCGGGCTGCACGGCCACGGATTCGCTGCCGGGAAAGTGGCAGATTTCAATTTCCTCCGCGCTTTCCGGCGCCTTGAGGAAGACGAGTTCGGAGCCGCGCGGCGATTTGTGCCGGCGGGTTTCCTGGAGGCCCAGGATCTCGCGGTAGAACTTGACGGTGCGTTCCAAGTCGTTCACGCGATAACGGGTATGCAGCAGTTTGGTGACCACGCTCATTTGCCGCCAGCATAGCGGTGGTTTGGGCGGCTTGCAATTTTTCATTTCCCGCCGCCCGGTTCTGCGGCATCATGGGAGGTGAAATATGGGAAAACGACGCGAAGCGCGGGAACGCGCGGTGCAATTTTTGTTCCAGCATGACCTGAACCCGCCCGAGAATCTCGAGCTGGAACTGGCCCAATTCTGGAGTTCGCAGCGGACCGCGGCCATCGAGGAGGAGAAGGGCCCCTCCACTTGGGGCGAAAAAACCGAGCTGCCGCCCCCCACGGTGGACGAGGCGGAAACCCGTCTGTTTGCCGAACCGCTCATTCGCGGGGTGCTGGAACAGCGCAATGCCATTGACGAACACATCAAGAAGCATTGCAAGAACTGGGATTTTCACCGTATCGCCGCCGTGGACCGCAACATCATGCGCCTGGCCATTTTTGAAATGCTCCACCGGGAGGACATTCCGCCCGTAGTCAGCATCAATGAGGCGGTGGACATCGCCAAAAAGTTTTCCACCGAAGATAGCGGGAAGTTTGTGAATGGCATCCTGGACAAGGTGAAGGGCGAACTGATGCGCCCGGCCCGGATTGTCAAATAAGCCGCCCGGAATGATGACCGAATGAAATTTGCCGACCTCCATCTGCACACGCAGTTCTCCGACGGAACTTTTACGCCGGAGGAACTGGTGCTCCACGCCCAAAAGGGCGGGCTGTCCTGCATCGCCCTGACCGACCACGACACGGTGGAGGGCTGCGAACGTGCCGCCGCCGCCTGCGCGGCCGTGAAGATGGAGTTCATTCCCGGGGCCGAGCTGACCGCCGAACACGACGACACCGAGGTGCATATCATCGGCTATTTTTTGGATATCCACGACCCGGCGCTGCTGGCCCGGATTGCCACCTTTCAGGCCGTGCGGCAAAACCGCATTCACGAGATGGTGGCGGCACTGAACAAACAGGGCATTCCGCTGAAAGTGGAGTCCGTCTTTGCCCTGGCGAACTGCCGTTCCCCTGGCCGGCCGCATGTGGCCCGGGCGTTGGTCAAGGAAAAGCTCGTTGCCAGCCTGGACGAGGCGTTTGAACGTTTTCTCAAGAAGGGACGCGTGGCCTGGGTGCCCAAGACCAAGATGTCCGCGCTCGAAAGCGTGGAGCTGATCCACCGCGCTGGCGGGCTGGCGGTGATGGCCCATCCCGGCCTGAACCACAACGACGATGTCATCCCCGCCCTCGTGGACGTGGGGTTGGACGGCCTGGAATGTTTTCATACCAAGCATACCACGGCGATGTCCGGGCATTATTTGCAGATGGCGGAACATTTTCACCTGCTGGTCACCGGCGGCAGCGACTGCCACGGTTTCAGCAAGGGGCGTCCGCTCATTGGCACCGTGCGGTTGCCCTACGTTCATGTTGAGAAGCTGCTGGCCGCCCGGAAAAAACCCGGCGTGGCGCTGCCCGGCGCGGCCCCGGCCGCTGCCTGAAACTGGTTTTCGCCGCCAGCCCGACACCTCTCCAGCGCCATATCTCCATGGGATTATTCGACAAATTCAAGGCCGGCCTCGCGAAAACGCAGGCCAAGCTCGTCCACGAAATCAAGCGCATCATCACGCGCTCGCCCAAGCTCACCGCTGAATCGCTCGAGGAAATCGAGCTGGCGCTCATTGGCGCGGACTTGGGCGTGGCCATGACCGCGCAGATTCTGGCGGCGGTGAAGCTGGCCTACGAATCCCAGGGCGGCGCCGGGCTGGATTATCTGGCCATTGCGCGTGCGGAGATTGAAAAGAGCCTGGCGTCCAATCAGGCCGGTCTGAAGCCGGCCGCCAGCGGGCCGACCATCGTTTCCATTGTGGGGGTCAATGGCACGGGCAAGACCACCACCAGTGCGAAGCTGGCCCATGCCATCCAATTGCGCGGCCAGACCGCCATGCTCGCCGCGTGCGATACTTTCCGCGCGGCGGCCATTGAACAGTTGAAGCTCTGGGGGGCGCGGCTGAAGGTCGAGGTTATCGCCGGAGCCTATGGGGCGGATCCCGCCGCCGTGGCGCACGATGCGGTCACCGCCGCGACCGCCCGCCGGGTAAATTGGCTGTTCATTGACACCGCCGGCCGGCTGCACACCAAGCACAATCTGATGTTAGAATTGCAGAAGCTGCACCGCGTGATTGGCAAGCAATCGCCGGGTGCGCCGCACGAGGTGTTGTTGGTGCTGGACGCCACCACCGGCATGAACGCGCTCACGCAGGCGCGCGAATTTAACAAGGCGGTACCGCTCACCGGGCTCATCGTGACCAAGCTGGACGGCACGAGCAAGGGCGGCATGGTGGTGGCCATCCAAAAGGAACTTGGCCTGCCCATCAAATTCATCGGTCTCGGCGAACAGGCGGACGACCTCCAGCCGTTCGATGCGAAGCAATTCGCCCAGGCGCTCTTTGGGGAGTGATCTTTCGCGGCTGATTTTTTTCATGAAAACCATCGCCATCATGGGGGCTTCCGCTGACCGGAACAAATTCGGCAACAAAGCCGTGCGGGCTTTTGTGCAATCGGGTTACACAGTCTGGCCGGTGAATCCGAAGGAAACGACGATTGAGGGTCTGCCGGCCTTTGGCAGTCTGGCCGGAGTGCCGGGGCGGCCCAATCTCATCAGTGTATATCTGCCGCCGCCGGTGCTGTTGAAAATGCTGGCGGACATTGCCGCCAAAGGGTGCGATGAACTCTGGCTCAATCCCGGCACGGAATCCCCCGAAGTTCTGGCGGAGGCGGAGCGACTGGGCCTGAACGTAATTCAGGCGTGCAGCATTGTTGGCATTGGTATTGCGCCGGAAGACCTTTGACTGGACGTTACAGCTTCTGCGGTTGCGCTAATTACAAGGCGTCGGAAAATTCTTCCGGCGAGACGCCCGCCATTTTCACCGCACTTCGCAGTGTGCCAAGGGCGATTTCCCGGTGCATGGGTATGACGCAACCGCGTTCGCCATCGGTGGTGATTCTTTTTAGAACCACATGGCTGCCGCGCTGGCGGTCAACGAAGAATCCAAGCCGTTTCAAAGCCTTCACCGCCTCCGCACCGGACACAATGGGCAGTTTAGCCATGTGCCAATTCAAAAGAGCGAATTGCGGATGGCTTGCGGACGGTTTGCGGGAATGATTCGAGGTAAAGTTCGGTGGCCTCCTGCAAGTTGGCGAGCGCCTCTGCTTCAGTGTGGCCTTGGCTGGCCGTGCCGATTTCGGGACACTCGGCCACGAGCAAGTCAGTTTCCGAATCAGGATAAATGATTGCCGTCAATTTCATTCCAGCAAAGTAGCATTATTTTGTTTCGAAGGCAATGCTCGCTCCCTGGAGGAGGCCAACCTTTCCCGCGTGGCCTCGCGCTGCTCACGCCAGCGCGTCCGCCAGCACCTCGGCCATGTGTTTGATGGCGATGGGCGTCAGGTGGCTCACCTGATGGCGGCAACTGGTGCCGGAGAGGACGGCGATGGTGCCGTAGGGTTGGTGTTGGAGCAGGTGCACCAGCGGTTCGGCGATCTTGACGGAGAGTTCGTATTTGGTGGCCATCATGCCGAAGGCTCCGGCCATGCCGCAGCAGCCGGTATCCAGCAGCACGGCGTCGCGCCCGGGCAAGTGCGCGGCGAGCGACTGCTGGGCGGACGGTTGGGACAGGGCCTTGGCATGGCAGTGGACATGGATGGCCAGACGTTCGCTTTTGGGCGCAAAGGTTAGTGCGCCGGGTTCGCGTTCGAGCAGTTGGCCGATGAAATCTTCAAACAGAAAGCAGCGTTCCGCCACGGCTGCTGCACCGGGCAGTTTCAGCTCGGCATAATCCGCCGCGAACATCGAGTGGCAGGAGGGTTCCAGGAAAATTATCGGCGTGGCGGCATCGGTGGCGGCAATCAAGGCCAGGTTATGTGCGCCGGCTTTCCGGGCGGTGTCGAGGTCGCCCACGCTGAAGGCGGGGCGGCCGCAGCACTGGCGTTCTTTCACCAGCGACACGGCGAAGCCGGCGGCTTCCAGCACTTTCACCGCGGCCTGGCCGATGTGCGGCTCGTGGTAGCGCACAAAGGTGTCGTCCCACAAAATCACGCGGCCCCGGACCGCCCCGGCGGCTGCGCCGCGTTTCGCGAACCAGCGGTCGAACCGCTGGCGGGCAAAGGCCGGAGTGTCGCGCTCGGTGGCAAAGCCCAGCACCTTGCCGAACAGATGCCGCACGGAGCGCGAGTCAAAAACCAGGTTGGCCAGCCAGGGCAGGGTGGTGCCGATGCGGCCCAGTCGGTCGGCGGAGCGGATAAGCCGTTGCGCCCAGTTGAACCCGGCGGCCTGGCTGCGGGCGTGGAGCAGCTCGGCCTTGAGCAGCGGCAGGTTAACATTGGCCGGACATTCACTGGTGCAGGCACGGCAGGCCAGGCAGTTTTCCAGGGCGTAGGCCAGTTCTTCCGAGCGCAGGGGATCGGCGATGTCGCGCCGTTCCAAGGCGGCACGGATGAGGTTGGCGCGGCCGCGCGTGGACATGCCCTCCTCGCCGGTGGCCTGCCAGGTGGGGCACATGGTGTGGGTCTGCTTGAGGCAGCCGCCGCAGCCGTTGCATTGCTCCAGGTTGGCGACGAAGGACTGGTCGCGCCCGGCAAAGGCCAGTTGCGGCACGAACGGCAGCAGGATGGGGTTGCCCGCGCCCTGGCGCAGTTGCCGGTCAATGCGGTGGCGGCCATCGCCGATGATTTTGCCGGGATTCAAGAGGTGGTGCGGGTCGAAGGCGTTTTTGATTTCGCGCATCACCTCGTAAAGCTCGGGGCCGACCTGACCGGGCAGGTATTCGGTGCGGGCGATGCCCACGCCGTGTTCCGCCGCGAGCGAGCCTTTGAACTGCGCGACCAGCGCGGCGACCTCATCGGCAATCCGGCGGAATTTGGCAAGGTCTTCGGTGGCGTGCAAATCCAACACCGGGCGGACGTGCAGCAGGCCGGTGGCGGCGTGGCCGTAGAACGAGGCTTCCACCCCCGCTCGCGAGAGAATCGCCTGGAGGCCGTTGACATAGGCTGGGAGGACTTCCGGGCGCACGGCGGTGTCCTCGATGAAGCAGGCCGGCTTGGCCGCGCCGGGGCAACTGGTGAGCAGGGAGAGACCGGCCCGGCGCATGGCCCAGACCAGCTCGCGTTCCCGGGGTGTTTTCAGGATGAGCTGGCGCAGGCCGAGCCGGCGCTTTTTCAGGGCGGCCAGCCGGTCTTTTACGTCATCGAAAAATTCCACCACCAGAATCGAGTGGCAGGGCCGGGTGTCCAGTTCCAGCAAATCGCGCACGGCCTGAAATTCGCGCTGGCCGCGGGTCTGGTCGAACAAGAGGCGATCCAGATGCTCGATGGCCGCCGGCTGGAGGTCGTGCAATTCCTGCGCGGCCTGCATGGCTTCGGCCACGGAGGCGAAAAAGAGCAGGCCCGCGCCGGTCTCGGCGGGCAGGGGGACGATGGCAAGTTCCGCCGCAAAAATACCGGCGAGGGTGCCTTCGCTGCCACAGAGGATGGGGAGCAGGTTGCCGGGCTGTTCGAGGGCGCGGGCTAGACCGTAGCCGGGCCAGCGCTTGGCCAGGCCGGGGGGAAAGTGTTCGGTGATTTGCAGCGAGTTCAGGACCAGCAGGTCTTCTACCAGGTTGCGCTCGTGCTGGAGGGCACTGCTTTGGGCACCCAGGCGCACCGTCCGGCCATCGGCCAGCACCAGGTCGAGTTCGCGTACATGGCGGCCGGTGGTGCCATAAACGGGCGCGTGGGCGCCGGAGGAATCGTTGGCAATCATGCCGCCGAGCGTGGCGCGCGAACTGGTGGCCACGTCCGGCCCGAAGCAAAAGCCGTGCGGCTTGAGGAAGCGGTTCAACTGGTCCAGCACCACGCCGGCGCCCACGCGCACGGTGCGGCGTTCCTTGTCGAACTCCCAGATTTCCCGGTTATGCCGCGCAAAATCCACAATCAAGCCGTCCCCCAGCGCGCCGCCGGCCAGCCCGGTGCCCGCGCCGCGCGGTGTCACGGAGATGCCCGCCTGGGCCGCTGCTTGGAAGGCGGCCGCCGCCTGCTTCACCGTTTGCGGGAAGGCCACCGCCTGCGGGATGATTTGGTAGGGGGAGGCGTCGGTGGCAAAAAGCTGGCGCGTGCGGTTGTCAAACGACATGGGACAACCGGTCGCATTGAGGGTGGCGAGTTGTTGCGCCGTGAGCACGCGCGCATGTTATCGGCGTGACAGGCGGTTGACAATTTCATTAACTCAAGCGCATGAGCGAATCCTCCCGGCGTCGGTCGGATGAATTTTTGCAGGCCAGCGGTCAGTTCCGGCTGGGAAGCCTCGTTACCGAGGCGTCCCACCCGGTCACCGCCAATTTAAGCGAGGTGGCCGCCACCGACATTGCCGCCGCCCTCCGACTGCTATTCGAGACCGACCGCGACGTGCTGGCGACGTTCCGTCAATTCGTGCAATCCGGTCGGGTGGAGGTTATTGCGGCGTCGCTGGTCGGGATTTTAAAAGGGGGCGGACGCATTTTCTTCACCGGTTGCGGTTCCACGGGCAGGTTGAGCATCCTGCTCGATTCCATCTGGCGCGATTTTTGCAAGCGCCGCAACAGCACTTGGGAGACGCGGACGCTGAGCGTGATGGCGGGTGGCGATTTTGCCCTGATCAAGTCGGTCGAAGGGTTTGAGGATTTTACCGAATTTGGCAAGAAACAGTTGCGCGATCTGAAGGTGTCCGCGCAGGACGCGGTGTTTGCCATCACCGAGGGCGGCGAAACGCCGTTTGTCATTGGCACGGCCTGGGCGGGCGTGGAGGCCGGGGCGAAGGTGTGGTTTGTTTACAACAACCCCGATGAGATTCTGTGCGCGCACGTGGAGCGCAGCCGCGAGGTGATTCAGGATGGCCGTATCGAAAAAATCAACCTTACAACCGGGCCGATGGCCATCAGCGGTTCCACGCGGATGCAGGCGACCTCGGTGCAGCTCTGCGTGCTGCTGGCAATTCTGGAAGCGGTGGCGCGCGAGCTTTTTGGCGGGCAGGCGGCGGGCGCGGCCCGGGATTTGTTGGCGGGGGTGGAGCAACTGCACGCGGATTTGCTAACCCCGGCCTTCACCGCCCGGCTGGCCCCGCTGGTGGCCATGGAGGAAAAAATCTATCGTGCCGGCGGCCGGAACAATTATTACGCGAACCGCCTGGGCATTGACGTGCTGACGGACACCACGGAGCGGTCACCGACCTATTGCACGCCGCCGTTCCGCAAGTTTGACGACTCCGCAGCGGCGGAGTCCTGGGCCTTTCTCTACGTGCCGGAACCGCACGCGCCCGAGGCTTGGGAAAATATTCTGAAACGCTGGCCGCGCTGCCTGGATTGGAGTGCGGAGGAGATTAAGGCGCTGGTGCCGCCGGAAAAACTCGCGCGCACGGTGGAGACGCTGGCCAAAATAAATGCCCGTGAACTGATGCGCTTCCGCATCGGACTGGACGGCTTGCAGCACCGTCCCCACGTCGGTGGCGGGGGCGCGGTGGTGGTGGTGGGTGAGCGTGAACTGGGCGATTGGAACCGCTACTGGCAGCACTGCATCGAATACGCGTTCCTCAACGGGGATGCCACGGCGGTGCTGTATGTCGGCACGGAGGACGGTTTTGCCGATCTGTATGACCAGGTCAACAAGAAGGACACGACGAAGCTGCTGATTCATGTGCCGGTGCCGGAGACATCCCTGCTGCTGGATGGCGCGGTGCGCGTGGCGGTGAAGCTGGTGCTGAATGCGCTCTCCACCTGCACCATGACGCGCCTGGGGCGGGTGATGGGCAACTGCATGGTCTGGGTGGTGCCGACCAACCTGAAGCTGATTGACCGGGCGACGCGCTACATCGTCCAACTCACCGGGCTGTCTTATGAGGCGGCGAATGCGCTGCTGTTTGAAATCGTGGAATACGTGGAACCTCGCATGAAGGCCGACCAAGCTTATCCGCCGGTGGTGGGGTTGGCCGTGCTGCGCGCCCGGGAAAACCTGACCAATGAACTGGCGGAAGCTCGACTCCAAGCGGAGGGTGTTCGCCGGTGATGCTGGTGTGGGTGACCGGTTGAATAGTTGAATAGTTGAATGGTTGAATGGTTGAATGGTTGAATGGTTGAATGGTTGAATGGTTGAATGGTTGAATGGTTGAATGGTTGAATGGTTGAATGGTTGAATGGGTTTGGCGCGGCTCGAAAGTCAGATGGACATGGCGTCGAAGCCGCCGTCCACTACCAACTCGGTGCCGGTGATGAAACTGCCAGCGGCGGAGGCGAGCAGGACGGTGGCCCCGACCAGTTCGTGCGGTTCACCGAAGCGTTTCATGGGGGTTTTGCCCATGATTTGCGCCACGCGTTCGGGGTTGAGCACTTTGCGGTTCTGTTCCGCCGGAAAGAAGCCGGGTACCAGAATATTCACGCGCACGCCGGCCGCCGCCCATTCACGGGCGAGATTTTTCGAGAGGTTGTGCACGGCTGCCTTGGAGGCGGAATAGGTGAACACGCGCGAGAGCGGGGTCAATCCGGAGGCGGAGCCGAGATTAATGATGCTGCCGGAACCCTGCGCCACCAGATGCTTGCCGAACACTTGGCAGGCCAGCAGGACGCCTTTGAGATTGACGGTGAGGATGCGGTCGAACTCGTCCTCGGGGATGTCAAAAAACGGGGTGGGGGAGTTGATGCCCGCGCCGTTGACCAGGATGTCCACGCGGCCAAATTTGGCGAGCACGTCGGCGAGGAGTTGCTGCAAACCGGCTTTGGAGGTGGCGTCGCAGGCGAAGAAAGCGGCCTGCCCGCCATCGGCGGCGATGAGGTCGAGCCGTGCCTGCGCCTTGGCGGCATCCCGGCCGACCAGGGCCACGGTGGCACCGGCGGCGGCCAGGCCGGCGGCCATTTCACCGCACAGTACGCCCGTGCCGCCGATGACGACTGCTACTTTGCCGGTGAGGGAGAAGAGTTCTGCTGGTGTTTTCATATGTAAAAAATTGTTAATGGGTGCTTACCGCTGCACCCGCGCGCTGCCACCGGCCATGACTTTCTCGACTTCCGCGCGCGTGGCCATGGAGGTGTCGCCGGGAGTGGTGGACGCGAGCGCGCCGTGCGCGGCCCCGTAATCCACGGCCTTTTGCGGGTCGTTGTGTTCGAGAAAACCGAATTGCAGGCCGCCGGCAAAGCTGTCGCCGCCGCCCACGCGGTCCAAAATTTCCAGCCCGGGATAGGGGCGGCTTTCGTAAAATTTACCGGCGTGCCATAAAATTGCGCTCCAGTCGTTCTTGGTGGCGGTAATCACCCGGCGCAGGGTGGTGGCGGCGACCTGGAAATTGGGATATTCCTTCACGGCCGTCGCGATCATGGCCTTGAAGGCTTCGGTTTCCAGGTGGCTGAGGTGTTCGCCGGTGCCAGCGACTTCAAAGCCCAGGCAGGCGGTGAAATCCTCCTCGTTGCCAATCATCACATCCACGTATTTCGCGATTTCGCGGTTTACCGCCTGGGCCTGTTTCAGGCCGCCGATGGATTTCCAAAGGGAGGGCCGGTAATTCAAATCGTAGCTCACGACCACGCCGTGGCGTTTGGCGGCCTGGACGGCTTCGAGGGTGAGGGCGGCAGTGGTTTCGGAGAGGGCGGCGAAGATGCCGCCGGTGTGCAGCCAGCGGGTGCCCAGCTTCCCGAAAATATGCTCCCAGTCGAAATCGCCGGGGCGGAGTTGGGCGGCGGCGGAGTGGCCCCGGTCGGACACGCCGATGGCGCCACGGATGCCAAAGCCGCGTTCGGTGAAGTTCAGGCCGTTGCGGATGGTGCGGCCGATGCCGTCATCCGCGCGCCACCGGAGGAAGTCGGTGGCCACGCCGCCCTGCAGGATTAAATCTTCGATGAGGTGGCCGACCTCATTATCCACCAGGGCGGTGCAGACGGCGGTTTTGAGGCCAAAACATTTGCGGAGGCCGCGTGAGGTGTTGTATTCGCCGCCGCCTTCCCAGGCGGTGAACTGGCGGGCGGTGCGGATGCGACCTTCGCCCGGGTCGAGGCGGAGCATGACTTCGCCCAGCGAAAGCTGGTCGTAAAAGCAGGGGGATTTATCCCGCAATGGAATGGCCATAAAAGCTGCCGAGTCCGCGCTGCCGCTTGGCGGTTCAGCGCGGAATCAGATGACCAAATTCTCGGGGTTCACCGGCAAAAGACAAGCGGCATTTTTGGCGGTTGGCGGGGGCGTCCTGAGGCTGCCTCCCAAGCTGGTAGGGCAAACCTGCCGGTTTGCCATCTTGGGATGGGAATAATGTGACCACCACCGGTCGAGCGCGTCGCTCCGTGTGCCGGGGTGGGGGATACCAACGCTTCCCTGGGCAGCGCGAGGCCAGGGATAATCTGATATGTTTGGTTGGCAAGCGTGGCGGCGCGGCAGCGCCGCCCTACCGGAGTGGTGTGCTCGGACAATGCGGCAGCGGGTGGCCAGGTTGCTAGTTGTGACAAGTGCCACGCCCGGCGGATTGCCAATCCGCGATACAGCCGACTATCAGTCGGCGCTACTTCCAGAACCAGGTCAAGCAACTCCCCCCCGGTGGCACTGCGGTTACTGCATTAAATCGTAAATGTTGCCATTACCACTTGTCCCACTATGCGCAGTGCAACGATTGGTGATGGTATTAAATTTTAGTGCGGCAACATGGCCATCGAACATGCCGCAGATAGCCAGACCGGAGTGGAGGGGCTTTTTCATGGAGGTAGCAGTGCCGACCACTCCCGGCCATTGGTAGCCCAAGGGGTTGGCACCTTGAGAGCATTCAATTGCCCATTCGCCAGCAAGGTTGGGAGAACCGGGGCCAATGTCCTTGCTAAAGAAGCGATCCCCAATGAGCGTGGCAACCGCAGTCCGATTGCAGGAGGTGGTTTTGTGGCCGTTGCCGCTGCCGTTAATCAATACTTCTTTGGCATCACTAGGCCAACAAAGATGTTGGTTGATGCCATACCCAAGGCCATTAGGGATGACGTTGGGGTTGTTATTCGGGTCATAAGTCGGGTAGTTGGCCTTCAGTTGTGGGTCGAGGTATGCCGACAGTTTCTGAACGCTGGGGTTGTTAGTAGCCTTTCCATACAGGAAGGGGACAATATCCCGGAACCAACTGTTTTGCATGTACGGAAGTACGTCCTGATAATCGCCCGCATACAGATGCATGGCCAACACAATTTGCTTTTCATTGCTGACGCAATTGATGGTGTAGGCTTTCCGTTTGGCCGCCGCCAGCGCCGGCAACAGCATGGCGGCCAGAATGGCGATGATGGCAATCACCACCAGTAGTTCGATGAGTGTGAACGCGCGCGTTTTTTGGTTGGTCGGTTTCATATTAAATCATTCCCAGCCGTGGATGGAATCGTAACGAAAGGTCATTTCGTTGGCATTGTAGCCTTTATACCACTTCACATGGCCGTCGGGGAAAAGCAGGTTTTGTCCCTGAGTGTGGGCGCGCCACTGGACGGACGGCGCGCCATTGACCGCGCCGCCGACGCAATTCTGCACATAGTCATCTTTGTCGCAGTCATTGGTGGCAAAATACTGCCCGTTGTCAATGGTGTCGCCGGCCAGCACGTAGGCGGAGGGAAATTGAATCTGGGTGTTTTTGACGGCGGAAAATCGCCCATTGGCCACATAGGCCGCCCGCACGCCGTTGAAATAGTTGAATGGCGACTGGTTGGCGAGGGGCAGCTGGGCGTTGCCGGGGCAATGATAAACGTTAGTGTTTTGCGTGTAGGCGATAATCTGCTCCATCCAGCCGCGCTGACCGGAGCCGGCGGGCGGGGGAGTGTTGTCAATTCCCCATAACACGGTGGAGCCGGATTGGGGGTAAAACTCGTTGTTCTCATCAGCGAACATTCTCAAGCCCAGGCCAATCTGCCGCAGGTTGGAAAGACAGGCCACGCTCCAGGCCTTTTGCTTGGCGGAACTCAGCGCGGGCAAGAGCATCGCGGCCAGGATGGCGATGATGGCAATCACGACCAGAAGCTCGATGAGCGTGAAGGCATGGCGCCGGTGCCTTCGGGGTTGGTAAAAAAAACTAGGGCGCATGAAATTGGTCTGTTCATTTTAAAGTCGGATCGGGTTTTAACGACTTTATGGGTTATTTGATTAATTTTCCTGCGGGCGCAGTCTTTCGGCTATCCCCGAAAACGGGTATAGCGAATATGCTTTCGGAGGGCATTATCCGCTGGCAACATCGAAACAAACATATACCCGCTGCCCATGCGAAGCAGCCTTAGCAATACACCCTATCGGCATGAAAAATACAATAGCCCTCGCGGTCTTAATCGTTGTCTCGGCATGCACCGGGCAGTCGCAAACCAATCAAACGGACAAGGTTGAAACCAAAGCGCAGCGCGATGCCCGGATGGCGTGGTGGCGCGAGGCGAAGTTTGGGCTGTTTATCCACTGGGGTGTCTATTCCGTGCCCGCCGGCTATTACCACGACAAGCCGGTAAATGGGTTGGGTGAATGGATCATGAACCGGGGCAAGATTCCGATGGCCGAATACCAGCAATTTGCCAAGGCATTCAATCCGGTCAAATACAATGCGGAGGATTGGGTGAAGGCCGCCAAGGATGCCGGGATAAAATACATCGTCATCACCTCCAAACACCACGACGGTTTTGCGATGTTTGAAACGAAAGCCAGCCCGTGGAATATCGTGGATGCGTCACCCTACGGCAAAGATATTTTGAAACCGCTGGCGGAGGCTTGCCGCAAATACGGCCTCAAGCTCGGGTTTTATTATTCCCAGGCGCAGGACTGGAACAACGGCGGGGCGGCCTCCGGCGGCAAATGGGATCCGGCGCAGCAACACAGCATGGATGATTACATTGATAAAATTGCCGTGCCACAGGTGAAGGAGATTTGCTCGAACTACGGCGAGTTCCCGGCGGCCATTTGGTGGGACACGCCGAGAGACATGAACTACGAGCGCGCAAAAAAAGTTTATGACGCCGTGCAGCAGTTGCGCCCGAACATCATCATGAACAACCGGCTGGGCGGCAAGTTCAACGGTGACACGGAAACGCCGGAGCAGCGCATTCCACCGCAGGGTTACCCGGGACGCGACTGGGAAACGTGCATGACGATGAACGGAACGTGGGGCTATAAAAAGGACGACAACAATTGGAAATCCACCGAGATGCTCCTGCGCAATTTGTGCGACATCGCGAGCAAGGGCGGAAACTATTTGCTGAACGTGGGACCGACGAGCGAGGGTTTGATTCCGCAGCCGAGTCTGGATCGGCTGGCGGAGATTGGCAAATGGATGAAAGTCAACAGCGAGGCGATTTATGGCAGCGGCCCGACGCCGTTTGGCGCGGAGACCGGAAAGCTCAGCGACACCGAAAAGGACAAGAAAGGCAAGCCGCAATTCATCACGAGTTGGGAATGGCGCGCGACCAGCAAGCCGGGGAAAATCTATCTGGAAATCTTCAAATGGCCGACGGATGGCAAATTTGAGGTGCCCGGTTTGCAGAGCAAGGTCAAAAAGGCCTATCTCCTGGCCGGACATCAAGCGGTGAAATATCAGCAAAGCGAAAGCGGGGTTTCGCTGGCACTGCCAGACCAGGCCCCGGACGCGATTGCTTCCGTGGTGTGTTTGGAAATTGCCGATGCGACCGCCAAAGTGGCGGGCAAATAGAATGGGCAGCAGTGGGAGTCTTTTGTTCCACCAAATCTCATCAGGAAGAACTGAAAATCATGAAATTCCAAACCGCACTCTGGAAAAGCTGGCGCTGCTGGCAACAGGCGGTTATTAATCAATAAATAATTATGGCCGCCATCCTTTCCATCAATCCCGTTACGACCAGTGGCAACGACAGGCGTTACCGCAGTTCTTTCGCCCGCATGTCCCGGCTAATGTTCGTGTGTGGTTTCCTGACGGTGGTCAATGACCTCCGCGTTCCGGGATTCGAAGTGGCTTTCACCGCAGGTTGTCTGCTGGCGATGCTGCTGCCGTCCGGTTTTTTCGGTGCTTGCTTTGGTGGCTGGCTCAATTCTTCTAATTTTCCAAACCATGACGGGCGACCCCATCGCCAGGCTTGGTTGGAGAACGGCGTGGTGGCAGCCGGCGGAATTTGGCGCCGGCAGCGCGTTGTTCTGGCGGCATGCACCAGGCCTTCCGCTTCTGAAAACCTGAGAAACCAATAACGCAATAACAAACAATCATTAACCTACAAATACTATGAGATTACAAACCCTTCCAATTTTCCTCGCTTTCCTGCTCATGGGCGTCGCCGACGCGATGGGGCCGATGTCCAGCGCGGCCAAGGATCACTACCATCTCTCGACGGTGATGGCGACCCTGATGCCGTTCTTTGTGTTTATTGCCTTCGCGATTTTCAGCGTGCCGGGCGGGGTGCTGGCGGCCCGGATTGGAAAGAAGAAGGTGCTGCTGTTGGGCTTGGCCTTGAACACCGTGGCAGTGGCGGTGCCGGCGTTCATTGATCCGCCGTATGTGTTGCTGCTGGGCTGTATCTTCCTGCTGGGCGTCGGCACAACCTTCCTCCAGGTGGCGGGCAATCCAATCATGCGCGACGTGAGCGCGCAAGGGGATTACAGTCGCAACTTGGCACTGGCCCAGGGCATCAAGGGAATTGGCAGTTCGGTGTCAGCCTCGCTGTTGGCGATGGTCAGCACGGTTGGCTTTTTGGCGGCGATGGGGTGGCGCGGTGGCTTCCCGGTATTTTTTGTTTTGATGGCCTTGGCGCTGGTGGCGGTGGCCACTTTGAAGGTGAATGAAACCAAAGCGGATGTGCCGCCCGGCATCGGCAGTTCGGTGGCCTTGCTGGGGAACCCGACCTTTGCGCTGGCCGTGATCGGTATTTTTCTCTATGTGGGCGCGGAAGTGTGCATGGCGACGTTCCTGAAGCCGGCACTGGCCGGAATGGGCTTTGACGACAAGGCTTCGGCGTTCTTCGGTGCAACCCTGTTCTTTAGCACGCTGACCTTTGGCCGACTCGTGGCGGGCGTGGTCAAGGTGAGTCCGCGGACGTTCTTCCGGGTCTCGGCGTTTCTCGGCTTGCTGGGGCTGGTGCTGATAATGACCAACAACAAGCAACTGGCACTGGTCGCGGTGGTCATTGCCGCCCTGGGCTTTGCCAACATCTGGCCCATGCTGTTCTCAATCACGGTTGAGGAGAAGCCGGAGCGCGCCAGCGAACTCAGCGGCCTGATGTGCATGGCCATTTCCGGCGGCGCCTTGGTGCCGTTGGTGATGGGCAAGCTGCGCGACGGCGGAATGACCAGCCTGTCCTTCATTGTGCCGGCGGCGTGCTTTGCCTATTTGCTGCTGCTTTCACTCAAAGGCGGACGGAAACCGGCCGGCAAAGCGTGAGGCTGCGAAAAACTGTTTTGCCTGAGCATTAATTTAATAACCGGTAATTTTTTCTCGAAACAGAAACGATTCCATCATACTTAACGCACAAACTAAGAACACCACTATGACCACCAAGATCGCTCCAGCCACAATTTATCGGGATGTGCCTTCGCTCGCTCCCGTGATTGCGAGTTTCAAGACCAAAACCGCCGCTCCGGCGCAGGCTCGCTTCGCCGGCTTGTGCGGATTCGATGGTTTCATTGACACCTTTGTCCGCCTGTTAACCCCCCCCTCGATGGCCGAATTCGGCCCCAAAGTTGCCGCCGCCGCCGGCATTGCCGCCTCTTATCCGGCCCGGCATTTGGGCGACAAGTTCGGCGGGAACGGTCCGCTCTTCGCGGCCGCCCTCAATGATATCCACGCCGGCGCGATTGACGTCACCTATATCGGGGCGATGGGAAAGGATGAAGTGCTGCCGATATTTAAAGCCGCCTTGGGCGGCAAAACCAAACGGCTATACACTTTGGCCAACGCTGCGATAACCACCTGTCTGGAGTTTACCGACGGCAAGGTGATGCTCAACGACATGGCCGCCTGCAGTGACGTCACCTGGGAGGCATTGCTCAAATGCGTGGATCAGTCCGCGCTCGACCAGGAACTCAAGGCCGCCCACTTCATCAGTGCCGTCAACTGGGGGAAACTGCCCAATGCCGGCCCGATTTGGAGCAATCTCGCCACCCGCCTGGCGGAACTGGGCGTGCCGGAGAAAAAAGTCATTTATTTCATGGATCTGGCCGATTTTGAAATTCGCCCGCTGGCCGACTGCCAGGAATTGGTGGGGCGCATGACGGCAATTACCAAACAATGCCAGACGCTTTTGAGTTTCAATTTAAAAGAGGCGTGGCAAATGGCGGAAGTGTTCGGCGGCGCGTTTCAGGGTCGCAAGGATGCTGATTCCGTGGCGGAGCTCACGGGTTTCCTGCGGGCGAACATCGCGGTGGATCGCGTCATTGTGCATCCGAACAATGGCGCGGCGTGTGCGAGTGCCAGTGGCACGGTGTATGTGCCCGGGCCGCATTGCCGGGAGCCGCTGATTTCCACCGGCGCGGGGGATAATTTTGGCGCGGGCTGTCTGGCGGGCGCGTTGCTGGGTTTGGATGATGCCGGGATTGTGCTGGCGGGCAACTGCGCGAGCGGCCACTTTGTCCGCTCCGGGCGATCCGCTTCCTTTGCCGACATGGCCAAGCTGCTCACGGCTTGGGAGGCAGGCAATTTGGGAGAGCGCCTGTAAATCCTTGTCCTGGCCCACATGCCGTTTGGGGTCGGATAAGATGAAGCAGGTGATGATTCAAAGGCAAGCGGTTGAGGGCGGGCCCGATTCATCCGACCACCAGCACCCGGATGCGCAAGGCCTTGAGCCTTTCCGGCTCCGAAGACGACGAGCCGGAAGGGTTGGTGCCGTTGCTGATGGGCAAGCTGCACGCCGGCGGAACGCCCAGCCGGTTTTTTATCGTGCCGGCAGCGTGCTCGAGACATCTGTTCCGGCTCTCCCGCAAGGGGGGCGGCAAAAAATGATTTTCCTGGCGATTGGCCAACGCAAAGTCTGATCAATATAAACAACTCATTATGCCCACCAATACCGACACCCGCATTGTGATGACCTTGGACGCGGGCGGAACCAGCTTCCGGTTCTCCGCCATGCGTGGCAATGTGCCCGTCACGGAAATGGTCGTCCTCCCCTCCAATGGTGACAACTTGGACATGTGTCTCGCCACCGTTGTTGATGGGTTCAACCGGGTGAAAGCCAGGTGTCCCGCGCCGCCGGCGGCCATCAGCTTTGCGTTTCCCGGGCCGGCGGATTACCCCAACGGCATTATTGGCGACCTGGGCAACCTGCCGGGTTTCCGCGGTGGCGTGGCGCTGGGGCCAATGCTTGAGGAGAAATTTGGCATTCCGGTCTTTATCAATAACGATGGCGACCTGTTTGTCTATGGCGAGGCCATTGCGGGTTTCCTGCCTTATGTGAACGGATTGTTGGAAAAAGCGGGCAGCCCGAAGCGTTACCACAACCTTTTTGGCGTGACCCTGGGCACGGGCTTTGGCGGTGGCTTGGTGCGCAATGGCGACTTGTTTATCGGCGACAACTCAATGGCTGGCGAGGTTTGGCTGTTGCGAAACAAACTCGATCCGAAAATGAACGCGGAGGAGGGGGCCTGCATCCGTGCGGTGCGCCGCACTTACGCGGAGTTGGCCGGCATGCCCTTCGAACAGTCGCCGGATCCGAAGGAGATTGGAGCCATTGCCTTGGGCAAATCCGCCGGCCATGTGGCGGCCGCCATCGAGGCCTATCGCCGTCTGGGCGAAGTGGCCGGCGACGCCATGGGCAATGCGCTGACGTTGATTGACGGGCTGGCAGTCATTGGCGGTGGCGTGTCCAAGGCCTACCCGCTCTTTCTGCCGGCGTTAATGGCGGAATTGAACAGCCATTATACCGGCCCGAAGGGGAATGAGTTTCGCCGGCTGGCCTCCGTCGCCTTCAATCTGGAAGAACCGGCGCAACGGGAAAAATTTCTGAGGGGCGAAACGAGGGAAATCACGGTGCCCGGCAGCGCCCGCAAAATCAAATATGATCCGCTCCAGCGACTCGGCGTTGGCATGTCACGCCTCGGCACCAGCGAGGCAGTGGCCATCGG
>Ga0007882_10000815_pt1 | contig 18240 bp, 12 predicted proteins | sample CryBogCBH12Aug01_FD_71195 | JGI IMG/M metagenome (GOLD analysis project Ga0007882, IMG submission 71195) | Freshwater microbial communities from Crystal Bog, Wisconsin, USA - CBH12Aug09.1 | ecosystem: Environmental > Aquatic > Freshwater > Lake | place: Crystal Bog, Wisconsin, USA | collected... | reverse complement strand
GATGTTCCCCACATGCCAGTTATCAACGCCTTTGCGGAACGAGCAAAGATGGGTGGTACTCGCGTTGTCATGGCGAGCGCTGACGCAGAAATGGGCAAAAAGCGCACTGCTGTTCAGCAGCTAATTGCCGCTTATCGAAATTTGGGTGTTCGTTGGGCTGATCTTGATCCGCTAAAGCGTACTGAGAGAGAAAATATTCCTGAACTAGATCCTGCCTTCTACGGATTTAGCGATGCTGATCAAGAAGCTATATTTGATACAAGTAATACCTTCTTTGGTAAAGACTCAATGAGCCTGCGCGAGTTGCTGAACGCACTGCGCGAGACTTATTGCGGATCAATTGGTGCTGAATTCAACTACATAACTAACCAAGACCACAAGCGTTGGTGGCAACAAAAGCTTGAGAGTATTCGTTCCAAGCCCACATTCAATACAGAAAAGAAAAAGCATATTCTTGAGCGACTAACAGCAGCTGAGGGTTTAGAGCGTTTTCTACACACTAAATATGTAGGCCAAAAACGGTTCTCATTGGAGGGCGGTGAGAGTTTTATCGCCTCTATGGATGAGCTAATTAACGAGGCAGGGATTAAGGGCATTCAAGAAATTGTTATCGGTATGGCTCATCGCGGGCGCTTGAATGTTTTAGTCAATTCAATGGGCAAAATGCCTAAAGATTTGTTTGCTGAGTTTGATCACACTGCTCCGGAAGATTTACCTAGCGGCGACGTAAAGTACCACCAAGGCTTTAGTTCAGATGTAACAACACCTGGTGGCCCGGTTCACCTCAGCCTTGCATTTAACCCCTCTCACCTCGAAATCGTTAATCCAGTAGTTGAGGGCTCCGTGCGCTCACGTATGGACCGCCGTAATGACCCTCACGGCAAACAAGTTTTACCGGTACTGGTTCACGGAGATGCCGCTTTTGCTGGTCAAGGCGTCGTGATGGAGACGCTTGCGCTTGCTGAGACAAGAGGTTACTCAACAGGCGGTACGGTTCACATCGTCATTAACAACCAGATTGGCTTTACTACCTCTGATCCTAGAGACTCAAGATCTACCCTTTATTGCACTGATATTGTGAAAATGATCGAGTCTCCAGTACTACACGTAAACGGAGACGATCCTGAGGCTGTCGTTCTTGCAACTCAGTTAGCACTTGATTTCCGTTTAGAGTTTGCTAAGGACGTTGTAGTTGATATTATTTGCTTTAGAAAACTTGGTCATAACGAGCAAGACACACCAAGTCTTACCCAACCGTTGATGTATAAGAAAATTGGTCAGCATCCTGGGACCCGTAAGCTCTATGCAGATAAACTTGCGACCCAAGGGCTAGGAGCAACTCTTGGCGATGAAATGGTAAAAGCTTACCGAGCGGCTCTTGATGAAGGGCGTAATACTGAAGATTTTGTACTGACCAACTTCAAGAGTAAATTTGCAGTTGATTGGGCGCCTTATTTGGGTAACAAGTGGACAGACGCTGGTGACACCTCTATTCCGATGGCGGAGTGGAAGCGTATTTCACAAAAAATAACAACCATCCCAACTACTGTCACTCCTCATCAGTTAGTTAAAAAAGTATTAGACGACCGAGCAGCTATGGGACGCGGAGAAATACCCGTGGATTGGGGTATGGGCGAGCACATGGCCTTCGCATCCATTGTTGCAAGTGGTTTCCCTGTTCGTTTGTCAGGTGAGGACTGCGGACGCGGAACATTTACTCACAGACACGCTGTTGTCCATGATCAAAACCGCGAGAAGTGGGACACTGGAACTTACGTCCCATTGCAAAACGTTTCTGAAAGTCAGGCTCCATTTACTGTAATCGATTCAATATTGTCTGAAGAGGCGGTACTTGGATTTGAGTATGGTTACGCCTCCAATGATCCCAGTACCTTGGTTATTTGGGAAGCACAATTTGGTGACTTTGCCAACGGTGCTCAGGTAGTGATTGATCAGTTCATAGCCTCTGGCGAAGTTAAGTGGGGCCGTGTAAACGGCTTAACTCTGATGTTGCCTCATGGCTATGAGGGGCAAGGGCCTGAGCACAGCTCAGCTCGTATAGAGCGATTCATGCAGCTTGCAGCTGACGCAAACATGCAGATCGTTCAACCAACCACTGCCAGCCAGATTTTCCACATTTTGAGAAGACAGATTGTTCGAAATCTTCGCAAACCGTTGATTATTTTTACTCCAAAGTCTTTACTCCGAAACAAGGACGCTACGTCCCCAATTTCTGAGTTCACAAAGGGTAGTTTCCAAACGATCATTCCTGAAAATAAAGCGCTAAAAGCTGATAAGGTTAAACGCTTAGTGGTCTGTACAGGAAAAGTTTATTACGACTTATCCAAAAAGCGTGAAGAGCTAGGCCAGGACGACACAGCAATCATTCGTGTCGAACAACTTTACCCTTTCCCGCACAAAGCATTTAGCACTGAACTCAAGAAATATCCTAACGTCACTGAGATTGTCTGGACTCAAGACGAGCCACAAAATCAAGGCGCTTGGTTCTACGTGCAACACTACATCCATGAAAATATGTTGGATGGACAAAAACTAGCCTACTCAGGAAGAGCCGCCTCGGCCTCCCCAGCCGCTGGTTATTCACACTTGCATCAAGACCAGCAAAAAGCCCTCGTTGAAGGTGCATTTGGCAAGATTAAAGGTTTTACTTTTAGTAAGTAATTGAATAAAAATAATTTAGGAATCTGATATGTCCATCGTTGAAGTTAAAGTACCCCAACTCTCTGAATCAGTTGCTGAGGCGACTATGTTGCAATGGAAAAAGAAGCCCGGTGAGGCCGTAGCCATTGATGAGATATTGATTGAAATTGAAACAGATAAAGTTGTTCTAGAAGTGCCTGCGCCAGCTGCAGGTGTACTAATCGAGTACGTGGTTGAGAGTGGCGGCACTGTTGTAGCAGATCAATTAATTGCAAAGATTGATACCACTGCAGTGGCAAGTGCATCACCCGTTACAGCTCCTAGTGCTGCCAAAACAGCAGCCCCAGTCGCTGCGCCATCTCCTGTTGCAGCATCGATTGACTCCTCCAAAGCTGGATTTGCAATGCCAGCAGCTGCCAAAATCATGGCTGACAACAACATGCCTTCGGGATCAGTTGCAGGTTCGGGCAAAGACGGTCGCATAACAAAGGGTGACGTTTTAGGTGCTATCTCAGGTGGCGGAGCCTCAATACCCACGGGTATTCCAACCTCAGCGCTACCGCAGGTAAAAGCACCTAGCGTTTCACTAGGTGACAGGCCTGAGCAGAGGGTGCCCATGAGTCGACTGCGTGCTCGTGTTGCTGAGCGCCTCTTACAGTCGCAAGCGACCAATGCAATTTTGACAACGTTCAATGAAATCAACATGGCGCCCGTTATGGAGATGCGTAAGCGGTTTCAAGAAAAATTTGAAAAAGAACACGGCGTCAAAATTGGCTTTATGAGCTTCTTTGTAAAAGCAGCTGTTCATGCGCTCAAAAAATATCCCGTTTTAAATGCTTCTGTTGACGGAACAGATATTGTGTATCACGGCTACTTTGATATCGGTATTGCTGTCGGATCACCTCGTGGTCTCGTTGTACCTATTCTTCGCAATGCGGATCAAATGAGTTTTGCTGAAATTGAGAAAAAGATTGCTGAATACGGTGCAAAAGCGAAAGACGGGAAACTAGGCATTGAAGAGATGACCGGTGGTACGTTCTCGATCTCAAATGGGGGAGTTTTTGGTTCAATGCTTTCCACACCAATCATTAACCCACCCCAAGCAGCCATTTTGGGTGTTCATGCAACCAAAGACCGTGCAGTAGTTGAGAACGGTCAGGTTGTAGTACGTCCAATGAATTATTTTGCTATGAGTTATGACCACAGAATTATTGATGGTCGTGAAGCAGTGCTTGGACTGGTTGCAATGAAAGAGGCGCTAGAAGATCCTGCTCGTTTGCTGTTTGATATCTAATTTTGCAGCTTAATGGTTTTAAAAAGGAGTATTTAAAAGTCCTTTTTAAACCATTAAACATGAGTCCAGCTATCTAACTGGTACCTCATCTTCACCAATTGAATCAAAATAGAGGCTAACCTTTTTGGGTTTTAAATTAACATGACTAAAGAATTTGATGTAGTAGTAATCGGTGGTGGTCCAGGTGGATACATTGCAGCAATTAGAGCTGCCCAACTCGGACTGAGCGCAGCTTGCATAGATGAGTGGAAGAATGAAAAGGGTGGTCCTGCCCTGGGTGGAACCTGTACTAACGTTGGTTGTATTCCCTCCAAGGCCTTGCTTCAATCTTCTGAGCACTTTGATCAAGCACAGCATCATTTTGCTGAGCACGGCATTGAGGTCAAAGGTTTGAAGATGGATGTTGCTCAGATGACGGCCAGAAAAGACGGTGTCGTTAAGCAAAACAATGACGGTATTTTGTATCTCTTCAAGAAGAACAAAGTTAGTTTTTTTCATGGACGTGGCTCATTTGTAAAAGCACTTGATGGAAAGTATGAAGTGTCTGTATCCGGCACTCAATCTGAAACTTTAATTGGTCGTCATATCGTTATCGCAACGGGCTCTAGCGCGCGTGCGCTCGCTGGAACTCCATTTGATGAGGAGACGATTCTCTCCAATGATGGAGCTTTAAAGATCAAGGGTGTGCCAGCCAAGTTAGGTCTAATTGGTGCAGGCGTTATCGGATTAGAGATGGGTTCAGTCTGGAGAAGACTTGGATCTGAAGTCACTATCTTGGAGGGTTTGCCTACATTCCTTGGCGCTGCAGATGAACAAATTGCAAAAGAAGCACATAAAATTTTCGTCAAACAAGGTTTGAAAATTGAGTTGGGTGTGAAAGTAGGTGAGATCGTTAAAACCAAGAAAGGTGTCTCGGTCTCTTACACCAGTGCTGCTGGACAAACACAAACTACAGAGTTTGATAAGCTGATTGTCTCCATCGGTCGAGTACCCAATACTGTTGGACTCAATCCCGAAGCAGTAGGCTTGCAACTTGATGAGCGCGGTGCAGTTGTAGTGGATCAAGAATGTAGGACACATCTTCCCAATGTTTGGGCGATTGGTGACGTTGTACGTGGACCAATGCTTGCACACAAGGCTGAGGAGGAGGGCGTAGCTGTCGCAGAGCGTATCGCTGGTCAACATGGTCATGTTAACTTCAATACGATACCTTGGGTGATCTACACAAGCCCTGAAATCGCTTGGGTTGGACAAACCGAACAGCAACTAAAAGCAAGTGGGCGAGCTTACAAGGCAGGCACCTTTCCGTTTCTTGCAAATGGTCGTGCCAGAGCGATGGGCGATACAACCGGTATGGTTAAGTTCCTTGCCGATGCAGTAACAGATGAAATTTTGGGCGTTCATATCATTGGCCCTGTGGCTAGTGAGCTGATTGCGGAATCAGTTGTGGCAATGGAGTTCAAAGCCAGTGCAGAAGATATTGCTCGAATTTGTCATGCTCACCCAAGCCTGAGTGAGGCGACAAAAGAGGCCGCACTTGCTGTCGATAAGCGAACACTTAACTTTTAAGATTTAATTCCATGACGGTTAGGGATACTTATCTTGAGCAACTAAAGCTCAAGGGATTTTCTAGCGATCCTGCCCAACTTAGAGCGATTGATTCGCTCACTAGGTGCGAACAAGAATGGAGCGAGTACCGCGTACGCCGCTCCAATGCTTTTAAAAAGCTCCTTATTCATCCGCCTATACCTAGAGGCGTCTACATGTTTGGTGGTGTAGGGCGTGGTAAGAGCTTTTTAATGGATTGTTTTTATAACTCTGTTCCCATTAAACGTAAAACGCGCTTGCATTTTCATGAGTTCATGCGTGAAATACATAGAGAGCTTCGCGAACTCCAAGGTACCGTTAACCCGCTTGATGAGCTCGGACTTCAGATATCTAAGCGCTTTAAGCTAATCTGTTTTGATGAGTTTCACGTTGCCGATATAACGGACGCTATGATTTTGCATAGGCTTTTAGTCTCATTATTCAAAAATGGCGTGGGCTTTGTCACTACATCAAACTTCAAACCAGACGATTTGTATCCGGACGGATTACACAGAGACCGAATCTTGCCCGCTATTGATTTATTAAATGATCGGTTAGAGGTTATAAACGTTGATGCTGGCGTAGATTACAGGGGTCAGTTCTTTGAGCAAGTTGAGTTGTATCACACCCCCTTGAGTGATCAGGCAACCAAAGAAATGACAGATGCCTTTGACAAATTGGCAGAATCTGCTGACGAGGAACCAAGTTATTAATTGAACACCGCGAAATCATCGCTACTCGCCGGGCTGGAGGAGTTGTATGGTTTGACTTTAAAACTCTTTGCGGCGGACCCAGATCACAAAATGACTATTTAGAGATTGCCTCTCAATTTCATACAGTATTTTTAAGTAACGTTCCAGAGATGGGCGTTAACATGGCCTCCGAGGCTAGACGTTTTACTTGGTTAATTGATGTTCTCTATGATCGCCACGTGAAATTAATTATCTCAAGTGCTGTAGTGCCAGAGTTACTCTACACCCAAGGACCTATGAGTCACGAATTCCCTAGAACAGTCTCCAGACTACACGAAATGCAGTCTGCTGAATTTTTATCATCGCAAAAGAGAAGCGTTGATACTGGCCTGACTTGATCTCATAAATGCTTAAAGTTGTAAACCTTTTGAGTAATCCTGTTTATGAAGCAATTACTGCACTTGGTTTACTGAGATTGATCGCTCCGTTATTAAATGTTATTCGCGCTTTATTTCTGTGCGTATTATTTTCATTCACATTTGGTGATGCATTCCCCCAATCCTCTGATGATTTAAAGTCGCAGGATACTAAAACTTTAAGTGCCCAGGAAATAAAAGTTCTTAAAATTCAAACGGAAAAAACTTATAAAGCTGAGCTTGAGGACTGTTATCAAAAATTTGCGGTTAATAGCTGTAAAAATTCTGCCTCACAAAAAAGAATTAATGAACTATCAAGACTGCGTGGACTTGAACTTGAAATAAACACCAAAGAAAGAGCTCAAAAGGCCGAGCAATTTGAAAAAGAGTCCCAATTAAAGTCAATCGAGCGAGATAAAACTCAAGCTGAAAAGACTGAACGTGCCAATATTGATTATCAAAATAGGTTGAAAGAGAATAAAGAAAAGACAGAGCAACATAAAACAAAAGCAAGAGCCCTAACAACAAGTCCAAATGAAGAGTTAAACAATTCATCATCCTCACCCACATCCACACCCACACCCATTACATCGATACCTCCCTCTAGCGATGCCCGATTACGCTTTGAAGCGAAACAAAAGGAAGCACTAAAGCATAAAGAGGAGGTTCAAAAACGAATTGAAGAAAAGGCTAGATCTAAGTCGCCTTCACAACCCTCTCAAACCTTGCCTACCAAGACTACCCCAGCGTCTGGCACAACTAATTAATCTTTTCTTGACACGGGTGCCCCTAGCTAAGAGAAAGTATTTGAGATGCACCGCTATACTTAGCAACCGGTTAACACTTAATCACACCCTCTCTTATTTCTCTTGCTAAGCCAATGCCTTTACAAAATACAACTGAATTTATAGGCCTGGTACAAAGTGCCTTTTCAGCTGAGGGTGTTCTTGCAAGAAACACCGTCCACTTTCAACCTAGACAAGGACAAACAGAAATGGCCTTGGCAGTTGCCAACACCTTGCAATCAGGTGGTAGTCTGGTTGTTGAGGCGGGAACAGGTGTTGGTAAAACTTTTGCTTATCTCGTTCCCGCGTTACTCAGTGGCGAACGGGTATTACTCTCTACAGCCACCAAGGCTTTACAGGATCAACTCTTCTCCAGAGATCTTCCTCAGCTTGTCAAAGTTCTTCAATTGCCGATGAAGGTTGCACTTTTAAAGGGCAGGTCAAGTTACCTTTGCCAGCAACGACTGCAGACTCACGCCCGTGAGCACAACTTAAGTGATCGAAACAGTATCAAGTCATTGACCTATGTACGCGAATGGGCGAAATCAACTCAAACGGGCGATCTTGCAGAGCTAGGCGGATTAGAGGAGCGCTCACCCTTGTGGCCGCTGATTACCTCATCTCGTGAAAATTGTTTAGGTTCTCAGTGCCCTGAGCACAAAGCTTGTTTTGTGAATGCTGCTCGTAAGCAAGCGCTTAGCGCAGACATCGTAGTCATTAATCATCATCTTTTTTTTGCTGATCTTGCGGTTAAAGAATCCGGAATGGCAGAACTTTTGCCAAGTGTTCGAGTGGTTATTTTTGATGAAGCTCATCAACTTAATGAGACTGGCACCCAATTTTTGGGCGAACAACTTAGCATTGCTCAACTCCTTGATTTGGTCAGAGATATTCTTGCTAGTGGCCTTACCACTGCGGCAGGTCTTTGTGACTGGCAGACTATATGCAGTGAATTTGAAAAAGCTGTAAGAGATTTCCGCCTTTGCATTGGGAACCAACCCGGTAATTCACGCCTGCGCTGGACGGGTAATGTACCAGAGGGAATAGACGTTGACGAATGGGATGAAAATATAAATGCCCTTCACGCCGCGTTTGACAAAGCAGTAAATGCCTTAGACACAGTGAGTGAGTTGGCGCCAGAGTTCCCCCGTTTAAGTGAGCGTGTGAGTCAAGCAAAACAAGTGCTCAAACGCTTCGCTATACCCCCCAAAGAAGATCAAGTTAGATGGGTTGAAATTGGTCAAATGGCTAGACTTGTAGAGGCTCCATTAGATATTGCTATTGTTGTCAAGGAGAAAATGCTGGGACTGAATTCAGCGATTACTAATGCCTATGAGGCCAATGAGCTAGCTATTAATGAAGCTCTAAAAGAGCCTAAGGACCCTTTTGATCCCATTGAAAAAATGGGGTTGGATACAGCGGATCTACAAAATCGGATGCAACCTTCAGAAAAAGTAGTCCACCTTCCGAGGAGTTGGATTTTTACTTCTGCAACGCTTGGAAATGATGAAGCCCTGAGTTGGTTTACCAAGCCCTGTGGACTCGAGAGCAGTCAGATCTTACAGGTTCAAAGTCCATTTGATTACCCCAAACAAGCACTTTTATATATTCCTAAATCGATGGTGAAGCCTAGTGATCCGACCCATTCATCTGAGGTGACTGAACTTGCTAAGGAGATCATTAATCGACTAGGTGGACGAACCCTCATACTAACAACTACTAACCGTGCACTTAAAGCCATTGGGGATGCGCTCACATCATATTTCGCTGAGAATCCGAATAAAGGCGGCATCGAAGTACTTATTCAGGGGCAACTACCGAAACGTTTTTTGATGGATAGGTTTCGATCTAGTACGCAGAGTATGGGCGAAGTGAATGCACCTTTAGGTGCAAACCACCCTGAGTCCTCATTTTCTCCAACTGGCTGCGTGCTAGTAGCTACTGCTAGTTTTTGGGAGGGTTTTGATGTTCCTGGAGATGCACTTCAGGCGGTTATTATCGATAAGTTGCCCTTTCCCCCGCCAGGCGATCCATTAGTTGAGGCACGATGTAACCGAATTGAGCGCGAGGGTGGAAGTGCCTTTAATGAATATTCAGTACCTGAGGTTGCTGTGGCTCTTAAACAGGGCGCGGGAAGACTCATTAGACGTGAGACCGACACTGGTGTTTTAGTTATATGCGATAGCCGATTGATGACGACAGGCTATGGACGTCGACTCATTAAAAATCTGCCGCCCATGCGACATGAAGAAAATTTAGAGGGCTTGCTAAGTTTTTTAGAAAATATGAAACTAAATAACCTTGCAAAGTTTTAAGAAGAATGATTCTTAAACTTTTTCTTTTTTAGTGCGATTGGTAAATAGTAGAAGATTTGATAAGTGCAACGCAAATTATTTACTGAACCAACTTTTCCAACCGCTCGATTTAGAGTTTGATTTCTTGCCGAAGTATTCGCTATTTGGATAAGACTGCTGCAGAACTCGAACCGTATCTTCTTTAAGCTTGTCAAGGCCAAGAATGTTATAGCTGTTGATCATAATGATTAAAGCTTCCTCAATGACCGGCACATCTTGATAATCAGATATAGCTGATTTAGCCCGATTGATTGCAGCAACGTAGGCGCCTTTTTTGTAATAATATTTAGCAACCGCAACCTCAGACTTCGCAAGTGTGTTGATGATAAAGCGCATCCTAAGGGCGGCATCTGGTGCGTACTTTGAATCTGGAAATCTGCTGACGACTTCTTTGAAAGACTCAAACGATTGTTTAGCAGCCTTTTGATCACGCTCGGACAAGTCTTGATTAAAGTAGCGGGAGAAAAATCCAAGGTCGTCATTGAAGTTCACAACACCGCGCAGATAAAAGGCGTAATCTAGTGCGGGACTCGATGGGTTTAATTTGATGAATCGATCAAGAGTGCTGACAGCTAATGCGGGCTCAGCATTTTTGAATTGAGCAAATGCTTTTTCGAGTTGAGCCTGCTGAGCTAAGGTGGTGCCTGCGGCACGTCCCTCGAGTTTCTCGTAGTATCCAATTGCTTTCTCGTAGGACTTATTTTCCATCTCCTCTTTAGCAGTAGCATAAAGCTTATCCGTTGTCCAACTGGCAGTAAGGTCAGTTTCGGTTGCGCACCCGCCGATAATTAGGCCAATACTAAGTAAAAGCGTAAATAAAGTGAGGGGTAAGGAGGATAATGGGAGTCTTCTGAACACGGGAACTCTTTCTTGAAAATCAATGCCCCCTTATTATCTTCTAAGCCAGAGGCTTTATCGCAACCTGACGAAAAGGATTTGGATGTCTCGGAAACCGAGGATTTGGGACCTGAAATCGAAATTAGAGAGATTTTGGTCCCAGAGGAGATGCATCTTCAACGTCTTGATGTAGTTTTAACGGCATTGTTGCCAGAATTCTCCCGTAATTATGTCCAACAACTCATTTCAGAGTCATGTGTGGAACGCCTTGGATCAGGGGGATTCTCAACCAACGAACTAAGCCACTCATTAGCGCAGACTGTCACCAAAGTTGCATCTAAGGCGCATGCATTTGAGCGATTTCGGCTCTCTTTAAAGCCATCTCCCCAAGCACTTGCCTACAAACCTCAGCAAATGGACATAGAGGTCCTGTTTGAGGATGCTCATATTAGGGTGGTTAACAAGCCCGCCAACTTGGTTGTACACCCCGCCCCAGGAAATTGGGGCGGAACGCTCTTAAATGGTTTGTTATACCTCGACCCCCAACTCACACAAGTACCAAGAGCAGGCATCGTACACAGGCTTGATAAGGATACAAGTGGTCTAATGGTGGTTGCGAAAACTCGGGCTTGTATGGATGCGTTAGTCATTCAAATCGCCAATCGTGATGTGCACCGTGAATATCTCGCTATTGCTCATCGATCGTGGACCGGCCCAGAGGTGAAAGTAGTTGAGTCCAGTATTGGACGTGATCCTAGAAATAGACTGAAAATGGCAGTGGTAGATTTATTACGTAGCCCAGGCAAGGCCGCTAAAACCACTTTTACCCTCATTTCCAATGGCGCAGAGACATTCGAGGACTGTACCCCCCAATCTGAGGATGAGGTGTGTCTGCTGCACTGCCAGTTACACACGGGAAGAACGCATCAGATAAGGGTTCACTTGGCCAGCATTGGGCACCCAATATTGGCAGATGTTGTGTATGGTGGGCGGGTACACTCAAGCATTAAGCGCCAGGCTCTTCATGCCTATAAACTGGGGTTTGACCACCCGATCACGGGCGAGCCAATGCGCTTTAAGGCTGAGTTACCGGGCGATATGAAAGCAGCTATCCAGTCTTGGTCACTCGGGTACAATATTCCCTCTTGAGCAGGCGTTCCAAGTGTCGGCCCAGACGAGTGATTTATAACTAATTTACCGTTGACTGGCCCTTCTTACGTCAATCCGATCTATTGATATTGATTTCAATCTATATCTAATTTCCCAAAAAAAATGCTATGAATACCGCGGATGCAAAACGTGTCCTCGAGACTGCACTTATTTGTTCCTCTCAACCTCTGAATCTTCGTGAGATGGGGGTTTTGTTTAACGACGAGCTTGCAGCTGACACCATCAAAACTCTTCTTGAAGCATTGCAACAAGATTGGCATCAGCGCGGCGTAGAGCTTTTGCAAGTTGCTACTGGTTGGCGTTTTCAAAGCCGTCCTGAGATGCGTGTGTATTTGGATAGATTGCACCCGGAGAAACCTCCTAAGTACTCACGTGCTGCTATGGAGACTTTGGCCATTATTGCTTACCGTCAGCCCTGTACACGGGGTGATATGGAGGATATACGGGGTGTTGCCATTAACTCAATGGTCATCAAACAGTTGGAGGACCGAGGTTGGGTTGAAGTGATCGGGCATAGAGAGACGGTTGGTAGGCCAGGCTTATACGCTACCACTAAGCATTTCCTAGATGACTTGGGACTAAGCTCACTTGATCAATTGCCCAGTTTGCAGGATCCGGCAGAGTTGGGCGAATCTTTATCTAAGCTCGAAGACCTGGTGAATGACTCACAACTTGAGATGGATCTCGAGGGTGCTGCAGACGCTGAGAAGAACCCCTCAACTTCTTCAGTCGAACAAACTACTATAAATGATCCCATTACTGATCATTCAAACGACGCTACAGGCTAATTTGCTGCAGCTCTCATTACTTAAATCATTTAACCCCCTTTAAAGAGCAACGATGACCACGAAAAAAAATACAAAAGGTTCATCACAAGCCGAACTGGAGGAGAGTACCCAGGCGGCCTCGAATGAAGAACTTAAGGCATCAGGCGCTAAGCCTTCGCACGTACTTTTTGAGGACGTTACATCCGGTGCATTTGATGATGACAGGGCCCTTGGGAAATCAACTGAGGAAAGCTTTCTCCCAGAAGAGGATGAGGACTTAGATGGCGATGAGGAGCTAAGCCTTCAAGCCTCAAGAGCTGAACCCTCCAAGCGAGTACTGTTGCCACAGTCGGAATCTCCAAAATTGCATAAGGTATTAGCACAATCAGGGTTAGGCTCAAGGCTAGAGATGGAGGCTTTGATAACCCAGGGGCGTGTTAATGTTAATAACCAACCAGCCCACGTTGGGCAGCGTATCCAACAAGGCGATGTGATCAAAGTAAATGGGCATGTGGTGCATTGGCGAGTGGCAGCACCACAGGCAAAAGTCATCGCATACCATAAGCCTGTAGGTGAGATCGTAACGACTGATGATCCCCAAAATAGACCAACTGTTTTTAGGAAGTTGCCCAGGCTCTACTCTGGTAAGTGGCAGTCAGTGGGACGCTTGGATATCAATACAGAAGGTCTGCTTTTGTTTACCAACTCGGGCGAGCTTGCCAATAAACTAATGCATCCCCGCTTTGGGCTTGAGCGCGAATACGCTGTTAGGGTCCTTGGCGCTCTAAAAAAAGAAGAAAAAGAGCGACTTCTAGAAGGTGTTAATTTGGACGATGGACCTGCAAACTTTGGATCCATCGAGGACGGAGGCGGTGAGGGCGCAAACTGCTGGTACAGAGTCACAATAAAAGAGGGTCGTAATCGAGAGGTTAGACGTCTTTTTGAGTCAGTTGGTCACGCTGTAAGCCGTTTGATTCGAATCCGCTACGGTGCTATGGCTCTTCCAAAGGGTTTGCAACGTGGTCACTGGATGGAGCTTGGCGATGCCGATGTTCAAGCTTTGATGACTTTAGTGGGCCATGAGACCCACCAACAACCCATCAAAAGAGGTAAGCGGATAAGCTCCCCCAAGTCCGGCCCAAGAGCAAAATCTCCCCAGGCAGCCATGATTAAGCTTGCCAAAACGACCTCACGCTCTAGAAGGGGTGCGCCCACCTACGTGAATCCTACTGAGTTGAGCTCAAATGATGATAAAAGCCCTCAAAATTCGGAAAAATCTGTCAAAACAGTCACAATAGGTGCCGATAGCTATTCCAAACTCAGAAAAGATGCAAAAGGGCGCCGACGTGCCAACGTGAGTTCTGGTGGCTTTACCGGTGCTGGTAAGGGTGCGGACGGCTTTGTATCTAAGCCTGGCTCTAAGAAACCAGGCGGTCGTGGACGACCCTGATTTGGGCTTTTAAAGGGTTAGATACTGTTTATTTAACTTACTCTGACCCCAAAATAACCACAAGTTATACCTCTTCAGTCTCTGAAAAAGTTAAAATAGGAGGCTAAGGTTAATTTGAATATTTACTTTTTCTTTTCAACGATAAAAACAGGAAAATCTCAATCATGTCTCAAGAACGTACTCTCTCAATTATCAAACCAGACGCAGTTGCAAAAAACGTGATTGGCCAGATTTATTCACGCTTTGAATCTGCTGGATTAAAGATTGTTGCATCTCGTATGAAGCACCTCTCCAAAGAAGAGGCTGAAGCTTTTTACGGTGTTCACAAAGATCGTCCATTCTTCAAGGACCTCGTATCTTTCATGATCTCTGGTCCAGTCATGATTCAAGTTTTGCAAGGGCCAAATGCCATTCAAAAAAATCGTGACTTGATGGGAGCAACAGATCCTAAGAAAGCAGACAAGGGCACAATTCGCGCCGATTTCGCTGATAGCATTGATGCTAATGCAGTTCACGGCTCTGACGGTCCCGAGACTGCAGCACACGAAATTGCTTTCTTCTTTGCAGGCCTTGAGGTCTACGGACAATAAGCTTTGAATCTTGAGGGTCGTTAATGCTAAAAGCTCAAGCGCCCCTCAAGCCTGCACAACCCAATGCTCGTTAACTTACTCGATTTTGACCTTGAACACTTAAGCGAATACTGCGAGAGTTTGGGGGAAAAGCGTTTTCGGGCCACACAGCTTTTTCGTTGGATTCATCAACGAGGGGCTAAAAATTTCGATCAGATGACTGATCTAGCCAAGTCCTTAAGGCACTTGCTAGAGTCACACTGCACAATCACCCCTTTAAAAGTTATCTCAAGACAAAACTCCAAAGATGGTACGATAAAGTGGCTCTTTGACGTTGGCGCTGGAGACGCTGTAGAGACCGTATTTATTCCCGAAGACGATAGAGCTACCCTTTGCATCTCCTCACAAGCAGGATGCGCCGTTGGCTGTGTATTTTGCTCAACCGGCCACCAAGGATTTAGTAGAAATTTAACTACAGCAGAGATCATCTCTCAACTCTGGTTTGTTGAGCACACGCTTAGAGAAGAATTTGGCAAAACAGAACGAATCGTCTCCAATGTAGTAATGATGGGTATGGGTGAGCCTTTGCAAAATTACTCTGCCCTAATTCCTGCGTTAAAGACTATGTTGAGCGATCATGGATACGGGATTTCTCGCAGGCGCCTTACTGTATCCACCTCAGGAGTTGTTCCCATTGTTGAGCGCTTAGGACAAGACGCACCTGTGGCTCTAGCAGTCTCTTTGCACGCTGCCAACGACGCTCTCAGGGACCGGTTGGTTCCGTTGAATAAGAAATACCCACTCGCAGAGTTAAGGCGAGCCTGCGAAGATTACTTACGTGTAGCGCCAAGGGACTTCATCACTTTTGAATATTGCATGCTGGCGGGCGTAAACGACACGCCCCAACATGCCCAGGAGATCTTAGACTGGCTAAAACCCGCTGAATCTTCCAACCTTCGCCCCCTACCCGCAAAAATTAATTTAATCCCGTTCAATCCCTTTCCTGAATCCGGACTAGTGTGTAGCTCTGCCCAGACTGTGAAAGCTTTTTCGCAAGTTCTTATAGGCGCTGGCGTAGTAACAACTATCCGCAAAACCAGGGGTGACGATATAGACGCTGCATGTGGTCAACTCGCCGGCGAGGTGTTAGACAGAACAGATGTAAACACCCGGATGATGAAGCAAAAAACTATTCCCCTTAAACCTATTGAGATGCATTAATTTGGTATTCTTATACGTAGAGTTAGTTTATTCAAGCGTTAAATCTCCAACCATTACCTAAAAATCAGATCATGGACTCACCAATTTCTGAACAAAATTCACCAGTAGCTTTTTCTGTTCCTTTATCCAACAAAACACGACAAGCTCGCGTAAGCTGGGGAGATCATGTTGTAACGATCGGAGGCGGCGCACCTGTGCGTGTGCAGTCAATGACCAATACAGATACGGAAGATGCGATTGGAACTGCCATTCAGGTTAAGGAGTTGGCTCAAGCTGGCTCTGAGATGGTTCGTATTACGGTAAATACACCAGAGGCTGCTGCTGCTGTGCCTCATATCAGGGAGCAGCTTGATAAGATGGACATTAACGTCCCCCTTATTGGAGACTTTCACTACAACGGTCACAAACTTCTAACTGAACATCCCGATTGCGCCAAAGCCCTGTCCAAATACCGAATAAATCCGGGCAATGTTGGCAAGGGTGAAAAGCACGACAAACAATTTGCGCAAATGATTGAAGCTGCTGTGCGCTACGACAAAGCAGTTCGTATTGGCGTTAATTGGGGTAGCCTAGACCAAGAGTTACTTGCGCGTTTGATGGACGTAAACGCAACTCGCAAAGCTCCGTGGGATGCTAAACAGGTCATGTACGAGGCACTCATTACCTCCGCTATTGAATCAGCACAGACAGCTGAGTCCTTGGGGCTAAGGGGTGAACAAATCATCCTAAGTTGTAAGGTGAGCGGAGTTCAAGATTTGATTGCCGTTTACAAAGCATTATCAAAACGCTGTAATTACGCACTCCATTTAGGTTTGACTGAGGCAGGAATGGGTACCAAGGGAACAGTGGCCTCAAGCGTTTCTCTTGGCATTTTGTTGCAAGAAGGTATTGGTGACACCATTAGGGTGTCTTTAACCCCTCAACCCAACGAATCGAGAACACAGGAGGTCGTAATTGCCAATGAAATACTGCAGTCTCTTGGTCTTAGAACTTTTGTGCCAAGCGTAACTGCTTGCCCAGGTTGTGGGCGTACGACAAGCACTACGTTTCAGGTACTAGCCCAAGAGATCGACGCTTACCTTCGGTCCCAAATGCTTGTATGGCGCAAGGACTATCCGGGCGTTGAGCACTTAAAGGTGGCCGTGATGGGCTGTATTGTCAATGGGCCTGGCGAGAGCAAGCACGCTGATATTGGGATTAGTTTACCGGGTACGGGTGAGGCTCCCGCGGCCCCGGTATTCATCGACGGCGAGAAAGTTCTGACTCTTAGGGGAGATTCGATTGCGCAAGAGTTTCAGAAAATAGTGGACCAATATGTTAAAAAACGTTTCAGCGTCGCTTAAGAGACCCTGCTGCGCAGCCCCTAAATCCTATTGGCCATTCAGCTCTTACCTCTAATCTTCACTTACCTGTAATTCATGAGTCAAAAATTAACTGCCGTTAAAGGCATGAATGACCTCCTTCCGCCCGATTCAAATGCTTGGGTTTGGTTTGAGGGCGTCGTTCAAAATGTAATGCGACGTTTTGCGTATTCAAATATCCGTACTCCAATAGTTGAGCAAACTGCACTTTTTATCAGAGGTTTGGGGGAGGTTACGGATATTGTCGAAAAGGAGATGTATTCTTTTGAGGACCGTCTTAACCACGAACAACTCACCCTTCGCCCTGAGGCAACAGCCGGTGTGGTTCGAGCCACTATTGAGCACAACATGCTCTACGATGGAGGTAAAAGGCTTTATTACATGGGCCCCATGTTCAGGCATGAGCGTCCACAAAGAGGGCGCTACAGACAGTTTCACCAAATCGGAGCTGAGGCATTAGGCTTTGCTTTACCAGATGTAGATGCGGAACTTATCCTAATGGCCCATACCCTTTGGGCTGAGCTTGGACTTAAAAACGTCAAGCTCGAGCTCAATTCCTTAGGCGAACCTGAGGAACGTATCAAACACCGCGAGGCATTGATAGCTTATTTTGAGGCCCACCAAGATGCTTTAGATGAAGATGCCAAACGGCGTTTGCACTCAAATCCACTTAGGATCTTAGATACCAAAAATCCAGCCATGCAAAAGCTTGTCAATGAGGCTCCCAAGCTCATGGATTTTTTAGGCCTCAAATCAAAAGCGCATCTTCGCGGTGTTTGTGACATATTGGACGCAAATAATGTGGAGTACTCTTTAAACCCAAGGCTTGTCAGGGGCATGGATTACTATAACCTGACTGTATTTGAATTCATTACAGATCAATTGGGTTCGCAGGGCACGATTTGTGGTGGTGGACGATACGACTATCTCATTTCTCAAATGGGGGGCAAGGCCGCTCCTGCTGTTGGATGGGCAATGGGCGTAGAAAGAGTGATTGAGCTTTTAAAAGACGCCCAACTGATACCCGTTACGCCGCCGCCCGATGTCTTTGCAGTTGTCCCAGACTCGGAGAATTT
>Ga0007882_10000813_pt1 | contig 18248 bp, 39 predicted proteins | sample CryBogCBH12Aug01_FD_71195 | JGI IMG/M metagenome (GOLD analysis project Ga0007882, IMG submission 71195) | Freshwater microbial communities from Crystal Bog, Wisconsin, USA - CBH12Aug09.1 | ecosystem: Environmental > Aquatic > Freshwater > Lake | place: Crystal Bog, Wisconsin, USA | collected... | reverse complement strand
TTGCCAAGACGTTTCATGTCGAGCACCTGCGCGACACGAGTGAAATTCTCGTATGGGAGAAATGTTTGCATGTTTGTCCTTTCGTCGGGTCTTTATCTTATCAACCGAGGTCAACGTTGTACATCGAAAATGCGTTATAGAGCTCGAGATATTTTTCGACGCCTAACGCCAATGACGTGAGCACAAGAAACTCGCGCACCCACGCGCCTGAGTGCTTTGCGTTCGGAGGTGCGACGCAATGCGCCACTTCATGGAGCACAGTTCGCTCATTCATTCCCTCAGGCGTCAAAGCGATGATGCCGTAATGCTCATCGAGATGTTGTCGCGCAACAGAGCACACGCGTGAAGGACTTGCCGTCGCTTCGATACGCGTGATGTCCGGGTAACGAGACGCCCACCAATTCGATGAACTAAGTGAATCGAGCCACGTTTGAATTTCATCCAACGTGTCAAATTGACGCCAAGGTCTAATGGCCTCTTGGGCTTCATACACCTTCCGCTGATTGTCGCCAAGGTTACCAACTAGCGCCATCAGTTGCCTCCTCTCCCAAGTGCACCTATGCCTCCTACGCCCTTTTGTCCGATGTCAGCACGACCGCCTGCGGTACTACCAGCATTGAAGCCGCCAGTTGATGTGCGGTTGTACCCACCTCGTCCAGTCGACAAGTTTCCAGCCCACATTCGTTCGTACTCTGCTTCGACTTGCTCGAGACGAGACTTAAGAATGGGGAGCATGTCGTGGCCGTTTTCACGCGCTTCATCAATGAGCTCTTTTTCGCTGATGCCTTTTGCCTTTGCGAGACGTACGCGCACAGTCGTAGCGAAACCTTGAATGAAGTGACCCATGAATGTGCCACGATTAACGTACGCAGGAATGTCTTCTTTCGCAAGCGTTGCGTTGATTTGAATGAGCATTGATGTGTACAGCATTGTCACTGCGTCAATGTCTCGAGTGAAACCTGTGAGCCACGCTGTGCGATAGTTAACTGACTTGTTGTCAGAGCTAAGAATTCGCATTGGCTCTTTAGTGCGCCAGTCATTCGGCACTGCATTCTTTGATGAACGCTTTTGGTATTGACCTCGCACAACTTTGACGTTGTTAGCTCGAGCAACTGCGCCAATGAGTTGAAGTTTCGCAGGAGCGCAAGGTTCGCTAATGAGAACTGCAATAGTCTTCACAGTGTCGTTCATCTGGCCGTCTTTGACGAGCTTTAGATCGAACTCGCTGAGTGAGTACTTTGCAAGGAGCTCCTGCGCTTTCGCCATGAACGCTTCTGCCTCTTCAACGAATTCAGTCGACTCCGCTTTTGAGATGAGCCCTTGAATGCGCTCGAGTAATTTGATGTTTGCTTCAGTCATTAGTCATTCTCCTTTTATTGGCTACGATTTCTTCTTCACATGAAGAGCATGTGATTACGTCTCCTACTCGATACAATGCACCTTCGTAGTAGAGAGTGAGGTCTTCAGCGTCGTCCCAACTTCCTTGCACACATTCGGCGCAGAGAATGCGATACGGTGAGTCAGAGTCGATGTAGAACTTGACTGCATTCTCGAGAGAGTTACATTCTGCTCGAGCATCCTCCAATGCGTCGAGATAGTTGTCATTGTCAAAGCGGCTGTAGGTCGTCATTAGTTGTTCTCCTTAGTTGTTGTTGTTGTTGTCGTTGTCGATTGAGATGCTAGCAGCGTTAAGCGCTTCGATGGCGAGCTCGGCATTCGCTTGGGTCTGAATGTTGCGCTGTTCGACGCAGAGAGCATAGAACTTAGACGCCTTCTCGAGAAGCGCCTCGATTGAGTTGAACTTGAGCTTACGAAGTTCCATGTCATCGCCTTCCATAGTGTAGTAGACATCGAAGACGAAGTACGCTTCAGGCTTGCCGTCGACGACGTGAAAGTAACTACGAACGTCGTTAGACGCAATGACGTTGCTGCGAGGATACGTTTCAGGCTTGCTGCAGTCGACTAGGTCGAGACGAACGAGACCTGCGTTGTGGCACTCATCTTCGCGCCAAACGATGCTGTATTCTTTGATGATGTTGAGAAGTTGAATGGCTTCACGCACTTGCTTGATTGCAGCGTCACGCTTGCGAGTAAGTGACGTTGCCTTGTCGTTAAGCATGCCTTTAGCCGACTTGACGAGCTTTGTCAACTGCGTCTTCTCGCTGCGCTGTGACTCCCATGCATTACGGTCATCGCGAGCAATGTACTTGTTGATGATTTCTTCGATGATTGCAATGTTGTCCCAAGTTACGCGGAGCGTGTCGTGGCTACGCGTTTCAATCTGGACCATGTTGTCATTCGAGTCCCAAGATGTGTAGTGACGAATTGCGAACAGCGTTGGGTGAGCGTCTGCAGTGAGACCTGCGCGGCGAGCGATGTAGTACATCGTTTCATTCATCTTCACTTCAACTTCGATGTCGAAAGGCGAGACCTCGTCGGGAATCGCAAACTTGTTTTCGTTGGTCTGTGCGTTGCTCATGTGAATCTCCTTTGTTTTCACCAGGCTCCATACCTGATAGTTCCAATCTAACAAGACAATGCGTAAAAGTACAATCTTTTGTTATAGACGAAAGCCTTATTTCGTAAGGCTTTTGAGAAAAACTTTGAAAAAATTCTCAAAAAGCCTTACGAAATAAGGGCTAAAACATCTAAAGAATTGCTGACATCTCCGCCATGATTTCTACGACATGTGTGAATGACAATTCAATACGTCCGAACGTCATCGTCTTGTTCGCGTGATTCACAGTGATGAGTTCGCCGCTGTCAACTTCATAAGGCGCAATGCCGAAGCCATGCTCGCGATCGCTCGCGTTGTCGAGCATGCGTTCGAAGATGATGCGATTGAGATACGCTTCATCGTGCCAACGATTGCGTCCTTCCGGTGATGCGATTGCACTCGCGACAATTGTTTGCAAGTCGCTCCCGTGCCAATGCGTGTAGAAATAAATGTCTCCTACGTCAGTTGCTGTGCTTATGATGCGTACGTTTCCACGGTCTCCCATTAGTGGCTCCTTTGTTCGTTGTTGATGTTGATGTTGTTGATGATGTGCAATGCTGCGGCGATGAGTTGCGTCGCCTGAACGAGATTGTCCTCGTTCTCGAGATACGTAGGACCCATCATCAGAATCTCTAGCGCACTCTCGATTGCTTCTACATAGTTATGTTCACTGACCGTCCAGACAGGAAAAAGCGCAGGCTCACTCCCACCCGTCCAATACGTGTCATTCTTCTTCGGCATTTTCTCTCCTCTTCAGAATGACTTCTTCGTACATCGAAAGAATGAACGTGGGGTCAAACACTTCGTTCATCGTTTCTTCATACACTAAGACCGCTCGAGCGCGATCTGCGTCATTCGTTGCGTTCATCCACGAATAAAGATACGTGTTGTACGGTTGCGACAACTTACGAAGTGTACGGCGATGAAACTTACGCACTTCTTCGTGGTCTTTGAACATTCTCGCCATTAGCGTGCCTCCTTGTTTTGACGTTGTGCTTCTTCCTTCCACGACATTGCTTCTCGCCACGCTGCGAGACGCGTTGCCGTGTCGCTGTTCTGGACTTCATCGCTTCGCCAGTGAGCGAGTAGACGATGATATTGCGCTAATGCGAAACTAACTTCGTCTGGACGCTGTGTCATTGCGCTCATCATACGTTCGACGTAGCGAACTTCTGCTTCGGAACGTATCGCACGTACACCGTGAACGTTCCATCTGCGTTGACAGAACGCACTGCTTCAAACTCAGCGTTCTTCGACTTGAAACCCTTAAGCTCGTTTGCACTGAGTCCGCTCAGGCGAGCAATAAGGTGACGAGTTGATGACGCGGTCTTTGCGTTTTCGTACCACACGAACCACTTCGTTGGATTGTCGAGAAGTTGCTGCTTGCGAGCGAGTGTCTCCTTGTGCGGCTTCTTCTTCGTTGTCTTCTTGAGAGCGTCCTTCGGTGGGTTCGCTTGACGCATGAGTGCGTTGATATTCTTCATTGTTGCTCCTTTGTTTTGATTGGGAATTTGACTATAACAACTATTTGCATCTGTGTACAACATTTTCTCAGCGTCCCAGAGCACGCTTGAGTGCTTCTTCAGTGATGCCATACTTCTCACCGGTAGTCACCTTAGTCACCTCGATCGCAAACTTGGGCTTTCGAAGGTTGATACCTGTGAGAAGAAATTGCTCACCCTTAAGAGTGATTGGTGCCTCGTAGTCAGCAGCGAAAAGCCATGCGCCGTCACCTCGATTTGAATAGAGAAACTTAATGCTCTGCTCAAAGTCGACGCGTGCAGCGCCTTGAACTGCAAACTCAACTTTCGGCATGTACGTCCCTACGCTTGGGTCAAACTTCCCACCGCTGAGAGTGACGTTGAGTCCAAGTCGTTCAGCGACTTCCTTGAGTGCTTTCTCGACTTCGTTTGCGATGACCTTACAAGCGTTCTTGTCAATTGATGTGATGTGTGTCATTGTTATCTCTCTTTTCTTTGTGATTACCGCAAGCCCGATGCTTGCTTCGCTTCTTTGAACGAGAAGAACGTGCCAACGTACTGACCGTAGTGACGCAAGTCCCACATGCCGGGCTCGCTTGCGTCCTTCCAGATTTCGAAACCGAAACCGTTGCTGCGATAAACGCCTGCGTGTTCGCGAATCCAAGTTGCGTTGCTCATGTGTTTCTCCTTTGTTCGTTCAGGCTCCATACCTGATATTGACTACTCTACTAGGACTATGCGCAAAAGTACAATCTTTTGTTATAAAACTTTTGAGTGTTCAAAGCCTTGCGAAATATGGCTTTTGAGAGATTTTCGAAAAATTGTTTTCGAAAAAGTCAGGAAAACACTGGAGAGTCGGGTGGAGAAAGGAGGAAAGCCACCCGCACTCTCCAGCGTTGCACAAGGACTCGCTAGAAAACGTTACGCAAACAAGAAAACGTAACGCTAGGGAGAATCATCACGAGTCCCGATGCGCACTCGAACGCTGGCCACTCGAGTGTGCATCGCAACTCGCGATGCGTGTGCAATGCGTGTGAATGCAACGCGGAATCATCTTATCCCGCGCTGCACTCACGCGTGTGCGCAATGCGCTATGCAATGACCTTGCTGCACACGTTACATACGTTCGCTTCGTACACTTCGAACTTGTCATTCCAGATGTACACATCGAGAATGCTCTGTAGATTCTCGAGCGTGAAGTACTCATCTTCGATGCACTCTTGAAGTTGTGCGACGCTCTCCTTCGCACTCGTTGCAGTGACATTGAGAAACTCAACGAGCGTGCAGTATCCCCACGCTTCGCCGAATTCATCGACTGCGACCACCGGAGTGTTCAGCATTGTGATGTCAATTGCGTTGAGGTCGATCTTCTCGCCTCGTGTTGTTGTTGTTGTCATTATTCTTCTTCTCCTTGTTGTCTGATACGTCGGATGATGTTGCTGATACTAATCTCGTTGAGTTCGAACCAGTCTTGGGCTCGCCATACATCTTCTATGATGTCATCGTTGTCGCGGCCGTGCATCTTGCCGACTGCGCGGATTGCGTCGTCTGCGTAGATGATGCCTGCAATTGGACGAGCATTACGAATCATGTCGAGAGCTTCGACAACACCGTACCCATCATCGAGAAGCATAGCGAAAGCCATTGAAGGTCCGCGATTGATTCCCATGTGGCAGTGCACCATCAACTTTGCGTTTTCGTTCTTGCGAGCGGCGCGCATGGCTTTGATGCCTCGTTCGAACAACTTTGCCGACTGATGTGTGCCGTTGTCGTGGGTGCCCATGTAATGATAAGTGATGTCTGGCGCCTCTTCGCGAACGAAGTCTTCATCGCTCCATTCTTCTCGAAGGTCCACGATGTCCGTGACGCCTGCGTCGACCCATTCGTTAAGCTTCACCCGAGCTTCGTTGAGTTTGAATGGGAGGTCACCTGAGATGACGAGCCAAGGAGTGACTTCGCAGAGTGTGCGATGCCAGACTTGGACGTCAATACCGTTTACGACGTTGTTATTCTGTATGCTGTTCATTGCTTCACCTGACTTTCTACAAAGTTGATTACGAATTGCTGCGCTTCTTCAAGAGTTGTGAACACTGCTCGACTTGGCTCGACATTCATAGGCGAGTGCCCGTGAATGCGTGCCTCGAATTCTCCTGAAGCCAACTTGGGAAACAGAATGATGTCTGCGAATGAGATGCTCTTGGGATAGTCATCGAGATACCAAAGAATGTAATCTGGACCGCTAGACGTTTTGCTGTACGTCCAATCGAACAAATTGTCGTGCGCTGTGAACGAGTAAGTCTTGTTCATTACTTCACCTCCTTCGTCTCGACAACCTGCGTCTGGTCGAAGTGGAAGACCGTGAAGTGACGAGGGATGAGAGTCTCCTTGACTGCGCCATTCTTTGACGTCTTTTCAACTTTGACGAACTTGGTGATGCGAGTTCCACGCTGGCCTTTCATCACTGCGCGTCCTGCGCCGAGCCACTGGTGGAAGCCTCCCCACCCCTTCGTCTCGTCGAATTCGTTCTCGTGCATTGCGGCCAAGAGAATCTCGATGTTCCCGCCCTTGTATTCGTTGCGGGTGATTTCGTTGAAGGGTGCGGTGATTACGTTGTTCATGTGATGCTCCTTTGTTTGTTTGTCAGGCTCCATACCTGACAGAAACCAATCTACTACGCTATGCTGCAAAAGTACAATCATTTGTTATAAAACTTTGAAAAACTTTGAAAGCCATACGCCGCAAGGCTTTCAGTGCAATAAATTGTTATCGTATAAAGAAATAGTAAGGGATGTATTGCAATTTTTTTTTTTTTTCGCGCGCAGTAGACGACAATCGCCCATTCGCAGGCATTCACCTACGAATGAGCGAGTGTCGCGTGAATACGTTGACGTTACGCTTTGCGCTCTTGCATAGTGCGTTACGTCAAACGAGATTCACATCTTCAACTGCTGACTACTTAGTCGTCTTCTTAGTAGCAGCGGTCGACTTTTTCGCAGTGGACGCTGCGGTCTTCTTCGCAGGCGCCTTCACAGCGTCAACAACCTTCGTCACATCAGCGGTGACAACCTTCTCGATTGCAGGGGCGCTCTCTTCAACGATAGGCTTCACTTCGTCAACCGCAGTGACAACTGCGGTCTTCACATCGTATGAAGGCGAAGCAGGGACGCCGAGGAGCACACCCAACTTCGGAAACTTCTGCTCGAGAGCGTGCACCAACAAGTAGTACACCGCAGAGATGACAGGAGCGAGCACGGCAGTGACGTCTGTCGACTTCACGCTGAAACCCACCTTAACGAGTAGCGCGACGACGTAACCAATAACGATTGGCGTAATCGTACGCACTACACTCTTTGAAAAGTTAGACATGTGTCTTCTTTCTCTTATGACACTCGACCGGGCGGCCGTGTGTACTCAGACGCAACTCACGTGCGGTTACGTCCAAGTTCTTTTGCGTCATTGACGACCTCGCGGAGGTGTCAATTTTTCACGAACAACTTCGTTTCCTGCGCCTAGGTCTACAACCATGCGCTTCCATTTCTCAGTGTGATATTCGTTAGGGACGAGAATGTGTGCAAGTTCATGGAGCAATGTGCTCGCAAGTTTGCCCGTGGGCGTAAGCACGTGTCGAGGTTCGAGGACGCATATCCAACCAAACCACGCACTCTTCGTGTCGTTATGCGCGTGCGCATCTACGCCTTCCCATATCGACCACGCGTTTCTTTCGTCGATGCAACCACCAACAAACACACCCCAGACTTCGTCGTTCTCAATCCCCAATTGCGCGGGACGGTAGGGACGACCTTTGATGACTTTTTTGACGCGTCGTGGCATGAGCACTTACTCATCTTCAGTTCGGCATGAAGCGTCCACATTCAGCGCATCGATTGATGTCATCAAACGCATTCTTCATCGCCTTCCTTTTCGCACTTCGACGCTTGTCGGGAAACGCCCACCAGTCGACTGCTTTGCCGAAAAGCACAAGAGCAGCGAAGAGGGCGCCGTAGATTGCATACCCAACAATACCAAAGATTAGTACGCACTGACCTGGCGTCAATTCGCCGTGCCAACTAATCTCTTGCGCAACCGCGAGAAACGCTGCAATCACTGAGACAAAGAAGAGCACTTCCTTGTACGTAGGTAGCGTCATTTTGCGAGCGTGACGCCCGCGCTTAAAAAGATTCTTCATTGTTCCATCTCCTTTACGATGTCCCACACTCGTTGAGCGATTTCTTTAGGTTCAGTGATAGCGAAGAACAAACCGCCCTGGTCATCAGTGTCACTCCACCCAAAGCAATCGTCTGCGTCACCGACTGCGATTTCATAGTCTTCGCCCCACACTTCTTCGTTTCGAATTGATGTGTAGCCCGGATACTCAAACGTTACTTCATAGCCTTTCGGCTTTGCTGCTTCAATCGCAGCGAACACGTCTTGCGTGTCTGGATATGTTACGACGTTGGTGTTCATTACTTGTCTCCCTTTTCTAGGTCTTCCAATTTCTCGAGTGAAGCGATTACGCGTGACAACGAGTTGCGAGCGTGCAAAAGCCCCGATCGCAATTCGCCGTTGCCTGCGTTCTTCTCAAACAGAATGTGCAAAACGTTTCGATACGTTTGCAATCCTTCAATGCTGTCTTTTATCTGCAGTCCCATGCATTTCTCCTTTACTGAACGTTGGGTCCGAAAGAAACAATAACAACTTTATGCTCAAATGTACATACTTATTTGACTAATCTTAGAATTGCTGATGGGACAAGGGCTGTGCCTTTTGAAGAAGTGAAACCTTCATCGTACAAAGCACTCGCAATCTTCGTCAGTGACAAGCCTTCGCCGTGCAATTGTTTAGCGCGCAATGCAACATCTGCCTTGTGAATTCGAGGGCGTCCGAGTCGCTTGCCATTCGCTTTCGCTTGTGTCAACGCTTCACGCGTACGTTCTTGGATACGCGCTCGTTCCCACTGCGCAATTGACGCCATGATGCCTACGACTAACGTCCCTTCAGGTGATGACGTATCAACGCCCAAGTCGAGAGCAATGAAGTTCCAATGCTGCTCCTTCGAAATTTCGAGGAGGCGAGCAATGTCACCCATTGACCTAGCGACTCGGTCCAACTTCGCAACCATTAGTACATTAGCCTCACCAATGCGAAGCTTCTCGAGGGCACCTGAGAGTCCTGGACGCTCGAGAGGAGCAACTGACCCTGACACTTTTTCGCCGATGAGTTCAAAGTCGAACTCTCGGTACTCTGCCTCAGCGCGTAGACGTTTCTCTTGCACTTCGAGCGAGAGGTCTTGCTTCTGCGTTGACGTTCGTGCGTAGCCGATTGCGTTCATTCGCTTTCCTTCGCAGGCGTGCACGCTCCAATTTCGATGAGATGCGCTGCCATTCGCCCGTAGTGCCCTTGCAACTTCCACGCATCGCCTGTGTCAATCAACCTCTGAAAGAGCGCAATCGTCTCTTCTTCATTGAGTTCGCCTTGCTCATACTCAATGACTTGGCTGTACAACTCTTTCATGCGACTCACCTCTCACCGAAAGGGACGCGCCCGTACTTTGCTGTGGGGTAAAACCAGAACGAAAACGTGTGAGCGCCAAAGTGCACATCAAAATTGATGCCAACTTCTTTTTCGGCCCTGAGCATGCAACCGAAACGTAGCGAATCGCTTGGGTACGCAAGTTTCTTTGCGTTGTAATGTCTGAACGTCATACATCTTCTCCTTCATTAACTTGTAGACACATCAATCCTAGGTCGCACCACATCTCAACGAGGCTCGGCTTATCTTCGAGCGAGAAGAGAATAGTGCACTTCCCTTCAATGTTCTCACGATAAATGTCCCGCTTCACTTCGTGGCCCTTGCGATAATCGTCTTTCGATCGCATATACAACTCGATGTTCTCACGCTTGAGCCACAAGTGGTCCGCAAGCCACGTCAGTGTGTCTTCTCGACATTCTTCGCTGCGTCCTGTGACGAACACAATCTCGATGCCAGCGTCAATAAACGAGTTGACTAAATAGACGATGGGTGGGTTGGGTGAGTCGATGCTAACTCGCGCCCAATCAAATGGGTTGCGTAGCGCATGATTCTCGATTGTCAGCGTCCCATCGATGTCACAGATGACAACGTTGGTCTTCATACTGACGCTTTCTTACGAGAACAAAGGCCAGCAGTGATGAGGAAGCGCAACAAGTTCTTTTGCATCTTGTCGAGTTTGTCCTCGATGCCTTCGTTAATCACTGCTTGATACATTGCAGCGTATTCATCACGCTCTCGATCGACGTAAGCGTTCACCTGAGCGAGCAGGTCATCAGTGTCCTTGTATACAAAGGTCATCGGCTCACTCCTGGCTCTTTGAAGAATGAGCAAGTGCTCTTGCCTTCGTAGTGCATACGCCCATGATATTTGCGAGGCATCTCACAACGCGTGCAACGATCTTGGTCATGTAAAGCGTGCCACTTCTCACGCTCTTGCTTTCGCTCCCAACGAAGTTGGGCAATGAAGTCGAGTATCTTCTTCATCATTCTCCTTTTCTTGTAAACACCCTATAGCGTTTCGCAAACGCACACATTTTTTATGTGGGGTGGATGTTCCATTATTCCATAACAAGTTGGATGTGTACACTCATCAAGCGTAGTGCGCGATGAAATGTGTTTACACTTATCGCGTCGTGCGACACATGGCATATCTCGGTAGGGTTGCGACGTTTCGTTTCTTCCTGCGATTGTGAAGAGTTTGCAGGGGTGTCGCCATCGAGTGTGTGATAGAGCGTACGCTGCGTCGCACATCACATCACTCATCGCATCACTCATCATCGCGTGATGCATCATCACTCATCGACAACATTCAACAATCCTTGGAATGTGGAACGCTCATCACGCAAGAATCGTTATGAGCGTTACGATTACGCTCATCATCACGCGTAATGCGCAACGCTCATCATCACTCATCATCACGCGATGACGTCATCATCACGCGATGTGTGCGCTCTCACGCGCTCACACGCTCACGCGCACGCGTGTGCGTCACAACGTCTCGAGCGCGAGACGCTTGACATGTGAGGCCACTCACATGGAGGGCTGAGGTGAGCCAGGTTGAGTGCTGCTTTCTCTCATCACTCACGTCATTTATGCTATCACTACTCAAAGCCCTCAATCATCATCTCGTGTCATAGATATTTCTATCTAATAGTTGTTATACACACACGTGCATGAGGCTAATTGAAGCGCCATGTCGCATACAATTCTTTCGCCCAACGCTTGTACGCCCACCTATCGCCAAGCGTACGCAGACGCTGAATTGTGTAGTCAGAAGCGCTGATGCGCCACACTCCATCACCTTCAATTACGTTGACCACGCGCGCAGGGTTCGTACAATATTGAGCAGCGTACATCATCTTAACGATGTCCGACTTCTCTTTGTCTGCCCAATACGTTGGTGCAGTGTCGTTCAAAAACTCTTGTACGCTCACCAACGCTAACTCATCATACTTCGCCAACAACACATCACCGATACTCTCTGCGTACGATGCGTACGCGTAAGCGTCATCTTCACTGATTTTGACATTCATAATGCGCAAGAAGTCATCTTCAGTGTACGTTGATTCGAAAGCAAATTGAGGCTGCACCACCTTTTCATTGACAATAACGATGTCTCGCTGAAGTGCCCGCTTGTGAACTTGTCGACCACGTGCGGTGATGACAAGCATCGCTGAAGGTCGACCATTCGCATTTTGATGTTGCTTTTTCACATCAAGCAGACCATCGTCAATCGCTTCATTCACTGCAGCGACTAAAAGATTTGTGTTCCCGCGACATTTCTTTGTCACTTCACTTTTTGTCATTGCGCCGTCGTTTGAACGAATCATGTCGAGCACACGCAAAATGTACCCTTCATACGGTGATGTACGTCTCATCTCTTCACTCTCATCAAATAGTTTTAATCCATTGCGTCATTTTCCTTACGCTGCCTGACTACTTTCGACACATCGTTTAAACGTAAGGCTTTTTGCGTATGATGTCATCATATCATTTCATTCGTCAAAAATTCACTCAACGTTCACTATACGTTACAAGGTCTTTGACGTCTAAACTAATAAAAAAATAATACAAAACAAAAAAGAATACAAAACTAACGTCAAAAGCCTTACGTCGCAAGGTCTTTGATGCTTGCGTCTAAACACACACTTTTTGCGGACACAGACTTTGACTTTTTGTGTAGAATAATTTCGGAACGAAATTCTTCTACACAAAGTCTAAGTGTGAAGAAATTGTTATAGCGTTTCCGAGCACTCACGCTCTCTTCTCACTCTTCCCGCGTTCATACGCTCCTTATATTCACACACTCATCGCCCCTTCACCCCGAATTGAGTGTAGTGCATTACCCGTGCCCTCACTCGCCCGTGAATAGTAATGTCATTGCCATGTCAACGAACATCACACCTCGCAATAACTTTGTCATTCTTCAACTCGATGCGCAGCCCGAAGAACTCGTCACGCAGTCGGGACTCGTACTTCCCGACACTGTCGCCGAAACACCTGACACTGCGACAGTAGTCTCAGTTAGTGAAGACACGTATGACCTCTCAGGTGCACACGTGACCCTTCAATTGAGTCCTGGCGACCGTGTTCTCTTCCAACCGTGGAATGCGAAGACGTTCAAGGTTGACGGTGAAGAATTCTTGTACATTGCGTACAACGCAATCGTCGCTGTTCTTTCGTAACACTCATTCCCGAGTCGTCTAACGGCAGGACAACAGATTTTGGTTCTGTGAATCGAGGTTCGAATCCTTGCTCGGGAGCGCAATGTGTTTTCACACTGTGAAGTAGAATTGTGCACATGAGCAAAAAGATTGTCATTGGCGTCGTACAGAAGCAAAAGCAGGCGCTTCCCAACAAAATTGTTCTCGGCACTCTCTTGAAAGACGCCGTGTCAGGCGCAACGCAAGAGCGCACTGAAGCGGGTGAATTCGCGAGTGAAGGCGGCACTGTCACGCCGCACGGCAAGAATCAAATGTTCGTCAATGGCGATAAGATTCGCGTCGGTGACATCGTTCACCACGGCAATCCGCTCATGGACGGTGGACGAGTGATTGCGATTACGCCCGCTGCGCCGGGCAAAGAAGACCGTGGGCCACGCATCAAACTTCAGTTCAAGAACGGTCACGTCATCTCGAACTACTTTAAGCCCACCGTTCAATTCGTTGTGACGCGTGGTACGCAAGCGGAGCCGAAGACTGCACCCGCAAAGATGCCCGGCGGTGGCAAGCCTGCGGACGGTGGTGCGAAGCCCGTTGGAGGTGGTAAGCCAGACGTTGGAGTGAAGCCAGATGCAAGCGTCAAACCGCCCGCACCACAAGAGTCGTCATCTCAAAAAGAGTACGCACAAAAGATTCCACTCTCAATTAAAAACGTTGAAGTAGGCGACCGCATTACGAAACTACTAAACGGTCTCGTCGTCTCAGGAGTTGTGACGGGCATTAAGCCTGTCCCGGGCGGTGCCCGTGAAGTGAAAGTTCGCAAAGAAGACGGAAGCGTTGAAACACATGTCATTCCGTCGTCTGCAAGTGTTTCTTGCGAACCGCGTGTTGCAAGCGTTCCGTCGCTAGAAGAACGTCGCATTCCGTCATTTCCAGTTATGGATGCGAATGGAAAATGGTACGGCACTCATGGAAGCGTACCGTGGGAAGACTTTGCAGTTGGCAATCGCATAACACTCCCATTTAATAGTGATGCTCCATACGGTGAAATAGGCACAGTTGTAGGCGATCTTGTCGGTATTCGCGACCAAGGTCGTGGGCGTATTGACTATTACGTAAAAACCGACGGTGGAAACGTCTACGTTAAGACGTACACTGCTGCGCAACGAGCGTGGAGCAGGGCGCAAATGACCCGTCCAGTTGCAAGTGAGTCCGAATGGGCGCAATACAAAGCACTTGCCGCAGACAAGATTAAGGCGGAAGAAGAAAAAAGAGCGAAAGAAGAAAAAGAAAAACTTGAGCATAAAGCAAAAATTGATAATGCAAAGAATCTCTCTACGCAAGAATTCTCTGCATTCATTGGCGCTGTAAACGCGCGTGCGCGAGAATTGGACGCATCAAGTCCTGCCGCGCCATTCAGCGCAGGTGATGTGCGTAACGGCGGATGGGGCATTACGAATGCTGAACTCGCTGCGACATGCGCAAAGCCAGGCAACCTTGATGCTTCACAAGGCGCACAAATTACAAAGGTAAACGTAGGCGGCGCAATTAACGCAGGTACGTTTAGAGTCGAAGCGGCTGATGGTAGTCAATTGTTTGCGAAAAGAGTCACAAGCGGCTACAAAGAAATTGGCAATGAAGTGTACGCTTCTCTTCTTGCGCAACGACTTGGACTAAATTACGCTGCAACAATTCCGTGCTACATTCGGCCGAGTTACACAGGCTCAGCGGTTATCATCACTGACCCGTCAAAACTTCCAGCAGGTGCGCAATTTAATGGTGTAATCATGGACCGCATCCGTGATGCTAATGGTAATTCACTTAAAACGGCTTCTCACACAAGCGACGCAACAGTTCAAGCGTCGAACTTCGATCAAATGCAACGCATGATGTTGCTCGACGCTCTTATCGGCAACAGCGACCGTCACGACAGCAATTACTTTATTAACCCCGACCCGAGCATTGGCGTTGTCCCGTACGACGCAGGCTTTGGCTTCAATCAACAGATGAATGATGTGCTTCCCAATCGCATACCAGGACTCCGTGCAAACACTACTTTTGGCCCGATCGTTGATGAAATTAGACAGAACACCGGCGACGCAATAAAACCGAAAACAACTTGGGGCATTAGTCAAATTGAAGCGTTAAATGCGATGATTGGAATGCCGTTGATGACAAATTCGCAAACGAATCGCGATGGCACCGTCACTCTTACGCCTACGCCGTTCGCTGAATCATTGCGTCAAAACGTAGTTGACGCAACCGCTGACTTTATGCGTTCATATCAAAACGTTGACCTGAACGTTGAAATGACTTCGAGTCCAGGATATCTTTCGACTGGCATATTCGATAATAAGCCTAACCTCCTAGGTAGAGGCTCAGGCTCAGGCATTGGCATGATACCTGGCGCGCTATCAACTGCGTTAGGCGCAAACACGGTCTCATCATTGTCATCGCAATCAGACGTAACGTTCAATGACCCATCAAACGTATTGTCTGTTACGAAAAGCATTGCGTCACATCTCAAACGCGTATCCACGGGCAAAATTAAGATTGGCACTTTAGTTAGGAAGGCGCACTGATGGCGAGCAAACAAGTTGTCGGCATTTTCGAGTACAACCCATTCGAACTTAAGCCTAAACTTTTCGACACGGGCATGCGTTTCTACATTGGTCCCGACAACGATGACTTAGAAGTGTGGGGTCTTAATGATGCGTCACAACAATACGCCGAACAATTGCTTTCTCAATTGCACAATTTGCCAGAAGTAGAAAGCATGACGTCTGACGAATTCATTCAATGGTGCATCAATGAAGCGAATGAAACTAATGTTATCGGTATGTCTCGTGTGTTTGCTGACCCAATGCTTGCGCAAACGAGCGGCATCATTGATTCCTCAACAATTGGCATCACCGCGAAGGCAGCAGCCGCACTTCGTTAGTAACACCGTCTCAGAATGAGTGTACGCACTCATCGCCGATGTTACGATAATTAAGTCCCACTCATCCGGCGCGCCGTGAAGAGTTGCGACATCTACAGCGTCATCAACCCGCTCACGTTTGCGTCCCAATGCATGCCACACGGCACGTGAGATGAAGAGAGCCTGTGCTTGGTCACCCTTCCCGAGCACAGGCTTCTTCATTTCTATGATTCGAAAATATTTTTTGCGAATGCCACACCGATGTTACAAAGGTATGTTATTGTGACATCTACGAATTCACGTTACATGAAGGGAGAAGCAAATGAGAGTGCGTGTGCAAGAAAACCGCCACTCACGAAGCGACGTTGAATTCATTCCTGATGATGCCGGTGATTACCGTGACCAATTGCTCGACATCATTCAACGAATGAGTTCAGGATATTGGCCGCACATAGGAGTGAGCGTTGGCTGGTATCCGTTAATCGTTAATGCTAACGAGCAACTTGATGCTCTGTGTCATAACTATAAGATTACGTCACTTACGAAGTCGAACGGAACGATTCAATATTTCTTTCGTCTCCCGTCGTATGATGACGACGAATTAGTTAAAAAGTGCATCGCTATTGTAGTGAAAGCGCAAGAGCTCGCTCGCAAAACGTGTGAAGTGTGCGGCGAAATGGGTTCGCCCGACAAAAGTGGGCGTTTCGTTTTTTGCGAAACGCACACAAAGAAAGTTGTAAGACGAAAGAGGACAAGTAATGACGAAGTACAAAGAGACAATTGACGGTACGTTAGAAGACGCAAAGCGTCGTCTTCTCGACATCCGTGAACTCGGCGAATGCGCAAAGTCGAAGGTCGACTTTTTCGAAGAGCCGGTGCCTTTTCGAGTACGAATGATGTGCGATAAGTGCACCATCGTAAACGATTGCCTAGACTACGCACTCCTTTATGAACGCTACGGCTTTTGGGGTGGGACGACTGAGCGTGAGCGCATTCAGATACGTAAGATTCGCCGCGTCAAACTCACTGATGCATTCACTCGTCAACCGCACACATCAGCGACAAACAATCCCGCAATTCGTACGTTCGAATGTGGGAAGCCTGGCGCTGGCGGGTACCGTGCGCATAAGCGTCGAGGCGAACAAGCGTGCGAAGCGTGTCTCGTGCAATTTCGTCTCGTCAGCGAAAAGAACAACAAGAAGCGTAAAGTCGTTCGTGAACGTTTTGACATGAACACGGGAATTCTTATCACAGAAGGAGAAGTATGACAATTGCAATACCGTATGACATTGAGCCGGTGATTGACACATCGATTTGTGAGTGCTCACATCTCGCTGACGCTCACCGTCTCATCGACAATGTAATGATGTGCACACTCACGTGCGACTGTAATGAATGGAGGCCTCTCTAATGACGGCGAAAGTTAATCAAATATGGGTGTTCTCGTGTCACGAGTGTTCAGTGTTCACGGCGTGTGCGTCCGAAAGCGAAGCAACCGCGCTCGCTGAAGCGCATGACATTGATAAGCACATTCCGCATGAAGAATGCGAACATTGCGGTGAAGCCATCATCAAAGACATCCGATTCGATGGGCGGTATCGTCACATTTACCCTGTCGTCCTTGACGCCCCCGACCAATGTCGGGCTATTCAAACTGCGACGCCGAAGATGACAAGTGAATGGAAGATTGTTTCGAATCATTGGCTGAAAAAGAATTGGCCTCATGAGATAACGAAAAAGAAGCCGGAATGATACGCGAGATTCTTAAGTTCGCACTGCCCGTGCTTGCATATTTCGGTCTCGCGATGTTTTTCAGCGATAACTTTCGTGACCGTGAAGGCGCGATGTTCTTTCTCCAATTGCCGTTCATAATGCTTGGCATTATGATTGTGATGTTCGCAATCATTATGACGTGTTGGTGGGTGTATCGTCGATGAAATGCACACTATGCGATATGCCAATTGAAGAATATGACACTGATGATAATGTGATTGCATACACTCACGTGTTACGTAACGACTTCGGAATGCTAATTGAATGGTATGACGAATGTCGCTTACCCGCCCGTGTCGCAACCCCACCTACAAAAGAAAGTGAAGACAATGAAGACAATTAACGTAAAGAAGAATGACACTCCCGTGACTGACGGTCTCGTGAACGTTGGCGGACTCCTTCGTCGTTTCGAATCAGCTCACGACAACAAGGACCGTCGTTACGGCGACCACAAGTACTTCCGCGCAAACACCGCATTCAAGTTCTGCCCAATGTGTGGCTTGGAGTTGTAATGTCGATAGGTGTCGCACACGCATTGATAGCGTTCGCCGCAGGTTATTTCTTACGCGCATTCATCGCACGGTAACGAAATGAGCGAAGCATTCGACGATTTTGACGCGTTTGTCGCAAAGCATAACATCACCGATGATGAGCTCGGCGCAGCGTTCGCCGCTTGGCTGGGCGGCAAAGGTTGGGACGGTGACTTTAAGAAAGTCGCCGATCGAAACAAAGCAATCATCGATAAGATGCACATGGGAGATGACGTACCGTGACCCCCGAAGAACGCCAAGCCCTACGAGATGTGCATAGCAAGCGTGTCGAGGAACTCCTTTTAGAACTCATCTCCGAGCGCCTGCTGAAGCACAAGCCACCGTCGAAGGGAGAAGT
>Ga0007882_10000811_pt1 | contig 18268 bp, 15 predicted proteins | sample CryBogCBH12Aug01_FD_71195 | JGI IMG/M metagenome (GOLD analysis project Ga0007882, IMG submission 71195) | Freshwater microbial communities from Crystal Bog, Wisconsin, USA - CBH12Aug09.1 | ecosystem: Environmental > Aquatic > Freshwater > Lake | place: Crystal Bog, Wisconsin, USA | collected... | reverse complement strand
GCGTCGCCGGCGCCACCGGCGAAATCCACAGGGCGCCCGCCTGGCCTTCCCAGCCCGACATATCGAAGCTCCATATCGGCTCGCCGCGCATGGCCGCCTCGCGGGCCCGCCAATAGGCACTGGCCGCCTGCTCTTCGGCTGTCAGGAAGCGGCATCCCGGCACGGCGGCATTGAAGGCATCCTCGACGATCTTGCGGTATGTGCGGACCGTCTCCGGCAGGCCGTAAAGGGCACCGGCGAAGTTCCAGGTTCCCAGGTTGTAGGTCTTCTTCATCTCCTCGGCCACGGCCGGCGAATAGTCGAAACGGCGGTCGACCTTCGGCAGGATATTGCGGCTTTCGCCCCAGCAGGCGGTCAGGCCGATGGCCTTGCGCAGATAGGTGACGCAGGCGCCGTTGGGGATCACCATGTTCAGCTTGAGCGGCCGCAGCACCGCCATGGCGCCATAGACCGCGTCGGGGTCGTCCATCACCACCGCCAGCGGCTCATAGGCCGGCGGTTTGGGCATCAGCCAGAAGCCGACCTTGGTCACCACGCCGAAATTGGACTGGGTAAACAGCCCGTCGAGGGTGGGGCCGTAACCCCATTTGAAAATCTGCCAGGTCTGGGTGTTGGGCAACACGCCGGTGCCGGTGCGCAGCACCTCGCCGTTGGCCAGAACCACTTCCATGCCGCAGCTGAACAGGAATTTCTCGCCCAGCGGCGTGTAGCCGGCGCCGCGTTCGGTGATGTTGCCCAGGCAGGAGCCGTTGGGGCTGGCGCTGGGGACATCCATCCACAGAGGAATGTTGTTGTCCTGCAGATATTTGTAAAGTTGACCGAAGGTGACGCCGGGTTCCACCAGGGCATAGGCGAGATCGACATTGACCTCGATGATCCTGTTCATCCGCTTGAGATCAAGGATCACCGTTCCCGCGTCCTTGGCGCAGGCCATGCCATAGCCGCGGTTCTGGCCGGTGCTCAGTGTCCATACCGGCACCTTGTGTTCATTGGCCAGTTTGAGAATGGCCTGAACCTCCTCGACGCAGGACGGATAAATCACCGCCGTCGGCAGGATGTTGCCGACCGCCAACATATTGATGGAATATTTGTTGAGAACCGTCGGATCCCTGACGACGTATTGCGCTCCAACGACAGACTCCGCCTGTCGCAACATCTGGTCCACCCCTGCCATGACGTCCTCCCGATAAGCTGTTTGACTTTGGCGGCAGCGGGAATGAAGCGCACCTATCCGAAGATAGTTTATATCAGGCGGCCGCGGGCCGCGGTTCTGCGGGGATCAACAGATCAATCCGTTCGGTTGGCCACGTAACGCGAGAACTTGCTGTCCTCGGTAACCGTATGCGTACAGAACCAATGAAACAGAAACGTCACCAGTTCGTCGACATGACCGATTCCGCCACGAATATCAGTGATGAAGGCATTCATTTCCGCCAGAATCTGTTGATGAATTTCCCGGTGCGCCCGTAAATCGGGATAATGCATGTCTTCCATCAGATTTTCTTCACTCGTAAAATGAAACTCTGTATAGAGTTTCAACTCCGAGACAGAGCGAAGAACCCTGGCCAAATCACTGCCTTTTCTGTAGTCACTTTCTATTTCTTTTATGATATCGAAAAACGTCTTGTGCTCAGAGTCTATTCGTACATGACCAACTTCATATTTCTTATCCCAAGCCAAGTCGAGGAATCCGCCCCCTGACTTCATAGCAAACCCCTCTTTTCTTGGTAAACGCTCAGAAATACGATCATTGGGCTTGGCTTCCTTGCGGGACATGCGCGGCCACCAACCCTTCGAACTCATGAAGCGGCACCGGACGGCTGAACAGATACCCCTGATAGGCCTGGCAGCCGTTTTCGGCAAGGAATTGCCGCTGCGGTTCCGTTTCAACCCCCTCGGCGATAACCTTCAACCCCAGGCTTTTCGCCAGAGCGACGATGGTGCGGGCGATCACGGCGTCGTTGGGGTCGGTGAGAACGTCACGCACAAAGGATTGATCGATCTTCAATTGGTCCAACGGCAACCGCTTGAGATAGGACAGCGAAGAATAACCGGTGCCGAAATCGTCAAGTGAGAAATTAAGGCCACGAGACTTGAGCGCGTTCATTTTGCCGATAACGTCTTCGATATTTTCAGCCAGCATGCTTTCCGTCAGTTCCAGTTTGATCCTTTCCGGATCGACACCGGTGCGGTCGATTATGGACAGCACTTCCTCCACAAAATCGACCTGATTGAACTGTTTGGCGCTGACATTGACCGCCACGGAGATCCCTGCCATGTCGCCCCGGCGCTCCCAGGCCGCGACCTGGGCGCAGGCGTTTTCCAGCACCCAACGCCCCAAGGGTAAAATCAGGCCGGTTTCTTCGGCCAAGGCAATAAACACGGCGGGAGATATCATGCCGCGTTCGGGATGGAGCCAGCGGATGAGAGCTTCCGCGCCAATGATATGTCCATCGTCCAGCTGTGGCTGGTAATGGAGGACGAACTGACCTTTGCCGATCCCCAGACGAAGGTCCGCTTCGAGGGATATGCGTGATTTGATCACCGCCTGCAGATCGGGATCGAAGAATCGCAGCGCGTTTCTCCCGGCGGACTTCGCCTGATACATGGCGATGTCGGCCTGTTTCAGCAGCTCCTCGATACTTCCCTTTTGGTTGCCGAACAGGGTGACCCCGATACTGGGAGTGCTGCGGATTTCCCGATCTTGAATGGTATATGGCTCGGCCAGGACAGCGAGTATTTTCTCGCCCACCGTCTCCGCCTGGGCGGCGGCTTCTTCCGGCGCTTCGCTCAAGCCATCAAGCACGACGACGAATTCGTCCCCGCCTGTTCGCGCCACCGTGTCGGCGTCGCGGGTGCAGGAGGCAAGGCGTTTGGCGACTTCCTGCAGAAGCTGATCACCCATATCGTGTCCCGAGGTGTCATTGACCGTCTTGAAATTGTCCAGATCGACAAACAGCAGCGCGCCCTCCCGCCCGTTGCGCATGCTGGCCGCCATCGTATGGCTCAAACGGTCCATCAACAGGCGGCGGTTAGGCAGGTTGGTCAGCGGATCGTAATAGGCCAGCTCATTGATGCGATGTTCCGCCTCCTTCCGCTGGGTGATGTCGTTGAAGGTTCCGACGTAATGCGCCACCGTTCCCGATGCCCCGCTTACGGCGGTAATGTTCAGCCATTCGGGGTAGACTTGGCCGTTCTTGCGTCGATTCCAGATTTCGCCGCTCCAGGAACCGGTGCGATTGATGCTATCCCACATCGCGGCGTAGAAGCCGTCGTCATGGTGACCCGATTTCAACAGATTGGTCTTGCCGCCGATTGCCTCTTCCGTCGAATAACCGGTAATTTCGGTGAAGGCTTTATTGACCCGCAGAATGGTGCATTGAGCATCGCTGACCACCATGCCCTGCGAGGACTCGAACGCGGCGGCGGCGACCCGCAAGGCATCCTCAGCGTCTTTGCGTTCCGAAATATCGTTGTAAATCCAAATACTGCCTTCGTTGGGCTGCTTCGGATCGATGGCCCGGCCGGTGAGCTCGCCCCAGAACACTTCCCCATTTCGTCTTTTCAGCTGCAACGCCTCACTGAAATTCTCTCCGCGCCCCAGGATATCGTAGGCCCGGACCCCCAGGTCGCGGAACACCTCGTCACTCGGATAAAACACCCGTGACGACTGACCCAGCATTTCTCCCGCGGGATAAGCGAAAATTTCCTCAAGGCGCCGATTGCAGGTGATGATTTTTCGATGCCGGAGCAGCACCACGCCGACCAAGGCATTTTGCAGGAGAGCATCTTTTTCGGCCGCACGCCGCCTGACTTCGCGGCGCAAAAAATAAACCCAGGCGACAAGCGCACAGGCTGACAAAACTACGAACAACAATTCGTGTTCTATGTATTTTATATAATAAGGAAGCCTGGAGGCCTCACCCATCCATTTCTTGCGGATGGATTGCAGCTCATTATTTGTAATTAATGCAAATCCACCCTCTACCCTTTCAGCCAGGGGTTTGGCGTTTTTATGGTAAGCCCGATGAAACTGCCCTTCGTAATAAGTAAATCCTTTGTAAAAGTCATTATGTCGCCCCGCCTTGTATAACAAATAATTGGCTGGCGGCTCATCAAGACAGAAGATTTTTATCTTATCTTCAATCGCTGCATCGACAAGTTCAGAGTAGCTCTCATATGGCTGCAGGCTATCAACGCCATCTTTGCGGAGCCGATCAATACAGGCATCTCCTGACTTTACTCCGATCAGAAATCCCTTCAAAGCTCCTGGGCTGGTTACGCCACCAATTGAATTATGCGCATATATTCCAACCGGAATGTTGGCGTACCCAGCAGAAAAATCAAAATGCAGATCTCGCTCAGGAGTCTGAAAAATTGTATCAATGACGTCAGCTCGACCGCTCCCCATAATCTGCTGAGCCTTGATCCAGTCGGTGGCGATCAGAGTAACCTTCTGCCCGGTCTTCTTCTCCCAAAGTGCCCAGGAATCAACGAGATAACCTTGTAAGGTTCCGTCCGCATCGCGAAAGATATAAGGGGGGTAATTGTCATCACTGACAACGGTCAGCGGCGGCGGGTCAGCCGCGACGGCAAACCCAACCCAAAAGAGCAGCCCCCCTATGAAAAATGCCCGGCAAGTGCGGCCGGCTCTCCAACGCATCCTCAAGGTCCAATTGCTGTCTGTTGCCCAGCTTGGCCTTATTGAGACATTTCGGATTAGTGAAGTCTAGAGGACGATCAGAATCGCCCGAAAGTCGTTGACGTTGGTCAGCGTCGGACCAGTCACCACTGAATCGCCCAAGGCCTGGAAAAAACCATGGGCGTCATTGGCGACCAGGCTGTCCTTGGGCTTGATGCCCATGGCCCAGGCGCGGGCCAGGGTATCCGGCGCGACCACGGCTCCGGCGATATCTTCCATACCGTCGACGCCGTCCGTGTCACCGGCGATGGCGTGAATGCCGGGATGCCCATTCAACGCAACCGCCAGGGACAGCAGGAATTCCACATTGGGCCCGCCGCGCCCCTCCCCCCGCACCGTGACGGTGGCCTCGCCTCCGGAAAGCAGCACGCAAGGCGGGGTGAAGGGCTGCCCGCGCCCGGCCACCTGCAAGGCGATGCCGGCCATCACCGCCCCGACATCCTTGGCCTCGCCCTCGATGCGGTCACCCAGGATATGGGCGGCGATCCCCGCTTGCCGCGCCACCTCGGCGGCGGCCGCCAAAGCCATCTGCGGAGCCGCGATGATCCGGGTCTCGGCATTCACCACCCTTGGGTCCCCCGGCTTGATACTCTCGCCCAGTCCGCTTTCGAGGACGGCGAGAACCTTGTCGGCAACCGTGATCCCATATCGCCGGAGGATGGCCAGGGCATCCGAGCAGGTTGTCGGATCGGCGACGGTGGGACCGGAGGCGATATCCATGGGGTTGTCGCCGGGCACATCGGAAATCAGCAGGGTCAACACCCTGGCCGGATGGCAGGCGGCGGCCAGGCGCCCCCCCTTGATGGCCGAGAGATGGCGGCGAACGCAGTTGATCTCGCTGATGGTGGCGCCGGATTTGAGCAGGGCCCGGCTGATCTCCTGCTTGTCCTGCAGCGTCAGGCCGTCCACGGGCAACGGCAGCAACGCCGACCCGCCGCCGGAAATCAGGCACAGCACCAGATCGTCGGCGGAAAGGCCGGAAACCAACTCGACCATGCAGCGGGCGGCCTTCAGACCGGCGGCATCGGGCACCGGATGCGCCGCCTCGACGATGGTGATGCGATTGCACGGCACAGAGTAACCGTAGCGGGTGGCTACCAGCCCGGACAGCTGGCCCGGCCAATTGTCCTCCACCGCCCGAGCCATGGCCGCCGAAGCCTTTCCGGCACCGATGACGACCAGGCGCCCCTTTGGCGCCATCGGCAAACTGGCCGGAACGCAATGGGCCGGTTGGGCGGCATTGACGGCGGCGTCGAACATGCGCCGCAGCAGAGCCTCGGGTTGCAGGACCATGTGTTCTCTATCCGTCGGCAAGAGCGCGATGAGCCTAAGCGGGAGGGTCACGCGCAGACGATCGATCTTGTCACAGTCGGCGTGAATTCCGAAAGATCGGATCGTCAGGAAATTCGCACCCTCAGGGCGACCGCCGCGGCGTATTATGGAAAACCATGTCTTTCCGAAAATGGGATCGACGGAATGAGTGACGACCTGAATTTAGCCGAGGCCCGCCGCGACGCCCTGGCGCTGCTGACGTCCCTGCATGTCTGCACCCTGGCGACCTGCGCCGACGGACTTGCCCATGCCGTGTCGTTGTTTTACGCCCATAAGGACTTCGACCTGTTCTGGTTTTCCGACCCCAACACCACCCATTCCCGGCATATCGACGGCACCGACGGGGCACGGGTGGCGGTGACCATCGCCGCCGAATGCCGGACTGTCGCCGACATCCGCGGCCTGCAGATGAGCGGCGTGGCACGGCGCCTCGGCGGACCGGCGGAAACCGCCGCTGCCCTGGCCCGGTTGACCGGCCGCTTCAGTTTTCTGGCGGAGTTTCTGCAGCATCCGGGAAAACTGGCCGAGGCCATGCGCAAAGCCGCCATTTACCAACTGACTGTCGACCGCGTCACCTATATCGACAACAGCAAGGGCTTCGGCCACAAGACAACTTTTTTGCCTGAATAGCGAACCCGCTTGCCTTGCCCCTATGCATTTTCTATTTGCTCAGAAATTTTGCACCACAGAACAAATTTCGTATTACTTGCATTATGCTTTGCCGTCAAAAGAACACTTCTTATATCCTGCGACACCATGCCACTATTAATCAAATCGTCGAACTTTTTTTCTACAGGGTTCAAATACGGCTCATATTTCTTTAAAAAATGATTTTTACTCTCAGAAATAAAACGCCTTTTCTCATCGTCGACCAAATCGCTGTTTGGCGGCCTCAGCTCAGCATTGAACAGATTTTTATAGAATCTTTTATTTATTAGATTGGCAAAATAATTAAATTTATTATGTAGCTGTTCTATATGTTTATTTAGATTATTGCAACTGCGCAGCCCCTCTTTTGACAGCAGGTCGAGAAATGACTTTTGCCTCATGACATTCAATTCACGGGGAAATTCCAACATAGGCGACAAACCCTTTAGCCAAAGCCGGCGCCGGCAGCCGCCGACACGCATTGGCTGTGCATATGCAAAATTTTAATTTTAATTGGAATATGCAATAGTGCATATACAATTATAAATTGTATTTTGACCGCCGGACCCCGGCCCGCTAACCCTTACCGTTTCTCAGCCGGTAGGCCAGCTTCGGCCGGGTCACCCCCAGCAGGCGCGCCGCCCGCGAGAGATTTCCCTTGGAACGGCTGACGGCTTCCCGCATCAGGCCCTCCTCGACCGATTCCAGCGAAATACGGTCGGCCAGCAACTGATCGAGGAATCCGGCGAAGACCGGACTGTCGCCGTCGCCGGGAGCCTCCTGCTCGAGATTTCCCGACCGGCCGATACGCATCATCGGATCCAACGGCGACCGCCCGCCGGCGAACAGGTCGCAGACATCGATGGGCCGTTCCCCGCCCTCGGCCATGATCACCGCCCGCTCGATGATGTTTTCCAGTTCGCGGATGTTGCCCGGATAGTCATATTCATACAGCGCCATCACCGCGGTTTCGGTGAAGCCCTTGATGGATTTGCCATGGCGGCGGCAAAAGCCGCGCAGCAGATGGTCGATGAGCAGGGGAATGTCGGCCCGACGGTCGCGCAAAGGCGGAATGACGATGGGAAAGATGTTCAACCGGTAATACAGGTCGTCGCGGAAGGCGCCGGACTTCACCGCCTCCTTCAGGTCGACATTGGTGGCGGCGATCACCCGGATGTCCACCGGCCGGGCGCTGGTGCCGCCGACCCGCTCGATCTCCCGTTCCTGGATCGCCCGCAGCAGCTTGGTCTGGGCGATCAGCGACAGGGTGCCGATCTCGTCAAGGAACAAGGTGCCGCCATTGGCCCGCTCGAACCGTCCGGGGCGCGATTCCACCGCCCCCGTATAGGCCCCGCGCTCGACGCCGAACAGTTCGGCTTCCACCAGATTTTCCGGAATCGCCGCGCAGTTGACGGCGACAAACGGCTTGCGGCCGCGGGCGCTGATATCATGCAGGGTGCGGGCAAAAACCTCCTTGCCGACCCCGGTTTCGCCAAGAAACAGCACCGTGGCATCGGTTACCGCGACTTTCTTCAGCAGATGACAGGCCGCCACAAAACCGCTGGACGCCCCCACCAGGCCCGGCACCGGCGAGGCGTTCTGCGGCGTCTTCGCCCGCTCGGCGAACCGATTGGCGAAAGCCTCGGGCTGCAACGGCTCGATGTCGCTTTCGGCGTCCTGCCATTCTTCCACCGGCTTGCCCACCAGGCGGCAGACCGGCGCCCCCGAGCCCCGGCATTCCACCTCGCGGAACAGGATGGTGCGGCCGACGAAGGAGCTGGCATAGCCGGACACATAGCCCGATTGCATCCAGCACACCGGCGCATTGGACAGGCCATAGACCGGTACATGGGCGTCGACCTCGAAGGACTCCCGCCAGAGGAATTCGGCCTGAAACAGCCCGGCGGGAATATTGATGTCCAGGCGAACCGGGTCCATCACCACCACTCCTTGCAGGGCGCGCAGGCGCAATCCGGAAAGAAACGCCTCGCGGGCATTGGCATGGGGGTGAAGTTTGCGGGCGACGCCGGCGTCCCGGGTGCCCGAGGCATAGCCCATGCGGGTAAGGAATCCGCGCGCCTCGCGCAGCCCGAGGGTATCTATCAACTCATAGCGCAGGGCGTTCAGTGTCGACAGATGAATTAGCGCCACCCGCTGGGTATCCAGCCAGATATGCCCATCCTGCAAAGAAAACCGCAGGCGGGCGGCGAGGTCGCCGATATCCGGGCTCTGCCCGTCATGGGATTCGCTGTTGAGCAGACGACCAGTCTTGGTACGCAAGCCGTCGGCGACCGAGGCCGATTGCCGCCCCGGCTTTTTTTTAAATAATTCCAATGAACGCTCCGCCCTGTTTATTTTAGAATGATGCTATATTTCCTACAATCATCACACATTTGACGATGGCAGGACAATTCTTTGATCATTAGATCAAAGTCTATTTCCGACCGTTTTCCTCAGAAAAGTCACCGCAGCCGATCTCCGCCAGCCTCTAGTCCTTGGATATCTGCCACTTCCTTACTCGCCGTCAGACGGCACAAGAAAATTGGCACGGGCTTTGCTTTTGTTCCTACTCAGGGAGGGAGCCTCAAGAATTAAAAGATAGCTCCCCAGTTGAATAAGCGCAGCTTTTTACCGGAGAAAAACAAAAATACTTCTCCGAACGGGTAAGGCTTGCCTGAATTGCTTTCATCAACAAGTCATGATGAGAGGGATGCTGGCCTGTAACTGCCTGGTAAAAAGTAACGAATAATGAACGATTAGGGGAGTGGGCAATGCCGAACCGGAAATTTCCAGTGCCTCATGAGATCGAGACCATTCCTGGCACCGAAGGGTGGCAGCGGATGTATCCATATAACTATGGATTTACCTCTGATGACCCCGAGCGCACCGAATATGAAAAGGGAATGTTCTGGTTCTATGACGGCTTGCATTACCCCGAGCCGACTTATCCTTTTGATCTGATCTGGGATGAGGCCTGGTATCTGGCTCTCTCGCAGTTCAATACGCGCATTTTCGCCGTGCCGCCGGTCTATGGCGTCGATCATCGGATCGTCAACGGCTATGTCTACATCACCCCGGTTCCGGTCAAGGACCCCAAGGAGATCGAGGCGCGGGTCGGTCACTTCATCGAACGCGCCGGCTATTATTATCAGAACTGGGATTCCCTGAACGCCAAATGGGAAGAGAAGATCAAGGCCACCATTGCTTCGCTCGAGGCGATAAAGATCGAACACCTGCCGGACCTGGAAGACAAGCAGGTCGTCTTCGACGGACTTGGCGAATCCAAGGGCTACCATCTGCTGCGTGCCTTTGACGAGGTGATCGATCTGGGCATTCGCTGCTGGCAGTACCACTTCGAATTTCTCAACCTCGGCTATGCCGCCTATGTCACCTTCCTCGATTTCTGCCAGGGACAGTTCCCTGATATTCCGGTCCAGCGGGTCTCGCAGATGGTGTCCGGCGTCGATGTCATCATGTATCAGGCCGACGAGGAACTGAAGAATCTCGCCCGGCGCGCCCTGGAACTGGGCGTCGAGAAGGCCATCCAGGGCCATGCGGAATTCACCGTCGTCGAGGCCGAACTGCAGAAGAGCAATGCCGGGCGGGAATGGCTGGCGACCCTGGAAAAGGCCCGCTATCCCTGGTTCAACGTGTCTTCCGGCACCGGCTGGTATCATTACGACCGGTCATGGAACGACGACCTCAACCTGCCGCTCAACTCGATCTGCATCTATATCGAGCAGATCCAGAAGGGCGTGTCCATCGAACGGCCGCTGGAAAAGGTCCGCCAGGAACGCGACCGCATCACCGCCGAATACCGCGCCCTGCTGCCGGGAGCCGAGGTCCGCGAAGCCTTCGACAGCCTGCTGCTGACCGCCAAGACCGTCTTCCCCTATGTCGAGAACCATCTGTTCTATGTCGAGCACTGGTTCCATTCGGTGTTCTGGCAAAAGATCCGCGATGTCGCCGCCATCATGAAGGAGCATGGCTTCCTCAAAGACATCGAGGACATCTGGTATCTCAAGCGCAGCGAGATCAAGGACGCCCTGTGGGATCTGGTGACCGCCTGGGCGACCGGCGTCAAGCCGCGCGGGCCGGGGGTATGGCCGGCTGAGATCGAATGGCGCCGCGGCGTCATGCAGAAATTCAAGGAATGGTCGCCGCCGCCGGCCTTAGGGATAGCTCCCGAGGTCATCCAGGAACCGTTCACCGTCGTGCTCTGGGGCATCACCAATGATTCGCTGAAGGCCTGGAGCAAGGTCCGCGACGCCGGCAACCTGGCCGACATCAAGTCCTTCACCGGTTTTGCCGCCAGCCCCGGCACGGTGGAAGGCAAGGCCCGCGTCTGCCGCGGCGCCGACGAGATCCGCACCCTGGAACATGGGGAGATCCTGGTCGCCCCCACCACCTCGCCGACCTGGGCACCGGCCTTCGCCAAGATCAAGGCCTGCGTCACCGATGTCGGCGGCGTCATGTGCCATGCCGCCATCGTCTGCCGCGAATACGGCATGCCGGCGGTGGTCGGCACCGGCCACGGCACGGCCATCGTCAAGACCGGCCAGATGCTCCGGGTCAACGGCACCACCGGCGAAGTCACCATCATCGACTGACCCAGAGCGGAGGAATTTCGAACATGACCAAGCCTTTGGTCCGCTGGTTCCAGGACTGTGACCAGGAGTCCCTGCCGATGGTGGGCGGCAAGGTGTCCTCGCTCGGAGAACTCATCAAGGCGGGAATCCGGGTGCCGCCGGGTTTCGCCATCACCACCCACGGCTACCGCCAGTTCTTCCACGACAGCAAGCTGGACCGCGAGGTCTTCGCCCTGCTGAAGGGGCTAGACGAACGCGACATCGATGCCGTCGACAAGACCAGCGCCGAGGTCCGCGCGCTGATCGAACAGGCGCCGATCTCCATCGAACTGGAAGATCTGGTGGGCGAACATTACCGGCATCTGTCGACCCACTGCAATGTGCCGGCGGTGCCGGTGGCGGTGCGCTCCAGCGCCACCGCCGAGGATCTGCCGGGGGCCAGCTTCGCCGGACAGCAGGACACCTATCTGTGGGTGCGCGGCGTCGACGACCTGCTGGCCAGGACCAAGCAATGCTTCGCCAGCCTGTATACCGCGCGGGCCATCGCCTATCGCCTGCGCATGGGCTTCGACCACGAACAGGTGGCGCTCTGCGTCGGCATCCAGAAAATGGCCAATTCCTCCTCGGCCGGCGTCATGTTCACCCTCAATCCAAGCAACGGCGACCGCTCGTCCATCGTCATCAACGCCAATTTCGGCTTCGGCGAATCGGTCGTCTCCGGCGAGGTCACCCCGGACGAATTCGTCGTCAACAAGATCTCGCTGGACGTTATCCGCCGGGCCATTCCCAGCAAGGAGATCTATTACGCCGTCGATCGCGCCAGCCACTGCTGCCGGCGCTACGACCTGCCGCCGGAACGCCAGTCGGTGCAGTCCATCGTCGACGAGGATATTTCTGAACTGGCCCGCATGGGCAAGCTTATCGAACAGCATTACGGCCGGCCGATGGATGTCGAATGGGCGGTGGACGGCGACATGCCCACCGGCGGCAACGTCTTCATCCTGCAGGCGCGTCCGGAAACCGTATGGAGTTCCCGCGGACCGGCGGAAGCGCCGCCGGTGGCCGCCAAATCCGCCGTTGAACACATTCTGGCCAGCATCATGGCCGGAAAAAAACTGTCCTGAGAACCGATACCAGCAAGGGGAGTAAAACATGATTGAAGATCTTCGCGATTTTATCAGCGTCCTGGAGAGCAATGGCGAGTTGCATCGCGTCAAGGCCGAGGTGGACTGGAAGTTCGAGATGTCCCATGTCTCGAAAGTGAACGAAGAGAACAAGGGCCCGGCCCTGCTCTATGAAAACGTCAAGGGCTACAAGACCCCGGCCTTCACCAGCGCCTTCACCAAGCCGTCGCGCCTGGCGCTGGCCCTGGAGCAGGACCCTTCGCTGTCCATGTGCCAGCTGTCCCGCAAATGGATGGAGCTGACCACCAAGGAAAAGGTGAAGGCCAAGATGGTCAGCAAGGTGCCGGTGATGGAAAACGTCCTCGAGGGCGACGACATCGACGTCACCATGTTCCCGGTGCCCTGGATGTACCCTGAGGACGGCGGGCGCTTTTTCGTCACCTCCGGCTTCCTGGTGACCCAGGATCCGGATACCGGCTGGACCAATGCCGGCACCTACCGTTCGCAGATCCTCGGCAAGAACCTGCTTGGCTCGCAGATCATCAAGGGCAAGCACGGCGACATGCATATGAAGAAATACCAGGAGCGCGGGCAGCTGATGCCGGCGGCCGCGGTGGTCGGCGGCGATCCCGCCTTGTTCCTCGCCGCCTCCACCCTGGTCAGCGCGCAGATCGACGAATACGACATCTGCGGCCAGTTGAAGCAGCGCCCGATGTCGGTGTTCAAGTCCGACCTCACCGGGCTGACCCTGCCGGCCAATGCCGAGGTCATCGCCGAAGGCTTTATCGATCCCAATGAACTGGCCCCGGAAGGCCCCTTCGGCGAATACACCGGTTATTATTCCGGCAACAAGCTGGAAGACTATCCGAAGCCGGTCCTGCGGGTGAAACGCCTGCTGTTCCGCAACAAGCCGGTCTGGTGGTCGACCACCGTCGGCAAGCCGATCAACGACATCCATATGATCCAGTCGCTCAACCGTACGGCAACGCTGTGGCATGACCTGGAAACCATGAAGGTGCCGGGCATCCAGAGCGTCTATTTCCCGGCGGCGGCCACCGGCCGCTTCTGGGTGGTGGTGTCGGTGAAGCAGATGTATCCTGGCCATTCCAACCATGTGGCCAATGCGGTGATCGCCTCGACCACCGGCCATTACGGCGTCAAGGGCGTCATCACCGTCGACCACGACATCGCCGCCGACGACTGGGACCGCGTCATGTGGGCCCTGGCGGTGCGTTTCGATCCCAAGCGTTCGGCCCAGATCATCGATCGCGGCCGCTCGACGCCGCTGGATCCCGGCCTGCCGATCGACGCCCGCGACATCACCAGCCGCATCCTGCTCGACGCCTGCACGCCCTATGAATGGGCGCAAAAGCCGACGGAAATCTTCATGGACCGCGAAGTCCTCAGCAAGGTGTCCAGCCGCTGGAACGAGTATGGCTTCCTCGGCATCAGCCCGGTGGCCGACATGATCGACCGCCTGACCAAGCCGGTGGTCAAAGGCAAGAGCAAGTAGCGGCAGGGGCCGCCGTCGCATCGTCGACGGCGGCCCATTTTTCCGCGGGAGGAAAACCATGATCGTCCGCAACTGGATGAAGCGCGACCCCGTCACCGTCACCAGCGACACCCTGGTGTCGAAGGCCAAACGGGTGCTGGTGGAGAAGAACCTGCGGGCCCTGCCGGTGGTCGATGACGGCCGCCTGCGCGGTGTCGTCACCCGCGTCAGCTGCCTGCGCGCCGCCGAGTTCGTCGCCCGCACCGAAGATCCCCACGAATTCGCCTATTTCACCAATCGTCTCAAGGTCAAGGATCTGATGGTCCGCAACCCGCAGACCGTCGATATCGACGACCCCATGGAGATCTGCCTGCGCCGCGGCCAGGAAGAAGGGGTCAGCCAGTTTCCGGTGATGGAGAACGGCAAGGTGGTGGGACTGGTCTCTGCCTCCGAGGTGTTTTACCTGGCGGCCCAGATGCTGGGGGTTACCCGCAAGCAAAACGGCATCACCGTCGGCCCGTTGGAGGTGAAAAGCGGCACCCTGACCGCGATCGCCGCCCTGGCCGAAACCCATGGGGCCGTCGTCGAATCCCTGTTTTCGCTTCCCGAGTCCGGTTGCACCGGCCAGATGAAGGTGATACTCCGATTCACCGGTGCCGACATCACCGTCGTGGCCGAGACGATCAAGGGCGCCGGATACCCGGTCATCGAGGTCTGTCCCTATGTGGTCCTGCCCTGCGCGCCCCGGAAGACGCAGGGTCATCATTGAGCCTTCGACAGGAGAATCCGTCCATGACCAAACCATTGATCGTCGCCATTACTGGCGCCACCGGGGTCGTCTACGGCGTCGAACTGCTGAGGGTGCTGAAGGACCTGGGGGTTCCCACCCATCTGATCATCAGTGAAGCGGCGGTGCGCAATCTCAACATCGAAACGCCCTATACGGTGGACGAGGTCCGCGCCATGGCCGACGTGGTCTACAACAACAAGGACGTCGGCGCCGCGGTGGCCAGCGGCTCGTTCCTCACCCAGGGGATGATCGTCGCCCCCTGCACCATCAAGAGCCTGTCGGCGATCGCCAATTCCTTCACCTACAATCTGGTCATCCGCGCCGCCGACGTCACCTTGAAGGAACGCCGGACCCTGGTGCTGATGGTGCGCGAGACGCCGCTGCACAAGGGCCATCTCGAACTGATGTCGCGGGCCGCCGATATCGGCGCCATCATCCTGCCGCCGATGCCGGCCTTCTACCATATGCCGCAAACCATCATGGACATCGTCCATCAGAGCATCGGCAAGGCCCTCGACCAGGTCGGAATCGAACACAATCTCTTCCGCCGCTGGACGGGTTCCAAGCCGGACGCCGCCGACCTCACGCAGAAAGACTGAAACTCCGCCGCGCGCCGGAGGCCGATGTCGCGGACTCAGCTCCGCGTCACCGTCAGAAAAGCAGCCTCCAACTTGCGGTCCAACGTCACAAGATCGGCCCCGAGCCTCCGCGCCAGCCAGAGGTAGCTTGCGTCGTACGCCGTCAGACCAGACTTCTCGGCCATCGCCAGAACAGCGGAATGATCGACATCAACCACCTGGATTTCCATTTGTGACAACAATCGGAATGCGACAGCAAGCTTGTCTCTTTCCGCTGGATGGCGGCGCATCTTCATCAGGCAGACATTCGCCAACTCAAACTGCAGCAGCGCCGGGGCGACAAGTCCGGCCCCTTTCATAAGATGGGCTACCGACTCCCCATCAGGTTCTCCGAACAGAACCGCGGCCAAGGCTGAGGCGTCGATGACCTTATCGGCCATCGCGCGCTTCACGCACCATCCCGGTTGCTTCACTCGGCGTGGTTAGACCGAGGCGGTGGACTTCCGCGAGAACATCCTCAGCAGACAAGGGTGCAGGCTCTCGGACGGCCTCTTCCAGGATCGCCATCAGCTCTCCCTGAAGTGAACGGTGATGCCGCGCCGCCCTTACCCTGAGGCGATGGACCATGGCATCGGGAACGGTCTTGATCGACAAATTGACGGGCATGTATGGCTCCATATTGGATCCAAATTGCATCCAATCATAACCCAAACGTCTTGTTCGGGTCCACAGGGCGTTGGCGCATAAAGAGGAAAATGGGCCCTTCGCCCCCCTCATCCCAAATCGCTCAGCAGGTCTTCCACCACCCGTTCGAGCCGTCGCAAATCGCCTGCGGTCCACAGGCGGTCATCGCCGCTTTTCACCAGGATGGCCTCGACATCCTTGCCGGCCAGGCACTCCATCACCTTCAGCGAGGTGCTCCAGGGGTTGTCGGGATCCCTCTGGCCATGGATCAACCGCACCGGACAGGTGACGGCGATCGCTCCCCGCAGCAGCAGGTGGCGGCGCCCATCCTCGATCAGCGGCCAGCCCACCGGATAAGGCGGGGCATCCGGCCCCCAGCCGGGCAGGTCGATCCTGCCCTGGGCCATCAGCAGACGACGGCGCTCCTCCGTCAGGCCGGCCCAGATGACGTCCTCGGTAAAATCGGCGGCGACCGAGGTCAGCACCAGCCCGGCAACCTGTTGGGGGCGCGACAAGGCCGCCAGCAGGGCGATCCAGCCGCCCAGGCTTGACCCCACCAGCACCTGCGGCCCGGGCGTCAGAGTATCGAGGACCAGCAGCGCATCCTCGACCCAGCGGCTGACGGTCATCTCCAGCCATTCGCCGCTGGAGGCCCCGTGGGACGAGGCGTCATAGCGCAGAAAGGACCGCCCTTGCCGGCGACAGAGATCTTCCACCACCAGCGCCTTGCGACTGGCCATGTCGGAACTGAGCCCATGCAGGAACACCACCCCCGGCGACCGCCCCGGCAGGCGGCTATAGGCGATGGTGCCGCCGTCCGGGCGCCGCAGCTTCTCCGTCACCTGGCGGCGGCCTTGAACAGGCGGGCGAACTCGTTGACGGCAGCGGCGGCGAATTCCGGCGTGTAGAGATGCAGGTCGACCTCTTTCACCGCGTCCTTGTTGTTCAGTTTTTCCTTCAGACGGGCGACAAAGGCGGCATCGGCCACCGGGTCGTAGATCGGCCGCCCCTCCTTGTCCAGGGACGACCATCCTTTCAGCGGCACCATGAAGGTGAATGGACCGGTTGCCTGGTTCAGCCTTTCGGCGATGACGTCGGCGGCATGGCGCAGTTCGGCCTCGGTGGTCCGCACCTGCACCCGGAGCGCGTCCTGGACATATTGCGTCCTGTCCTTGGTCGCCTCGAGCTTGTCCGGGCGCCCGCCGTAACTGAGGATGTCGAGACCGCAAGGCGCCAGCACCGCCGGAATGCCGCGGCGCACCGCCGCCATCAGCCGGTCCGGCCCGGGATCGCGATTGCCGCCGTAGAGATTCTCCATGACGCCGCCGATGCAGATATCGAGAACGCCGTGGAAGGCGCCGTCGCGGATCATTTCCTCCATCGCCTTGTCGCCCTTGCCCTGGGCGTGACAGACGATGGGAATAAAGCCGGCGTCCTCCAGCAGACCAAGGGCGGTCTGCACCGCCATCTCGCCGAAGCCGAAGGAGGAAACCGCCACCACCGGCTTGTCGAAGACGAAGTCCGTGCCCTGGGTCATTTCCACCATGCCGCAGATGGCGCCCACGGCATTGGTGATCTGGGCCTTCAGCAGGGGGTTCATCTTGACGATGTCCAGCACCGTATGGTGCATGGTGATATCGCGGGTGCCGACATATTTGTCGATATAGGCCGGATGCGCCGCCATCGGCGAGGCCATCAGTTTCGGCATGCCGAAGGGCAGCTGCTTCATGATGCTGGTGGACACCAGGGTCGAGGTGCCGCCGCCGATGCCGATCACCCCATGCACCTTGCCCTGCTTCATCAGGTCATCGACGATCGCCGCCGCCCCCTTGATCTGGTTGTTGGTGGCGGCATCGCGGTTCGAGCGATAATACTCGCGGACAGTGGCGATCGGCAGGCCGCCGCGCGCCGCCACCTCCTCGCAGGTGATGTCGCCGGCGAAGGGCGGCGGTTCCTCCATGCTGAAATCCAACAGAATGGGCGTATGGCCGCGCCCGGCGATCAGATCTTTGACAAAGACGATATCCTCACCCCGGGTATCGAGGTTGCAGATGATGACAATTCCCTTTTTCGCTGCGGCCACGGCCTTGCCCCCCTGTCATGTTATGAACGGATTTGTCAGGAGAAACGCAAGATGCCTGCCACTCGGGCCAATTAATATTAGCCTTATTTTTCAATAGGATGATGGGCGTCTTCGGCGGTGCCGATGGCGATTTTTTGTGAATGGCCGGAAAACAGTTGATCAGGTCGTCAAACCGTCAAGTCTCAGCCGGGTGACCTGGCAATTTCCCGACGGCACCCGGACCGCCAGTTCCAGTGGCCAGTCCAG
>Ga0007882_10000807_pt1 | contig 18286 bp, 18 predicted proteins | sample CryBogCBH12Aug01_FD_71195 | JGI IMG/M metagenome (GOLD analysis project Ga0007882, IMG submission 71195) | Freshwater microbial communities from Crystal Bog, Wisconsin, USA - CBH12Aug09.1 | ecosystem: Environmental > Aquatic > Freshwater > Lake | place: Crystal Bog, Wisconsin, USA | collected... | reverse complement strand
GACGAAAGTCAGCGGGAACTGTTGTCATACTGGTGGTGCACCACTGTGGGCAAGACCCCGTAATGATCGGCAATCTGCGCGATCGATTGGTCTTCCTCCTCCACCATACGAACCACCGCGTCCCTTGGGACCATGAATTCGGCCGCGAAGGCGCGACCAACCGCCTGCCGGTCAGTGTATAGGTCGGCAACGCAGGCGGCGCGACTACCAAAGGCGAGGAAGTCGCCAATTCCCCGCGCCAGAATGTATGCGCTCCGCCGCGCCCCCTCATCTTCGACGATGATCGTCGGAGATCCATTGTCGAAGCCCTGAAAGGCGCGCAGCGATCCCGGCGCTTTCGGGCTCAAACCAATGCCAGCGCCAGCGCCAAGCAACTTCGACACACCTTCAACGCCGCCCAAGGGCTGGTCTTCCGCAAGCTTCAGGATATCGCGCGCTTTGCGTGCCAGATCATAGCCATGCCGATAGGGACGGACTCGCGCGTTGAGGTCACTGCGGCACTGAGCCCGCAATTTGGCGAGGACCGGCATTGCATTGCGCTGCCGGAACCGCTTGAGCTGCTCGTTCGTCCATAACTGGCCCTCGTCCAGGCCACCGGCCAATACCGCTGAGCTGAAATCGAGACGAGCATCTTCTTCCGGAATAAACTCCAAAAGGTCGCGGATCTGCGCGGCGCGGTCGTCGCCCAGGTTATAGGCCGTCAGCCCCAAAGCGCCCGCCGTGCGGCAAAAGGCACGCTCAGAGGGCTGATCGCGCGAGTCCTCGATCCGCGCCAATAGTGCGTGAAGAGGACGCGCGCTGCGACCCTGAAGCCAATGGTGCGCGGCCAGCGGACGCAAAAGCTCGACCAGCAAAAGCTCCTCGAAGGCACTTACCTGGAATGTCTTCGACGCATGTTCGAAGTCGAGCATGTTCCCGCTGTCAGCCCTCGCTGACATGTTGAGCTTGCTCCCGGTGACGGCCGCAAGCAGCGCATAGCTCGACCCAAGCTGGTCTTCGAGCGTGAAGTCCCATAAACGAAAGGGCGCATCGCGGCGATAGAGCAGGCGCCACCAATTTTCGAGCACTCGGCGTCCGAGTGCATCAAGGTCGGTCTCTGTCCGCGCGGCGGCCCGTTCTTTGGACGACGATAGCCAGAGCCAGCACGTCAATTGGCCATCGATGGCGTCGTTCTCTGGATTCTCTCCGGAGGAAGCCTTCTCGGCGACATCGATCGAGAACAGCTCCGCTGCCTGCCCGGTTGCCGCACCGAGATCCTCACTGGTTTCGGTCAATCCAAGATCTCGCACCTTGCCCGCGCCGACTTCCGTAATCCGCGGAATAGAACGCCGCCCATGCGAAACGACCTCGACCAGACCGGCCGATACGAGAGCGTTCAGTGCCCGGCTGACATTTGGCTGTGCCCGGCCGGCGAGCACGGCCAGCGCACCGACGCTCGCGGGATGGTGGCCCGCGATCAGCGCGAGGAGCTCGCGATGGCCCGGGGTGCCGAGCACGCGGACCCAATCGTCGCTCCTTGGTGGCGCTTGGAGGCGCATCAGCAATCGATCGCGCATCGCGGAGGCGGAAATCGTCTTAGTCATGATCGTCTTCCACTGTGAATGCCGATGAAACACCCTGAACGGCGCAATAGGCCTCAAACTGTTCGAAAAAATGGGTGATCAGTTGCGAAGCTGAGACGAAATCGTAACGGAACCGCTGTCCCACGCGCCCAATCTTGTGCTCATGGTCCCAGGGATCCTGCTCGCAGGCACCATCGAAACTATGCGAATTGTCGAAACCGAAAATCCGCTCACCGTGCTCATTTTGCAAGATGAGCGCATAGTCGATGCCATGCGGCTGCTGCTCTGTCACATCGGTCCAGTCTGCTCGGATCACCACCCGCCAACCATTTTCTATCCGGTAGACACCGGCCACTTCGATCAGGTTCGATAGCTCTCCATGCCCAAACATATATCACTCAACGATATGGATTGAAAGGCCGTGTCATTGAGGCAAATGCGGAGCCCCCTCCGATTGCAGCAAATCTGCCCCTGCTTCGAAGTCCGATCATGATCTGGACCCACGAAGAGGGTCAACCCAGGCCTTCCGTGGTGGATGCGGTTTTTGAGCTCGACCCCATCCGATTGGACCGTGGAGCGTGTTGAGCTCCATCGACCGGATGATTATCGGTCGTGATCGATTCTATGAAACCCTGGAGATTTCCGTTAAATGTAAAGTACTTCCGAAGACGTCAAATAACGGAAATCTAGTGAGATAGGCCTGACCGTGGAAAGCGACGGTCAACTTGACTCCAAGATCCAAGCTAATCTGGCGGAGTTCCAGAAGCCAGGCGTTCTGACACTTCGTCCGGGCTATGAGATTGCCGGTGGCCAGTTGACCGGACGGCGGGCGATCGTCGCCACAGTTCGCTCGAAGACACCACTTACCGATCTCGATCCGGCCTAGCTCCTCCCCGAAGAGATTAAAGGAACCCCCGTCGACGTTCGGCACGCCAGCGCTTACCAGCGGCTGAGGGCCAGCGATCCGCTAGCGGCCGAGATCAGTCGGGCTTATGGCCGGCCCGAGGATTCCGAACGATCAAGGTCGTTACAGCCTTGCGCAATTCTCGCGCCGCCTTGGCTGGCTGCACGTCCATGCAGCTGAATGGTCGGAGATTCACATCGTCACCGCGCTGCTCGGCGACGGCGACAATTATGATGCGGCGCTTGCCGGCTTGGGCCCGACTTTGGATCGGCTATTGAATGCAAAACCTGCGCTAGCGGTTGACCCGCGCTTCATTAGACTGAAGACACTATGGGACCAACGCTGATGCGCGCTGAAGGCCACCAGACATCCTTACCTATCAGGCGTCAATCGCAAGTTGGATCAATTCGAACGACTGATTAAGGGACTTTTAAATGCAGGGACGGGCAAAGATTTTCAGCGAGCGCTACGCGGCGGCGATTCGCACTGGAAAGCTCTTCAATGAGCCGCTGGTGCCGGAGTTTAGGGAGCGGATCGCCGAGACCATGGCCATGCACAACTGTAGCATTCGCGTTCAACGAGATCCCGACGACAACTGGAGCGACAATTCCGATGTCATGACGGAAACGATCGTGGCGCTTGCCGAACACATCGGATCGGCTGCAATCCCCCAGTGTCCGGACTCGCCCGACACCAGGCGCCCACTTATCGAGTTGGTCCGCAGCAGCCCCATAGAGCATGTTTTCGATGCACTCGAACTGATGCACGGGATGTTATTTTCTGACCACCAGGAAGCTTTCGCGACTCGTCTCCGTGTCTTGTTCGAGACCGAGACGCTGCCATGGCGGCTGTTTCGTGGTGAGATCATTAAGCTCGATGAGGGGCTCATTGGGACCGGCGATACGCAAGCCGCGCTTGGAAAGCTAGCTGCAGGGCCGTTTGCCGGCGCTGCAGCCGAATATGGAAAAGCCCTTTCTGAACTCGCCACCGGTGAATCAAAGGACGCGATTTTCGAAGCTTGCAAGAGCCTAGAAAGTACGCTGCAGGTGTTGACGGGTCTTGAGCACGCCAATGCCGACCGGCTTGTCAAAGCGCTGGCCGAGCAGGGCTATCTCGACGATTTGCCCGAAAGTGTCAGGACTGGCTTCGGCAACGCCGTCTTAATGTGCCTGCCCTTCCTGCGGAACAAGCTCGGTGGCCATGGGCAGGGGAGCGAAATCCTGTCGGTCCCTGATAGTTATGGACGCCTCGCGCTACAGTTGGGGGCCGCTCTTCAGAACTTCCTGATCGCGAAATACCTTGAGAAAAACTTGGGCGCCGGGGCGCCCGATGGGGATAGCAAAGTAGATGACGTGCCGTACTGAATTTCTATCGACCGCCATCCGTCACGATCCGCCTATACGAAGGCTTCGAGGCAATCGACCGCACGCTTGAGGTTTGAACGGAATTTGGGGTGGAACTGGCGATGAAATCGAGTTCGCCCCAGACGATGGCGCGCTGCTACAGTTAGGTATGACTACTGTGTGCCTCCCGGATTGGTGGACATAAATCTTCCAACATCGTAATCGTGGCCGCTTTCTATAGCGCGTCCGTCATGGTGAGAAGTGAGTACCCTTGCGCACGCATCGCATAGAACCGGGAAATTGCTTCGTTGGCAGGGAGAGGATCGGACACCACGCGTTCCCCATTCAGCGTGCCCCCGACCACAATGATTTGATCGCTTTTCAGGGGCGCATGATAGGGCCAAGCGTTCGCCCGCGCCATGCCGATAATAATTACGCCACTTGGGGAGGGGATCGATGAGCCTGCTGGACGAAGCGCGGAAAAATTCGGCTGTTGATGCCCTGTACCAGCAGATCGATGCTGTCACCCCGATCACCTATCAGGAATCCTCGACGGAGGATTGCTGGTCCAGCGTGACTAAGGACCGCAAGACGGAGATCGTCGGGACGCCGACAAAACAGCCGGATGCAGCGATGGCGCACGAACTGCTTCATGCCAAGCTGAAGATCGGCGGATTCAGGCAGTATCTCACCATAGCGTCCATGGACGCCAAAGCCCAGTTGGCCAATCTTATCGCCGGGATGCTGGATAACGAACTGCAACACCATAAAATATTTAGCGAATTCGTCGCCATGGGCTTCCGGCCCGAGCAGTTCTACCATGACAACGACATAGACTCTTACAGGCAGCTCCGGAAGGAAATGAAGACGATGAAACCGACGCAGTTACCGGATGAATTCCTGCGGCCGTTTGTCACTGTCATCGCGCCCGGCGGCGCTGGTGGTGAAGATAATCGGGCAAAGCTGCGAGGGGCCATAAAGACACACTGCTCCGACGAAACGTGGGTGATTCTCGTGAACATCGAGCAGATGATCGCCGATTGGAAGGTGCAGCCCAGCCTAGACGCCAAGTGCGTTCTAACGCCTGTTTTCCAGCTACTCGGCGGCTACGACAACACTTGGCTGGGATTTTCAACAAATTTCCCTGGCGACGGGCAGTTCGTTGGCCAACCGTTCACCATGGAACAGTTGCTGGCTTGGCACGCCGAGAATGTTGGCTGACCCAATGGAGCGCATGCAAAGAATGGCAAATTTACAGATCGCTGTGAACGACACGTACTTCCGTGCGCGCGCCGTTGACCATGGAAAGCTGGCACGCGAATTTTTTGAGAGCCTGGCGGCGAACGTATTCGGGCAGGCGTATGTTTACTGGGAAACCTATCATAAGTTTGCTGGCCGGCGCGAAATACCACTTCTTCATAGCGAGCGGAAGCTCTATTCAACCTTCTCGTCTGCGATAAACGCGATCACTCCTGTCCACTTGTCGGAATGGCCCTTTGCCCTGCCGGACTGGGCAGACGGCGACATGCGGGTTGTCGATTTTTGGTGCATGAGCCGACCGCGCGAAACTGGTAAGGCTTTGAATTATTTCTTGGAGGTGAAGAAGGGGTACTATTGCGTCAGCAACGGCACTGACGAAGGGCTTCGGGGAGACGCGACGAAGAAAATCAACGAAGCCATCGAGCAGATTTCTCTTCTGAAGAAAATCAAGCCGAATTGGAGCGGACATGGTGATGTGTTCATGGCTGTACCAGTGATACACGGCTATCACTCGAACAGCCGAACCGCAACATTCGATGAAGAGCAAGTTGTTGATAGCATCTATAGCATGATCGACCGGCGGCTCGGGGCGCAATTGATTGCGTCGACATGGACGCTCCCGGACGACATGGACACCCAGTGGCATAGCAAATGCGCGTTCGTGACGATTGCCGGAATTGTTCTGACGAAGAAACGGTAAGCCAGCCGCCGGGATCTCTATCATCGGCCCATCTCCCGGTCTTGCGGTCGGCGTCATGCACTGCGACAGCATGGCAGAGGCCGCTCTTGGCCCATCACGACCACGAGAACCATTCACGGCATCGGCGCGCTCACCGCCAGCGCCATTGCCGCCAGCGTGCCGGACATGTCGCTTTTCCGGTCGGGTCGACAGTTCGCCGCCTGGCTCGGACACCCGTCACCTCACGGAGCGAACATAGGGTCTAGGGGTCAAAGCGCCATTGAGCGCGCAAAACTGATTGGGAGTCGATCTGCGGACTTCATCAAGGCCAGCAGCTACGTGCTGCACCAACAGGCCGCACCCATGACTGCACCAACCTGTTCGCACCACGAATTTCGCCCTTGCACCGCAGCAGTCGTCCAGACATGACCCCAGTTCAGGGGTAATCGGCGTTCAAAATTGACCCTCCCGTCGTAGGATCCCTCCTTTTGCGCAGGGGGGCCATGCTGTTTTCGGAGGCGGTGATGGAGATCCGGGTTTTGTTGAAGCAGGGGAAGAGTATTCGGGAGATCTCACGGGAACTGAGCGTGTCGCGGAATACGGTGCGGCGCTATCTGCGAGGAGCGCAGTCGGACTACACGCCGCGGCCGCCGGAAAAGGGCAGATGGGTCCGTTTAGGCAATGGCTTGCTGACCGAGTTCAACAGGCCGCGCCGGAACGCATTCCGGCGACGTTGCTGTTGGCGGAGTTACGTGGCCTTGGGTATGCCGGTGGGATCAGCATTTTACGAGAGCATCTGGCCGGCCTGAAGGTGATCGCCGAACCAGCGCCGGTCACGCGCACAGCGCGCACCCTCGACGCGGGCTCAGCCACAAACCAAATTACTGCCGACACCTCAATGCCCTGGAGCCACCATTACTGAAATGTGTTTAGATCCTGCGGCCTCCGGGGAGGTCGCCTTCGGCGCGACAGGTGGAATCGGGTCCGGCTTGCCTCCCACCACCGGAGAAGGCGTAGGCGCTTCGCCCTTGGCGATTTTAGCTTGCCAATCAGTAATTTGTGATTTCAGGCTGGTCACTGTCGCCGACGACAATTGGCCTAAATCATTGATCACCGCTGCCTGCTTACCTGCATTCCACGCTGGATTGGCTCGACCTGCCGGCAAGAAAGGTCCGGTCGGCACATCACCCAACACGGCCTGGACCTGAGGCATCTCGGCGACCGAGGGCGGTGTCGCGACATAAAGCCAATAAAGTGCCGCCAAATGCGGCGAATCCAGAACTGACCCGCCCGGATATCCGAGATCACGGGCTATCTCCAGTTCGGCAAAGCGATCGACATTGCTCAGTGCTGTAGTATCACTCCCAGCAGCTGCTGCCGCAACAATTGTTCCATTCTTGATACTAGAACGGACCAACGCGACAATTGCCGACGGCCGGCAAATCTCCTGATGATCAAGAATAACCCGGATCGCGTTTCCAAAGGTCCAGGCCGATTTATCGGACAGCACGCCACTCCGATGCGCGTCGAGCGCCTTCTTGATCAACGTATCGACGCTATCTATGTTGTCGGTGCCAAACAAGAAATTGCGCGTATAGATGTCAACGCCATTGTACGCAGTGGCCGTCGTCACCCCGAGGCCGCCAACCAGATACTTACTGCCACCCGCGATTCCGACTGCACCCGTCGCCAAAGCTCCCGCCCAACCAATAACATCATGAGACAAATCCAGGTATTTTTCGCGCTCACCAGCGCTGATAAAAAAATCCGAACAATTGCCATCCACGGCATCCATACCAGCAATACCAAGAGCTTGGTATAAGGCGACATCCGCCGCCGCTGCCGATGCCGGATTATCAGCTACCGCCATAGCTTTTGTTTCGGCAGCCGTAAATGCCTTTGCCAAAACAATATATTCCCCATGCGCCCCATTACCCGGCAAGTCGCTCGCCTGGACGCCTTCCGCCGAGAACACGACCGGCGGAGACGTATTGGCGCAACCCGACAACCCCACCACACAAATATTTACTCCCATGGCATATAAAATGGCTTTCATATCCACCCCCAGTTATGGTGATTTCAGTATATTTTGAGGGACGACCCACGCAAGTAAATACTTACAAATAACTGCATTAAGCAATTTATTACAATTAGAACATGCAGCCTCGGCGCTCAAGTCAACGCCATCGGCGACATGATAGCTAATCAGTCGTCAACCTATCGTGAGGCCTCTAATTTATTGATTTAGCGTGGACCTTAACGCGTCAAGCCTGCTTCTAATCACACCATGGCACTGGGGTATTCCGACTGCGTCGAATAGCCCAGAAAGGATGATCAACGTGGCCAAGGCCAGTCGCATCCGACATGCCGGAATGATCAGCGAGGCCATAGCCCCCAACGCGATCGAACTCGTTTTCAGTGCGAACGCCAGTCAACTGCCTTTCGTCAAAAAAAATGGCGCCTGCGCCGTCCCGAACAAGAGCCTGTTTCAGGTCCGATCGGAAAGAGGCGGCCGGATGCCAACAGTGATAACTGGGAAACACTCCGATTTATGCTGGCATATATCATGTCTTGTTTCCTGATCGCCTAAAGCGGCTCTTCCGCTTCCGGCCCCGAGAGAAACAAACAGGAATTCTGCTGCTCGGCTCGAACGGGTAACTCCCGGACTTTGACCACCAGCCCTACCGATTTCCGTTGCGCGCCGAGGCAAGCGCTTTGGCCAACTCGCCAGTGACGCCGACACGGTCCCCGCCTTTCTCTTACCCACCCTAAAACCAAAGCCCCGGAGAGCCACCGAAGCGAAAAAGCGGCGTGATGCGCCCATGGCAGCCTATCAGCCGAAGTTATCGCGCTCTCGAAAGCGGACTCAACTTTAAACCGGCGGAAACTTCCGGGGGCATGTCAACCGCTATACAGGAGCGTTCGCTTCATGGTCGCCACGGCTATCCGGGCGATCGCCTCGAACATTCGGATCGCTGCATGCGCTGGATCCCCAAGCCGGATGACACTACGGAATTCCAGCGAGCACCCCTGCCGGCCGCACGGCGGATATGTGTGGCTCCAGCCGTCGATGTCGATCAGGACATTGCCCAGCCTATCACCCGGGGGCGCGGAACGGTCCGCCGTCGCGCGCCATTCGGAATGGCGCCAGAGGCGGGCTTGCCGGGGGTGAGGATGCCCGTAAGTGTTGCGCGCACCATAGGATGCGACGACGAATTCGGCGCGCTCCATGATGTCGTCAGTGATGGGGTCACCTTCGATCCGCGCGCCGTGGTGGGGCGCGACGATCGCCCGGACGGGGTCGCGGACACCTGGAACATGGACAAGCCTTGCGTCGCCCGGCAGGACGACCGCGTGGCCCGTTCCGCGGCCGTCCACCAGGACCGCGAGGCCGCTATTATTCCGGTCGTGGCCGTCGCATTTGACGACAGTCACCCTACCGGCCCGCAATTCCGTCAATCCGTCCGGCCAAACGAGGACATTCGCCCCCTCATGTGCCAGCTCGTCGAGGAACTTGGCGTGGGAATGGCCGATCCGGTCGCCGGGCGGGTTTCTCGGAACGATCCATGTCTGGCCGTCGTACGCTCCCCGGCTGGTGTCGAAGGGTCGGCAGCGCCGGTGCCCGGCCCAGTGATCCATATCCCAGTGGGAGAGTATGACAACCGGATTCGCGGTCAGGCACAGGCCGCGCAGATCCTCCGGCCATGTCCTGCGGTTGGTAGTAATGCCGCCTCCCAGGTCGAAATAAGCCACCGGGACGCCGTCCCGGAGCAGCGCGGCCGCCGAGCCCTGGCCCACATCGATGACGCCAACGCCGGTGATTCCCTGGGCGACCTGTTCGAGTGCGCGTTCGATGGCCGCCGTGCTCGAATCGGGCAAGTGGTCCATGCCACACGTCGCGTCCAACCGACGACTCATACCGGAATCGACAGGCCGGGCGTCCGATAGCTTGAGCCGCAGCGGGTCTCCGAACACGTTCGGGAAAAGCTGAACCTGCGGCCGGGAGGAGGTTGGCTCGAACCTCAAATGCCACCAGCGTCCCGCCTCCGCGCCGTACGGTCGCTCGACGCTTTCCTGTAAAGACTGGATCAAATCCCGTAACCTGTCGCCGGTTTGGCTGGCTTCGGTTTCCAATACGTATGTTTTCAGTCTGTTCCGCGCCTCCAACGGCGTCAACCCTGGTGGGAGGGCGTGCCAATCGGATTCGTCGACCACATCCATCCGCAGCAGCCAATCATCGGCGGGATCCGGAACATAAGGCTCGATCGAGTCAACCTTGGCGTATCCGCCTCTCGGCGGTTCCAAGGAAGGCTCTTCTCCACGAATAGGATCGAAAACCGTCATTGGCTCCTCCCCAACAGCGGCCGGCGAAACACGGGCGGCCATCGCCGCCGCGTCCATTCACTGTGGACGGATTTTTAGTATAGTGACAGTAGGAAAATCGTTGTTTGTTGTCTACGTAAGAAACCTGTCGGGATTGGGACATGCTCCCCTGCGAAAGGCACCTCTACACTTTGGCCGCAGCCGCCCGGGCGGTTTGTGGAACCGGAAGCGGGCGGTCACGCCTCCCATGCCCATGCCCGAACGACCGCCAGCGACGTCGAACGCCACGTGAAAGGGCGTTCGGGGAGGGCGAACAGCAGGCGACCTCCGACCTCGGCGATCCTGGCCCGTAGTCCGAGGCGGCTGCCGTCCAGCGGGCGGCCGAAGAAGCCGAAGACGACCAAATACCGCCTAAAAACCTCTGGGGCAAGCTGGCGGAGCTTGCAGAGGTCCGACTCCCAGCCCGCGACGAGTTCGCCCAGCTTACAACTCACGACAATAGTAGAATCTATCCGGCACAACCACTTGCGATAGCTCCGCATGACCGCTATATGTGGGCTATATTTAATTTGATGGCACCACCTGTTGTTCAGGCGACCGAGCGCCATCCTTGGATATTCCGATTGTTCTTTAATTCGTAGGGGTCCCCATGGCCGCAGTGATCACATTCTTTCCCGTCGACAACGGCGATATGACGCTTCTCGAGTTGGAAAGCGGCCGCCGCATTCTGATCGACATGAATATCCGTCAGCTTGGCGACGATGTCCGAGATGTCGCCAAGGACCTCAGGGAACGCCTGAAGACAGATGGTGACCGTCGTCCCTACGTCGACGCGATGCTGCTCAGCCATCCGGATTGGGATCACATTCGAGGGCTCAAGAAACATTTTCACCTCGGCCCGCTGTCCGATTACAAGAAGCCCAAGGATGGCGAGGATCCAAAAATCGTCATACGGGAGATGTGGTCATCGCCGATGGTTTTTCGGCGGGCGAGCAACGGCCATACATTATCCGACGATGCTAAAGCCTGGAACGCTGAGGCGAAGCGCCGGGTGCAATTAGTCAAGGACAAGAAGACGATTAATGTGGGAGATCGCATTCTGATCCTCGGGGAAGACCAAGACGGCAAGACCGACAACCTTGGAAGCATCCTTGTGAAAATCGGTGAAACCATCACCAGGATCAACGGTACCGCCGACAGCTCTTTTCGCGGCCTGCTTCTGGCCCCCAAACCCAAAGGTTCTGATGACGACGAAACACTGCGTAAGAAGAACCATTCGAGCGTTATCATGCAGTTCTCGATTGCTTACGGCACGACGATGGACGCGTGCAAATTCCTCAGTGGTGGAGACGCCGAGGTCGCCATCTGGGAACGCATCTGGGACGACCACAAAAACGACAAGTTGAAAATCGAATACGATCTTCTTCAGCCCCCCCACCATTGCTCATGGCATTCGCTTTCTTACGATAGTTGGAGTGAGAAGGGTGAGGACGCGGTGGTCTCATCTAAAGCTCGCAAAGCGCTCGGTCAGGCACGCGACGGCGCTTACATCGTGGCCAGCAGCAAGGAGATTCATGATGACGACATTGATCCCCCTTGCATCCGCGCCAAGCGGGAATATAGGTCGATCACCGATGGCGTCAGCGGGGAGTTCCTGAATACGGCCATTCACAAAGATAAAGACGGCAAAGTGGTTCCCTTGGAGTTCGAGATCGCAGCCGATGGGCCCGTGCCAAGGAAGGTCACGAAAAGGAGCACTTCTGCCGCCGCAGGTGGCGCCGCGATCGGAAGCCAGCCGCTCAAACACGGCTGACGTTCGACCGCGTCGTGAGTATTCTCGAAGAGAATCTTTCACCAGAACTTTGTGACGCTCTAAATACCGCCCGGCAGCACTGGGCGGTGGAAAGCGTTCGAGTCGTTGATCACGACCGCCGGAAGGTGGTTGTCGAAATCGTAATGGACACCCAACTCCCGTCGCGGGCGAAGGGCGCTGGAAAGAGCAGAACTGGCGTATTTCCTATTGAGATTGCCACGTTCACCTTCGACCACAGATTTCCTTCGGTGGCTCCGCGCATAACCCTGCGCCCGGACTTCAGTACTGACCTGCCGCACATCAATCCTCACAATCCGGGCGCCCCCGTCCCGCCGTGCATCTTGTTCGGCTCGGCGGCAGAACTCCTCCATGGCTCGGGGTTCGCCGCCGTGCTGGATCAACTGGCCGACTGGTTGAAAAAGGCTGGTCGGGACCAACTCATGAACCCGGACCAGGGATGGGAACCGCCGCGGCGAGACGCTATCAGCGACACGCTCGCGTTCGATCTCGATCAGATCTATGGACTTGTTTCGAATGCCGACGGAAGTCAATGGCTGCACGTCGTTTACGACCAATCAATAACGAAAATCGGCCAATTTGGACGGACGACCGGCCAGACATGGGGCGACCCGTTCGGCATGCAATCCAGGCGCCTCCCTATTTGCTTCGACGCAAATCCGAAGAACGAGAGCTATGTCATCGGAAGTACTCTGGCCTTGGTGTGCTGGCCGGGCACATCTCCCGACGGCGCTAGAAATGTCTGCCACAGATACCTACCTGATACTGTGTCGACATGGGGTGAACTCGTCGATCGCGCCAGGCTGTTCGGGTGCGCTAATCCCCTAATGGCACAGTTCGCTTGGCTTAGACGTCATGCCGTTGAGGTAAGTCGTCCCCACACATTCCCCTGGTTCGTCATCTTGTGCGTCAGACGCCCGCTTCCGATGACCGAAACTGGGTCGAACATCGAGGTGGTTGCCTACCGCCTGGATGTGGGATTTCCCACCCTCGCGTCCGATGGAGACACTACGCCAGTTTATCCGGTGAGCCACCGGCATCCCGTAACCGAGGAGCTGCTCCAAAAAATGTCTGGCATCAAGATTCCCGTCGTGCAACCTCATATGGTGATGCTCGGTTGCGGAAGCGTCGGATCCAAACTGGCTCTGCATTTCAGTCGCGCCGGAATCACCCCCCGTACGCTGGTCGATAAAAGAGATCTTTCTCCGCACAATGTCGCACGGCATGCCCTGCTCCCGCAGGGCACCACACATGACCTCGTATTCGCGTATTCCAAAAGCGACGCACTGGCCGAGGCCATCAAACTCTTCGGCAGAAAGCCCAAGGCGATAACCGTGGACGTGTCGACCTGCGTGCCCGGCAGCCAATACTTCGAAGAGATCTTTCCTGAATCCGCCAACCTGATTATGAATTCGACTGCGTCGCATTGCCTCTGTGACTACCTCGCGAACACGCCCGCTATCCGCGCCAGGGTGGCGGATGCCGCTATCCTATACCGAGGAGAACTCGGTCTCCTGACCCTGGAGGGACCCGACAGAAACCCCAACACACTCGACTTGGCCACGCTCGCGTACGAAGAAATGAGAATCTTGAGGGCTGAAAAAGGCATCTTGGTTCCTGATTCGGAAGAAGCCAATCGGGTGTCGATCGGTCTCGGATGCGATTCTCTTACGATCGCCATGTCTAACGCCCAAATCTCCATGCTGGCCGCGCCGATGGCGAAGCGGTTGTTGGATGTCCTGACGCTCGGTCCGCCCGGCACCGGCGAAATCCTCCTCGGTACGGTTGGCCTCGACGGCCTGTCGCTTGCCTGGAAAAAGATTTTGGTCGGACCAACGCACGAAATCACTGCCGAGAACGACAGCTCCTGGCGTATCCGCGTCCTTGATAGGGTTCACCAGAAGATTTTTGCCGAAACAGCGCACTACACCACCGTCGAGACCGGCGGTGTGATCGTCGGACGCGTCTCATCGGTCAGGCGCCTTATCCATATTATCGACGTTATCGAAGCGCCCCCTGACTCGAAACGCTCCCGCAACCAGTTCATCCTGGGAACGAAGGGGTTGAGCGAACGATTGGATCGATACGAAAAAAGTGCCCATGGAACCCTTTGGTGTCTCGGAACCTGGCATAGCCATCTCGCCGACCAAGGCGGGTCCCCAACGGACTACAATACCGCGCGCTTGCTCGAAGGCGCTGGCCGCAAGGCAATGGCCATGCTCATCAAGCGCCCGAGCGGCTATTCGGCCATCTACTCATCGGGCGGCTGAGCCTGGACCTGCTTCAATCCTTGATACATACGGACTGGCAAAGGTATCTCCATATGAATTCTTGGGAAACTGCCGCAAGAAAGCTACGTTCTATAGGCGCAGACTCTCTTATAACTAACAAATTCTGTGGTTATTTTTCCTATTTTTAAAAGAAAAAACAGAAGAGGCCTTGTATATTGATCACTGAAGAAAAACTGCAAACGGTATTTACATGAGCGGCGAAAACCCTTTTGTTCTGCGCCTTGACAAGGCTTTTTCAGCTGTGAAATCCGCAGTTCCCGACGAGTACGATCTCAAGGCTCGGTGGATGCCCATGGTGGCGGCTCTCGCACCGGCTCTTTTGGTTGCAACGGTCTCGATACCCGGCTTCGCGGATCACAAATTCAATACGGGCACCATCGGAGCGGCGATGCTAATCGCACTCCAGTTCGCGGGTATCCGGGTGGTCCGTGCTATCGGCAAGTCACGGCAACATGCCTTGTTCAAGGCATGGGGCGGCATGCCGACCACGGCGATGCTTCGGCATCGCGACGAGCGTATCAATGCGTTCACCAAACAACGTCTTCATGACCGTCTGCGGAACCTTGGCGAGGAATTCCATATCCCCATGGAGCAGGAAGAGCGGGATGATCCGGATGGCGCCGATTACCGTTATGCTTCCGCCGTCGACGAACTGCGCAAACGAGCCAAAGCCAAAGCCGTCAAAGCTGTACATAGGGAAAATATCGGCTACGGCCAGGCCCGCAACCTCTTCGGCCTGAAGCCGTTCGGACTCGTCATTTGTATGGCCAGCCTCGCCGTACTTGGCGCGGATTCGCTCCTGCATGGCGATTTCGTACTGACCCCACCGCAAATCGGGACCGGCCTAACGATCATCGTCTTAGGCATCGTTTGGGTTTGGGGATGCACTTCCGACATGGTGCGGTGTAGCGGCGAAGCTTACGCCCACACTTTATTCGAAGCGGCAGATACGCTTATCCCCGCCAAGCGCGGCGGCAAACCGAAAAAGAAATGAAGGTCGAGATATTCGACGTCGACCATGGCGCGTGCTCGCTGATCACCACGGCAGGCGGCCAGCATATGTTACTGGATTGCGGACATAAGACGGGAGCCGATGCCAATATCCAAGCGCTTGTTAATGCGCTGCAGGGATTGGCGCCGCCCGCCGCGAATGGTTTGGGCCTGCTGTACGGCGATGACGGATTCGGTGGTCAGTTGAGGAACCGTCGGCTGTTACGGGGATTGGGTGCCTATGCCCAACCCTGCGCCCCGGCCCAAATCGGTTGGCGCCCGTCCACCGAACTGAAGAGTCGCAACATTGAGGTGATCGACAAGCTCACCATCTCGAATTACGACGAGGACCACCTCAGCGACCTCCCAAACATCGTAGGAAAGATCTATCTCGCCGAAATCTTTGGGAATCCCTCCATCTCGATGCAGCGTTTGCGAGCGATGAAGCCCAACGGTGTCGGGAACGGTGCAGCGGCCCTGATCGATCTGCTCGAACACAAGCGGCACACCTTCAAACCGCGCCAGATCAGCGGCGCAGAGATCAACTGGTTCTGGGTAAATTACGGTGCCAATGGGCTTGTCGATACCAACAACCTGAGCGTCGTCACGTTCGTCACCATGAACGATCTTCGTATGATCTTCCCTGGAGATATCGAAGCCCCCGCTTGGGAAATACTCCTTGGACACAACGATTTCTTGGCCCATTTGAGCCGGGTCAACGTCTTTGTTGCGTCTCACCACGGCAGGGAAAACGGATACCATAGCGAGGCGTTCAGGAATGGACGCTGCTCGCCAGTGATCGCGGTCATCTCGGATAAATCGATCATCCACAGCACGCAAGAGTCCGCGGCAAACAGATACGGTCGCCATGTGACTGGCATGTTGATCAACGGTGACCTCCGTAAGGTGCTCACGACCAGGAATGACGGTTGTATCCGGTTCAGCTTCAATCAGAACGGGATGGCTCGTGTCGACTTGGGCTGAAATTGGCCGGACGCGTCACCGCCTTGAATAAACCTCAGCGAACCAAAAACGCAGCTATGCAGACCAACCGCGTTTTGGTGTCGTCTGATCTGCTTGCCGTCGGCCAGAGATTAGCTCATGTGCTGACAATTTCCTGGACGTACCCAGCGAGCACCTCAATCGCCGCTTGCCGTTCTTCCCAGTATTCATGCCGATTGTAAATTTTTGCGATGCCCGAAATCGTGCCAGAGACGTGATTGAGGAGCTTTTCCACGACGTGCGGGGAAACGCCTCGCTTCGCCATAATCGTCGCAGCTGTGCGGCGCAGATCGTGAAAAGTCCAGCGATCCATCGCTTTGATCGACTCGGCATCCAAGCCGTCACGCGATGCCTGAAGGCGGCGAGTCGCAGAGATAGCATTATCGAGGCTGTGCTTGAATTTTGAAAAGCCAGAGACAGCGCTTACTCCGTCTGTCGTGAATACATAGGGCCCGGTCATCGGCACAGCTTTAAGAATTTCAACGGCCGCCTTGGAAAGCGGAACATCGTGAGCCAATCCGTTCTTCGACCGGTTGGCTGGTATCTTCCATACGGCCAGATCCAAATCACCGAGTTCTGACCAAGCCATCCTTGCCACTTCGTTTCGACGCTGGGCGGTCAGCAAAAGGAGTTTAGTGAAGGGACAAAAGATCGATATCAAGCTATCGGTGCCTCGCCATACGTTTTTAATCTCGGTATCGGACAAGACTCGATCACGCTCCGTAACCGGCTTCATCACCAGCCTGAGCGTAGGACTGGCAAGATCGGGATCTCGCGATGTCGCCCAATTGAACATTTTGCGGATTGCCGCCGTCGCATGATTGCGGGCGTAGGGGCCGGCTCGCCCCTCAATGTCGTCAAGCAGACCAATAACGTCGCGGCGGGTTACACGTACTGTCTCCCTGGAGCCCCATAAGGGACGAACTTCGCGTTCGAGCAGCTTAAGCGTCGCATCGCCAGATCTTAATCCCGCCAAGTGCTTTGCGGCGAAAGCGTCGATTAAACCTCCTACAGTATTGCTGGGATCAGCTTGGCGCTTTGCAGCGGCGCTTCTTTGAAACTTTATCTCTCTTGGATCGCTGCCTTTGGCGATTTGGTGCTTGAGATCGGATGCAATGTCACGAGCCTGCGCCGGCGTGATAGTGCCGTAAGTGCCAATAGTGTATCGATGCGGCGTGCCCCGTCCTCCCATGCGATATTGGAGAACAAAGATTTTTCTACCCCCGGTAGTAATCTTGAGTCCGAAACCGCGCACATCGTCGTCCCATAGAAACGTATCTTTGGGGCCAGGTTCCGCAGCATCAATCGTTCTTTTGGTTAGCGAGGGCATTTGGCTCGTGATTGCTGGAGGGAATTTTTAGCAATCATATAGCAATCACGAGAAAGATTGCTACAGGATAGTATGGCGGATAATCTGCGGTATATAATTAGCATTTTCAACGAGATATAGAAGTACAGGATAGCGCAGGATAACATCGGCGGAGATTGTTACAGGATTCCTAATCCTGGGGCCGTGAGTTCGAATCTCGCCGGGCGCACCACTATCGATTGATCTTGCGAAAAGAAGACGAATCTGCCGAGCCATAACGTCATCAAAAAGCACTGGGCGATGGCATCGATGGAAAGCTACGACGCGGATGCCTCGAAAGATTACGTCGTGCGGAGGCCCAGTGCCGCCGTCACGTCAATTGGGGTAGAGTAACAGCAGCGGTTTCACTATGCTCCCGGGCATGGCCTGGCCGGACATAACGGATTCCGCAAATGGCGATTACCAAGATCTTTCAACAAAATGCGACCCTGCTGGTTATCGAGGATGACGACATAACCAGGGATCTTCTGGCGTCCCTGGCGGCGCGAATGGGATTCGTCAAAGTTTTTTCGGCGCTTGACGGCGGCGAGGGTCTGCAGATGGCGGCAAAGAATAAGCCGACCGTCATCGTCACGGATCTGCAGATGGAACCGGTGGACGGGCTGATGTTTCTTAGAGCGGTTCGCGATCACACTGGGTCATAACCGGCAGCCTTGAAATAGTTCAAGCATTCCTCTGGCTCGTACAGATCGCAAATTTCGCCGATGGCACGCCACAGATTCTCGATTGTTC
>Ga0007882_10000804_pt1 | contig 18296 bp, 13 predicted proteins | sample CryBogCBH12Aug01_FD_71195 | JGI IMG/M metagenome (GOLD analysis project Ga0007882, IMG submission 71195) | Freshwater microbial communities from Crystal Bog, Wisconsin, USA - CBH12Aug09.1 | ecosystem: Environmental > Aquatic > Freshwater > Lake | place: Crystal Bog, Wisconsin, USA | collected... | reverse complement strand
TTGTCACAAATGGCTTGCAACGCCAAGTGACGGGAGGATAATTGCCAAATTGACCCGAGAAATCAAATTTGCACCACGAACGCACGTCAAATGGACAATCCCTGTGAAAATGCCCGCGGTCAGACGCACATATTGGCTGGCTATGACAACCCCGGATTTTGAATGAAACTCCGCTCACTTTTCCACTGCTGTTTATCTCCAAGAACACATTTGGCCATTGCCTGGTTGGCGATCACGGTGTTTGCCGGGGGCTCGCTAAACGCAACGGTGCTTTATGTTTCACCGGATGGCGGCGGCACGAATTTTACGCTGACGCAGCCCGGCAACCTTTTTGACGCGCGCAATTATGTCCGCACGATCAGCACCAACTCAACGGGCGACATCGTGGTTTATCTGCTGGGCGGAACCTACCAGTTGACGAACAGCTTTCAATTGCAGGAGAACGCCACCAACCACGACTCCGGCACGGGCGGAAACAACGTCATTTACGAAAACGCCCCCGGCCAGCAGCCGGTGATCAGCGGCGGCATGGCGGTCACGAACTGGTCGTTGGCTGACCCGGTCACCAACATCTGGCGGGCGCAGGTCGGGCTGGGGGTCAACTCGCGCCAATTGTATGTCAATGGCGTGCGGGCCATCCGCGCCCGCAGCGCGGTCTGGCCCAATATTGATGCGACCGACAGACCGGGCTTTGGCAGGACCCCCGCGGGCTATTGGACGACCAATACCGCCATGCAACATTGGCGGAACGTGACCAACATCGAACTGGTGACACGCTGGCATTGGGAACAAAGGCGCTGCCCGATTGCCGCCATTGCCGGCACCAACATCGTGATGCAATCACCTTGCTGGAGTATTTTTACCAACAAAATGAATGTAGGCAAAACGAAGGGGCCCAGTTGGATTGAGAACGCCTATGAATTGATGATCAGCCCCGGGATGTGGTATCTCGACCAGGCCACAGGCTGGCTGTATTACATTCCACGTCCGGGTGAAAACCTGACCAATGGGGCGGTGGTCGTGTTGCCGGTGGTTGAAAAGTTAGTTGACGCTGAGGGCGGCGACTTTATGACGTTCCATCGGCCCATTCATAACATCGTCCTAAGCGGCCTGACCTTCGAATACGCCACCTGGCTGTTCCCCAGTTCCTTCGGATATGCAGGTTATGGGTGTGGGAACTTTCTCCTTCCGTCGGCAAACGATTCCAAGATGCGCGCCAAGACACTGGGCAATGTTTCGTTTAAAGAAGCGGCGAACATTGTCATCACAAATTGTGTATTCACCCATCTGGGCGGCTCGGGCATTGACTTCACCTACGCGAGCAACTGTTTGGTCAGCGCCAACTCCTTTGACGATATTTCAGGAGACGGCATCTCCCTGGGCGAGGTGAGTGAGAGCAAGGGCGTGCCGTATGAGGGGCTCCTGGCCTCCAATGTGATCCAGGATAATTTTATCCGCCGGGTCGGACAGGATTACGAAAACGATGCCGGCATCTTTTTAGCCCAACAGCACAACTCGCTGGTGACACACAATGATGTGGATAACGCTCCTTACAGCGGCATTGTCAGTGTGCATGGTTTTAATGACCGGTATGTCGCCAATTATATCGGCAGAACCTGTCAGACGCTTGAAGACGGCAGCGCAATTTATGCCCCTGCTCCCCAGAGCAACTCGTGGATCATTGGCAACTATTTCAAGGATGGAAATGAGCATGCAATTTATTTTGATGTCCACGCCACGGGCTTCACCGCCGCCAGCAATGTGATCGATGATGTCGCCCAAACGTCATTTGGCTGGATCTTCTGGCATGAAGCAAAGGGAGACTCAATCCGCGATACCTTCTGCAACGGCACGAGCCGCGATTTCAGGCCTGGCCCCAACACCTTTACCAACACCGTGTATGTCAAAGGCCAGTTCTGGCCGCCAGCCGCCAGGCAAATCATCCTCAACGCTGGCCTCGAACCCGCCTTTGCCGGTCTTAAATCCCCGGAATTCTTGGTCAACGATACCGAGCCGGCCTTTGATGTCGTCCCGTCGGATTGGACCTACGTCGCCCGCAAAAGATTGGCGAGGGTCGGCGAATATCAGGGCGATGTCCACACCTGCACGAACGCCGGTGATGCCGTGCAATACACTTTCACGGCAAACGGCATTTCGTGGATTGGCGACCTAGATGAGGACGCCAGCACCAACGTGGCCGTCTATCTGGATGGAGCCTACCAGCAGACGGTCAACTGCTGGAGCAGCACGCTGGTTCCGCAAACCCGGCTGTTTTCAGCCACCAATCTTCCCGCCGGACCGCATACCCTCAAGCTCATCAACAACCACGCCGGTGGCACGATGTATGTGGATGCCTTGGCAGTGACCCCGGCCAATTACTGGCTGACCGCCACGCCCAACACCGGCGGCACCAGCGTCGGCAGAGCCTTCACCAGCGTCATCAGGCTCGACACGTTCGGCGGCTATGGCGGAACGACCACTTTTAGCGCCAGCGGCCTGCCCGCAGGCACCACCGCCAGTTTTAATCCACCTTCGGTCACGGGGGCCGGATTTACGACCATGACCATCACTCCCGGCACCAGTTCGCCGACGGGCCATTACCAGGTGACGGTCACCGGAGTCGGCGGCGGCGTGACCAACATTGCCATTGTGAACCTCACCGAAGGTGAACCTCGCCGACGGTAAATCTGCCAAGGTCAACACCGAAGGCAGGGCAACGGCAAAGTTCTATAATACCTGTAGGAAAAATCACCTCGGCGACGTTGTGCTCCCAACAACCGAGAACTCATCGATTCTGGTCACGCCCGCTTTACTTCACTGCACGGTTCAGGCCCCTCGTGGGCGACAAGGTTTACGACTGTGGCGGGTTTCGGGCACAGTTGCGGCGATGGGAGCGTCGTGCTGGCATTCCGCCGCGCCGCCACCGGCTTAAGCCTGTTTAACCATTCAGCGATTCAACAAATAATATGCCACCTCAAGGTGATCTCACTCTCATCGGTCTGGCCGCCACCGCTTGGAGGCGGGAACGGTGGTTAAAATCATGTGGCTAGAGCGGCAAAACCTGGCGTTGAACTGCCGCAAAAGCTCCCCCTTTCCGGGATTCGATGTGTGGGACGAGGTTTTGGGACAATCTTTAAAATCAAATCAGGCAAACACCCTTTGGGGTGCCAATGCGGGTGCCCGCTTTCGGGCATAGACGCTTCTGCGTCTCATGTTTTATATTTATTCTAGTTACACCAATGAATTATTTACTTCCGTTGAACCGAGCCAAGGGCGCCAATTTGTAGCCGACGGTGGATGACTAATTTTAGGTCCAGCTTAACCAAAATGTTGCTGACGAACTTCATATCCCATGAAACCGCTTCCCGCCAATTCACGTTTAAATTTCACCTCCTTGCTTGCTCCGGTTTTGATGGCGGCGGTGCTGGCCATGGCCGCATCCGTTGCCCAAGGCCAAACCAACTATCAGGTATGGAACACGCCGGGAACCTATTTATGGCTATGCCCGCCGGGTGTGACCAACGTGAAAGCTGAATGTTGGGGCGGCGGGGGCGGGGGCGGGGGTTTAAATGTAACCGCTGAACATGCCTCCGGTGGCGGTGGGGCGGGCGGGTATGCCCGAAAGAACTCCATGCCCGTGACGCCCGGCAATGGCTATTTGATTACGATTCCGGTGGCAGCGGGTGGCGGCAACACCAACGGTTCAGCGGGCACCAATGGCTCACCGGTTGCTTTCAGCGGCGATGGGGCCACCGTCACTGCCTATGGCGGATACGGAGGGGCGGGGGCGACTAGTGGTAATGGCGCGGGTGGAGCTGCCCTGGCATCGGGAGGGACGGGTGGAAATGCATATTACGTAGGCGGTGCCGGTGCCGGAGGAAGTGGTGGTGGCGGTGGTGGTGGCAGCGGTCCGAGTGATTTGGCCAATGGCACGAATGGGGCCACTTCAGGCAGCGCTCTTGGCGCAACCGGGAGTGATGCCGCCCATAACGGCGGCCCCGGTGCGAGTTTCCAAAGTTCGACCACTAAAGCAGCCAATTCGGCGACGGCTCCACCGGGCGGCGGCGGCGGCGGCGCCTATGGGAACAGCAACCAAAAAACTAAAGTCGGCGGCACGGGCGCAGCCGGCCAGATTATCCTTACTTGGTTGGGCACCAATGCCGCCAGCGCCGCAGTCATTGCCGCGGCAAGCTACGCTTCCGTTGCGGACGCCACTCCGCCGAACTACAACCTGACGACTACCGGCACCCAGGACTGGCAGCTTTACGGGGATAACAATGGCACTTTCACGGTTCAACCTAATGTGCAAAAGATTTACGGCTCGAGCATCAATGCCAATGCCACCGTAGGTAACCCGCCTTCCGGCACGGAGCAGACGGGTCTGCGGTCGGCGCAGAAGTTTACCTGGACGGATGGCGAACCCAGCCAGACCGGCACGAACGTGGACGCCGAAAACAACGGCTTCGTCCACACCAACACCAGTCGGGCAAATTTTTATGACAATTCCGAGACGATCACCTTCGCGCCGGGCGATATGAAACTGCATCAGATCCATCTCTACGGCTATGTGGCCGGTGATACCAACGGTCTCAGTCTGCAGTTTTCCAATTCCCTGCCGGGGACGGCGGGGATAGTTTTCACGACGAACCCGCCGGCGGGCGATTTTGATTATAGCATCCTGTTTCAGGCGCAGAGTGGGAGCGACGTGCTGACGGTCACCGGGACGTTTGCGCAAACGAACACGAGCGGCAGCCTGACTTATGTGGGGCTATCGGCGGCGACGATGAGCGGCACGACGCCGGCGGCTTCGCCGGCGGCTTTGGTGAACTGGCGGGTGATCGCGGACGACACCAATTTTCCGACGCGTGACGCGATCGTGGCGGGCGTGGTGATCGGGGATGTGATCAATGGCACCAATACGCTGCCCGCGAACCCCACCAACACCGACTGCTCGGCGTATTTTCAGACGGCGATCAACTGGCTGGCTGCCTACGGTGGGGGCACAGTTTTCGTGCCGGCGGGGATGTATTGTTTCAGCAACAGTCTGACGATTCCCAACGGGGTGACCTTGCGCGGGCGATGGGTGCCGCCGGTGGCGGGGCCGAATCCAGGCGTGACGGGGACGATTTTCAAAGTATACGCCGGCCAAGGCAATACCAACGCGGCGGCGTTTATCAGCGTGACCGGTGACGGCGGCGGGTTGCAGGGGCTGGCCTTCTGGTATCCGAACCAGTGGGCAACCAACTGGCAGTATTATCCCTACACCGTGCGGGGTAACATCCAGGAAAGCGATGAACTGACACTGATCAATTCCTATCAGGGGATTGACGTTCCCTCGGCTGCGTTTACTTACCTGTCGGACGTTTACGGAACCCCATTGACGACGGGCGTCTTTAGCGAGGCGGGGCCGGCCTATCCCCGGTTTATCCGCCTGATTTTCGCGCCGGATTACTGGCGCTGGTCGGGGCTGCCCGGGTCGCCGACGAACGCTACGGACTGGACGGCCTTGACGACCAATCTGCTGGGCAACACCAACAGCGCCGCCATTATCATGCAGAATCCCACCGGCAGCGATTTGGATGACTGTGTGGTTTCCGGGTATTGTTACGGCATTCTCAAGCAACAGAGCGGTCAGATGTCGTTGCATAATGACGTGGCCACCAACTGCACGGAAGCCTACCGGGTTACGGGCTCGGTGGGCGTTCGTTGCCTGAATTGCACCTTTGCCAGTACGAGCAACGGCATCGCCTATCATCATTTGGCGGGACAGGGGGATGTGTTTTACGCCTGCACCCTGGCGGGCGGGGCCTATGCCATGCTGGACGAGCCCAATGGCTACCCGATTCACTCGTATGCGCTCAATAATTGCACCCTGACCGGTCCGGCCAGCATCAACAATGTAGCGTCGTTGCAGCTGATTGACTCGTCGTTCACGACCAGCCTGGCCAGCAACATCATCTTAAATGCGGGTGCTCGAGGGCTGACGGTCATCGGCGGCACCAACACCGGACCGGCGCACATCGCCAACCACAGCTCGCTTAACACGAGCGACCCATCCGTTTATTCTGTCAGCACCAACCAGACCCAGCCCGAGCCAGCCTTGCTCTTCCCGTATCCCAATGTGAATCATTCCGGATGGCGGCGGCCGCGGCAACTGGCGTTGTTCGATGTGTTGAACTATGGCGCGCAGGGGAACGGGGAGGCGGATGACACGCTGGCGATTCAGGCGGCGATTTTGGCGGCGGAAACCAACGGGGGCGGGGTGGTGTATTTCCCGCAGGGATTCTATCTGGTGAGCCAGCCATTGAACGTGACCAATGGGGTGGAATTGCGCGGGACCTATGGCTTGCTGCATTCCACCCAGAATCAAGGGTCAACGGTCGTCATCAGCGCGAACAACGGAGCCAACAACCCCGCTGGGCCGGCGTTTTTGACGTTGGGGGATTATTGCGGCATCCGGGGCATCAACGTGCAATATGCCAGCCAGGTCTGGTCGAACGCGGCCTATATTCCTTATCCCTACACCATCCAGTGCAGCGGCATGTCCAACTACGTCTGGAATTGTGTGCTGGGCAATACGTATCAAGGCATTGACTTCAAGGGAGCGCACGGCGGAACGGCGGATGGCTGCTGCCTGAGCGGATTTATCAACGCCTACAAAGCGGATGGCGGATCAACCGATTGTTTGATTGAATACGGCGGAATCAAGCCCATGGGCTTTTGGCCGGGACCGGGACCGGGACCGGGGCCGGGCAACAATCCGGCGGATTTGGCCAGTCTGACGGCAACCAACTATATCCTGGCCGATTGCACGAATGTGATGCTCAACTCCATCTACACCCATGAAGGCTACGCGCTGGTGTCGGTGCAGGGGGGCGACCAGTTGAAGCTGATTCAGATTTACGGGGAGCAACTGAATAATGGCATGTTCTTCGATGGCGGCAGCGCCAACGTCCTGCTGCAGGCGTCCTATCCGTATCATGTGAATGGCGGATACGGGACCAGTTTCACGGCTTTTGGGTTCAAGACGAATTTTAGCGGCACCGTGACGGCGATCACCTGTCTCGGCACCGGTATCCATGAAGAGGAAAACTACGCCCTGTTGATGGAGAGTCCGAAGGCCAGTTATACGGGTTACGGGGTTGACTTGAGCGGTGCCAGTCCGCTGGAGGCGATGAAGGTGGCGGGCACAGCCACCATCATTGGCGGCAACGTCGGTAACTGCACGCTGGAGGTGCCGGCGGGCGGCCAATTCAATATTTACGACTCCACCCTACAGGCCATGCCGTATGTCCCGCAGCCGGGGTGGCTCGCCTGGACCAATTGCCAGACGAACGTGAATTCCAGTTTCTTGGCGGCGAATCTGAACAATCCGACGCCGATTGCGGATGGCATCACGGTCAATACCACCAACCTCACGAGTTTGTATACTAACGCCCAGATTGGCTGGCAATTGGCGAACGGGGGGGCGGGAACGGGGACAACGGCCAACAACTTCAACTTCCACGTGACGGGCCAGTATTTTACGAATGCGAGCGGCCGCTGGCCGACGTTGAACATCGAAGTCTATTATTTGGAGAACACCGACGGCAGCCTGACGGTGTGTTATGACAGCACCAATAATCCTGCCACCAATAGCCTCAACGGGCTGAAAATTGGCGCCAGTTACACCTTGTCGGCGACCAACAACCGATGGGACGACAAAACCTTCACCGTATCAGACGCGCGGTTTGCCGGAACCAACGGAGTAGACATCATGCTGGTGGTGAGCAACGCCAATCCCGTGGTGGAATTTGTGGCCATCAATTCCACCAACTTCTTCGGCGTGCCGCCGCCGTTGACCCCGCCGGCGCCCGTCGCCGGTTTCACCAGGACCCCCGCCAGCGGCATCCGGCCATTGCCGGTGACGTTCACGGACACCTCATCCGGTGCGATCACGAACCTGCTCTGGTCCTTTGGCGACAGCCAGACCACCAATACCCCGGCGGGTGCGGTGGTGGCCCATACCTACACCACGGCCGGCTCATACACGGTGAGTGTGAAGGCGAGCGGTCCGGGCGGCAGCAGTTACATCGCCCAGGGCGGGGCCGTGACGGTGCTCATTCCCAACCCACCCAAGATCACCGGCATCAGCCTGTCCGGAACCACTTCGCTGCTGCTACAAGGGGTTGGCGGCCCCACCAACGGCGGCTATTACTACTGGCTGCGCAGTTCCACCAACCTGGCTTTGCCGCTCAATAATTGGAGCATTGTGGCCACCAATGCTTTCGATTTCTACGGCAGCTTCAGCAATAATATTCCCCTGACGCCGGGATTGTTGCAGCAGTTTTATTTGATACAGATGCCGTAACGCCCGGAATAAATGAAAGCTGTTCGGAGCGAGGGTTTTTGGCTGGGCGAGACTTCGGCGCAGGTCGAGGTTGCTTTGATTTGATGGCGAAGGCTTCCGGGTGTGGAAAGCACCATTATGGAGGCATATTGACGCAACCAATCGGGTTGGCAGCCGTTTCGCCCGTAAAACCGGCCCAAGGACGGTTTAGGATTAAAAGAGATTGACGCAAAAGCGGCACCGCCGGAGAATCCCTGCATGGCCATCGCCAACTGACGGTCATAAATAAAGGGGGCCGAGTTTGGCTTCACAAGACTATTAAAAACCAGTCGCATCATGAGCCTTTTCAACCTGTTCAAAGATCCGAAGAAATCTGGAAATCCAATGATTATTGATATTCGTGAAGACGTGCCGGACTTTCTCCAGTACATCCGTCAGCGGGTTGGTCAGCAAATGGCAAATCACCAGCCATCGGAGCTGGTGGGGGTGATTACCTTCGGATTCGAGATTGGCCAGGGAAATATGACCTGGTTGGATTTTGACACGCGGGCAAATGCCGCCCCTGACGGGAAGTGGACTGTAAGAGTCGGAAAAACACCCCGGTTGGATCGGCCCAAGTGGCCGGTCTTCCACCAAATTCCGGCCGGAGAACCGGTGTTTTTCATTGACCTACAAGGGCGGAAAGTGGAAGTGCTGTGTGCCGAAAATACGGACGAATTGGTGGCCACCATTGTGGGTGATGCCATGAAGCAGGCCTTGCTTAAGGCGCGGGCGGATGGGGTTTTCAATCAGTTGCCCAAGGTGTCCCAATGCCCAATGTTCGTTGAACACATGGAAGGATTCTATTCCTGGCCGACGTGCCACGATCAGAGCGGGGAAAATTTATTGTGAGGCGTCAACCGCTTAAAAAGCAGTTGAGCCACGCCGGTTGCTGGTTGGCAGCCTACCTCCCTAAGCGGAAGTAATTGGGGATTGGAGCGGGTGATGGGAATCGAACCCACGTATGCAGCTTGGAAGGCTGCCGTTCTACCATTGAACTACACCCGCAACGCCCTGCCCATCATATCGGCTGGCCTTGCCTTGTCAATCTGCGGACGCTAAAATCCGCCCAATGAATTCGCTGCTTCTCACCGGCGGTCGCGTGGTGGATCCCGCCACCCACTACGACGCCGTGGCCGATGTCCTGATTCGGGATGGCAAAATCGCTGCCATCAGCACCGGCCTGACCGCCCCCGCCGGAGTGCCGTCCGTGGATTGCCGGGGCCGGGTCGTCGCGCCTGGCTTGATTGATTTGCATGTGCACCTGCGCGAGCCGGGCCAGACGGCCAAGGAAAACGTCGCCAGCGGCACCGCCGCCGCCGCGCGCGGGGGCTTCACCTCCGTCGTTTGCATGCCCAACACCTCGCCGGCTATTGACTCCGCCGGCACCGTCGCCCTCATCCGCGAACGCGCCGAGCGCGAGGGGGTCGTGAATGTCTTTGTGACCGGGGCCATCAGCAAGGGCCTGGAGGGCGAGGAACTGGCGCCCATCGGCGGTCTGAAAAAGGCCGGGGTCGTGGCCATCACGGACGACGGCCACTGTGTGCAGAACAACGACCTCATGCGCCGCGCCTGCGAATATGCGAAGATGTTCGGCCTGCCGGTGATGGATCATTGCCAGGATTATTCGTTGGTGACCGATGGCGTGATGCACGAGGGCTACTGGAACGTGGTGCTCGGCCTGCGCGGCTGGCCCGCCGCCGGCGAGGAAATGATTGTGGCCAGAAACATCCTGCTGGCCGAACTGACCGGGGCCAAAATCCACTGCCAGCATTTGAGCGCGGCCGGCAGCGTGAAGCTGTTGCGCGACGCAAAGGCGCGCGGCATTTCCATCTCCGGCGAGGCGTGTCCGCATCATTTCACCCTCACGGATGCCGCCGTGGCCGGGAGCGAAAAATTCTGGGCGGGCGACGGCCAACTGCTCGCGCCCACGCAAAACTCTCCCCTGCCCGTCTGGCCGGCCTACGACACGAATTTCAAGATGAACCCGCCGCTACGCTCCGCCGCCGACCGCGAGGCCATCCTGGCCGGGCTGGCGGACGGCACCATTGAAATTCTGTGCAGCGACCACGCCCCGCACTGCGGCTACGAGAAGGAAGTGGAATTTGATTACGCGCCCTTCGGCATCACCGGCCTGGAGGTGGAACTGGCCTGGTCGCTTATGCAGTTAGTGCATTCCCGGCGGCTCACGCTCCCGGACATGCTCGCGAAATACACGGTCAATCCCGCGCGTCTGCTAAGCCTGCCCAAAGGCACGCTGGCCGTCGGCGCGGATGCCGACGTGACGGTGATTGACCCCGACCTCGAATGGGTGCCGGTTGGCAGCGAAACGGCCAGCAAGTCCCGGAACAATCCCTTCTACGGCTGGAAGCTCAAAGGCCGCGCCGTGGCCACCGTGGTGGCGGGCAAGGTGGTTTGGCAGGTTTGAGGGAACCGGCAATGGCCAGTTCCGCCAAACGAAAAATAGCACAAATGAATACCTTCTGATGTCCACATACACCTGTATTTCATTCGATGCTGGCAACTTGATTGCGCTCTTAGCGTTTGGGCTTACCTGCTACAACCTTTGGGCAACTCGGCGGCACAATCAACTTTCCGTAAAGCCGTTTCTCACAGGGCACACCCACAAATTAACAACAAACGAAGGTCTGGTTTATTCGTATGAAGTGACGAACAGTGGCGTTGGACCTGCAATTATCAAAGAATTTCAATTTTTACGTCACAATTGCGTTTTTCCTCGTTCGAAAGACAACGATAAACATTACACTGAAAACTTAATCCATGAACATTTGGGAAATCGTTTCAAATACACAATCATTCATTCATTCTCTTTCAATCCGAATTCATGTTTGAGAGCCGGAGAAAGCCGAAAGATTGCCGAGCTATTTTTCCCAGGTGTATCACAATCGAATCAAAAAGAATTGTTTGAAAAAATTCAAGGCGTTGAGCTTACAATCCTCTACGAATCATTTTACGGCCAAAGGTTTAATTTTGACACCCGGAAAGACAGTAAGGACTCTTGAATGGACGCTGAGCATTTAAGCGATATGGTTGCAACACTATACATCCCGAAGGCAATCTCATCGGAATTGCAATCATCCAACCCAGCGTTGACGATCTGACTCGGAAAGGCGCGGAGCGGCTAAACTGGATGAATGCTACCCGTCACGCCCCCACAACTTTTCCCAGCACTTGCGCGAGACCGTCGGCGGCGGCGCGGGTGGTTTGCGACAACTTGAGGAGCGGGCTGATCACGGACGGCCGCCGCAGAATGGCGGTGATGAGCTTGGCGTAGTCGAGATTCTGGTCCGGCTTGGCGAGGCGGTTGAAATCCAGCGGCAAATCCTCCGTCGCCGTGTCGGAAATGGCGCGCACGGTGGCGCAGCCGATTTTCCGCTTCCAGCAGAGGGCCTGGATGACCTCGGACTCCATCTCCACGGCGTCGGCGGCGGTGCGGTCAAACAGTTGTTTCTTCTCCGCCGCCGTGGTGGCGATTTTGCTCGAGCAATAAAAGCGGGCGGGCCGGGCCTGGGCCGCGAAGAGTTTGGCGCGCAGGCGTTCGTCATCCGTCTCGAAAATCACCGTGCCGGCCGTGAGATACGGGTTCAACCCGCCGGCAAACCCGCAGGTGAGCACGAAATCGGGGCGGTAGCGGTTGAGTTCGGCAGCCACCACGCGCTCGGCGTTGTTGCGGCCCACGCCGGTCACCACCACGGCGATGTCCGCGCGGCCAGCCACGAGGCGGCGGAACGGGCCGGCCTCTTCTTTCAGGGCAAAACAAACCAGGGTATTGACGGCGGACATGCGGCGGACAGTTCTAGCGGAAAAAATCAGGTTGGCAAATCATTTGATGCCCGCCAGCCGTTCTTTCCAGACGCGGTAAAGCTCCACCGTGGCGCGCACATCGCGCAGGCAGTATTCGGCGATGTCGCGGTATTTGCCCTCCGCCATGAGCGTGGGCACGTCCATGCCGGTGATGCCGTGGCTCTTGGGCGATTCGATGCCGAAGGCCTTGCAGTAAAAATCGAGGTTGAACCGCCGCGCCGCGCCGTCCCGGCCGCTCACGCTGTAAAAGGTGAACTGTTCGGCCAGGTCGCAATGCGGTTCGGTGGCGTAGCGGTAGCCCAGCCAGTTCTTTTTCGAGATGGGCACGTTCAGCAGGGCGGAGCGCAAATAAACAAACGGCACATCGAACCCGCGACCGTTGAAGGTGACCACGCTGTCGTAATGCTTCGCGACATCCCAGAAGGCGGTGAGCAGTTCGGTCTCGTCCGCACAGGGCACGAATTCCACCGGGCCGCCCTCGCTGCCGTCCTCCTCGTAATCCTCCGCCACATAGAGCGACTGACCGCGCAGGGACTCGGCATTGAGCATGGCGATACAGACAACCTGGGAGGTGAAGGGCCACAGGCTCATGAACTGGGTGATTTCCGCGCGTTTGGCGGCGGCGGCGGCGGGGTCTGCGAGTTTTTCCGCGTCGCGAAAAAGATATTCCTGCTGGGCCGCGTCGAATTGTTCGAGAGGCAGTCCGGAGGTTTCGATGTCAAAAACAAGCGTGGCCATGCGCGTGCCATCGTTGTAATGCAAACGGCCGGGTTCGGCAATCAAATCATGGCGGGAGCCGCCACGCCGGAGCGCGGCTGTGTCGCAGACCAGCCGCAGCAACGTGACCATTCAGGCGATCCGGCCAGAGGTTCGGGCTGGTTGCTTGACTTAAGTTGCTGCGGCTGGCTTACAGCACAGCCGCGCTCCGGTGGCAGCGGCCCAACTCAAGCCGGGGGGTTTTCAATTGCATTTGGTCAGTGGCCCGGCATGATACCGACATGAACACCCGCCGCAGCCTGGATTCATGCCGCGCCTTAACCTGCTGCCATACACCTGAATAACATTATGAAGAAAGAACTGAAAAACATCTCGCCCCTGCGCGCCGGAATCGTGCTGGGAACACTCTACGGGTTTCTTGGGCTGATTGTTGTGCCGATATTTATATTGATGACCTTGTTCGGCCCGGGGGCCCATCCCGGTTTCGCAGTAGCCTTTCTGCTCTTGTTGCCCGTCCTATATGCGGTCATGGGTTTCATCGGCGGCATCATTTCGGCGTTCCTTTACAACTTGATTGCCGGCTGGACGGGTGGCTTGGAATTCGAGGTTCGCGATGTGGCCCCGGCCACCCCGCCATCCTCCAGTTTCAATCCTCCACCCCCGCCCTAAATCAACGAACCGCTGCTGCCATAATTACCAGGTCGCCGCGATTCCCGTCCAGCCGGGCGCGGACGCCCACCGGTAGCGTGGCATTAAACTCCACGTGGCCAAAGGGCAAGCCCATCACCACCGGCACACCGAGAGACCCGAGCCGCTCCCGCAGCACGTCGGCAGAGGATTGCCGGTATTCCTTCGCGGTCGCGGTGGTGGGGTCTTCGCATCCGTGGTTCACCCCCACAGCCACGCCGGCCAACTGGCGCAGAATCCCGGCATTGCCCAGGTGCGTGAGCATCCGATCCAGCCGGTAGGGTCGTTCGCCCACATCCTCCAGAAAGAGAATCCGCCCCCGGAACAGCGGTGCCCAAGGCGTGCCGATGGCCGTGCAAAGCACGCTCAGGTTGCCGCCCACCAGCCGGCCTTCCGCCACGCCTTTCCGCAAGACTTCAACCGTCCCGCCCGCATACCCCGCAACAATGCTACCGGCTGGCCGGGCTTCCATGAGCGTGCGCAACAGGGACTGGCGCGTGAACTCCGGGAGTTTTTCGCTCCCCAACTCCCGGTTTAACATCGGCGCATGAAAGGTGATCAAACCGGCCTGCCGCCCCAGCGCGCCATGCAACGAAGTGATGTCACTGTAACCGGCGAAGATTTTCGGATGGCGGCGGATGAAAGCGTAATCCAGCCGGTCGAGCAGCCGCGCGGAACCGTAGCCGCCGCGCAAACAAAAGATGGCCTTCACGCGCGGATCGGCAAACATCGCCATCACATCCGCCGCGCGCGCGCGGTCATTCCCGGCCAGGAAACCGTGACGGACGCGGACACTTTTCCCCAGCTTGGGTTGGAAACCAAGCTTTTCCAGCGTCGCCAGCGCGTGATCCACTGACCGGGGATCCGGCGGCGGACTAGCCGGAGCGACGATGCCGACGGTATCACCGAAGCGGAGCCGTTCCGGGCGCAGGGCGCGAGGTGAAATCATGGACAGTTTGAATCTGTAAATTGGGAACCGGAACCGGTTGGCGGCGCAGCCCGACCCTCACTCCGCCGGTTGCGGTAGCCGGTCATTTCTTCCGCTTGACCCGCACCCCGCCACGCGGGGCTTGCTGCCGGGCGGGACGGGCTTTGGTCGGCGTACTGTTCTCGGCACTGGTCGCAGTGTCAGCAGACTCTGCGGCGGAAGGGGCGGAAGGGGCGGAAGTAATCGGGGTAGGCGGCGGCAGTTTGGCCGGCACCGGCGTTGGATCCAAGATGGGCAGCAGTGGCGGCGGGGTCGGCTGGGCGGCGGGAACGGGGACCGACACGGGCATCGGTGCAGTCGGGGCGGCCGCCGGAGCGCCGCCGCCATAGCTGATTTCCGGGGGCGGCGGGGGCAGGTGCAAAACGCCCGAGGCGTAGGCATCCTTCCAACACACGTCATAGTTGGGCGGCGCGGTGTAACAACCAGCCAGAAAGACAGGAACGACAAGGAGAACGGCCCGTTTGATCATAATAAATAAGGGTCAGTGCGTTCCGCAAATCTTAGGCCGGCAACCGCCCGGTGTCAACGCGGGGAAAACAGGGCGAAATATGAGGAACGCATCCCGACACTGCCCCGGGGAGCGCCGGTCTGTGACCGGCTTACCGCTTCCGCTGGTTGTATCCGGTGGTCTTTTTCCAGCCGTTTGGCCGAAATGGACGCGCAAAGCCGGCTGCAAGCCGGCGCTCCGAACGGCGGTGGGTTCGGGGCAGTGTCAGGATGCGCCCAAACTTGACCGGGTTCTTAAGGTGACGCGGATTGGCAAAAAACATCCAACAACCAACATCGAACGCCCAACATCCAATGCAAGCCATTACACGCGAAGGCGGCTTTGGCCAAAGCGCGCTCCGGGTTTTCAGATGGAAATGCGGCGGCGCCGCCCCCGGCATTGGATGTTCGATGTTGGGCTTTCGATGTTGGATGTTTCCCCCATCAAGACGGTTCCGATTGTCCACGCCTGACTTCGCCTTGGTTTTCTTTGGCGGCGGTTTATTCTGTGTTCATCGGCCCGTTTTTTTGTTTTATTGGGGGCGTGGAAACCGACCAACTCGCCCAAATCCTGGCCGCGCTCGGCTGTCCGGCGGAGAAGTCCCCCGCGATGGCCGCGCAGCTCGACAAGCGCGCCCGCCAGCTCGCCGCCGAGAAAAACCGCCCCTACGAGGAGGCCCTCCACCATCTGCTCACCCTCATGAAACAGGGCTGGGCCGCCAAACAAAAAGGCTTTTAACCCCCTATGCTCAAACCCTGGGTCAAACTCCGCTCCACCCCAGTCGGGGATTTTCACGTCTTCAAGGTGCGCCGCGACACCAGCGTCAATCCGCGCACCGGCCGGGAGCACGATTTCTATGTGGCCGACAGCGTCCATTGGGTGAATGTGGTGGCCCTGACCCCCGACCGGCAAATCGTGATGGTCGAGCAATTCCGGCACGGTTCCCAAACCGTGGAACTGGAGATTCCCGGCGGCATGATGGATGCCCATGAAACCGACCCCGTGCTGGCTGGCACGCGCGAACTGCGCGAGGAGACTGGCTACGCCGGCGAAGCCGCGCGGCTGCTCGGCCGGGTTCATGCCAATCCCGCCATCTTCAGCAACCTGTGTTACACCGTGATTGTGGAAAACTGTCGGCGGCAGCACGACGTGGAATTCGACCAAGGCGAAGACCTCATTACGCGACTGGTGCCCGTGGCCGACCTGCCCCGAATGGTCGCCACCGAGCAAATCAAACATCCACTCGTGGTCGCGGCCCTCTACCATTTCGAGCTGTGGCAACGCGGAATGAAGACGTGACCGTTCATTTCAACCACGGATGGACACGGATAAACACGGATTATATCCGGGGTCAATACAGTTTTGGCCGCTGAGCTTGGAACACTCTTTGGTTGGCCGAGTTTTTCCATTCGGAAACGCTTCCCATCCGTGTTTATCCGTGTCCATCCGTGGTAAAGTCGCCGGACGGCGGCCAACGGATTAAGGCTGCGAATTTTCGCCGCCGGACGTCCCCTGCTTGGCCTTGCGCGCATCGAGAATCAGCACCGTCGAGTAATAAATCAGACTGAGAATATTAACCGGCAGCAGCAGGCCCCAACCTGCCCAGTAATCCTTGTTGCCCGCCCGCCAGGAGAACCAGACCAGGGCGGCCACGCCTGCGGACCAGAACAGTTGCAGGCCAAACCCGATGAGCATCAGGCGCTGGGCGGAACCCTTGAAGCGCATCGCCAGCATATACAACACCGGGATGAACATCGCGCCGAAATTCAGAAACATGCCGACCAGAACCATAATAATAAAAGCAATTGACCGCACGCCACTTCACCACGTTGGCTCGGCGAAGTCAACCGGGAACCTGAATAGGGCAGCCCGCGTGGACAGCCCAAAACTGCCCCGGAGCGCCGGTCTGTGACCGGCTTACCACTTCCGATGGTCATACACGGTGGTAGCTTTCCAGCCGTTTGGCCGACATGGACGCGCAAAGCCGGCTGCAAGCCGGCGCTCCGAACGGTGGGCGGTTCGGGACTTGTGGCGTGATGCCTCCCGGCCCACCTGTCGGGGGCAAAATCGCGCTTTGCCAAAAATGTGCTACGCTAAGCCATATGACAGAACGACCTGTTCCCGCACCGCTGGATCCCCGCGTAACCATTGGCCACGTCCACCTGAAGGTGGCCAAGCTGGATCGGGCGCTCGGCTTTTATTGCGGCGTGCTCGGATTCCAAATCATGCAGCGGTTCGGCACCCAGGCGGCGTTCCTTTCGGCAGGTGGCTATCACCATCACATTGGGTTGAACACGTGGGAGAGCCAGGATGGTTCGCCGCCGCCGCCACACAGCACCGGCCTCTATCATCTGGCAATTCTGTATCCCACCCGCGCCACGCTCGCGGACGCCCTGCGCCGCGTGCTCGCCGCCGGGGTGGAACTGGAAGGGGCCGCCGACCACGGCGTGAGCGAGGCGATTTATCTGCGCGACCCGGATGGCAATGGCGTGGAACTCTACCGCGACCGGGCACCGGCTGACTGGCCGCGCACCCCCGCCGGGGAACTGGCCATGTTCACGCGGACGCTGGATTTGGCGGCGCTGCTGGCGGAAGGGGCGGTTTGAAGTGCCGGGCCAAGTCTAGACAGCTTTCTGGGAAGGGAATATTGGTGTAACACTCGCCCTCACCCCGGCCCTCTCCCCCGAGGAGAGGGAGAACAGGTTCCAGCGTTTTGATAATATCCAGCGTCTGGATAGTTTACGCGCAGGTAAATCTGGCAATACTTTAAGTGCCGTTTATTTGCCCAGCTCAATCACCACCGGGCAGTGGTCGCTGCCGGTGACGTTGGGCAGGATATACGCCTTTTTCAGGCGCGGGCGCAGGGCCTGGGACAGCAGGAAATAATCAATGCGCCAGCCGACATTCCGGGCGCGGGCACCGCTCATGGGACTCCACCAAGTGTAATGCCCGCCGCCCATTTCAAACTCGCGAAAGGTGTCCACGAAACCGGCGTTCACGAAGGCGCTGAAGCCGTTGCGTTCCTCGATGGTGAAACCGTGGTTGCGAACGTTGGCCTTGGGATTGGCCAGATCAATCTCCGTGTGCGCCACATTGAGGTCGCCGCAGAAAATGACGGGCTTTTTGCGCTCGAGCTTTTTCAGGTATTTCAGAAAATCCGCGTCCCATTGCTGGCGGTAGGGCAGGCGTTCCAGTTCGCGCTTGGAATTGGGCACATAGACGTT
>Ga0007882_10000803_pt1 | contig 18317 bp, 17 predicted proteins | sample CryBogCBH12Aug01_FD_71195 | JGI IMG/M metagenome (GOLD analysis project Ga0007882, IMG submission 71195) | Freshwater microbial communities from Crystal Bog, Wisconsin, USA - CBH12Aug09.1 | ecosystem: Environmental > Aquatic > Freshwater > Lake | place: Crystal Bog, Wisconsin, USA | collected... | reverse complement strand
AACGCCAGCGCCATCACCGCCAACGGCTACCCCGCCACCGGCAGCGCCCGCCAGACGCTGGAGCGCGATGGCGCCTTCCAGATCAAGCGTGCCTACATCACCGTCGATCACACCTTCAACAAGACCTTCGCGGTTGACGTGACCGCCGACGCCGAAAGCGTTGTCGACAGCAAGACCGTCGACAATGGCGGCAACAATGCTCCCGCCGTTGCTGGTGCCCGCACCGTGCAGGGCTTCTTCATCAAGTATGCCTACCTGCAGGCCACCATCAATCCGGCGCTGGTTATCAAGCTCGGTTCGGCCGCGCAGCCCTGGATTCCCTTCGTGGACGGCATCGAAGGCCACCGCTACATCGACAAGAACCTGACCGACCAGTTCAGCTATGGCAACTCGGCTGATTGGGGCGTTCACGTCAGCGGCTCGCTGCTGAACAAGATCATCAGCTACGACGTCGCCGCTGTGAACGGTGCTGGCTTCCGCTCGCCGCAGAACACCAACCACATCGACCTCGAAGGTCGCGTGTCGGCCAGCTATGCTGGCTTCACCGCCGCTGTTGGCGGCTACACCGGCAAGCTCGCCGCTTCCAACACCAGCACGATCGCCACGGCCGCTACCCTGCGTACCGCTTCGCGTCTTGACGCGCTGGCCGCCTATAAGGGCAGCATCGCTGGCGTGGACTTCACGGTTGGCGGCGAATACCTCTTCGCCAAGAACTTCTCGGACAAGATCGTCGATGGCAACTCGGCCTCCGACAAGGCTCGCGGCGAGGCGATCTTCGGCTCGATCAGCCCGATCGCCAAGTGGAGCGTCTTCGGTCGCTACAACTGGGTGCGTTCGAATGCTCTGACCCATCCGCAGAAGGCCGATCACGCCTTCTTCACCGGCATTCAGTACGAGCCGGTCAAGAACCTCGATCTGGCCCTCGTCTACAAGCATGACGGCGCCGATGGCTACTTCTCGAGCGGCAACTACAGCGGCTTCACCGGTGGCAACGTCGCTTCCACCGTCAACACCGCTGGCACCACCACCGGCACGCCTGTTTCGCGCAGCGAAATCGGCCTGTATGGCAACGTGAAGTTCTAATCCGAACTTCACCGCCACACAGCGGTAAAGCCTAAAGAACGCGGGCGGGTCGCAAGACCCGCCCGTTTTCTTTTGCGCGTCTCCCGGCTATCATCGCCCCATCCCCCAACCCGGAGAACACCGCGCATGAAACTCGACAACAAGGTCGCCATCATCACCGGCGCGGCCAGCGGCATCGGCTTTGGCATCGCCCGGCGCTATCACGCCGAGGGCGCGCGCGTGGCCATCGCCGACCGCAATGGCGCGGCGGCAGAGGCAGTAGCGGCACAACTCAACGCCATCGCGCCGGGCCGCGCGCTGGCCGTGGCGATGGATGTGACCTCCGAGGACGAGGTAAACGCCGGGGTGGCGCAGGTGATCGCCGCATGGGGCCGCATCGATGTGCTGGTCTCCAACGCCGGGGTGCAGATCGTCAATCCGATCGAGAGCTTCGCGTTTAGCGACTGGAAAACCATGCTCGCCATCCACCTCGACGGCGCCTTTCTCACCACCCGCGCCTGCCTGCCGCATATGTATGCCCAGGGCGGCGGCGCGGTGATCCTGATGGGCTCGGTGCATTCGAAAGAGGCCAGCAAATTGAAGGCCCCCTATGTCACCGCCAAGCACGGGCTGCTGGGGCTGGCGAAAGTGATCGCCAAAGAGGGCGCGGCCCATGGCGTGCGCGCCAATGTGGTGTGCCCCGGCTTCGTCCGCACCCCGCTGGTGGATCGCCAAATCCCCGAGCAGGCCAAGGAACTGGGCATCCCGGAAGAGGAAGTGGTGAAACGCGTCATGCTCGGCCAGACGGTGGATGGCGAATTCACCACCATCGAGGATGTCGCCGAAGTGGCGCTGTTCTTCGCCGGCTTCGAGACCAACGCCCTCACCGGGCAATCGCTGGTGGTGAGCCACGGCTGGTTTATGGAATAGGAGAAGGCCGAGGGGAAGAGGGTAGACTTGGGGGTGGCGTTTAATATGCCGGTTTCTCCAGAGAAACCGGTTGGCACCCCAAACCCCCATTACTGTCGGCGTTGGCGCACCGCATCAGCATCGTGTCCTTCCGCGAAGCGGTATTAAAAGCCTGCGGCGCTGCGACCTTGCGCTTCGTCGAACTGATGCGCGACGACGACAGTGTTGGGGTGCAGGGGTGTAACACCCCTGCGAAACTTATCCCTTCACCCTTCACGCCTCACCCCATTTTACCCTTCCCACCGCATCGCCCAAAAAAATTAGTTCCCACTTCCTCGCGGGATGATAGGCTCAGAGTTTCCACCTACCCATCAGGATCAGTCCTTGGCCAGCAGCGCCCTCCATCCCCGCGAAGATGCGCGCATTGTGCGCTCGCGCGGGGCGCTGCGTGTGGCCTTGCTGGAGCTGATCGAGCGCCGCCGCTTCGAGGCCATCACGATTCGCGAGATCACCGATCAGGCGGGTGTGGGCTATGCCACTTTCTATCGCCACTATTCCACCAAGGGCGCGCTGCTCGACGATATCGCCGCCGAGCAGATCCGCGCGCTGGTGGCGCTGACCCTGCCGGTGCTGCAAACGCACAACGCGCGCGAGGCATGCCTCACCAAATTCCGCTACATCGAGCAGCAGCGCAGCCTGTGGCACGCGCTGCTCACCGGGGGTGCGGCCAGCACGATACGCGAGGAAATCATCCAGATCGCCCGCGAAGTGAGCCTTACCTACCGGCCTGCGGGCCATTGGCTGCCCGATGATCTGGGTTTTCGCTTTGTCGCCAGCGCGCTGGTGGAGGTGCTGACGTGGTGGCTGGAGCGGGGTGATCAGGTCTCGGCAGAGCAGGGCGCGGAATTGCTTGAACGGCTGGTCATGGGGCCGGTGCTCGGCTCTGCTCCGTGCTTCAGCCAGAGCGACAATTCCCCGGAAACCCGCATGGCGATACCTCTCCCCAAGGAATAGCTCCGTTGCCGAGCTAACAGCGCTTTGGCGGCCGGGGGGCTTATGCCACCTTCGGGGCGGAGAAGCCTGCCCAACCGGCGAAATATCACGCCGTTTTCCACCGCACGCTGTTGCCGCCGGGCCCAAGGGAACAGGCCCCATGCCAGAACCGATGGTAGGCCTGCCAGAAGCTAGGGGGAGCCGATGCACAACGGACGCAACCGTATCGCCAGCAAGCGCACCGCCAGTCCTCGCACCACTCATTGCCGCATAGCAAAGCCCACAGCCAGCGCATCCCCGCGCAAAGCGGCAGCCGCCTCCCCCGCCTGCGTTCAGCCCCAAAAATCCACCGGCAAGGCGGCAGGCTCCCTCGGGGCAAAGCGTGACAGGCGGGGTGAAATCGCCCGCCGCCGCAAGCAGGCCGTCTCCACCAAGCATCGCGCCGCCGCCCAGCACAAGCGCCGCGCATCGGGCAAGCTCAGCCCGCCATCCTCATCGCCCACCAGCCCAAGCGTCACCCCGGCGGAAACGGGAAAAATCACCTCCCAGCGCGCCGCCCATGCTGGCGATCCGCCCACCACGCCCCCGCCGCTTCAGCCGCAAACCCTCGCCACTCAGGAGCCAGACTTGCCCTTTTTCACCCCTGCGCTGCCCCTGTCCCGCTCCTCCGAGCCGCTGGTCTCGCTGCCATCCCCCGCCCGCCCGGCATATCAGCCCCTGTCGCGCGGCAAGGCGCTATCCGCGCCGCAGATCGGGCTGTGGGAGGCCATCGGCAACTGGCTGCACAGCGCCGGGCGGCTGATCGCGCTGGGCTTTATTGTAAAGCGGCGCCGCCCCCGGAAAACGGGTTTCGTCCCCGCAGCCAAGCATCGCAGCGCCGAGCGCCCTTCCCGCCAAACCCCCCAGCCAAGCCTGCGCGAGAGGACCGAGCTGATCCAGCTGCAAGCGGAAAACCGCCGCCTGCGCCAGCAGCTCGAAAGGATGAGCGCAAAGACGGCCCAGCCACCCCTTGCTGCCAGCCCGGAAGCATCGCTGTTTCCCGAGCCCGCACGGGAGCACGCCCCAGCCCCTGATGCAGCGCCACTTCACAACACCCCTGCGGAGCCCGCTCGCGCCGGGTAACACCGCGCAGCTCGCACCGCCGCAAGGCTAATCCGCGAGAGGGCAGCCCATCACCGGGCTGCGGAAAGGATCAGCCAGCGGGGGCCAACAGGTGGGCCACCAACGCCTGCACCTTTTTCTGTCGCCATTGCGGCAGCGGGGCCACCAGCCAATAGCCCCGGTGGCACGGCTCGGGCTCGCCCATCGCGGCAATCCGGCCCAGTTCCAGCCAGCCCTGCGCCAGCACCAGCGGCACCCGCGCCCGGCCCATGCCCGCCGCCGCCGCCGCAATCGCCTGGCCCGCATCGCCCACGTGCAGCAGCGCGCCATCCACCCCTTCGGCATTCAGGCCATCGGGATGCGGATCACCGGGCCAGGCGATCCAATCGCCCGCGCCCACCGTCACCCGCAGCGCCGCCCCCAGCGCCACACCTTCCAGATCACCCGGCCCCTCGGCCAGACGCACGGCCAGATCAAGATTGGCCTGCGCGAAATCATTGCTCTCGCCATCCACCAGCACAAACCGCGCCTCGGGATGCAGCGCGCGATAGGCGGCCAGCCGGGGTGCCACCCAAGCGGCAAAAAACTCGCGCGGCACGGCGATGGTATAGACATGGCTCGATTGCCCGGCCTGCATCGCCTGCACCGCGCCCTCAAACTGCAGAAACCCCTCGCGCAGCGGCTCCAGCCCGGCGCTGGCCTCCTCGGTCAGCTCCAAACCCTTGGCGGTGCGGCGAAACAGCACCACGCCGAGCAGATCCTCCAGCGCGCGGATCTGCTGGCCCACCGCCGCCGGAGTCACCGCCAGCTCATCAGCGGCGCGGGTAAACGAGAGGTGCCGCGCGGCGGCGTCGAACACGCGCAGCGCATTAAGCGGCAGGTGATTACGCTTCATGCGGAATGCGCCACCGGCCTCAGCCGGCCGTGGCCGGGGCCGAAAGCGCGAAGAAGGGGATCGCCACCTTCTGCTCCGCGCCATCCTCGGTGCGGAAGGTATAATGGCCTTCCATGCTGCCGTGCGGCGTGGTCAGCGGGCAGCCGGAAACGTAATCGTGGCTCTGCCCCGGCTGCAGCGCGGGCTTCTCGCCCACCACGCCCTCGCCATCGACATAGGTGACCACGCCATTGCCATCGGTGATCTTCCAATGCCGGGTGACGAGATGGAGCGTGTGGCTCGAATCATTCTCGATACGAATGTGATAGACCCAAAACCACTTGCCCACCTCGATCCGCGATTGCTCGGGAAGGAAGTTCACCGCAACGCGCACGGTGACGCCATCGGTGGTGGCGGCATATTGGAACAGCTCTTTCATGCGGGATAGACTAGCGCCGGGCGAGGCTGGCCGCAAGACTCAGTAACCACTATAGATGCGAGGGTGAAGTCCCTGTGGGTCGCATCGCGTGAAGCGCGATACTCCCGGCCCTCCCGCTCCCGATACTTGTCATCGTGGCGCATCGGTTCGGCCTTGGCGCAAGGCCGCCGCGCCGCAGGCGATACAGCCGCTTCGCGGCAAGACACGACACCGAACCAGCGCGCCAACGCCGACATTAATGGGAGCGCGAGGGGGTAACCCCCTCGCACCTACCCCTTAAACTCTACCTTAAACCCGGGGCCCATAAAACCAGGCCCTTAAAGCCCGACCTTACCCAGCGCCGCATCAAGATCCTCGATCAGATCCTGAACATCTTCCAGCCCCACGCTGATCCGCAGCATATTCTCGCCGACGCCCATTTCCGCGCGCACTTCGGGGGTGAGGCTGGAGTGGGTGGTGGAGGCGGGGTGGGTCATCAGCGTTTTCGCGTCGCCAATGTTGTTCGAGATATCGATCAGCTCCAGCGCGTCGAGGATGGCGTGGGCCTCTTTCCGCCCGCCATCGATTTCGAACGAGAACACCGAGCCGGGCTTGTGCATCTGGCGCTCCACCAGCGCGTATTGCGGATGGCTGGGCAGGCCGGGGTGGCGCACATGCGGCACGCGGGTCTGCAAAAATTCGGCCACCTTCAGCGCGTTGTCCGCCTGGGCATTGGCGCGCAGTTCCAGTGTCTCCAGCCCTTTCAACACCACCCAGGCGTTGAAAGGCGAGAGCGTTGGCCCGGTGTTGCGCTGGAAGGGCAGCAGCACCGTGTTGATGAAATTGGCGCTGCCGCACACCGCGCCAGCCAGCACCCGCCCCTGCCCGTCCATCAGCTTGGTGGCGGAATAGGCGACGACATCGGCCCCCAGCTCCAGCGGGCGCTGCAGCACGCTGGTGGCGAAGGCGTTGTCCACCACGCTCACAATGCCATGCTCGCGCGCCAGCGCACACACCGCCGCGATATCGACGATATCCATGGTCGGGTTGGCGGGGGTCTCGAAGAAGAACACCTTGGTATTGGGCCGGATCGCCGCCTTCCACGCATCCAGATCGCGGCCATCCACCGCCGTCGACTCGATGCCAAAGCGCGGCAGGAGATTATCCGTCACCCAGCGGGTCGGCCCAAAGGCGGCGCGGGCCACCACCATGTGATCGCCCACGGAAAGCTGGCACAGCAGCGCCGTGGTCATGGCGGCCATGCCACTGGCCTGCGTGCGGCAGGCTTCGGCGCCTTCCATCAGGGCGATGCGCTCTTCCAGCATCTGCACGCTGGGGTTTTGCGTGCGCGAATAGGTCATCCCCGGCTCTTGCCCGGCAAAGCGGGCGGCGGGGGTGGCGGCATCATCGTAGCAATAGCCCGAGGTGAGGAAAATCGCCTCGCTGGTTTCGCCCTGTTCAGAGCGCCAGGTGCCGCCGCGCACCGCACGGGTGGCCTGCCGCCATTTCGAGGTGATCGCGCGATCTTGTCCGGTAGAGCGTTTCATGCGCGCCGCTCTAGAGCAAAGCGCGCGCCGGGGGGAGCCGGTTTTTTGCAAAAATGCAGGAACGCGCCCGATCGGCGATTTTCCATTTGCCGCCCCCGCCCGCCCCGGTATCACCCTGAGGGATGCCAGACACGCGCCCCGCCCCCCCAGAGCAAGACCCGATCCGCTGGAGCCTCGCGCTCACGCTGGTGTTTGCGGCGCTGGTGTTCTGGCACCTGGGCATCCCCTCGAAGATCTATTTCGACGAGGTGCATTACGTGCCGGCGGCGAGGAAGCTGCTGGCGCTGCTGCCCGCCAACCCCGAGCATCCGCTGGTGGGCAAGGAGGCCATCGCCGCCGCCATCGCGCTGTTTGGTGATCACCCGCTGGTGTGGCGGCTGCCCTCGGCGATCATGGGCACGCTGGGGTTTTTCGCCTTCAGCCGGGCGCTGTGGTTTGCCAGCGGCCGCCGCTTTGCCACGCTGGCGGGTGGCGTGCTGCTGCTCACCGACTTCAGCTGGTTCGTCGAGAGCCGCATCGCCATGCTGGATATGGTGATGGCGGGGTTTGGCATGATCGCGCTGTGGCAGGTGGCGGCGGTGGTGCGCCTGTCGGGGGCGGAAAGGCTGGCGATCACCCGCGCGCGGCTGGCGCTGGCGGGCCTGTGCCTCGGCCTCGCCATGGGCGCGAAGTGGAGCATCCTGCCGGTGTGGGCGCTGCTGGGGGTGGGCTTTGTGGTGCTGCGGGTGCGCCCATTCTCGCTCAGACCGGGCCAAGAATCGTTCAGGCATTGCCTCGAAGCCACCGACGCCGCGCCGGTGCGGGGCATCACCCTGATCGAGGGGCTATTCTGGCTCGGCACCCTGCCCTTCCTCACCTATTGGCTCACCTTCCTGCCCTTCCTGTTCTACCACCAGAGCGCGCTGCGCCCGCTCGATATCATCGCCTGGCAGCGCGAGATGGTGACCCTGCAAGCCAGCGTCACCCGCCCCCACCCCTATCAAAGCGTGTGGTGGCAATGGATGCTGAACTGGCGCGCGATCTGGTATCTCTACGAGAAGGTCGATGGCGGGCTGCGCGGCATTCTGCTGGTGGGCAATCCTTTCACCATGCTGGCGGGGCTGCCTGCCTGGGGCTGGTGCCTGTGGGCGGGGCTGCGGCGGCAACGCGGGGAAGCACTGGCGCTGGCGCTGCTCTATGCCTTCAGCCTTGGGCTGTGGGCGGTGAATGGCAAGCCAGTGCAGTTCTACTACCATTATCTGCTGCCCGCCGCCTTCCTGATGGGCTGCCTCGCGCTGGCGCTGGATGCGCTGTGGCGGCATCCGGGCCGCTGGCGCTGGGTGGGGCCCAATACACTGGCAATGGGCGCGCTGTGGCTGGCGGTGGGGCTGTTTGCGGGCTTCTTCCCGATCATCTCCGGGATGCAGCTCGGCAACGACTGGAACAGCTTCGAAGCGTGGATGTGGCTGCGCGGCTGGCGCTAAGCGGCGAGCCCAAACCAAAAAGGCGCCCCAAACGGAGCGCCTTCTTGTTCCTCAACCTTGCGCCGATCAGCGACGGCCATCCTCGCGGAAGTCTGGACGTCCGTGAAAATCGCCGTGCCGACGCTCGTGGCCGTAGCGATGCTCGCCGCGGTACACCTCGTGGTGGCGCGCGTGATAGCGAGCGCCCCATTGGCCCTCAGCCGAAGCGCTGGAGGCAAAGCCGACCACGCTGGCGGCGGCGGAAAGGGCGATGACGAGCTTGGATGCGAACTTCATGGTGGTCTCCGTTCCCGGCTTGCTAGGTGGGCCGGTAAGAGACGTTCTAAAGCGATTCGCCTGTATCAAGGCTGAGGCTAACTGGCAGCTTTCGTTCAGGAAAAGCCGCCGTCCTCAGTTGCCGTATTTGCCCCAGACGAACTTGCTCGACAGCGCGAAGTTCCACACCGAAGCGAGGATGATGCCCGCCGCCGCCGAAGGATAGGGGTGAAAACCAACCCGCACCAATGCTGTGGAAACGCCGATATTGGCCAGCATGCCAAACAGGCAGGTGAAGGCAAACTTCGCCCAGCCGTTAAACAGCGGCAGGAAGCCGCGCAGGCGCTTGTCGGCATAGGTCAGCTCGTTGTTGAGCACGAAGTTGAAGGTCATCGCCGTGAAGGCGGCCACCGTCTGCCCCACGATGAAGGCGGTTTCCTTGGGATAATGGCTCACCGCGAACTTCGCGCCAAACAGATGCAGCACCAGCGCCAGCACCGACATATGCAGCACCGCACCCATCGCACCCACCGTGCCAAACAGCGCGAAACGCGTGGGGATGATCCGGCCCAGCCACTTGTCGTAAAGACCAATGAGGAATTCAAACACGACCGTCCTATCCAGTTTGCTTTCGCCTTCGGCCCGCGCGGCGAAGTCGAGGGGGAATTCCTTCACCCGCAGCGGCTGTTCCACCGTGGCGAGGATATCGAGAAGAATCTTGAAGCCCACGCCCGAAAGGCGGCTGGCATCGGCGCGCAGCGTCTCCGCGCGCAGCATGAAATAGCCGCTCATCGGGTCGGTCAGATCCACGCCGGTCACCTTGCGGGCGATGGCATTGGCAAAGCCGCTGGCCTTCACGCGGTCGGGGCGGCCCCATGCTTCGGTGCTGGCCCCTTCGGCAAAGCGGCTGGCATAGGCGAGGTCGTAATCGCCGCTTTCGATCGCGGCGAGCATTCCGGGCAGCAGCGCGGGATCGTGCTGGTGATCGGCATCCATCACCGCCACCACCGGCGCGGCCGTGGCGCACATTCCCTCAATCGCCGCGCTGGCCAACCCCCGCCGCCCAATACGCTGGATCACGCGGATGCGCGGATCGACCAGACTGATGGCGCGGGCCTCGTCCGAGGTGCCATCGGGGCTGTTGTCGTCAACGAAAATCGCCTCCCAGCTAATGCCGGTCAGCGCCGCGTCCATGCGGTCGACGAGACGGCGCAGGTTCTTGCGCTCGTTAAGGGTGGGCAGAATGATAGCGAGTTGCAGGCTCATGGGCGCACCGATACAGGTTTCAGGTTAAGGAAACTATGAGGAAATCACCATACCACGCTTCGGTTAAGGATATTTTCCCGCCCCGCTATCGCCTTACAGCCGCGCCAGCACCGCATCGCCGATAGCGCTGGTGGAAAGCGTACCGCCGAGATCGCCGCCGCGAATGCCATCGGCCAAGGCTTTCGCCACCGCCGCCTCGATCCGCGCCGCCGGGGCCTCCGCCCCAAACGAATGGCGCAGCAGCATCGCGGCGGAAAGAATGGTGGCCATCGGATTGGCCTTGTTCTGCCCGGCGATATCGGGGGCGCTGCCATGGATCGGCTCGTAGAGGCCAAAGCTGGTTTCCGCCCCAGTCCTACCTTCAGAAAGCGACGCCGAAGCCAGCAGCCCGATCGAGCCCACGCACATGCTCGCCTGATCGGAGAGAATGTCGCCAAACAGATTGCCGGTCACGATCACATCAAACTGGCCGGGATTACGCACCAGCTGCATCGCGGCATTATCCACATAAAGGTGGCTCAGCGTCACATCGGGATATTCAGCGGAAACCTCGATCACCACATCGCGCCACAGCTGGCTGGTTTCCAGCACATTGGCCTTGTCCACGCTGCACAGCTTGCCCTTGCGGCCCCGCGCGGCCTTGAAACCGACATGGGCAATGCGCCGCACCTCGTCCTCGGCATAGCTCATCATGTCCCAGCCCTGACGGCGACCATCAGGCAGGGTGCGCACACCCTTCTCGCCGAAATAGACGTCGCCATTCAGCTCGCGCACGATCAGCAGATCGATGGCGCTGGCCACCTCCGGGCGCAACGCCGAGGCATCTTCCATGCCGGGAAACATCTTGGCCGGGCGCAAATTGGCAAACAGCCCCAGTTCCTTGCGCAGCCCGAGAATGGCCTGCTCGGGCCGCAGATGGCGTTCCAGCTTGTCACACTCGAAATCACCCACCGCGCCAAACAGGATCGCCCCAGCCGAGCGGGCAATCTCCAGCGTTTGCGCGGGCAGCGGATGGCCATGCTTGCGCCACGCCGCACCGCCCACATCGCCCTCGATCAGTTCCAGGCCAGGAAGGCTCAACGCCTCCAGCACCCGCACCGCTTCGCGCGTCACTTCAGGGCCGATGCCGTCTCCGGCGAAAACCGCAATCTTCATGGGGCCAATAATCCGTCACTAGTTGCCATCAATCCGCGCCAGCAGCTCGCGCAGACGCTCGCGCGCTCCCATAACATCGCCGCGCCGATCGGCAAGCGGCCAATCGCCAAACAAATGCCGCGCCAACGCCTGCCCCATCCTGTCGAACACCGCCAGAAACACCGGCCAGTCCGCCCCATCCGGCAGCGCGGGCCTCTCCCCGGAACGCCGCCCATAGCCCAGCTCGCGCAGCAGCAGCACCTCATAGGCCAGCACCAAAGGCGCCCACCCCCGCGCCGATGGCGCATGACACACCGCATCGAGCAACGGAGACAGCGCCTCCGCCAGCGCCGGATAGGCATGCATATCGGGCAGCGTGGCGGCGGTGAGCGTCGTCACCCAGCCAATCGCCGAAGCGGGCAAAGGCTCGCTCATCCACTGCCCCCGGCTCACCACCAGCTCCACCCGCGCCGAGGGCATTTGCCCCGGCCCCCGCGCGCGGATCTCCGCCTCCACGCCATTCCCGGGGATCAGCACCGGCCGCAACAGCCGCCCCCGCCCCCCCGGCACATAAGCCCCCACCAGCCCATGATCCGCGGTCAGCAAGCGCACCACCACACCCGTCTCGCCATGCGATCGGGCCGAGCAAACAATAGCGGTGGCGCGGATGTGCATCGCGGGGGTGTGGCTTGTGGGGCGGGAAGGGGCAAGGGTTTAGGGGGAGGTATTAAGAGGTAAGGGGAGGTTTAAGGCGTAAGATGCGAGGGTCTTGGACCCTCGCGCTCCCGATACTGTCTGCGTTGCGCGCCATATCGGCCTTGCGTTGGGGATTGAGGTGGCGATTTGAGGGCGGCTTCGCCGCAAGCGCAACCCGCCGCGCGCAGCGCTATAAACCCCTAGCCAGCTAGCACCCCGGCTTCGATGAGGCGCAAGGTGGACAGGTATGGGAGCGCGAGGGGGTAACCCCCTCGCATTACCCTCTACCTACTTCCCCTTCCCCTCCAAAGCCGCCACCCGCGCCGCCAGCGCGTCCACCTCTTCGCGGGCCTTGGCGGCGATGGCTTTGGTGGCTTCAAACTCCTCGCGCGAAACGAAGTCGAGCCCGCCCAGCGCCTCGCGGATGCGCTCGCGGCCAGCCTCGCGGGCTTCGCGGGTCATGCCGGTGAAGGTGCCGACGGCGCTGTTCATCAGCTTGACGAAGTCGGCGATCATGGGGTTTTCGCTCTGCATGGGGGCGCTCCGTCTGGAAGGTTCAGTATCTCCCCCCGAGATAGCGCCCCCGCGCCATGGTTCAAGAGCGCATTGCCCTCAAGCCGCGATCAGGAGCCGATTTGCAGCCGCACCACCGCGCCCGAGGAGGGCTGGCCATCGGCATCGGGGTTCAGCACGAGGAACTGCCAGTTGAGCACCGTGGCGAATAGCACCCAGCCAAGATAGGGCACCAGCAGCAGCCCCGCCAGCACCCGCACCCGCGCAAACAGCACCACGGTGAGCAGCAGCACAACATCCAGCCCGCCGATCAGCGCCAGCGATCCCGATAGGCGGTGCGCAGCGAAAAACAGCGGCGACCACGCCAGATTAAGCGCCAGTTGCAGCAGGAAGATGCCCACCGCCAGCCACCGCCCCCGTGCCCCCGGCGCGGTGAGAACCTGCGCCAGCGCCAGCGCCATCAGCACATAGAGCGCGCTCCACACTATTCCGAACACCGCCGCTGGCGGATAAATATCGGGCTTCACCAGCGCGGCAAACCATGGATTATCCGGCCCGCTGCCCGAAACGCGCCCAGACAGAAACCCGAGCAGCAAGATCGCGGGCACCAGAAACAGCGCCCACCGCCAAAAGGCGGCGCGCAACTGGCGCGAGGAGGCAATTTGCATCATTCGCGAAACAATCCTCTAGCTGAGCCGGGGGCTGGATGGGTTGGTAATAGGCTAAATAGGTAACAAACCGTGATTCGAGCAGCAAACGCGCGTGTTTATTGCCAGCCCGCGCCCGGTTTATTGCCAGCCCGCGCCCGGCAAGCAATGAAAAGCGCGCCCATGCGGCCCAGAGGCGCTTCGATTTTGGAGGCGATTGCGGGGTTTTGGAGCAATCCCCCGCTCAAGCCCCGCCCCGCCGCGCGGCGATAAGAAACTCGACATTGCCCTCGGGCCCGGTGATCGGGCTCTCCACAATGCCATCGATGTGCCAACCGCCCAGCTCGGCGTCGCGCGCCAGCAGCCAGTCGCGCACCTCGCCGCACACCCGCGCGTGCAGGGTGGGATCGCGCACCACGCCCTTGTTGCCCACCTCGCCCCGGCCCACCTCGAACTGCGGCTTGATCAGCGCCACCAGACGGCAGCGCGGCGCGGCCAGCCGCAGTGGCACATCCAGCACCTTGGCGAGGCTGATAAAGCTGGCGTCGCACACCACCCAGCCGCAGGGCGCATCGATCATCGCGCTGGTCAGCACCCTCGCGCTGGTTTGCTCCAGCACGGTAACGCGCGGATCAGAGCGCAGCTTCCACGCCAGCTGATTGGTGCCCGAATCCACCGCAAACACGCGGGCCGCGCCCTTGGCTAACAGCACATCGGTAAAGCCGCCGGTGGAGCTGCCGATATCCATGGCGATAACGCCAGCGGGATCGAGCCCGAAATGCGCGATGGCGTGCGCCAGCTTGATCCCCCCGCGCGACACCCACGGATGATCGCGCCCGCGCGCCTCCAGCGGGGCATCGGCGGCAATGGTCTGCCCCGGCTTGGCGATCTTGCTCTCGCCCGAAAACACCAGCCCCGCCAGCACCAGCGCCTGCGCCCGCGCGCGGCTCTCGGCGATGCCCCGCTCCACCAGCAGCTGATCGACGCGCATCTTGCCGGGCTTGGCGCCGGGTTTGGCGCCGGAACGCGCCGGGCTGGAAGCTTCATCAGGGTTTTGGGGGTCAGGATTTTTGGGGCTGGTCACGGTCTGATGCTTATGGGGGGAAATCGGGATGGTATGCGAAGGCCCGGGCTTGTCCGGGGCTGCCCCTCATTCCATAGGGAGGGGATGAAGGCAAATCTCTCCCACCCGCTATCGCACCCGCGCGCGCTGTTCGCGCTGGCATCCGTGCTGATGGCCACAGGCTGCGCCACCGCGCCCACCCCGGCGCCGCCTCCCCCGCCCGCACCGATTGCCGCCGCCCCCCGCCCCGCCCCAGCGCCCCCGCAAGACTGGCGCGACGCCCCGCTCTCCCCGGGCGAATGGCGCTATCACGCCGCGCAGGCCCGCTTTGGCGGCTCGGTGGTGCTGGCCTGCACCGGCGCGGGCGGGGCGCGCAGCGTCACCCTGTCGCTATTGCGCGATCCCGGCGCCCCCCCCATCGCCGCCGACGCTCCCGTCACCATCACCACCAGCGAAGCCCAGCGCCAGATCGGAGCCGCCGGGCCCGACGCCATTCTCACCATCGCCCCCCGCGATCCCATTCTCGATGCGATGGTTTTTTCGCGCGGGCGCTTCATGATCGAGGTGGCAGGCCAAGCCCCGCTGATCCTGCCAGCAAGGCCCGAAGTGGCACGCGTGATCGAGGATTGTCGGTAAGTCCCGCAAAAAAGCCGGGAAATCAAAGGTTTTACGCAACTGCAAGGCCACGCAGAGCTCCTCGCGCCGGATAAGGGAGCACCCCAAAGCCCGATCCACATCTCAACTTGGGGAAAAATCGATTCTGACGACAAAATAATTCTTTGCAAGACTTGTTGTGCAGTGCGGAATTGATAGTCTCTCCCCCAAGGCCGTGTGGCCATCGCGCCATCCGGACCTGCCTTACAACTACCTCAGCCGGGGTATTGTGGGGTTTTGGCTCAACAGCGCGAAAGGAGGTGATCCGATGTCTCATGGTTCAGCACAGGGGTCGGGTATCTGCATCGCGAGGCATTATCGCTGATTTTCCTATTTGAGCGATAAAGGCTTCGTGGGCGGCACTTCCAGCCGCTGACCATGTCAAGGGCCGCCACCGTCTTGCACGGGGCGGCCCTTCTCATTTCCCACGCGGCGCGCTAGGGGAGGCGCCTAGGGTGGCAAACCGGCAAGGCTTGCCATTAATTACATATAAGTTGTCTTTGGCGTAATTATCGTTCAATGGCAGCGCGCATGATCCCGAGGAACGCCCAGATGTCCACGATTGCCGAGCCCAAGCCAGCCTTCACCACTTTGCCCCACCCCGCGCCCACCAGCGCGAGCGTGCGCGAGGCGGTGTTGGCGGCTCCCGGCTTTGGCACCAATTTTTCCGATCACATGGTCTCGATCGACTGGTCGGAAGAAAAGGGCTGGCACAGCGCCACGCTGGGCCCGCGCGGGCCGATTGCGCTCGATCCCGCCGCCGCCGTGCTGCATTACGCACAAGAGATCTTCGAGGGGCTGAAAGCCTACAAGCACGCCGATGGCAGCATCGCGCTGTTCCGGCCCGAGGCTAACGCCGCGCGCTTCAACGCCAGTGCCCGCCGCCTCGCCATGCCCGAGCTGCCCGAGGAGGTGTTCATCGAGGCCGTGCGCCAGCTGGTGCTGGCCGATCGCGACTGGCTGCCCGAGGGCGAGGGCGCCTCGCTCTATCTGCGCCCCTTCATGATCGCCACCGAGGCCTTCCTCGGCGTGCGCCCGGCCAAGCAATACAAGTTCCTCGTCATCGCCAGCCCGGCGGGCAATTATTTCAAGTCGGGCGCTCCGGCGGTGTCGCTCTGGATCAGCCAATATACCCGCGCGGCTCCCGGCGGCACCGGCGCGGCCAAATGCGGCGGCAATTATGCCGCCAGCCTCGTGCCCACCGCCGAAGCCTTTGCGCGCGGTCACGATCAGGTGCTGTTCCTCGATGCGGAAGAGCACAAATGGGTCGAGGAACTCGGCGGCATGAACCTCTACTTCGTGTTTGCCGACGGCACGCTGCTCACCCCCGCGCTCACCGGCACCATCCTGCCCGGCATCACCCGCGACAGCCTGCTGGCCCTCGCGAAAGACGAAGGCCTCACCGTGCGCGAGGATCGCTATTCCATCGACCAGTGGCGCGAGGACGCCGCCTCTGGCCGGTTGCTCGAAAGTTTCGCCTGCGGCACGGCGGCGGTGGTCACGCCGGTGGGCAAGGTCTGCGGGCAGGATGGCGCGTTCACCATCGGCTCGGGCGGGCCGGGGCAGCTGACGCAAAAGCTCAAGGCCCGGCTGGTGGCGATCCAGCGCGGCGAGGCCGCCGATCCGCATGGCTGGGTGCTGAAGCTCGCCTGATAGCGCGGGCCAGCGGCGCCTCCCGGTTGCCGCTTGCCAGCCCCCTCGTGCCCGCCTAGCCTCGCCGCCAGCGAGGAACAGCCATGTCCGATGATTATACCCCACCCAAGGTGTGGAGCTGGAGCCAGCCATCGGGTGGCACCTTCGCCGCGATAAACCGCCCCATTGCCGGCCCCACCCACGAGGCGGAATTGCCAGTGGGCCAGCATCCGCTGCAGCTCTATTCGCTGGGCACGCCCAACGGGCAAAAGGTCACCATCCTGCTCGAAGAGCTGCTGGCGGCTGGCCACAGCGGTGCCGAATACGATGCGTGGAAGGTCGACATCGGCAAGGGCGAGCAGTTTTCCAGCGGCTTTCTCGCGGCCAACCCCAATTCCAAGATCCCCGCACTGGTGGATCGCAGCGGGCCGCAGCCTATCCGCGTGTTTGAATCGGGCGCGATCCTGCTTCATCTTGCCGAGAAGTTCGGTGCCTTCATCCCCACCGATCCGCGCGGCCGGGCGGAATGCCTGAGCTGGCTATTCTGGCAGATAGGTTCCGCGCCCTTCATCGGCGGTGGTTTCGGCCATTTCTACGCCTATGCGCCGGTGAAGATCGAATATGCCATCAACCGCTACGCCATGGAAACCAAGCGCCTGTTCGATGTCGCCAACCGGCGGCTGGCCGAAAGCCGCTTTCTCGCGGGCGAGCACTACACCATCGCCGATATGGCCGCCGTGGCCTGGCTTGGTGCCCTGTGGCGCGGCGATGCCTATGGCGATGCCGCGCAATTCCTGTCGCTGGCCGAATACGAGCACGTTGGCCGCTGGGTGCGCGAGATCGATGCCCGCCCGGCCAGCCGCCGGGGCATGCTGGTAAACACCTCCAAGGGGCTGGCCGAACGCCACAGCGCCGATGATTTCAACACGCTTGATCCGGCGCTGCTGGCCGCCAGGTGAAACAAACCGGGCTGGGGCGGAAGGGCGCGTGGCCCATCGCATCTTCCCCCCTTCCCTTGGCGCAGAGATGCGGCTAAGCGCGCTTTCCTGCGCAGGCGTCACAATCGGTCGCCAGCAGCGTTGGGGCGTCGCCAAGTGGTAAGGCACCGGTTTTTGGTACCGGCATCCGCAGGTTCGAATCCTGCCGCCCCAGCCAATTCCAAACCACCAATTCCAAACCAGCCATGCTGTTCGCTCCGCTCGGCGGCGCAGACCACGTCGCGCCACACCGTGGCGAGGCGGCGGCCGTCCTCCCGCCCCCACAGCGTTAATCCCCGCTAAACGCCACCTAGGCGCAAATCACCAAGCCCCGCCAAAGCCGGGCTTAATCGCCCAGGCCCTATTGCACCCCGTCCGCTTGGCCTCCGCCGCGCCCCCATTCCGGGGCCCGGGCGGCTGGCAAGGCAAGGGCTACCCCGCTGGTGGGGGCAGGATCGGTCGGCATGGCAGCAACAGCGACGCATACAGAGCGACCCCCCGGCCCCGCGCCAACGCGAATGCTGCGAATGGCGCGGATCGGCGCGCTGGGGGTGCTCATCGCGCTGGCGGCGCTGGCATGGCGGCCCAGCCTCGCGCTGGCGGCGCTCCTGGGGCAATTGCTGATGCCGGTGGTGCTGGTGCTGGTGGTGTTTCTGGCGATCACCTGGCGGCTGATGCGCGAGAAAACCACCATCGCCAATAATCTCATCACCAGCGAGGCGCAGGCCCGCCATCTCGCCTTTCACGATATCCTCACCCAGCTGCCCAATCGCGCGCTGGCCTTCGATCGGCTGAAGCATCTGCTGGCCTCGGCGCGGCGGCAGCACGCCGAGATCGCGGTGCTGTGCCTCGATCTCGACCGTTTCAAGGATGTCAACGACACGCTGGGCCACCCCAGCGGCGACGAGCTGATTCAGGGCGTGGCCGCAAGGCTGTGCCGGGTGTGCCGCGAAACCGACACCGTGGCCCGCCTCGGCGGCGACGAGTTCCTGATCATCCAGCCCAATACCTCCGCCTCGGGGGCCTCGCATCTGTCCGAGCGCATCCTCGAAGCCTTCACCCATCCCTTCGAGCTGGAATATGGCGCGGTCAATATCGGCTGCTCGGTGGGGG
>Ga0007882_10000792_pt1 | contig 18423 bp, 20 predicted proteins | sample CryBogCBH12Aug01_FD_71195 | JGI IMG/M metagenome (GOLD analysis project Ga0007882, IMG submission 71195) | Freshwater microbial communities from Crystal Bog, Wisconsin, USA - CBH12Aug09.1 | ecosystem: Environmental > Aquatic > Freshwater > Lake | place: Crystal Bog, Wisconsin, USA | collected... | reverse complement strand
GCTGATCTCGGGATCGGTGTCGCATGTGGAGCGCGGGGTGGGGCTGGTCAGCCGCTCGGGCGAGGCGTTTGAGCGGATCGTGGGCAAGGTTTCCGATATCGCCACGCTGGCCGCCACCATCGCCGAAGCCTCGCGCCAGCAGTCCGCCAACCTCACCAGCCTCAATGGCACGGTGGGCGAGATGGACAAGATGGGCCAATCCAACGCCGCCACCGCCGAGCAGGCCGCCGCCGTGTCGCATACGCTCGCCACGCAATCGGCCAATCTGGCGGGGCTGGTGCGTAGTTTTCGCCTCGATGGGGTGGAGGAGGAGCAAGCCCAAGAGCGCCGGGCAAGCCCCGAGCCCCGCCCTGCCCCCGCGCCACAGGCCGTGAAGCGCCCCGCGCCGCGCAGCCCATCCCTGGCCAGCAACGGTTCGTTGGCGCTGAAAGCCCAGCCGGACGATGATTGGAGCGAGTTTTGATGCTTTCGCTGTTTGGCCTGAGACCTGCCCGGCAGGTGGTGAAAGAGGAGCCCCTGTGGCTGGATGACATGACCCACATTCCCCGCGAAGAGCGCGTCCGCATCGATCTGGAGGTGAGCGCCCGCGTGCAGGGCAGCCGCCGCAAGCTGGTGCTGCGCGATCTCACCACGCAGGGCGCGCGCATCGAGGCGCTGGAGGGGCTGCGCTACGACGACATCCTGAGCCTGACGCTGCCCGGTCTGAAGCCCAAGCCCGCCTATGTGGTGTGGGTGAAGGATGGCAGCGCCGGCATCGCCTTCGAACGCCCGCTCCACCCGGAGATATTCTCGACGCTGGTGAAGAAGCACGGGGCGGTGGCGCGGGTGGGCGAGGGGAAGGCTGGTGATGCTGGCGCAGCGGGGGTGGTGGGTTTGGCGGCTTGAGGGGTGGGGGCAGATTAGCCTTGCAGCGCCAGTCTTAGCTCCCTTTATAACCAGACTGTCCAAGCCAATGCAGCCCTTCGGCGATTGTAACCGCCTGATTTAGTCCGTTATCGGGTTCTAAGGGGAACATCTGTTTCGCCAATAGCAGGCGCTTCGCAAAAGAGGTGCGCCCATAGCTAAAGGCGGGTTCTGTCACTAGCTTTTTTGCCAGCGCATTCAGGTGTACACTTGCCGCCTTTTCCTCGGCTGATCGGATCAACCCGGAACGCATCTCAACCTCTGACTCGATGGTCTCCAATTCATCTTCGAAGTTGTCTAGCCAATCAGCCGACTCAACTATTGTATGCAAAGCTGAACCAATGAAAAAGTGAACCGAGAATCGTCCGATTTTACCATCATGTGGCTTCAGCGGTTTCGCAGCTGCCCGTATTAAATTGATCGCCTCCAGATCATCGTCGTCGCATATCTCTTCGATTGCATCATCCACGAAAACAGCAAAATCTAGTACTTGCTTGAGGAAATATATAACTGGCGGTTTAGCTTTTTCGATGAGATGCAAAGCGATTTCTGAGCCGATGATGAATTCGGTTGGCGACGCCCGATCCTCTGCCCGCACGAACCCATCGACGATCACAGATTCGGCGCGCTCCGCTGTCTCACGAAACTTTCCTAGTAAGGATTCCAATTCAATCATTTCCAATCCCCTAATCCATACAGACAAAACTACCACAGCCTCGCCCAATAGCCAGTATCGGGAGCGCGAGGGGGTAACCCCCTCGCATCACCCCCTTCCCCTAAATCCCCACCCCCACTCTTCCCTTGCAATCCCGCGCAAACCCGCTAAGCGCCACCCCTTCGCGGAAGGACACCGTCCACCCGCGAGATCGAAGAAAGCCGGAGGGGCCCCGCAATGGTGCGGATCAGCCAGCGATCGGTTAGATGGATAAGGACAACGCCGTGCCGCTTTACGAGCACGTGTTCCTGGCGCGCCAGGACCTCAGCCAAGCGCAGGTGGATGCGCTGGCAGCAACCGCCACCGAGATTATCGAGAGCAACGCGGGCAAGGTCACCAAGACCGAGTCGTGGGGCCTCAAGGGTCTCGCTTTCAAGATCAAGCGTAACCGCAAGGCGCACTTTGTGATGCTGAACCTGGAAGCCCCTGCTGGCGTCGTCGCCGAGCTGGAGCGCCAGACCGCCATCAACGAGGACGTCATCCGCTACATCACCGTTCGCGTGGATGAGCTGGAGACCGGCCCCAGCGTGCAGATGCGCAAGCAAGAACGCGAGCGCCCCCGTCGCCGCGACCGCGAGGAGGGATAATCCATGGCACGTGCATTTTTCCGCCGCCGCAAGAGCTGCCCCTTCTCGGGCAAGAACGCGCCGAAGATCGACTATAAGGACATCCGTCTGCTGCAGGGCTTCATGTCCGAGCGTGGCAAGATCGTTCCGAGCCGCATCACCGCCGTTTCCGCCAAGAAGCAGCGCGAGCTGGGCCAAGCCATCAAGCGCGCCCGTCATCTGGGCCTGCTGCCCTACCTCGTGAAGTAAGGGAGAACTTCCATGGAAATTATTCTCCTCGAGCGTATCGAGAAGCTGGGCGCCATCGGCGATGTCGTCAGCGTGAAGGACGGCTATGCCCGTAACTTCCTGCTGCCCAACAAGAAAGCGCTGCGTTCCAACGCCGCCAACCGCAAGGTGTTCGAGGCCCGCCGCGAGCACATCCTCAAGGAAAACGAGGTGCGCCGCACCCACGCCCAGGCCGATGCCGCCAGCGTGGAAGGCAAGACCGTGGCGCTGATCCGCGCCGCGTCGAACTCGGGCCAGCTGTATGGTTCGGTTTCGGTGCGCGACATCGTCGAGGCCCTCAACGCTGATGACGCCAAGGTCAACAAGGCGATGATCGTGCTCGAACGCCCGATCAAGACCATCGGCCTGTTCGATGTGCGCGTTTCGCTGCACCCCGAAGTGGTGGTGACCGTCAAGGTCAACGTCGCCCGCTCGCCCGATGAGGCCGAGCTGCAGGCGAAGGGCGTCAACGTGATCGACGCCCTGTTCGAGACCGACAGCGGCGGCTTCACCGAAGCCTACGATCCCAACGCCGAACCGGGCGAAATCCCCGCCGACCTGCTCGACGAGCCGGCGGCAGGCGAGGGTGAGGCGGAAGCCTGATCCAGCGCTGGTTCTCGTAAGAAACGGAAAGGCGGGGCTTCGGCTCCGCCTTTTTGGTTTTTAGGGCAGGGATTTAGTGGGGATTTAAGGGTGAAGTCTTGGGGGTGTTACACCCCCAAACCCCCGGGACTGTCTTCGTCGCGCTGTCATCTCGAGCGTCGTGCTCTGCCGCGAAGCGGCTATAATCGCCTGCGGCGCGGCGACCTTGCGCCAAGGGTGAGGTGACGCGCGAGGCTGACAGTATTGGGAGCGCGAGGGGGTAACCCCCTCGCACCTATCCTTACCTATTCGCTTAAAAACCCGCAAATCGCCGCGCCCAGCTCTGGCTTGGTCACGCAGCTCATATGATTACCGGGGATCGCCACATAGCGCGCTTGCGGAAGCGCCGCAGCCAGCGCCGGGGCCGAGCCATTGTCGCGATCGTCCTCGCCGCACACCACCAGCGTGGGCATGGAGATGCCGGAGAGGGCCGCTTGCGGGGTATCGTCCACCGATTGCAGCAGCAGGCGCGCGGCCACGCGGTCCACCGCCATGGTCTTCATGAAGGCCTGCGCGAGGAAGGCGGGATCGCCGCGCTCGATGGTGCCGAAGCGGTCGATGGCGTCGATAAAATGCGCGCTGCGCCGCGACCAGCCGGAAAGCCCCTCCAGCCCCATCCCGCCCAGCACCAGACGACGCGGGGTGAGCCCAGCCAGCACGCCCCGCACCGCCGTGCGCGCGCCCAGCGAGAAGCCGCCGAGGTCGTAGTCCTGAAGCCCCAGCGCCGCCACCAAGGCGCGCACATCGGCCACCAGCACGTCTTGCGGATAGGCGGCGGGGTCGTGCGGCGCGGCGCTCTGGCCATGGGCGCGGAGATCGGGCATGATGACGTGAAAGCCAGCCTGCGCCAGCTGCGCCGCCGTGCCGTATTTGACCCAGTTTACCGCCGCGCTGGAAAACAGGCCGTGGAGCAGTAACACGGGGCGGCCCGAGGCTGGGCCCATGCGATGCACCGCCAGCAGTGCGCCGCCGTGGCCGGGGTGGTAGGTGGTGCGGACTTGGTTTGGCATCAGGATAATCCTGAAAGGGGTTTAAGGGATAAGTCTTGGGGGTGTTACACCCCCAAACCCCCATTACTGTCCAGCTTGGCGCTCCGCATCAGCGTCACACTTTGCCGCGAAGCGGCTATAATAGCCTGCGGCGCGGCGACGTTGCTCCAAGGGTGAGGTGACGCGCGAGGCCGACAGTATTGGGAGCGCGAGGGGCGTTCTTGTGGGTCGCATCGCGTAAAGCGCGATACTCCCGGCCCCTCGCACCTACCCCCTACAAATCACCCCTTCTTCAGATGCCGCCTTCCGAGCAGCTCGGCAATCTGCACCGCGTTCAGCGCCGCGCCTTTCCGCAAATTGTCGGACACGCACCACAGCGCGATGCCGTTGTCGACCGTGGGGTCTTCGCGCACGCGGCTGACGTAGGTGGCGAAATCGCCGACGCATTCGATGGGGGTGATGTAGCCGCCGTCCTCGTGCTTATCGACCAGCATCACGCCGGGGGCCTCGCGCAGGATGTTCTTGGCCTCTTCGGCGCTGATTTCGTTCTCGAACTCGATATTCACCGCTTCCGAGTGGCCGACGAACACCGGCACGCGCACGCAGGTGGCGGTGAGCTTGATCTTGGAATCGAGGATCTTCTTGGTCTCGACGACCATCTTCCACTCTTCCTTGGTGTAGCCATCGTCGAGGAACACATCGATATGCGGGATGACGTTGAAGGCGATCTGCTTGGTGAACTTGCTCACCGAGACGGGATCGCCCACGAAGATGGCGCGGCTTTGCTCGAACAGCTCGTCCATGCCTTCCTTGCCCGCGCCCGAGGTGGACTGGTAGGTGGCGACCACCACGCGCTTGATCTTGGCGGCGTCATGGAGCGGCTTCAGCGTGACGACCAGCTGCGCGGTGGAGCAGTTGGGGTTGGCGATGATGTTGCGCTTCTTGTAGCCGTCGATGGCCTCGGGGTTCACCTCGGGCACGATCAGCGGCACGTCCGGGTCCATGCGGTAGAGCGAGGAGTTGTCGATCACCACGCAGCCTTGCGAGGCGGCGCGGGGCGCATGGATCTTGGTGGGCGCGGAGCCGGCGGCGAAGAGCGCGATATCCCAGCCGGTGAAATCGAAATGTTCGACATTCTGCACCTTGAGCATCTTGCCGGTATCGCCAAACTCGACCTCGGTGCCCTGGCTGCGCGAGCTGGCGACGGCGGCGATCTCGTCGATCGGGAATTCCCGCTCGGCGAGGATGTTCAGCATTTCGCGGCCCACATTGCCCGTGGCCCCCACGACGACTACCCGATAACCCATACTCTTCACTCCACTAGGCGTTGGGGGCTTTACCCCGCTTACGCCGTTCCCGTTAGCGGCCGAGACGCAGACCGCAAGTATTGAAGCCCTGTTATGGCGGCGTCACTCCATGCCGGGCGAGAAAGGCGAAAATTGTGTTCCACAGATGCGGCCCCACCTTCGGGCCGGATACGCGGTGCGTGTAGCCGGGGTAGAGCATCATCTCGAAGGGCACCGCGTGCCCCTGTAGCCGCGCAATCAGCTCGCTGGAATGCTCGAATACCACATTATCGTCGGCCATGCCGTGGATCAGCAGCAGCGGATCGCGGATCGCGGCGGCCTCCTCCAGCGCATTGGCCCTGGCATAGACCTCGGGCTCGGCCTTGGGGTCGCCGAGATAGCGCTCGGTGTAATGCGTGTCGTATAGCTCCCAGCGGGTGACGGGCGCGCCAGCGATGCCCGCCGCATAGGTGCCGGGATTGGCCTCCAGCATCTTGAGCGTCATATAGCCGCCGTAAGACCAGCCATAGGTGGCGATCCTGGCGGGATCCACAAAGGGCAGGCTCTTGAGATACTCCGCGCCAGCCAGCTGATCGGCCACCTCGACGCTGCCCATCGCGCGGTTGATCTGCCGCTCGAAGGCCACACCGCGATTGGCGCTGCCGCGATTGTCGATCTCGAAATAGATATAGCCGCGCGCCACAATCGCCTGCGCCAGGGCCCCGCCCCAGCCGCGATTGACCAGCTGCACGCTTGGGCCGCCGTAATGCTCGAAAAACACCGGGTAGCGCTTGCCGGGCTCCATCACCGGGGTAATCATCCGCCAGTGGAGAGTGCTGCCATCCGCCGCCCGCAGCGTGCCGAAGCTCGGCTCACGCAGGGTGGGCAGATAGGGGGCGTAGGGGTGGGCGGCGTCCAACCGGTTCTCCTCCACCCACGCCAGCCGCTTGCCGCTGCCATCGGCGAGATAGACCTGCGGCGGCTGGCGCACGCTTGAGCGGCTGACCATCAGCGTATGCCCGGCGCGATCCATGGTGGCGGCGGTCACAAAGCCCGGCTCGCTCAGCGAATCGATATGCGCGGGCGCGGCGAGATTGAGCGCATAGAGCTGCGTCGCCAGCGGATCGTCCTTCGTGGCGGTGAAGAACACCCGCCCGAGCTTCTCGTCCACGCCCAGCAGCTGCGTCACCTCCCAATCGCCATGGGTCAGCTGCCGCCAGTGCGCCCCGCCATTGGCGTGGGTGAAATGCCAGAGATGCCCATGGCCATCGCGCTGCGACCACCAGATCAGGCTGCCATCCTTCAGGAAGCGGTAATTGTCGGTGAGGCTGACCCAGCTGCCCGGAGCGGCCTCCTCGGAGAACAGCACGCGCGCCTTGCCCGTGGCCGGATCGATAGCCAGCATATCGAGGCGGCTCTGCGCGCGGTTCTGGCGCTGCACATAAAGCGTGCCGCCATCGCGCGACCAATCGACCCGCGCGAGGTAGATATCGGCATCTGGCCCGAGATCGACCGCCACCCTTCCGCTGCCATCGGGCTTCATCACCCACAGCGACACCGCCGCATTGGCGCTGCCCGCCAGGGGATAGCGCTGATCGAAGGTGGTGGTGCTGCTGGCGCCAATCGCCGCGCGGGTGATGAGGGCCACCCCCACCTCGTCAAACCGCTCCACCGCGATATGGCGGGCATCGGGCGACCACCAATACCCGCTCATCCGCGCCATTTCTTCCTGCGCCACAAACTCCGCCTCGCCCCAATGCACGGTGGGCGCGGCCTCTTCGGGCGAAACCGCACGCGGGGCGGACGCGCCATCAACCGCCATCACCCACAGCCGCCGATCGCGCAGAAACGACAGCATCCGCCCATCGGGGCTGAGCTTTGGGCTCATCGCCTCGCCCTGCGTCTCCAGATGCCGCGCGGTGCCATCGAGGCCTGCCAGATAGGTCTCGCCATCGAGCGGCACCAGCAGGCCCTTGCCGTCCGGGCTCCACTCATAGGAGACGATGCCCTTGAGATCGCCGATCCGCGCGCGCTCGCGGCTCATCTTCTCCGCCTCGGACAGCGCCTTGCCGGAAGAGAGCTGTTCCGAATCGACCAGCATCCGCCACTGGCCGCTTTCGCGATCATAGCCCCACAGATCATAGCGCTCGCGATCCGCCTCGCGACCGCGCAGCAGCGTCAGCCAGCGGCCATCGGGCGAAAGCCGCAAGCCGCGCGGGGCGGGGCCGCTCAGCGCCGGGCTGGCGAAGACGCGCTCGAAGGTGAGCGTGGCCGGGGCGGGGGCAGGACTGTGGAGCGCGCTCATCGCTGGCTCCTCCGCCCATGCGCCAGCACCCGGCCAGCACGCCGCGCCCAGCAGACACAGCCCGCTGAGTAACCAGCCGAACAGCCGCACCCGATACAGGCGCGGCATAAGGCAGGGGCGAAAACGAGACGATGGCATGGCACGGATCCGCTCCTCAGGGTGCGGGGTGGATGGGGCTTGGCCGGGGAAGTGGCCAGCGCTTTGGCCGCCCCGTACCGGGTTGAAACGAAACGACGCCAAGAGCTTAACCGGCCCAAAACGGGAAAAGGGCGCCCCGGCTTTGCCAGGACGCCCTTTCACGGTATTTTCCGCTTTAGGCTGGGGATTAACCCTCCTGGCCGGCCTTGTCGGTAGGCCGGGTATCGCGACGCTCGGCAATACGCGCGCGTTTGCCGGTGCGGCCGCGCAGGTAATAGAGCTTGGCACGACGCACCACGCCCTTGCGGACCACGGTAATGCTTTCGATGGTCGGCGAATACAGCGGGAACACGCGTTCCACACCCTCGCCAAAGCTCATCTTGCGCACGGTGAAGTTCGAGTTGAAGCTGCGGTTCGAGCGGGCGATGCACACGCCTTCATACATCTGCACGCGGCTGCGATCGCCTTCGATCACCTTCACGCCGACGCGCACGGTGTCACCAGCGCGAAACTCGGGAATTTCCTTGGCGGCCTTGGCAATTTCCTCGGCCTCGATCTGTTGAATGAGGTTCATAGACCCTCGTCCTTCTTTTTATACCGCGCGCCAGAGGCAGACTGGGCCCGAGCGTCGATATGACGCTCCCAAAGGTCCGGCCTGCGTAACCGTGTGTCATCCTCCGCCATGGCTTTACGCCAGGCGGCGATTTTCGCGTGATCCCCCGATCGCAGCACTTCAGGGATCGCGCGCCCTTCCCACAAGGCGGGTCGGGTGTAGTGGGGATATTCGAGCAGGCCGCTTTCAAACGACTCCTCGACCCCACTGGAAGCCGCGCCCATTACGCCGGGAAGCAGCCGAATGCAAGCGTCGAGCAGCATCAGCGCCGCCGGTTCGCCGCCGGAGAGGACGATATCGCCGACGGAGACCTCCTCGATGGGGCGGGCGGCGAATATCCGCTCGTCAAAGCCCTCGAAACGGCCGCACAGCAGGGTGACACCGGGGCCCGCCGCCAGCGCGCGCACGCGGGCCTGCGTCAGCGGCTGGCCGCGCGGGGTGAGGGCAATGATGGGGTTATCGGGGTGGGCTGTGGTGGCGTGATCGATGGCGGCGACGAGCACATCGCAGCGCAACACCATGCCCGCGCCACCGCCTGCCGGGGTGTCATCCACCGTGCGGTGCTTATCGGCGGCAAAGTCGCGGATGTGGACCGTCTCGCAAGCCCACTTCCCCTCCTCCAGCGCCCGCCCGGCAAGGCTGACGCCCAGCGGCCCGGGGAACATCTCCGGGTAGAGGGTGAGGATGGTGGCGGCGAAGGTCATTTGTAGATGTCGTTTTTATACGACGATGCCGTAGCGAAATACGCTCCCAGCAAACCGGCGGGGCCACAGACGACGACTGCTATTAGTCCCAAGAATGCGATCCCCATGGCGGCCATGGCACAGGCATCCACTCCACACTGTTCCGCAGGGATATTGCTAAGCCGATTAAATTCAAAAATGCAGATTGCCAAATTAACAAGCGGCAATGGCAAGGCTGAAATCGCTAAAACCTTGCTCCGCCCCCATTCAGGGCGCGAAGCTGATAGACGGCGGGCAGAAAATGCCGGGGCAAGCAGGGTGAGCGCGCAGGCAATCACGAAGATGGCCAATCCGACCATCACCCCTCCGCCCAGCCATCAGCCACCACCAGCCGCTCGCTATCCCACTCGGGCACCACCTCCACCCGCATCGGCACCATGAAGCGGTGCTTCCGGCCATCCTCGCCCGCAGGCCGTTCGATCTCCAGCACATCGCCCGCGCCGAAGTTATCGACGGCGATCACCGTGCCCAACGCCTCGCCCGAGGCGGAAACAGCGGGCAGGCCAATCACATCGACGTGGTAATATTCGCCCGGCGCCAGCGGCGGCAGGGTGGAGCGGGGCACGCTGAGCGTGGTTCCCCGCAGCTTTTCCGCCGCCGTGCGGTCGGTGCTCTCGGCAAAGCGGGCGATGGCCCCGCCCTTGCCGTCGTCGCGCAGGCTGACCACCGTCAGCTTGCCATCATTGAAGGCGCGGCTGCGTTTCAACGCCGCCACGCCCTCGGCAAACAGCTTGAGGCGGACCTCGCCCCCGATCCCATGCGCGCCGGAAATGGCGGCGAGGACGACAGGCCGGTCCGCGCTCAACGACTTCAGCCCTCGGCCTGCGCTTCGTCAGCGGCAGGGGCCTCAGCGGCGGCTTCCGGAGCAGCTTCCTCGGCAGCAGCCTCGGGGGCGGCTTCCTCAGCGGCAGCTTCAACCACCGGCTCGGGAGCAGGCGCGGCGGCAGCGGCAGCCTTGGCGGCGGCTTCAGCCTCGGCGGCCTCGGCAGCGGCTTCAGCGGCCTCGGCGGCCTTCTTGATCTTGTCCTCGGCGCGCTCCTTGGCCTTCTTGCCCGGCTCGGCGGCGTTGGGGTTGTTGGTGGGGGCGCGCTCGCGCAGGCCAGCCTTGTCGAGGATGCGGGCAACGCGGTCGGTCGGCTGCGCGCCAACGCCCAGCCAATAGGCCACGCGGTCGCTGGTCAGGCGCACGCGGTTCTCGTCGTCCTTGGCGAGCAGCGGGTTGTAGGTGCCAACCTGCTCGAGGAACTTGCCGTCGCGGGGGCTGCGGACATCCGAAACCACGATCTTGTAATAGGGACGCTTCTTGGAACCACCGCGCGAGAGACGCAAGGAAACTGCCATAAATAAACCTTTCTATTCTGTAGCTTAATATTATTTCTTGAGAAATTTCGATAGATCGGGGCCGCTGGGGCCACCAAGACCCGGAAAGCCGCCCGCCATGCCGCCAAGACCACCCAGACCGGCCAAGCCACCGCCCGCGCCCATCTCGGCCGCCGCGCCGGGCATTGCTGCCCCGAGGCCACCCGCGCCAAACATCGCCGCGAGGCCCTTCAGCCCGCCCATCTTCTTGATCTGCTTCATCGCGCGCTCCATTTCCTGGTGCATCTTGATGAGCTTGTTGATGTCCTGCACCTGCACGCCGCTGCCCTTGGCGATGCGGATCTTGCGCTTGGCGTTGAGCAGATCGGGGCGCGCGCGCTCCTTGGGGGTCATCGAGCCGATGATCGCGTCCATCCGCAGCAGGGTGCGGTCGCTCATGCCGGAGTTTTCCATGGCGGCCTTGGCTTTTTTCATGCCCGGCAGCATCCCCGCCAGCGCGCCCAACCCGCCCATCTTCTGCATCTGGCGCAGCTGCATCCGCAGGTCGTTCATGTCGAACTGACCCTTGGCCATGCGCTGGGCCATGATCTCGGCGTCTTCGGCCTGCACCGAGGCCGCCGCCTTCTCGACCAGCGACACCACATCGCCCATGCCGAGAATGCGCCCGGCCACGCGACCCGGCTGGAACACCTCCAGCGCGTCGAGCTTCTCGCCGGTGCCGGCAAACTTGATCGGCTTGCCGGTGACGGCGCGCATGGAAAGCGCCGCGCCACCGCGCGCATCGCCATCCATCCGGGTGAGGATCACGCCGGTGAGATCGACTTGCCCCGCAAAGCTCTGCGCGACATTCACCGCGTCCTGACCGGTCAGCGAATCGACGACCAGCAGCGTTTCGCGCGGAGACGCGATGGCGGCCACGGCCTTCATCTCGTCCATCAGCTGGGCGTCGACGTGCAGACGACCGGCGGTATCGAGCAGCAGCACATCCACCGCCTGCAGCCGCGCGGATTGCAGCGCGCGCTCGGCGATGGTGGTGGGCATTTGCCCGGCGATGATCGGCAGGGTGGCGACGCCAATCTGCTCGCCCAGCACGGCGAGCTGCTCCTGCGCGGCGGGGCGGTTGACGTCGAGCGACGCCATCAGCACCTTCTTGCCTTGCGTGTCGCGCAGCATCTTGGCGAGCTTGGCGGTGGTGGTGGTTTTGCCCGAGCCCTGCAGGCCGACCATCATGATGACAACCGGCGGCGTGGCCACCAGATCGAGCGGGGCGGGCTCTGCGCCGCCGAGCATCTCGACCAGCGCGTCGTTGACGATCTTGACGACCTGCTGCCCCGGCGTGACCGATCGCAGCACGCTCGCGCCCACGGCAAGCTCGGTTACGCCATCGATAAAGCGGCGCACCACCGGCAGGGCGACATCGGCCTCGAGCAGGGCGATGCGCACCTCGCGCATGGCATCGCGCACGTCTTGCTCTTTGAGCGCGCCGCGCCCGCGCAGCTTGCTGAAAACGCCCCCGAGGCGATCGGACAGAGTATCAAACATGCTGCTCTCCTATGCCTCGAATGGACAAAACACCGCGCCAGGCACCAACAGCAAAGGCGCCGGTGGGCGAAACCTCGCAGACCGACGCAGCCGATAGTGGCTCTCTTGCATCATGCGAAAAACGCCGGCGGACGAAACCTCGTCAACCAGCGCATCGCATGAAGCGAATCTCTCGAAACAAATGGTGGAGCCTAGCGGGATCGAACCGCTGACCTCCTGCATGCCATGCAGGCGCTCTCCCAGCTGAGCTAAGGCCCCGTACCATTTGCTGTGGTTTCCCCCGAAGGGTTTGCCATTCCCATTTACGTTAGCGGTTGGGGCCGCTTCCGGTTGGGAGGCGACCCTTTAGGAGCGCTCCCCAACCTTGGCAAGAGGGTAATTTAAGGAATTACCCACTCTTAAACCTCGTCGGGCTCTTCGCCGTGGCTGGGCACGCCCAGATCCTCGTCGCCACCCAGATCGACGTCGTTGTCGGGCGAATCGCCGTCGTCGTCGATGTCGATATCTTCCTCGGCGAGATCGACGTCGGCGACCTCTTCCTTCTTCTGGATCTCTTCATAGGGGATCGGCTGCTTGGACTTCAGCACCGACTCAGGCGTCCAGGCATAGCCGCATTCGATGCAGGTGGCGGGATCGCCCTTGCCCAGATCGTAGAAACGGGTGCCACATTTCGGGCAGCCATGTTTGGCACCCCATTCAGGCTTTACCATGCTATTCCTCAGCTATTCAAAACGCACATCCGCCAGACAGGCCAGCGAACGAACAGGTTTCCACTTGATCGGATTGGCGGCATAGAGACCACCCCGGATTGCCCTGCGCCTTGCCATAGCAGGCAGGCACTGTCAAAAGCCGCGCGCTTTTGGCCGCAAGGCCCGATAAACGCAAGAGCGAAACGCCCGAACGAGACCGAGACTCCATTCGTCCCTTTTCCGCCCAGAAGCCAGCATAATCCACCCCCGCCAGAAAGCCTGCCCGTGACATCCGCCTCCAACGCCCGCCCGCACCGCTTTATGCCCGCCAAGGCGCTTTCCGGCACGATCCCCGTTCCCGGCGACAAATCGATCAGCCACCGCGCGCTGATGCTTTCCGCGCTGGCGGTGGGGGAAAGCCGCGTGACGGGCCTGCTGGAGGGCGAGGATGTGCTTTCCACAGCGGCGGCAATGCGCGCGATGGGGGCAACGATTGAACGCTGCGGCGAGAAGGACGTTGGCACGGGCATTGAATGGCGCATCCACGGCGTCGGCGTGGGCAGCCTGCTGCAGCCGCAAACCGCGCTGGATATGGGCAATTCGGGCACCTCCACCCGCCTGCTGATGGGCCTCGTCGCCAGCCATCCGATCACCGCCTGCTTCATTGGCGACGCCAGCCTGTCGAAGCGCCCGATGGGCCGGGTGATCGATCCGCTGAGCCAGATGGGGGCCAGCTTCACGGCCTCGCTCGGCGGCAGATTGCCGCTGATGCTCACCGGTGCCAGCCCCGCCGTGCCGATCACCTATCGCCTGCCCGTGGCCAGCGCGCAGGTGAAGAGCGCGATCCTGCTGGCGGGCCTGAACACGCCGGGCATCACCACCGTGATCGAACCCATCCCCACCCGCGACCATTCCGAGCGGATGCTGCGCGGCTATGGCGCGGATCTCAGCGTGGAGACCGAATCAGACGGCACCCGCATCATCACCCTGCGCGGCGAGGCCGAGCTGAAGCCGCAGACCATCGTGGTGCCGGGCGACCCCTCTTCCGCCGCCTTCTTTATCGTGGCGGCGCTGATTGTGCCGGGTAGCGATGTCACTATCCAAAACGTCGGGCTGAACCCCACCCGCGCGGGGCTGATTACCGTGTTGCGCGCCATGGGCGGATCAATCGAGGAGATCGACCGGCGCGAGGTGGGCGGCGAGCCGGTGGCCGATCTGCGGGTGCGCCACTCCGCGCTCTCCGGCATCGATGTCGACCCCGCCCTCGCCCCCAGCATGATCGACGAATACCCGGTGCTGTTCGTGGCCGCCGCGCTGGCCAAGGGCCGCACCACCACCTCCGGGCTGGAAGAACTGCGGGTGAAAGAGAGCGACCGCCTCTCGGTGATGCGCGTCGCGCTGCAACAGGCTGGTGCCCGCGTCACCGAGACCGAGGATGGGCTGATCATCGACGGAACCGGCGGCGAGCCGCTGCCCGGCACGCCAGAGGGGGCAAGCATCGTCACCCACCTCGATCACCGCATCGCCATGAGCATGGCCATTGCCGGTCTCGCCAGCCGCAACGGCGTCAGCGTGGACGACACCAGCCCCATCGCCACCAGCTTCCCCAATTTCCTTGCCCTGCTAAGCCAGATCGGCGCATGATAGTGGCCACCATCCCCCCGCTGCTGGCCAATAGTGCGGGCTTTGCCGGCATGGGCTGCATCATCTTCGCCTATGCCTATCTCACCGGTGCCAAGAGCCCCAACCCCTTCATCCAGCACGGGGTAAACCTCGCGGGCGCGGCGCTGCTCACCATCTCGCTGCTGGTGAACACCAATCCCGCCAGCCTCACCCTCGAAGGCTTCTGGGCGGCGATCTCGATCTGGGGGCTGGCCAAGGCGTTCCGCGCGAAAGGACAACTCCCATGATCATCGCCGTCGATGGCACAGCCGCATCAGGAAAGGGCACCATCGCCCGCGCGCTGGCTGAGCATTTTGGACTGCCATATCTCGATACAGGCCTGCTCTATCGCGCTGTCGGCTGGCAGGTAAAGCTGAACAGCGGCAACCCCGATTATGCCCCCTCAGCGCTCGCCGCCTGCGATTTCCCAGAACACCTTTTGGACAATCCAGAGTTGCGCTCAGAGGAAGCCGGAAAATTAGCCAGCCGTGTCTCGATCCATCCCGAAGTGCGTAAGGCTCTCTACGCCCGGCAACGCGCCTTCGCCACTCAGCCCGGCGGCGCGGTGCTAGACGGGCGCGATATTGGCACGGTCATAGCTCCAGAAGCCGAAGTGAAAATTTTCGTAATCGCCGACATTCGCGTTCGAGCTACGCGCCGCTACGAAGAGTTGAAAAAACAAGGCAGCAGCAAGGATTTCGCATGGGTCGGCACGGACTTAGAACTGCGCGACAAGCGCGATAGCACCCGCGCCGAGGCCCCCCTGCGCGCGGCGGCGGATGCGGTGGTGCTGGATAATTCGGATATGACCAAGGATCAGTCGATCGCGCGGGCAATCGCGATTGTGGAAGAAACAAGGACGAAGGGGTAGATGCGAGGGTCTTAGACCCTCGCGTTCCCGATACTGTCTGCGTGGTACGCCGGTTCGGCCTCAGCGCAAGGCCGCCGCGCCGCAGGCCTTAAAAGCCGCTTCGCGGCCAGTCACAACGCTGAAGTGGTGCGCGACGAAGGCAGTAATGGGAGCGCGAGGGGGTAACCCCCTCGCACCTACCCCTTCCCCCTATTCTTCCAACGACTCCACCCCCCGTAAACCCCGCCAATTTCCTTGCCTTTCCCCCGCATTTCCCCTAGGGGCCGCGCGTCCCCGGCGGCTTGCTGTGGGGGGCCTGCGCCTTGGCATCCGGCCTGGCGGAGAGTTCGGCCCTTTTGGCCCGTGGCCCGCATGGTGCGGTTTGCGGAGAAAGACCGGCGGAAACAACCGCCTGGCCGGTAAAATCGTGATACAGGACACCACATCATGACGAACCCAACCCGCGACGATTTCGCGGCCATGCTTGATGAATCGCTCGGCGGCGCCGAGGGTGGCGGCTTCGAGGGCCGCGTCGTCAAGGGCACCATCACCGCTATTGAAAACGACAAGGCTGTCATCGACGTTGGCTTGAAGAGCGAGGGCCGCGTGTCCCTGCGCGAGTTCGCCATGCCCGGTCAGCCGCACGGCCTGTCCGTGGGCGATGAGGTCGAGGTTTACGTCGACCGCGTGGAGAATTCCGAAGGCGAAGCGATGCTTTCCCGCGACCGCGCCCGCCGCGAAGCCGCCTGGGACAAGCTCGAGAACGAGTTTGGCGAAGGCAAGCGCGTCGATGGCGTGATCTTCGGCCGCGTGAAGGGTGGCTTCACCGTCGATCTCGACGGCGCCGTGGCCTTCCTGCCCGGCAGCCAAGTCGATATCCGCCCCGTGCGCGATGTCACCCCGCTGATGGACATTCCCCAGCCCTTCCAGATCCTCAAGATGGACCGTCGCCGTGGCAACATCGTGGTGTCGCGCCGCGCCGTCCTCGAAGAGACCCGCGCCGAGCAGCGCTCCGGCCTGATCATGAACCTCGCCGAGGGCCAGATCATCGTCGGCACGGTCAAGAACATCACCGATTACGGTGCTTTCGTTGATCTGGGCGGCATCGATGGCCTGCTCCACGTGACGGACATGAGCTACAAGCGCGTCAACCACCCGAGCGAAGTCATCAACATCGGTGACGAAGTGAAGGTGCAGATCGTCCGCATCAACCAGGACACCCAGCGCATCAGCCTCGGCATGAAGCAGCTCGAGAGCGATCCGTGGGATGGCGTTGCCGCCAAGTACCCGGTCGGCGCGAAGCTGCATGGCGTGGTGACCAACATCACCGAATACGGCGCCTTCGTGGAGCTGGAAGCCGGCATCGAGGGCCTTGTCCACGTTTCGGAAATGAGCTGGACCAAGAAGAACGTCCACCCCGGCAAGATCGTTTCGACCTCGCAGGAAGTCGACGTGCTGGTGCTCGAGGTCGATTCGGACAAGCGCCGCATCAGCCTTGGCCTCAAGCAGGCCCAGCAGAACCCGTGGGAAGCCTTCGCCGACAAGCACCCCGTTGGCTCCACCGTGGAAGGCGAAGTCAAGAACGCCACCGAGTTCGGCCTGTTCATCGGCCTCGATGGCGATGTGGACGGCATGGTTCACATGTCCGACATCGCCTGGGGCATCTCGGGTGAAGACGCGCTGGCGCTGCACCGCAAGGGCGAGCAGGTTTCGGCCGTCGTGCTCGACGTCGATGTCGAGAAGGAGCGCATCAGCCTCGGCATGAAGCAGCTTGAAAAGGGCGCTCCGGTTGCTGGCAGCCCTGCCGCCACCTCGGGCGGCACCTCGCTGAAGCGTGGCGAAATCGTCACCGTCACCGTGCTCGAAGTCCGCGATGGCGGCCTCGAAGTGCAGGCGGCCGATGGCTCGACCGGCTTCATCAAGCGTTCGGATCTGGGTCGCGACCGCGACGAGCAGCGCCCCGACCGCTTCCAGGCCGGCCAGAAGCTCGACGCCATGGTCACCGGCTTCGACCGTTCCAAGAAGCCCAGCTTCTCGGTCAAGGCACATCAGCTGGCCGAAGAGAAGCAGGCTGTGGAGCAGTACGGCTCGTCGGACGCCGGCGCTTCGCTGGGCGACATCCTCGGCGCCGCGCTGAAGGCCAAGAAGGACTAAGCCTTCCGCCTCAGGCAGACAAAAAAAGGCCCGTCGGGAGCGATCCCGGCGGGCCTTTTGTTTGGGCGGCTTGCTGCTATGATCACCCCATGACCCTCACCGTCCACCAATTCGCCTGCCTTGCCGATAATTACGGCTACCTGCTCCACGATGCCGCAAGCGGCGAAACCGTCTGCATCGACACCCCCGACGCCGAGGCTTACCTGCGCGAAGCCGCCGCGCAAGGCTGGCGCATCACCCAGATCTGGAACACCCACTGGCACCCCGATCATGCCGGCGGCAACGCGGCGATCAAGGCCGCAACAGGCTGCACCATCACCGCCCCCGCCGGAGACGCCGCCAAAATCGCGGGCGTCGACCTCGTGGTGGATCAGGGCGACACGGTGACCATCGGGGCCTATACCGGCGAGGTCATCAATGTCGGTGGGCACACGCTGGGCCACGTCGCCTATTTCCTGCCACAGGCCCACATCGCCTTCACCGGCGACGCCCTCTTCGCGCTCGGCTGCGGGCGGATGTTCGAGGGCACCGCGCCGCAATTCTGGGCCAGCCTCTCGCGCCTCAAAGCCCTGCCCGGCGACACGCAACTCTACTGCGCCCACGAATACACCGCGTCGAACGCCCGCTTCGCCCTCCACGCCGACCCGGACAACGCCGCGCTCGCCGCCTATGCGCAGGAGATCACCCAGCGGCGAGCGAAGGACGAACCCACCGTGCCCTTCCCGCTGGCCCGCGAACTCGCCACCAACCCCTTCCTGCGCGCCGACGATGCGGCGATGCGGGCGCGCTGGGCCAATCACGGCGGGACCATCGGGGATGCGGTGGAGACTTTCGCGGCGCTGCGCGAGGCTAAGAACAATTATTAGAAGGGGCTTTATAAGGGATAGATGCGAGGGGGTTACCCCCTCGCGCTCCCATTACTGTCGACTTTGGCGCATCACCTGCAACCATGCGCTCTTCCGCGAAGCGGCTTTATCGCCTGCGGCGCGGCGACCTCGCGCTATAGCTGAACTGATACGCGAGGCTGACGGTTCCGGGA
>Ga0007882_10000790_pt1 | contig 18440 bp, 14 predicted proteins | sample CryBogCBH12Aug01_FD_71195 | JGI IMG/M metagenome (GOLD analysis project Ga0007882, IMG submission 71195) | Freshwater microbial communities from Crystal Bog, Wisconsin, USA - CBH12Aug09.1 | ecosystem: Environmental > Aquatic > Freshwater > Lake | place: Crystal Bog, Wisconsin, USA | collected... | reverse complement strand
GCCTCGAAAGACAGCGCCCCAGTGCCGCAACCGGCGTCCAGCAGGCGCAGGCCGCCGAGGTCGTCGGGCAGCCAGGCCAGCAATTCCGAGCGCATCCGCTCGCGCCCGGCGCGCACGGTGGCGCGGATCCGGCTGACCGGCGCGTCCGAGGTCAGCTGCCGCCAGGCCTCCAGGGCGGTGCGGTCGAAATAGGCTTCGATGCGGCCGCGGCGCTCGGCGAAGGTCAGCGTCGTCATCAGTCGAACCCCAGGAAGTCGAAGAGTTGGCGTTCCTTCATCGGCGTGGCGTCGTAATGCGGCCCTCCCGCCAGCAGCGATGCCGCCAGCCGGAGATATTCCTCGAGGACCCGGTCGAGTTCAGGCGAAGGCTCCATCTCGAACAAGGTCGATTTCTTCAGTCTCGACCGGCGGATGACGTCGAGGGAGGGGAAATGGGCGACCCGGCCGACGCCCACCGCCTCGCCGAAGCGGTCGATCTCGTCGGTGCCGTCGCTGCGATTGGCGATGATGCCGCCCAACCTGACCTCGTAGTCCTTGGCCTTGGCCTTGATCGCCGCGACGATCCGGTTGGTGGCGAAAATCGAGTCGAAATCATTGGCGGTAACGATCAGCGCCCGTTCGGCATGCTGCATCGGGGCGGCGAAACCGCCACAGACGACGTCACCGAGAACATCGAAGACGACGACGTCGGTGTCCTCGAGGAGATGATGTTCCTTCAGCAGTTTCACCGTCTGGCCGACGACATAGCCGCCGCATCCGGTCCCCGCCGGCGGACCTCCCGCCTCGACGCACATGACGCCGTTGTAACCCTCGAAAACGAAATCTTCGGGCCGCAGTTCCTCGGGGTGGAAATTCGCCTGTTCCAGGGCGTCGATGACCGTCGGGATGAGTTTCTTGGTCAGGGTGAAGGTGGAATCATGCTTCGGATCGCAGCCGATCTGAAGAACACGTTTGCCGAGCTTCGAAAAGGCAACGGAAAGATTGGACGACGTGGTGGATTTGCCGATGCCGCCCTTGCCGTAAATGGCGAAGACCTTCGCGCCATTGATCTTCATGCGCGGGTCGAGGCGGACCTGGGCGCTGCCCTCCCCGTCCACATCGCCGATGCCGCGTGCCGCAAGATCAAGCACAGTCATGTTATTCCGCCACCATGGTGATGCCTTCCAGGCGGTCCTCCATCTCGTCGCCGGCCTGACGCAAGGCCTTCAGCGTCGCCTCATCCGGTGTCCAATAATTGCGCTCATAGGCCTCGAGCAGGCGATTGACCATGCGGTTGGAGGCCTTCGGATTGAGATCGACGAGACGGGCCCGCATGGCGTCGTCGAGGACGAAGGTCTCGCTGATCCTTTGATATACCCAGGGCGCCACCTGCCGGGTGGTGGCCGACCAGCCCATGGTATTGGTCACCTGGGCTTCGATCTGCCGCACGCCCTCATAGCCGTGGCTGAGCAGGCCGTCATACCAGCGCGGATTGAGGGTGCGGGTGCGGGTCTCCAGGGTGACCTGTTCGGCCAGCGTCCGCACCTTGCATTTGTTTTGCGAGCGGTCGCCGACATAGACGGCGATATCCTGGCCTTTGGCCCGCCTCACCGCCCGGCTGATGCCGCCCAGGGTATCGACATAGTGGTCGATGGTGGTCACCCCGAGTTCCACCGATTCGAGGTTCTGATAGGCCATGTCCACCGATTGCAACGCCCGACCCAGCAGCTGGTTCTGCTTCGTCGGCTTGCCCGAGCGGCCATAGGCGAAGCATTTGCGGCTCTCATAGGCGTCCGCCAGCTGGTTCTCGTCGGTCCAGCAGCCGGAATCGATCAGGTGATTGACGTTTGATCCGTAAGCGCCGTCGGCATTGGAGAACACCCTGAGGGCGGCGGTTTCCAGATCGCAGCCAAGATCGGCCTGATAGGCCAGCGCATGCTTGCGGACGAAATTCAATTCCACGGGCTCGTCGGCGCTGGCGGCGAGAAAGGCGGCGTCCGCCAGCATCTTGGTCTGCAGGGGCAGCAGATCGCGAAAGATTCCCGACAGGGTGGTGACCACGTCGATGCGCGGGCGCCCCAGTTCACTCAAGGGGACGAGTTCGGCGCCGCACAGGCGGCCGTAGGAGTCGAAGCGGGCCCTGGTCCCCATCAGGGCCAGCACCTGCCCGATCGGCACGCCTTCGCTTTTCAGATTGTCGGTGCCCCACAGCACGAAGGCCACCGTCTCCGGCAGGGGAGCCCCTTCCGACAGATGCTTGGACAGCAGGCACTGGGCCTGCATGGCACCGTCGCGCATGGCGAAGGCGCTGGGGATCCTGAACGGATCGAAACCGTGCAGATTGCGTCCGGTGGGTAGGATCGCCGGCGTCCGCAACAGGTCGCCGCCGGCGACCGGCGGCACGAAACCGGCATCGAGCGCATGGATCAGACCGGACAGTTCCGCGTTGCCGATCAGATGTCCGTTGACCACCTCGAGTTCCTGGAACAGCGCCAGGGCGGCGGCGGCATTGGCCAGACCGCTCAATGCGGCGGCACGCTGGGCCCCCTGACCGGCAATCAACGCATCGATGGCGGCCCGTTCGGGGCGGACGGAATAATGCGAGTCGGCCATCGCCAGCAGCAGATCGGCGCGGGCCTCGGCCGAGGGGGGCTCGCCGACCACATGCAGGCCCTCGGGGATCAGGGTCTGCTCGTATTCGTACAGCCGGGTCGACAGCGATACGATCGCCGCCGAGCAATCTTTTTCCCAAAGCCCCGGGTCGACCTCGAGATCCAGGCTGTCCGCCTGTTCGCGGATCATCAGCGCCAGGTCCTCGCGCTCGCCGGTCGAATCCGACAGGCTGGTCCGCCAGCTGTCGATGGAGGCTTTCAGATCGGCCAGGCCCTTGTAAAGTCCCGCCTGCGCCACCGGCGGCGTCATATAGCTGATCAGGGTTGCCGAGGCGCGGCGTTTGGCGATCGCCCCTTCCGAGGGATTGTTGGCGGCATACAGATAGAAGTTCGGCAGATCGCGGATCAGGCGCTCGGGCCAGCAGGACGACGACAGGCCGACCTGTTTTCCCGGCATGAATTCCAAGGCGCCATGGGTGCCGAAATGCAGCACGGCGTCGGCGCAGAAATGGTCGCGGAGGAACGCATAGAAGGCGGAGAAAGCATGCGTCGGGGTGAAACCGCCCTCGAACAGAAGACGCATGGGGTCGCCTTCATAACCGAAACCGGGCTGCAGTCCGACAAACACATTGCCGAAGCGCTCGCCCAGCACGAACAGGGATCTGCCGTTGGTCAGCTGGCGCCCGGGCGCCGGACCCCATTGACGTTCGATGGCCTCCAGATGCGGCTCGTTGCGGACATAATCGTCGACGGCGATGAAGGCATGGACATTGGCGTCGGTGCCCAGGGTCGCGGCGTTACCGCCCAGCAGACGCTGGCGCAGCGCGTCGACGCTGTCGGGAACCTCGACCTCGTAGCCGGCCGCCTTCAGGGCTTTGAAACTGTTGAACAGGGAGGCGAAAACCGACAGATAGGCGGCCGTACCGGAGGCGCCGGAATTGGGCGGGAAATTGAACAGCACGATGGCCAGCTTGCGGTGCCGTCGTTCGGTCCGCCGCAGCTCGACCAGCTTCAGGGTCTTGGCGGCCAAGGCGTCGGCGCGCTCGAGCCAGGGCTCCATTTTCTGCACCCCGAGGGCGACCTCGGAACGGCCGCCGAACACGGTCGGCGCGATGGCCCCATCCAGCTCGGGAAGGGCGACCATGATGGTCGCCTCGACCGGCGTCAGGCCGATCCCCGAGGAACTCCAGGATTCCAGTGACTGGAACTCGATGGGCTGGGCGGCGATATAGGGGACATCCATGCGGCTGAGGTTTTCCTGCGCCGCCGCCGAATCGTTATAGGCCGGACCGCCGACCAGCGAGAAACCGGTCAGCGAAACGATGGCGTCGACCGCCGGCCGGCCATCCTTGACGAAGAACTTCTCGATCGCGGGCCTGGCATCGAGACCGCTGGCGAAAGCCGGGATGGTCCGCAAGCCCTTGGCTTCCATCGCGCTGATGACGCCGTCGTAATGCGCCGTGTCGTCCGCCAGGACATAGGAGCGCAGGACCAGGATGCCGACGGTGCCGACACAGTTTTTGCCGGCGGGCGGCAACATTTCGGCACGCTCGGCATAGCCGCCTTTGATCCGCGGGTGATACAGGCCCAACTCCGGATATTCCACCGGCAAAGGCGCATTGAGGGCGCCGCGCAGCGACCGCCGGGGCCCGTCCGCATATTGATTGACCAGGAAGCGAACCATATTGGCCAAATTGGCCTCGGACCCCGCCAGCCAATATTGCATGGTCAGGAAATAGGCCCGCAGATCCTGGGCCTTGCCGGGAATCAGGCGCAGGATTTTCGGCAGGCGGCGCAGCATCGCCATCTGTCCGGCGCCCGAACTGCTGCCGGCGGCGCCGCCTTTCTTCGATCCCCTGAGTTTTTTCAGAAACGCCAGAGGCCCCCGCTGCGGCGCGTCCATCCGCAACCCGCCCATTTTCGTCAGCTTGACCACCTCGCCCGCCGACATGGCGACAACCATGGCGTCGCATTGCTCGCGGCGGGCTTCCAGGGCCGGCAGGATGGCCCGGATATGGTCATCCATGAACAGCATGGTGGCGACGACGATATCGGCCTTGGCGATGTCGGCGCGGCATCGCTCCAGCGACGCCGGGTTGTTCTCCCATTCGACCGCCGCGTGAAGGTTCAGCGTCATCAGCGGAATGTCGCGCGACAACGCCGCCGAGACCTGTCCCATCACCCGCGCCAGATGCATGTCCAACGAGACGATGGCCACCCGCACGGGCGGCTGATCAGCGGGAATAGTGGGATTTCGCATCATACAGCGTGCCTATGGTTATGACGGCGACGCCCCGCTCGGCGGCAAAGCGTTCGGTGTTGCGGCGCGCCTTGCCGCGCACGAAAAACGGCACCTTGCCCAATTCCCGCTCGGCATCGACGGCCCAGACCAGGTCGCCGCCAACCGGTTCCGCGGGCGCCGCCACGGGTTCGGGGCGGACGGGCAGATGCGAGGCTCCCTTGGCGTCGTTGAATTCGAAATCTTCTCGGAACATGGTCAGAAGATGTTCTTCCAGGCCCAGCACCAGGGGATGGACCCAGCTGTCGAAGAGGACATTGGCGCCTTCAAAACCCATTTGCGGCGAATAGCGCGCCGGAAAGTCCTGCACATGAACCGGCGCCGAAATCACCGCGCAGGCGATGCCCAGACGTTTGGCGATATGGCGCTCCATCTGCGTGCCGAGAACCAGTTCCGGCTGCAGAAGGGCGATGGTCGCTTCGACCTCGAGATAGTCCTCGGTGATCAGCGCCTCGAGTCCAAGCCGGTCGGCGACGGCACGGACGTCGCGGGCGAATTCGCGGCTGTAACTGCCGATCCCCACCACCTTGAAGCCGAGTTCCTGTGACGCCACGCGGGTCGCGGCGATGACATGGGTGGCGTCACCGAAAATGAAGACGCGTTTGTCGGTGAGATAGGTGCTGTCGACGGAACGGGACCACCAGGACGCCCGCTGCTGATCTGACGACAAGGCCGGTGCCGCATCCACCCCGGCGATCGCGGCAAGCTCCTTGATGAATTCCCGGGTCGCCGAGATGCCGATGGGAACGGTTTTTATGCTGGGCTGACCGAAGCTGCGTTCCAGCCATTGGGCGGCCAGGCCGGCGGTCTCCGGATAGAGGACGATGTTGAAATCGGCCTCGCCGATCCTGGCGATATCGGCGGGACTGGCCCCCAGCGGCGCGCACAATGCCACATCGATGCCAAGCGTCTCCAGCAACCGGGCAACCTCGACGACATCATCGCGATGACGGAAACCCAGACCGGTGGGCCCCAGCAGATTGCACCTGGCGCGGCGGCCTTCGCGGTCGGTCGGCCTGGCGGCCGGATCGGCCAATCCGCGAACAATCTGATAAAAGGTTTCCGCCGCCCCCCAGTTTTCCTTTCTCGAAAAGGACGAGAGATCCAGCTTGACCACCGGGACCGGCAGCCCCAGCGCCGTGGCAAGGCCGCCCGGATCGTCCTGGAGAAGTTCGGCGGTGCAGGCCGAGCCCACCAGCAGGGCCTGCGGTTTGAAGCGCTCGAAGGCGGCGCAGGTGGCGGCCTTGAACAGCTCGCCGGTATTGCCGGCAAGGTCGCGCGCCTGGAAGGTGGTGTAGGTTACCGGCGGCCGGCGGCCGTCGCGCTGGATCATGGTGAACAACAGGTCGGCGTAAGTGTCGCCTTGCGGAGCATGGAGGACCAGATGCATGTCCCGCATCGCGGCGACGACTCGGATGGCGCCGATATGGGGCGGTCCCTCATAGGTCCAGACCGACAGCTTCATGGGCCGATCCCCAGCAGGTCGCGACGACGCAGTGGACGGGCAAACAACGCCGCCAGGTCGCCGGCCTGTTCGAAACCATGGATGGGGGTGAAGACCAGTTCGATCGACCATTTCGTCGACAGGCCCTCGGCCTCCAACGGATTGGCCAGGCCAAGCCCGCAGACGGTGAGGTCCGGCCGCGCCGACCGGCAACGGTCCAACTGCCGGTCGACATCCTGGCCCTCGCAGAGCCGTGCGGAAACCGGCAGCAGGGGAAGCTCGGCGGCCAGATGGCGCAGATGCAGGTATGGTGTGCCGACTTCGAGGGGCACCATGCCCAGTTCCTGCGAAACGAAGCGTGCCAAGGGGATCTCGAGCTGCGAATCGGGAAAGAAAAAGATGCTCTTTCCCTCGAGCAACTCACGCTGACCGGCAAGTGCCCGCTTGGCCCGTTCCCGACCGGGTGCCACCACCGACCGGAAGGTAAGCTCGTCGACGCCCCAGCGGTCGGCCGCCGCCTTCAGCCACAGGGTCGTTCCCTCGGCGCCGAAGGGAAAGGCCGCGGTCAGCACCGTCGCTCCGCGCGCCTCCAGCACGCGCGCCGTCTCGGCCAGGAAAGGCTGCGCCAGCAGCACCGCCGTCTGCCGGCCGACCGGAGGCAAGTCGCCGGAGCGGCGCGCCGGCAGGAAGGCAAGGTTGCTGATCCCCAGTTCCGCGAACAGGCGGCGAAACTGATCCTCAACGATATCCGGCAGCGATCCGATCACCAGCAAGGCGGGACCAGCCCCCGGTCGTTCATCCGGCATCTCGGCAACCAGGGCCGCCAGACAACGGTCCTCGCCCTGGGTAAAGGCCGTCTCCAGTCCGCTGGCGGAATAATTCAGCACCTTGACGCCGTGTTTGGCCGTCATGCGCTGGGCGGCCAGCGACAAATCGAGACCGATCACCTCGGACGGGCAGGACCCCACCAGGAACAACAGCCGGATATCCGGCCGGCGGCCGAGCAACCGGCCGACGATGTCCTCCAATTGCTCATGGGCATCGGCCAGACCGGCCAGATCCCGTTCTTCCAGAATGGCGGTGGCAAAGCGCGGCTCGGCAAAAATCATCACACCGGCGGCGGATTGCAGAAAATGCGCGCAGGTGCGGGAACCGACCACCAGAAAGAACGCATCCTGGATTTTGCGATGCAGCCAGACGATACCGGCAAGGCCGCAAAAGACCTCGCGCTGGCCATTCTCGCCGATGATCTCGAACGGAAGTTGCGGCGCGTCGCAGGGGCTCTCAGCTGATTTGGCGACCGCCGTCAGGGTCATTTTTTCTTGCCTGCGCCGGCGCCCGGCGCCTCCAGCCTGGCGTCACGAAACTTCAGCAGGAATTGGGTGGCATTGACCGCATAGGCGGCATAAGCGGCGAGAGCCAGAAGCATCCGCGCATGCGCCGTGCCATGGTCAAACATCAGGGCATACAAATAAGCCGTATGCAGAGCCAGAACCAACATACTAACCATATCTTCATAATAAAAAGCAGGCGCAAATAAATATCTGCCAAATACTTTCTTTTCCCAGATCGAGCCGGTTATCATTATTGCGTACAGAATCATAGTCTTGGCGACGATGGATGCCGTCGCCACTGAATAGCCCTCGCCGGTGAAAAGATAATTCAACACCAGCACCAGACTGACGAGAAAGACGACGAATTGCACAGGCGCCAGGACACCCTGCACCAGGGTCCAGCCGGTTGCATCGCGACGGCGGCGTTCCTCGGCCGTGTACAACGGACGACGCTCGGGTTGCAGGGCGAGATAATGGGAATCCACCAGGCCGGCGGTCACCGTCCACGGACAGCAGGAGATGCGGTCGATCAGGAAATTCAACAGGCAGAATTTGTGGGTCGAATGCAGGGAATGGACCCCACCGGCAGCACCGGCACCAAGGCTAGACCACCCTTCCGCTGTGCTCCCCATCGCACCCTCCGACCCAGGTGTTGACGATGAAAGAAGCTTAAAACGGCTGTTTGAGCGATGTCAATTTAAATGAACGTCTAATTTTTTTGACATCGGCGGGCGACGGCCGGCTCAAACGCTCCGCGCGAATGTCATTCACGTTTTTTCAGTTTATTTTCCGAAGCAAGACTCCTAGTCTATCAGTATAGGCAGCCCTTATACGTTTGCTTCCGCTCCTAATACGTTGGATATTTGGCTGGAACCAGCGAATTCGGGTCCGCGCGCAGGTGACAGTTTATTTGATTTCGGACGCTTTCGGCGGGCTTGGATCTTGCTCTTGGGGAACCGGTAAGACGGAACGCAGCAGGATCCAGGACTGATAAGGAGGGATCCTTGTCCAATATGTTTGACAGCTCCGCCTCCGAGACGGGGCCTGAGGCAAATTATCGTTGCGAGGAAAAACTGGTCTGGCTGAGGGGGATGGAAGACTTCCGTCGCCGGGTGAACCGTTCGCCGGATTTGTCAGGCCCGCTTCTCGCCAAGGTCATCGAGCGAGACGTACTGCCACAGTTATTTCAGTCTCACTCTACTGAAAAACACAAAGTCAATCATATGGCCACGCCTGAAATCGACAGAACACAATGCGAAGCATTGGTCGAACTGGTGCTCAGCGACGAGCCGGTGTCGAAACTTATCGACCAGATTCAGACCCTGGTAACCCGCGGATCCAGCCTGTATGCGATTTATCTCAATCTGCTGGCGCCGGTTGCCCGCCGATTGGGAGAACTGTGGGAAGAAGACAACATTACGTTCATTGACATCACGATTGCCGTCTCCCGCCTGCATTTGGTAATAAGAAATATTAGCCGGAATAATGCTGAACACAATATACAGTCCAGTGAGGCGAGCAGCATTTATCTAGTTCCGGCGCCAGGAGAACAACACACCTTTGGACTTTTGATGGTCGAGGAATTCTTTTATCTCGCTGGCTGGCATGTGCTTAGCAATCACAATGCAACTGAAGAAATTATTCTTAAGACCTTGGCGGAACAACATCTCGATATCATCGGCTTTTCAGTCAACAGCAGCGAACACGTCGATCCCCTCCTTGACTTGATCAGGAAATTGGACAAGATATCTGTCAACCCTCGGATTGCTGTCCTCCTGGGCGGCGGCCTGTTTCTTGCCCAGCCTGATTATGCCAACAAATTCAAGGGTGCGACCGTTGTTCGTGACGGCGTCAGCGCGGTGGATATCGCCGAGGCCCTGATGTCGGCCGGCTCTCGTCGGGAAGCACCCAGGATCTGACTTTAAGGAACCCAAGAGCCGTGACAGCGAATAAAATGCCGGTCCCTCCCCCACCGATCTTCGAGCACCCTCTCAGCACCGTCGGCAATCTCAGCGCCACCGTGGCGGCGCGGTTGACGGCGGCATCCTGTGACGTGGCGCTGGTGCTTGACCGGGACGGTGTGATCCGCGATGTCTCGGTTGCCGAATCAGAAAACTCCAACGACTGTTTCGCCGATCTCGTCGGACGCCGCTGGACCGACACGGTGACGACGGAAAGCCGCCGCAAGATCGAGGACTCTATTTCCGAGGCGGGAGACCAACGCCCCCCGAGATGGCGTGAGATCTGTCAGTTGTCGGCGCAAGGACCGGTGCCTCTGCGTTATCGGGTGATCGAAACGGGAAATGACGGACGGATGTTGGCCTTGGGCCGTGACCTCCGCAACGATCAGGCGCTTCAGCAACGGGTTCTCCAGGCGCAACAGGCGATGGAGCGTGATTACGTCAAACTGCGTCAGACGGAATCCCGCTATCGCCTGCTCTTCCAGATCGCCTCCGAGGCATTCCTGCTGGTCAATCCGGCGACCCGAAAGGTGGTGGAGGCCAATCCGGCGGCGGGCGATCTGCTCGGGGTCGACAGCGCCGCCCTTGTCGGCCAACCGTTCGCAAAGCTGTTCAACGCGGAAACACGCGACGCCGCGCTGTCGCTGATCTCGGACCCCGGCTCGGCGACGCGCGGCGAACCGGTCTCTTTGCGTCTGGCCAATGGCCGCGACGACTGCCTGGCCACGGCGTCCCAGTTCCGCCAGGAAGGGGCGCTTTTGGCCATGGTCAGCCTGTCGACCGTTCACGCCGAGCGCCGGGGCAGCGACGACGATGTGAAACTGAAAATGCTGCGGGTGTTGAACCGCGTGCCCGATGCCTTCGTGGTCACCGACGAGGACATGACCATCCTCGACGTCAACCTCGCCTTCATCGAACTCGCCCAGGTTCCCAGCACCGAAGCCGCCAGGGGAATGCGCCTCGCCGACTTCCTGGCACGGCCGGGAATCGATCTGAAGGTTCTCCTGCAGACTCTGCGGGACCATGGCTGGGTGCGAAACTTCGAAACGGCCCTGCTCGGCTTTCATGGCGAACAGGAAGAGGTTGAGTTGTCGGCGGTATCGGTTCCCTCGGGTCTCGAAACCTGTTTCGGCTTTGTCATCCGCCCGGCCAAGCAGACAATGCAAGCGATCCCGGCGCAGGCCGACCAGTTGCCGCGCACCGCCGAGGAATTGACGAAACTGGTCGGCCGCCTGTCCCTGCGGGAGATCGTCAGCGAGACCACCGACGTCATCGAGCGGATGTGTATCAAGGCGGCGCTCACGCTGACCGACAACAACCGCGCCTCGGCGGCCGAGATCCTGGGACTCAGCCGGCAAAGCCTGTATTCGAAATTGAGCCGGCACGGGCTTTGAGGCCGCCCAACCGATGGGTGGACTGCCGCGGCGCCAAAAGGCGCCTCGCAGTGACAAATTCCAGGGAACGCCGTCATCGCGAGACGCCGAAGGCGGCGTGGCGATCCACCGGCCGCAGTGACGGCGACGGCGGGCCTCTGCCCGGGGCTTTGCCCCACTTTCCGTCAAGGGAAACGACCGTCCAATTCGTTTGACATTTATTTTGCGTCCAACCAAACTTACAACATGGATTGGACCAATGCTTACGCTCCGTCGCAGGCTTATCCCTCTGCCAGAGCAGTGGTTGAGCTGTTCAAGCCCATAACCTGGTTCGCGCCCATGTGGGCGTTTTTCTGCGGCGTCGTCTCCTCCGGAGTGCCGGTTTTTTCCCGCAGTCTCATCCTGCTGGGCGGGGTGATGCTTGCCGGACCTCTGATTTGCGCCACCAGTCAGGCGGTAAACGACTGGTTTGACCGGCATGTCGATGCCATCAACGAGCCCGGCAGACCCATCCCGTCGGGGCGCATTCCCGGTCGCTGGGGACTGCGCATCGCCGTCATCTGGTCGCTGATCTCAGTGGTCTTTTCCTATTTTCTCGGCATCTGGGTGTTCTGGGCGGCGGTGGCCGGCCTATTCCTCTCCTGGGCCTACAGCGCCCCGCCCATGCGCCTGAAGCAAAACGGATGGTGGGGACCGGCCGCGGTCGCCCTGTCTTATGAAGGTATCGCCTGGTTCACCGGAGCCGCCGTGATGACCGCGACGTTGCCGGACTGGCGGATCATCCTGCTTGCGGCGCTTTACAGCCTCGGCGCCCACGGCATCATGACGCTGAACGATTTCAAGGCCATCGAAGGCGACCGCCAGATGGGGATCCGCTCCTTGCCGGTGATCCTGGGGGTCGATCGCGCCGCCCGCCTCGCCTGCGCGGTCATGGTCCTGCCTCAGCTGGCGGTGGCGGTTGAACTGTGGGTCTGGAACCGCCCGATTTTCGCTTTCGTCGTCTCCGCCGCCATCGTCTCGCAACTGCTGCTGATGGTCCGCCTGCTGCGGGATCCCCGCAAATATGCCCCCTGGTACAACGCTACCGGAACCTCCCTCTATGTATCGGGAATGCTGGTGGCGGCATTTGCCGTGCGTGTGGTCGTGGGGTCCTGACGATGGGCGGTTCCTGGCTGCAATGGGCCGCCATCCTTCGCCTCGGACTGATCCAGACGGCCATCGGCGCCATCACCGTTTTCGCCCTTTCAACCTTGAACCGCGTCATGATCGTCGAAATGGCTCTGCCCGCCAGCCTCCCCGCCGGTCTGGTCGCCTGGCATTACGCGGTTCAGTTATCGCGTCCGCGATGGGGACATGGCGCCGATATCGGCGAAAATCGAAGACTTCTGGTCATCTTCGGGGTCGGCATCATGGCGGTCGGCAGCGTTCTGGCGGCCAATGCGGCGATTATCATGGCCGGGTCGCTGGTTTTCGGCATCGTGCTCGGCATCCTCGCCTATACCATGATTGGCGCCGGCATCGCCGCCAGCGGTACCTCGGTCCTGACCCTGCTGGCAATCCGCGTCGAGCCGCACCGGCGGCCGGCGGCGGCGGCGATTGCCTGGATCATGATGATTTCCGGCATCGTTGTGACGGCGGCGGTGCTGGGACAGGTCCTCGATCCTTTTTCGCCGCAGCGGCTTGCCATCGTGGCCTCCGGTGTCGCCGGCACCGCCTTCATCGTCGCCCTGCTGGCGGTGGGAGGCGACCGAGCGGCGCCGGCCACCGCCATCGACCGGCCGCGGCCGGTCGAGACCCAGTCCTTCGGCGACTCGGTCAAGCGGATCTGGAGAGAAAAGACGACCCGGGACTTCACGGTTTTCGTCTTTGTCTCGATGCTGGCCTACAGCGCGCAGGAACTGATCCTCGAGCCCTATGCCGGCCTGGTCTTCGGCCTGTCCTTGGGCAAATCGACGCAATTGGCCGCCTTCCAGCACGGCGGGGTGCTGATCGGCATGGCTTTGCTCGGCTTCGCCGGAACCTACATCCAGGGCGACAGAACCGCCTTCCTGCAAAGATGCACCGTCTTCGGCTGCCTGGCCTCGGCGATGGCGCTGGTCGGGCTGTCCGCCGCCGGATTCTCCCCCGCCGCCTGGCCGTTGCGGCCGATGGTTCTGGCCATGGGGGTGGTCAACGGATTGTTCGCTGTGTCCGCCATCGGCATGATGATGTCCCTGGCCGGAGCCGACCGGAAATCCCGCGAGGGCATCCGCCTCGGCGTCTGGGGCGCCGCCCAGGCCGCCGCCTTCGGCCTCGGCGGTTTTGCCGGAGCGGCCGGGCTCGACCTCATGCGTCATCTGCTGGGGTCGGGACCGACGGCGTTCGCCACCATCTTCGGCGCCGAAAGCCTGGGCTTTGTCTTTGCCGCGATAGTCGCCCAGCGGCTCGGGTGCCGGGCCCCCTCCTCCCTTGCCGGATTCGCCGCCGCGGAGGAACAAAGCGGAGGACCGACGGGATGAGCGACCAGCACTCAGTTTACGATGCCGTGGTTGTCGGCGGCGGTCCGGCCGGCGCCACCGCCGCCAATGATTTGGCCAAAACCGGCGTCAAGGTTGCGCTTCTCGATCGCGCCGGACGCATCAAACCTTGCGGCGGCGCCGTTCCCCCCTGCCTGTTGCGCGAGTTCGACATTCCGCAGACGCTGATTGTCGCCCATGCCCTCTCGGCGCGGATCATCGCGCCGTCCAACCGCGCCGTCGACATGCCCATCGACGGCGGCTTCGTCGGCATGGTCGACCGCGAGGTCTTCGACGAATGGCTGCGGCAGCGCGCCTACACGGCCGGCGCCGATCGCGTGACCGGCACATTCCTCGGCATCCGCCGCGACGATCCCGGCATCGCCACGGTGTTGTACCGTGCCCCGGGGCAAGCGGACGAGGTGGCTGAGTTGCGGACCCGCGCCGTTATCGGCGCCGACGGCGCGAATTCGGCCGTCGCCCGCCAGGAAGTGCCGGATGCCGGCAAGCAAAAAAACGTCTTCGCCTATCATGAAGTCATCCGCTCGCCGGCGGCCGGCAGCGGGAGTTTCGACCCCACCCGCTGCGACATTTACTACCAAAATCATGTGTCGCCGGATTTTTACGGCTGGATCTTTCCCCATGGCGAGACCGCCAGCATCGGTGTCGGCAGCGCGCGCAAAGGCTTTTCCCTGCGTAGCGCGGTGCGCGACCTGCGCGCCGCCGCCGGGCTCTCGGACTGCGAGACGATCCGCGGCGAAGGGGCGCCGATCCCCATCCGCCCGCTCAAGAAATGGGATAATGGCCGGGATGTCGTCCTGGCCGGCGACGCCGCCGGGGTGGTCGCCCCGGCCTCCGGCGAGGGCATCTATTATGCGATGACCGGCGGACGGCTGGCGGCCTCGGCGGTCGGCGAATTTCTCGTCACCGGCAATGCCAAAGCCCTGGCCAAGGCGCGGGCCGAGTTCCTGCGGTCGCATCGCATGGTTTTCTGGGTTCTGGGGGCCTTGCAGTATTTTTGGTACAGCACTGACAACCGCCGTGAACGCTTCGTCAAAATGTGCGCCGATCCCGATGTGCAAAAGCTGACCTGGGAGGCGTATATGAACAAGAAGCTTGTGCGCGCCAGACCAGGCGCCCATCTGCGCATCTTCTTCCAGGATCTTGCCCATCTGCTCGGTCTGGCCAGACCATGACCTATGACGTCGTTCAGCTGAACGCACCGTTCAGTTGAACGACGTCGGCCCCGGTTACCGGATCGGCGGCGCCAGATACAGGTCGGGAGAGGCGAAAGAGTGGATAACCGCCCAGTCCCGCCACTGGTCGACGACGGTACCGGTCAACAGGATGCCGATCCCGCCGGTCAGCGGCGTCAGGATGGCAAACCACCAGGCCCAGCGATGGATCGACTCCGTCGTCGCATTGAAGCCCATCGTCCAGCGCCAGAACAATGCCGCCCGTTCCGACGCCGTTCCACGGTCGGTGATCTGGTCCAACTCGCGGTCGCCGCCATAGCGGGAAACCGCCAGGATGGTCGCCCCATGCATGGCGAACAGCAGCGCCGACCCATAGAGGAAGGCGATGGAAAGGCAGTGGAAGGGGTTGTAAAACAGGTTTCCGTGCATCAGCGAGAAGTTATTCGTCCAGTCGAGATGCGGGAAGATGCCGAAAGGCACCGCTTCGCTCCATCTGCCGATCATCACCGGACGGATGAAGCCGAGGACCAGGTAAAGCCAGATCGCTGACGCGAAGGCCCATGAGACATGGGTCCCCAGCCCCAGCTGCTGCGCCCGGCGATAGGTCCGCGCCCACCACAACAGCATCGAGGTGGTCAGAAAAAAGCCGGTTATCAGCCACCAGCCGCCCTCATTCAACGGCGGCATCACCTGCAGACCGTATTGCGGCGGCGGCGGATTGAGCGACAGCCAGGGCAAATGAAAGATGAACTTGAGCGGATCCCAATTCACTTGGGCGCCCATGTTCATGCCGATGATGAGAATGGCGATGAAGCCGGTAAACAGCGAGGCGATGCCGAGGAAACCCAGATAGATCGGACCGATCTGGGCGCAGCCGATCTTTCCCAACCAGTAGGAGATCAGCGGCGTCCCCGACCGCCCGAAGGTGCTGGACAGCAGGGGCGGCCCTTCCTCCGGCTCTGCCGAGCGCACCTGGATCTGGGTGAAGATATTCTGATAGCGGGGCATGGCGCGTTCCTCCTCACATTGGGCCGGGATAGGGCGACGGCGTCGACGTGCCCGGATCAACCAGCAACCACAGGGGCTCCCACCAGGATTCAAACGACTGGGTCCAATAGGGGCCGGAAATCAGGATACAAACGATACTGAAAACCACGGCCGACAAGGCAAGGAAGAGGCCCAGACGATGAATGCCGAGAGGACTGATGGAATAGCCCATCAGATCGCGGAAGAACGTATCCTCATGCTCCGGCATCCTCACTTCTTTGCCCTTGCCGGGATTCGTCGCCGACAGGATGGCTGAACCATGAAGGCCCAGCGCGAATGTCGTGGTGAAGAAGAAGGTGATGCCCAGCATATGGGCGGGATTGTAATGAAAATTGCCGTAGGTATAGCCGGTGGTCGACACCCAGTCCAAATGGGTAAAGATGCCGTAGGGAAAGCCATGCGCCCAGGCGCCCAGCAGCACCGGCCGGATCACCACCAGGGCGAAATAGGCAAAAATGGCGAAGCTGAAGGCCACCGGAATATGGTAGCCGATCCCCAGTTTCCGGCAGATCTCCACCTCTCTCAACGCCCAGGCGCCGAAAGCGCCAAGGGCGCAGAAGGTGATGATCTGCCACAGCCCCCCCTCTTTCAACGGCGCGAAACTGAGGCCGTATTCCAGCGGCGGCGGATTTATGGTGATCAGGAAGGGGTTAAAGGTGCCCTGCAATGCCGCGCCGTAAAGGATCAAGGCAGTGCCGAGCCCGGCGAACATCGCGGCCGCTACGCCGAAGAATCCGACGTAAAGCGGACCAACCCAGTAATCGAAGAGATCACCCCCGATCAGGGTGCCTCCGCGAACCCGGTATTTTCTTTCGAAACTCAGCAGTGCCATGTCAGTTTCCCTCGGCCGGCTGGCGATGTCGCCATCAGTTCATTCCGCTGTGATGGTGGCAGACGGTTTCGGACGCGCCGCAACCATCTGCCGCCAACTGTTGAAACCTTTCAGGTTTCCGACCTATGACGTAATGACGTCGCTTATGACGACGTTGGCCCCGGCCTTTACAGGCTTCGGCCCCTCGATCCAGTTGAAGCGGCTGGTGCTCAGCAGGATAAAGTGGATCAAGATCGCCAAGGTGAAAAGAAACACGCCTAACGCAACTAAAACGCGGCGCGGATCGAATAATGTCCAGAGTCTCCACATGAGATTGCTCCGCTAACCGATGAGGTTGGACAACAGAAGCTGGGCGGTATGAATGCCCGTCTGCAGTTCCGAGTAACCGTTTACGCTAGGCAGCCAGGGACGCCACATCCAGACCAGGACATGGGCGGCAACAGCCACCAGAACGAACAGAATGAAACTCGACACGAAGATATTGTGGAACTCTTTGGCTTCTGCCTCTGTGAGACCCGAAAGGGTATCATCTCTGCTTGCCATTAGATCACCTCCAAGAAGGGGCTTACCATCGCCGGGGCGGTCTGCTCCGGCCACCTTCGGCATACCGTGCTACGGTCTGCCGACCTCGAGGCCGGAGGTCCCGGCCAAGCTGAAAAAAGCATTTGAACGGCGCGGGTCATGCCGCGTTATCCCGCAAAACCGACCGCGCCCCGTCGAAACTGCGGCGCGTCACCAAGGTCTCCCCGGCTTCGCGGGCGGCGCGTTCGGCCGCATCACGCAAGCGTTTCGCCAGCGAGATCCGCACCAGAACCGGCTGCGCCTCGATCAGCGCGTCGAGAGCATCCTGGGCTTCGGCGTCCCAGGGCAATTCAACGTGGAAGCGGGACGGTGTGGCCTCGATTTTGTCCAGTTGCCCGGATAGCGGCAGGATGTTGAACAGCGCATCGAACAGGGCATTGCAGACTTCCTGGACCAGATAGGTCGCCCCGGAATAGCCCATGACCGGAGTACCGGTATGGCGGCGGATGATGGTCCCCGGAAAGGAGGCCGGCACAAAAATCGACCGCGAACCGCTTTCGGCCATGTACATACGTTCGTTGAAGCTGCCGAAAATGATCAGCGGTGACGCATCGCGGATCGCCTGGCGCACGGCCTCATTGTCGGGCTTCACCCCGGCGGTGCGGGCAAAGGAAAAGCTGCATAGCAGCCCCAGGTCGTTTTCCAGAAAGCCACGGATACCGCGGACATAGGTCTCGGTGGCGACGATGGCAAAGCTGGCGCTGGCGAAAAAGTCCTGGGTGACGGATCGCCACAAATCCCACAGCGGCTTGATGGTCGTCGCCTTCTCGCGTTCGATGAACGGCTCGGCATCGACTCCGGTCAGGTCTCCCAATGTCCGCAGGAATTTGGTCGTCGCATGCAGTCCGATAGGGGCCTGCAGATAGGGTCTGCCGAGACTTTCGCACAACTGCCGGCCGAACTCGCGGTACAGGCAGACATTGACCTCGGCATCGGCAAGCCGGCCGATATCGGCCAGGTCGCTGCCCATCGGGAACACCATGTTGACCCGGCATCCGATACCTTCGATCAGGCGGCGCAGCTCGGCGAGGTCGGAGGGCAGGTTGAACATGCCGTAGGTCGCGCCGATGATGTTGACCAGCGGCGGCTCGCCGTCCTGTCGCGATGGCGGCGGCGGCAATGTCTTCGGTCCGAACTGTGTCCACAGCCAGGTCAGCGCCCGATCGCTGGACTGCCATTGATCCTCGTCGATGGTTCGCGGCAGGAAGCGGCGGATATTGGTGCCCTCGGGAGTGACGCCGCCACCGATCATCTCGGCGATGGAGCCGGTGACGACAACCGCCGGCA
>Ga0007882_10000788_pt1 | contig 18459 bp, 15 predicted proteins | sample CryBogCBH12Aug01_FD_71195 | JGI IMG/M metagenome (GOLD analysis project Ga0007882, IMG submission 71195) | Freshwater microbial communities from Crystal Bog, Wisconsin, USA - CBH12Aug09.1 | ecosystem: Environmental > Aquatic > Freshwater > Lake | place: Crystal Bog, Wisconsin, USA | collected... | reverse complement strand
TGGCCTTACGCATGATGCCTTACAGTTGATTAGGGAGCAATCATGCCTAGAGTAAAACGTGGTGTCACCGCAAGGGCGCGGCACAAAAAAATATTAAAACAAGCCAAAGGCTATTATGGGGCGCGTAGCCGCGTTTATCGCGTTGCCAAACAAGCCGTCATCAAAGCCGGTCAGTATGCGTACCGCGACCGCAAACAAAGAAAACGCCAATTCCGTGCCTTATGGATTGTCCGTATCAATGCGGCAGCCCGTCAATTTGGCATTTCTTACAGCCGTTTGATCAATGGCTTAAGTAACGCCAATGTGGCCATTGACCGTAAGGTGTTGGCCGATATTGCCGTGCGTGATATTGAAGCATTTGGTAAAATCGCCGAGATTGCCAAAGCTAACCAAAGCCCATTGCAATAATACGCACTATAAAGAACCATCGGCCCTAAGACCGGTGGTTTTCATCTTGCTGGGCTAACAGCCCAGCAAGACTAGGTAAAAGCTCCCTGTCGGCAGCATAAAAGTATGCCCGGATCATTTGCCTAGTCTTACTGTTGGCACTTACTGCAAATGCAAATTTTTGCTAGGCAAGTAGCCTAACCACCGCCCTTTCCAATTTAAACTTAAGCGAGCGAAAACGTGTCCGCTACTCCAGAAGAAATTCTCGCGCAGGCATTGGCAGCGCTTGCCGAAGCCGAAGACCTAAACCAACTTGACCAAGTCCGCGTCCACTATTTGGGCAAAAAAGGCTTGTTCACGCTGCAAATGAAAGAACTGGGCCGATTGGACCCAGAACAGCGGCGCTTGGTCGGGCAAGTGATCAACCAAGCGCGCGACAGCTTTCAGGGGCAATTGGAACACAAAAAGACCTTGCTGGAAAATGCCGCCCTAGCTGCCCGTTTGGCTAGCGAACGCATTGATGTCAGTTTGCCGGGGCGCGGGCAAACCATAGCGGGGTTGCATCCGGTCACCACCACTTTAAGGCGCATCAACAAAATTTTCGCCAGTGTCGGCTTTCAAACGGTCGAAGGCCCTGAAATTGAAGATGATTACCATAATTTCGGCGCCCTCAACATTCCCGACCACCATCCGGCACGGGCCATGCACGATACCTTCTATTTTGACGCGCATACCCTGCTCAGGACACATACATCCCCTGTACAAATCCGCGCCATGGAAGCGCAAAAACCGCCCCTGAAAGTGATAGCGCCCGGGCGCGTCTACCGGTGCGATTCCGACTTGACCCATACCCCTATGTTCCACCAAGTGGAAGGCTTTTTGGTGGACACCGATGTCAGCTTTGCTGATTTAAAAGGGGTGCTATACGAATTTTTGCGGGCGTTTTTTGAAAAAGACAGCCAAGTGCGTTTTCGCCCTTCCTACTTCCCGTTCACCGAACCCTCCGCCGAAGTGGACATAGAATGCGTGATGTGCAACGGTGCAGGTTGTCGCGTATGCGGGCAAACAGGCTGGCTGGAAGTGATGGGCTGTGGCATGATTCACCCCGAAGTGTTCAAATCGGTCAACATTGACAGCGAACACTACAGCGGCTTTGCCTTTGGCATGGGGGTCGAACGTCTTGCCATGCTCCGTTACGGCATTAACGACTTGCGCTTATTTTTTGAAAATGACCTTAAATTCCTAGAACAATTCAATTAAGCCGGAAAATTGGAACATGCAAATTAGCGAAGCTTGGCTACGGGAATCCGTTAACCCTCCCATCGACACCGAACAATTGGTGGCCCAACTGACCATGGCAGGTTTGGAAGTCGATTCGGTCGAACCTGCCGCCGCCCTTTTTAGCGGCGTGGTGGTCGGGCAAGTGTTGGCACTGGAACAGCACCCCGATGCCGACCGCCTGCGCGTTTGCCAAGTGGCGGTGGGCGCTGCCGAAGCGCTACAAATTGTTTGTGGGGCCAGCAATGTCCGTGTTGGCCTAAAAATACCTGCCGCCTTGGTGGGTGCCAAATTGCCCGGCGATTTCAACATCAAAAAATCCAAATTGCGCGGCGTGGAATCGTTAGGGATGCTCTGTTCCGAAAAAGAGTTGGGCTTGGCTACCGAAGCCAATGGGCTAATGGAATTGCCCGACGACGCACCGGTTGGTGTGGACATCCGTGATTATCTTGCCTTAAACGATTCACTGATCGAAGTTGACCTGACCCCCAACCGCGCCGACTGTTTAAGCGTGGAAGGAATAGCCCGCGAAGTGGCGGTGCTGAACCAACTGCCTTGGACGGCACAGGCAATAGCAACACCTCCGGTCAGCCATAACGAAACCCTTGTGGTAAATGTAACCGAACCTGCCGCATGTCCGCGTTATTTGGGTCGCCTGATCAACAACGTCAATGTTCTTGCCGAAACGCCGTCATGGATGAAAGAACGTCTGCGCCGTTCCGGCATCCGTAGCTTAGGGCCGATTGTCGATGTGACCAACTATGTACTGATGGAGCTGGGCCAACCGTTACACGCATTTGATGCCGACCAGCTCAAAGGCGGCATCACCGTGCGCTATGCCCATGCCGCTGAACCGCTGGCCTTATTGAACGGGCAAACCATCCAATTAGACCCTGACACCTTGGTTATCGCCGACGACCAACAAGCCTTGGCCTTTGCTGGCGTAATGGGCGGCAGTGCATCCGCAGTATCGGACAGTACCCGCAACGTATTTTTGGAATGTGCCTTTTTCACGCCGCGTAACATTGCTGGCAAAGCCCGCCGCTATGGCTTGCATACCGACTCATCACACCGCTTTGAACGCGGCGTGGATGCCACCTTGCAAGAACGCGCCATTGAACGGGCCACCCAGTTGATCTTGGATATAGCGGGCGGCGCAGCCGGTCCGCTTAGCAGCCACACCTCAGCTGAACACTTGCCGCAACGCCCCGCCATCCATTTAAGAAAACAACGCATCAGCAAGCTATTGGGTGTGACTTTTGACGACCCGATCATCTCCGGTATTTTGCAACGGTTGGGCATGGTGCTTGAACCGCAAGCTGACGGCTGGCAAGTCACACCGCCCGGTTTTCGTTTTGACATCAGCATCGAAGCCGATCTGGTCGAAGAAATTGCCCGTATCCACGGTTACAATAACCTGCCTAACAGCCGCCTGCTGTTACACGCCCCGCTGGGTTTAGCCACCGAAACGGTTGCCGATCTGGAGCGGGTTAAAGATTTGCTGGTTGATAGGGGCTATCAAGAAGCCATCACCTACAGCTTTGTTGACGAAGACATCCAACAAGCCATTGCCCCCAATGATGAGGTTGTGCGCCTAAAAAACCCCATTTCATCAGAATTGGCGGTTATGCGCACTACTTTATGGTGTGGCCTGTTAAAAGCGGCATTGCACAACACCAACCGCCAACAAACCCGTGTGCGCCTGTTTGAAACCGGCTTGCGCTTTGTCAAAGAAAACGGGCAATTGCAACAACAAAAAATGCTCGCTGGCTTAGCTTTGGGCAGCGCCTACCCAGGGCAATGGGGTGAGGCTAGCCGTAAAGTTGATTTTTTTGACATTAAGGCCGACATCGAAGCCCTGTTCAAACTTACCGGACAAACCCCCAGCTTTGTCCCCGCCACGTTACCTGCCTTACATCCCGGGCAAAGTGCGGAAATCTTGTCCGCCTCCGGTCAGCGCATTGGTTGGCTGGGCATGTTGCACCCGTTATTGGAAAACCAACTAGGCTTTGACTGTCAGGTTTACTTGTACGAACTTGACCAAAACCTGTTGTTGGACAAAAGCATACCGGCATTTAAGGCACTTTCCAAATATCCGGCGGTCAACCGTGATTGGGCCTTGATTGTTGCCGAAAACGTCACCGCCGATGATATCATCGACTGTATAAAAAGCAGCCATGAAGCCACCTTGAAAGGGATCACGCTGTTTGATATTTATCGCGGCAAAGGGGTTGAAGAGGGCTGCAAAAGCATCGCGCTAAGCCTAAATTTACAAGACGACACGCAAACACTCACCGATTCTGAAGTTGAGGCTATACTAAGCAGAATCTTAGCAATACTGACCATTACCATTAATGCAAAACTGAGGGATTAAACCATGGCATTAACCAAAGCGGATTTCGCTGAAACCTTATTTGAAGAACTGGGCCTGAACAAACGGGAAGCCAAAGAAGTTGTAGAGTTGTTCTTTGAGGAAATAAAAAGCTGTTTGGAACAGGGTGAACAGGTCAAAATATCCGGTTTTGGCAAGTTTGAGCTGCGCGACAAAAACAGCCGCCCAGGAAGGAACCCAAAAACAGGCGAAGAAATCCCTATTACAGCCAGACGCGTCGTCACTTTCCGCTCAGGCCAAAAACTCAAGGCTCGGGTAGAAAACTATTCCGGTGCAGAGCAATAACAAAACTTCACTAAGGGAACAGCAACAAAGCCAAGGAACGGCTTTAAATATTTAACCCGATTACAATTCAACTGTTGTATAATTAACCGTTTAACATCTTAGGCTGGTAAATCTTACCAAGCCACCATCTATTATCGGGGCGTAGCGCAGCTTGGTAGCGTACTTGTCTGGGGGACAAGTGGTCGCAGGTTCAAATCCTGTCGTCCCGACCAACTTTTTCAAGGGGTTATAAATTGACCCTTTGGCGTGAATCGTAAAAATGGCGTTTCGGGATAGCATACGGGATAGCAATTTTAATTTATTAGCTTAATCCCCGCGTCAACAATCTGACGTAACCATTGCCGCTGTTTCGTTACCGCTATCCTTTTTGGCGTGAACTTTTTTGACTTGTGTATTGATGCCCTTCAACTGATAAGGTTAACTATGAACAAATTAATGATTGCTTCAATCTGTATGGCTTTGCTTGGCGGATGTTCAACACGGATAACGGACTTTACTTTTATATCGTCGAAGAACATTGACCTTTCCCGTGGCGCTGATTTCAAGCGTTCGTCGGTTCGTGTAAAAGGGGAAGATACGAGAAGTATTATTTTTCTAATTCCGGCAGGTGAGCCGAACGCCAAAGAGGCGATGGATAAGGCCATTGAGAGTACGCCAGGGGCGGTTGGCTTGCTAGACGGGGTTATTAATAAGCACTATTGGTATATCCCTTATATTTACGGTGAAGTGTCTTATGAGGTGGAAGGAACACCGTTAATTGATCCGGCACTCTTGAAAAGCTATAAGTAATGCGCGTTGTCCTTAACCGGCTAAAGCAGTTAATGTGACACATCAATTAAGGCTGGGTAACACTGGCCTTTTTTGTGCCTGTTAGATTGGCAAGTGTTGCCGGCTTTTATGTTATAAGGTTTTGATTTAATAATTATATTGAAATGTGGAAACGGTGCGGAGTTGTTTGCGGAGTTCGGTTTTGCGTAGTTTTGGAATGGCGCCGTTGGCTGCGCACCAAGCTGCGCACCAAGCTGCGCACTTCGTTCTTGCGTACCCGATGGGTGGCTGAGGGGTGCGCTGTCCGCTGTGCCATTGGTGTGAATTAACACAAAACCAGACATTTTTAAGCTTTTTTTATAGAGAACCAATGCTAATCAATTAGTTGTGGGCAATCAGGGCGGGAATGTGGCTTAAAAAAGTAGACATTTTGCAGGCAAATGCTTGTTTTTTGGTTATTTAATTGAAAAAAAGACAGTTTGCTGTGTTACGGTTATTGAGATGGCTTTTTGGGGTGGCTTGTAGTGGGCTGTTGTGCTGGCTGCCTTGTGGTTGGTGGTGGGGCATGGCTTGGGCCAATTGGTTTAATGGGCGGTCAGGTTGGTTAATATGTGCCTATCAAATTACTGTTTATAAGGGGGGCAAGATATGAAAAATGGCTGGGTCGGGCTTGTGATGTGGGTGGCGTTGCTGTTTTTTTCTGGTGCATGGGCAGGTGAATTTGAAGAAGGCTCAGCCGCCTTCAATCGTAATGATTATGCAAAAGCCTTGGAGTGGTGGCAAAAAGCCGCAGTACAGGGCAATGCCGCTGCACAAACCATCTTAGGTGTGATGTATCACAATGGCGAGGGTGTGCATAAGGATATCGCAAAAGCCTTTGAGTATTGGCAGAAGGCAGCTGCACAGGGACATGCCGATGCACAAACCTACTTAGGTGGGATGTTTTACAATGGCGATGGTGTTCCCAAAGATTATGCAAAAGCCGTGGAGTGGTTGCAAAAAGCCGCAGTACAGGGCAATGCCCTTGCACAATACAACTTAGGTTGGATGTATGCCAGTGGCGATGGTGTTCCCAAAGATGATGCAAAAGCCGTGGAGTGGTGGCAAAAAGCCGCAGTACAGGGCAATGCCGATGCACAAAGCAACTTAGGTGTGATGTATCACAAAGGCGAAGGTGTCCCCAAAGATGATGCAAAAGCCGTGGAGTGGTATCAAAAGGCTGCTGTGCAGGGGCAGGCAGATGCACAGCTTAAACTTGGATTGATGTATAGCTATGGCGAAGGAGTGTCGCAAGACTACGCTGAAGCTGTCAAGTGGTATCGGCTGTCGGCGCTAAAGGAGAATGTCGGCGCGCAATACAACCTAGGTTGGATGTACGAAAATGGCGATGGCGTACCCCAAGATTATGCAAAAGCCGTGGAGTGGTATAGGCTGTCGGCGGTGCAGGGTAATGCCTATGCACAATTCAGCTTGGGTTCGATGTATAGAAAAGGCGAAGGAGTGCCGCAAGACTACGCTGAAGCTGTCAAGTGGTATCGGCTGTCGGCGGTGCAGGGTATTGCCTATGCACAATCCAACCTAGGTTTGATGTATAGAAAAGGCGAAGGAGTGCCGCAAGACTACGTTCGTGCCCACATGTGGGCAAACATTGCAGCTACCGGTGGCGATAAGTATGCCGTAAAAGATCGGGATTTGGTTGCTGACAAAATGACCCAGAAACAAATAGCCGAAGCCCAAAAAATGGCGCGTGATTGTTTGGCCAATCATTATAAAGGCTGTGATTGATGGGATAGGGCTATGGGGGTGCATTAAATAAAGTCGGTTAATGCGGCTAGTTAGTGTGGGTCTGGCCAGTGGCTTTGGGTCAGTTGCTTGACAAAGTCGGGTTGGCCGTGGATGGGTTGCCAGTTGAGTTGTTGGATTGTGCAGTGGCGGGTATGTTTGCCGGGCAGCCAGTCAAAGATGATGTATGCCACGTAGTCATGGCGGATGGCTTTGGCGATGTAGTCGAGGTGGGATGGCCCTAGGTAGGCGGCATGGTAGTAGCCGGGTGAATCGGATTGTTGGATGAGCAGGGTTTCTGTGGGGTTGAAGTGGCAATACAGCAGGGTGTCATCGTTGGGTAGCCAGCCGTTGTCGGGCGTTGCCGGGGCTTTGGGGCTTGCCAGTTGTTTGACGGCTTCGCGTAGGCTCAAATGCGTGGCGCGTTGCGTTTTTGCCTGTTCTAGTGTCGGGTAGTGTTTGGCTAGCTTCATGTAGAGCTGGGCGGTGCGGTGGGATAGCTGGCAGTGGTTTGCCAGCCAATTTAGCCAGTCGCCGTACTGGCAGAGGTGTTTGGCTTCGATCAGTGCCGACCCGCAGGTGATGGCGTGAAGGATGGCTTGGTTTTTTGAGTCTTCCACTTGTTGGTGGGTGCGGATGATGTGTTGTGCCAGTGTTGGCAGGTCGGTTGTGGTGGTTAGGTCTTTCATGGGCTGTGATTGCTGATTGGGTTGGTGGGTTTGGTCTGCGGCTACAGTTAACTTGCGTTTTGAGCGTGGTTGGTAATCCATGGGCTTGATCGGGTGCGTGAATTTAGCGATTTTTTAGCGATACTTTGCCGTCAATCTAAGCGTTGGTATGGCTGTCTGTTAAGGGGGCTGGTTTTACAAAAAACACAAAAAAAGCTGTTTTTATCATGTAATTAATTGATTGTTATGGTTTTATTGGTTTTGTGCCGTGACAAAAAACTGCAAAAAATACAAATTTTTGCATTATTTGTGATTTTTTGTGGTGGCACAAATTTACAATTACTTTATTGTTCAATAACTTACGAGCTATTTAGGGCGTTTTTTGTGTTTTTTGTGGTTTCGGCCTATTTGATGAGCTGGTATTTTAGGCCGCCGCTGCCTTCTTCGATGAAGGCCACGCTGAGGTAGCCGGCCTTTACCATTGCCTCCAGCAAATCCCTTATCTTGCCGCTGCGGCCTTTGGTGATGCTTTTAAAGAGTTTGTTACCGCCCAATGCGTTGATGATGGCCTGTTCTGTCCGTGGCTTGGGGTCTTTTTCAAACAGGCCGATCACTGCGGAAAATTCGGCGGGGATGCCAAATAGCCGTTTCAGTCGGCAATAGTCCAAGTTGGCCTCCAGCAAGTCGCGCACGATAAGGATGGCCTGTGTGACGTGGTCGGGTTGGATGTCCATGTCCAGCCTGTTGTCCAGCAGGTGCAGGTTGGCGGCGATTTTCATCACCTGCATATCAGCCTTGCCCGCTGCGCCGCGTAGGCTGTCAAGCTGCCCGAACTTGCCGTTATCCGCCAAATGGGGTTCAAGCTCGTTTTTAAAGCTGGTGATGGCGTGCCAACCTTTTGGGCAGATTTTCAGATGGTTCGGCTCAACCCGTTTTAGCGGCTCTGGTTTGCCTTTTTCATCCAATTCCGGCACGATAAAAATCCGTTCGGCAATACTGGCGCAAATCGCGTTATAGTCCTTCAGCAAAGCCTTGTTGAGCCGTGGCGTGTCGAAGTGGTCACGCTGGCCTAGCTGGTGGGGTTCGGACAACACTAGGAACCGTTCCGCCAAACCCGTGCCGTTGGATGCCGTGTGGATTTTCTCAATACTGCCAGCTTGTGCAAATAACGCCACGCCGCCAGCGACAATGCCGCAATAGCCGCGCCGTGTGACACGTTGGCTGTTGACCCATCCGCCGTCAAAGCCGTTTAAGAGCATGTCATTATTTGAGGCGCGGCCTTCGCCATAGCTGAAGCCCAATAACGAGTTGACCAAGCCTTGTTCTGAGGATACGGCGGCAAAGTAGCCAGCGCTGCCGATCAGGGTCTGGTCAAGGGCTTCTGGGGTGCTGTTGGTGACAAACAAGGTGGCGGTGCAGCCGTTTTCCCGTGCCGTTTGGTAGGGTGAAAAGAACGGGTTTTGGAAGATTTTCAGCGCCCATGATTTGCCTGTGGCGGGCGGTTGTTCCGCCACGCCGTAAATGCCAATGGGGATTGAGCCGCCGTATCGGTAATCAACTTCGTAGGCACGGGTGGCCATTGATGAGAAGGCCGCCAAACCCATTAGCAACACTGAATTGGGCGGCAAGCTGGTGGTGGCGGCGGCGGATTTTGCCAGCTGGCCTATCAGCGAGCCTTGGGGCAGGTGCGCCAGCAGGTCTATGGCGGTGGTGGCGGGGTCGGTGTCCAGGATGCCCGCTGGTCGGTCTGTGATGGGGTCACGGGCTTGGTCAAGCTTGGTGACTGCGCTCATAGTGTGCCACCCGTGCTGTTGATATGGTCATTCCAGTCGTGGCCTTCGGTGGGCGGTATCATAAACTTTCCGCCTACGGCTAGTGCCGCTTCCCTTGCAGCCTTCTGGCCCACGCCGCTAACGTCATTGTCTCCCATTATTATGATGTCGGCGTTCGGGCAGGCCTTGCGGACAATTTTCGCCACGGGTCGTAGGTTGCCCGCGCTGTAGGCGATGACGGTATATTGTCCGGTGACTTCATGCAAACTGGCTGCCGTCGCAAAGCCCTCGGCGATCAGGAGGGTGTCTGTTTTGCCTGTTATCCAACAGTGGCAGCCTTTGGTTTTGCCGCCAGTCAGGAAGCGCTTGGTGCCGTCCTGTTCGATGAACTGCAAACTTGCTAAGGTATGGCTTTCATCGTACAGGGGTAGCAATAAGGTGCGATGCCAGTCTGACTTGACTCCGTGGGGCTTGATACGCTTTCTGGCAAGGTAGGGGTGGCTGCCGCATAGCATGTTGTCGTCCCAAATGGCTAGGGCTGCTTTAGCGGCCTGTGCGTAGGCGGCGTTTTGTTCGGCTTCCCGTTCAGCTTTCAGGCGGTTGCGTTCGGCCTGCAAGTCGGCCTGTTGTTGGCGGCTGAGTGTTTGCCGCTGGGCTTGCCAGACTTCAAATTGTCCGGTTGTCCAGTCGAACAGCCAACCACCTTGGCCGTCAGCAAACAGCTTGACCCGTGCGGATGTGTTGCTTTGCCGTTTGCCCAGGGCGGGGATTTTCTGGATGACGCCATGTTGGATGCCGGGCGGGGCGGTATAGCCGTGGGAGGTGATGAACTGGTTAAAGTCGTGTGCCATTGTGGATGTCCTTAGCTTTGGCGGAGTGCCGCGCAATGCGGTATAATGGCGGTGTCTGGTTGCCGTTATGCCGATCACGAAGAACCCGCCATTTGTTGAAAATGGGCGGGTTTTTTTATACCTTGCGGTTTTGGGTTTTTTGTTGGATCCAGTCGTTGACTTCGGATTCCAGGAAGCCGATGGCGCGTTCTGACAGTTGGATTTTGGCGGGGAATTTGCCTGCGTTGAGCAGGGTGTAAATGGTGGAACGGCTAAGGCCGGTCTTTTGGATGGTTTGCGGCAAGCGGAGTATTTTGTTCATGGCGTGTAACCTCGTTTGTTATGTGTCGGGGTTATTTTGCCGGGTTTGGGGGGGTGTTAATAGCTGAAAGGGTTGTAGGTGGGGTGCGTGGAAAGGGTTGTAGCTGTTTGTTATACATTTGTTTTTGTTGATTTTTATTGGGTGTAGCTATTTGCTTGCGGGTCTGCCTTGGGCGGCCCATTGGGTGCAACATTGCGTGCCCGTACCCGCACTGCTGGATTTGCTTGCGGGTCTGCCTTGGGCGGCCCATTGGGGGCGGATGATGACTGCGCCTTGTTTGGCGCAGATTTTTGAGAAGCCTTGTTGGCATAGCCAGTCTTCTATGGTGGCGTTGATGGGGTGGGTGTCTTTGTCGTGCGGGTCGGCGTTGCGCCAGAATTTGTTGGCGGCACGGATGAGGGTGTTTAGGTCATGTGAGTGGTGGGCGGTGTCGGGGGCGGAGTGTTCGGCAGATGGGGCGGGTTGGTTGGTTTGGGGGGCGTTGAGGTTGGCTACCAAGTGTTTGAGGGTGGCGCGGTCTATGTGGAAACGCTCTTCTATGTCGTCAATACTGATGGCTATTTGGTTGGCACTATGACCACTTGATAAGTCATCGATATCCCAGTATCCGACAAATCTTTTTTCCCTTTCTGGATACAGCCACCATTCTAAATCGATAATTTCATCTGCTATTTCCTTTTGTTCCCAAGGTGGTATTGATGTGGCTAGGGGGTCAGTTGATTTGTCGTGCAATACTACTTTAGAAGAGTAAGCTTGCAGCTCATACTTAATGGCATGACAGGCTTCGGCGGGGGTCATATCATGGTGTGTAGCCATTACCTTGGCTAGGGTGATAAGGTCGATGAGGTCTGATTTTTTTACAAAGTCCATGCTAAACGCTCCATTAAGGCGTTGTCCATTAGGGGGATGACCGGAGGCAGGGTAATGGGCCCTGTGTTCGCCCCGTCGGGCTATCCGGTCTGGGTGATTATAGCGGGTTTTGGGGCGCTGAGAAGGCTTGGGTATGCCTAATGCTTCTTCAGCAGTGCGGCGGAGAACGCCGTTAAGCAATTATTTTTAGGCTTTTCAAGCGGTATTGCATGGCTTTGTTGGATGCACCGAACAACGATGACATTTTGTCAACGAAAATACTGACGGGCATTCCTTCAGATGGGTGGTTTTTTTTATAAGTTGCAAGCAATTCGATGCCTTTTTCTAGCAATAATGATTTTGGCATAATCAATTGGGCGGCAAACCCGTTGGCCTCTGATTCGTTCTTGTCCCAATAGGAAGAGCTTCGGCTCATCGTTTTGGTGGAATCCTTAAATTCCGGCCTGAATGGCGATAAATGCAGGCAATAATGGCCAATCTCATGGGCTAGGGTGAAGCGTCGCCTTGGGGTGTATGAGTTTTGTAGAGGGTTTATCCTTACCACGGGCTTGTCATTTTCTATTGAAATTTCACCAATGGAATCACGGGCTTGAAGTGTTGTGTCGTCGATTACAATGATGCCCAATTTTTCGGCTATTTTATCAACGTCAATGGGTGCGGACACTTCAAAACCTTGATAGGAAAGTGCCTCTAAAAGTTCTTTTGCATTGGAGTAAGTTATTTTTTCTGACATCACCCGTTCCTCTTCCCGCCGTTTCTGAATTGTGAGCTGATTTGCTGTAGCTTCTCGTTGTCTTGTTGCATTTGCGCGAGGTTTTCTTGCAAATCAGTGATTCTTGACTCTATCAGTTCTTCCATTTTTTCTTGCAATTGTTCCTCTATATGCCTTTTTACATCGGGGTTGTCAAGCAGCGAATCCAGTACCGATATGCCAAGCTTTTCATCTTGTTTGATTTTTTGTTTAAGTTGGCTAAACACTTCCAGTTGTTCGGCCTCTTTGGATGCGGCAAATTGCTGGGTGAAAAAATAGCCCGCGACCCCCAGAACAACTGTAAAGCCAACAAAAATTAGGGTGGTAAAGACAATGTAGGTGTTTGCTATGGCGATGGCATCCCCAGTGCTAGTTGTTGTGGGGATTTTGCCTAGCCAGCCAACAAACCACGGGGCTAGGCAGCCGCCGCAAAAGCCAATCAGCAAAAAGCCAAATAATTTAAATGCTTTCAATGTATTTCCTTGGTTGATGGTTTCGGTTATGGTTCATCCCACCCATAAACAACGCCAGGTGCTTCAAATGTCACTTTGCCTCCTGATGGATAGTAGAAATAATCTAAATAACCGGTTGTTATTTTTTCTGGTGTTCCAAGTATATTTATCACTTGGCTTTTGCTCATGCCTTTTGCCAGCCTTCTCCATGCGGCTTTCCCTTGCGGTGTATCGCTGACTGTCGCCGGTGCGGCTGTTTTGTTGGCTTTTTCCAAAGCATCCATCCTTGATTTCAGGTCAAGGATTTCTGATTTCAATTGCCAAATGTCCTCTATTTTTGGTGATTCTTGCTTTGCAAAGGCTTGTCCAGATAGCAGGATAAAAATAATTGTGGCTGTTGATTTCAATGTTTTCACGATTTTTTTCATATATTTTTTTATTGGTTAGCACTATTAGATGGTGGTCATGTGGGTTACAGCCGTTTGTCTGGGGCGGCGGCAATGCCGATTGCAGTGGCCCTGGTCGAATCCAGTTTGATGGTGGGGTGTTGTTGGGGTTGGGCCAGGCTGTTCTTTTGGTCTCGGCGCACGGCTTTAATAATGTCGTGTGGGGTTGCAAGCATGGGTGTTCCAGGTGGCTTAGGCGGTTTGTTTGAACGGCACGACATTATCGTCGGCATTGGCGAGTAGGTTAAGCCGTCCGCCCAGTGCTGTCCAGGCTTGTTGTTGGTCTTGCCAGCGGGTTTGTTGTTGGTAGACGCGTTTCATTTTGTTTTGCTCGGCGTGGTTGGCGCAGCGTTCGACCACGTCGCTGTCGATGCCGAGTTCGCCCATCAGGGTGGCGCCGGTGCGTCTTAAGTCGTGGGCTGTCCATTTGCCGTCGGGCAGGATGAGGGCTTGGCTGTTTTTGCAGCGGCCTTGGTGGAGGGTGTCGGTTTGCCGCCCGTCTATTTGTTTGGCTATGGATTTTAGGCAGACGGGCCCGCTGTCGTTGCGGTTGGGCAGTAGCCAAACATCACTGGTGGCGACCGCTTGCAATTTTATGAACTGTGCCAGCGCAAAATCTGACAAGTGGATTTTGTGCAGTTTTTTGTTTTTGGCGTTGGCTACGGGGATTGTCCAGAGCCTTTCTTGAAAGTCGATGTGTTGCCATTGGGCTTGGCTGATCTCGCCGACACGGCAAAGGGTCGCCAGCATAATCCAGATGGTGCATTCGGTGGATGGCAATAGCCGTGCGTCGGGCAGTTGCCGCGCCAGCAGGCGGATTTCTTTTGTGGACAGGACTCGGTCACGTTCGGTGGGCTTGGTGGTGGCCTGGGTGATGCTGAGGCTGGCGGTGGGGTCGAATTCGATGATGTCGCGGTCTACGGCAAACCTGAACATTTGGCGGATGAGTTTTAGCAGGTTGCGGGCGGTGTGGGCTGCGCCGCGCCGTTTGATGGTGTCGGTTATTTGGGTGATGTGGCTTTTGCGGATGTCTTCCACCAATAATGGCCCTAACAGCGGCAGTACGTCTTTATGGAACATGCGGCAAACATCGGCTTGGTCTTTGCGGTTTATGAGGTCGGTGTCGCGCCAGTGGTTGAAGAGTTGGGCCACGTCTTGGCGTGCCGCCAGTTGGGCCAGGTGGCGTTGTTCGGCAAGCTGTTGTTGGGTGTTGCGTTCTGCTTCGAGCTTGACTTCCAAGGCGGGGTTGATGCCTTTTTTGAGCATGTCTTGGTAACGGTCGCGTTCTTTTCTGGCTTTGACCAGGTCGCTGGTTTCCTTGGGTTGTTCTTTGATGGGGATGGTCAGCCAATATTGCTTGCCTTCAAACCGGTAGTAGTATCGGTAGGACACTGCGCCGCCGTCGGCAATTGAGCGGATACGCACATATAGATTGCCGCCGTCTTTTATGTTTTGCTCTTTTTCGGCGGGCTTGAAGTTTTTGAGCGCCAGCGGTTTGATTATTTTTTCAGCCATTTTATCGTACTTTGCCAATCGACAAGGGGTAGGGTTTTCAATTATCAATCACTTAGCCGCTTTTTTTCGGGATAGCATTCGGGATAGCAAATTGATTGCATTCAACTGTACCTTATCGCACAATTTAGGACAATGATTTTTTATAATATTATGTTTATTAAGTTTTTTATTGAATTTCCAGAACGGCAAAAAACGGTAAAAACTGTTTTCGTACTTGTCTGGGGGACAAGTGGTAGCAGGTTCAAATCCTGTCGTCCCGACCAACTTTTTCAAGGGGTTATGAATTGGCTCTTTGGCGTGAATCTTAAAAATGGCGTTTCGTATCAACACCCGTACCAACAAACGGCAAGCATGACCGCTTTGTTACCCTCGTTTGGCCCTGTCGCCCGCCGCTTCACTGGCTTAACCTGCCCACACATAACCCCGCCCATAACAGGTTTCCATGGGTAGCTATCTATGCAGGTAACCATTCACGGCTCCATTGCTGTGCTTAGGCTTCCCTGTGTTGGTTGGCATAAATAAGCCTTGCCGTGCGTTAGGTTTTACCGAACAACTTGGCATTTTTTTGCACAAAATGTATGCCGACCTGCTATGCCGACCTGCTATGCCGTGGGCTTAGCATACACCGTGCCAGTGTGCCTAACATAACCCCGCCCCTCCCAATCGCCGCCCAAAAATAAAGGGGGCTAACAGGGCTTCCCTTAAAGATTTTTTACAGAACCAAAACCACGTTAGCGGTCGTGCCGCCTCGGCAAGATGAAGCAGTCATCATCAGCCACATTTGCAGGAAACTCTGCCGTAAACCAGCTAAGTGGTGAATTGGGGGCGATGCCATATTTGCGGCACTCCAACTGTGCTTGGTGTCTGAAATGCCCCATTCCCGCCGCCGCAAGGTTTGTACTCAAATGGTCAACTGGCTGTGAAGTGGGGTAGGGCGGTGTTAACCCGCCCCTTAGCCATAACTTTGCATTGTGTGCGGTCATTCCTGCAAGTTCAGGGAACTGTGCGGCTAGGTGGTGCAGCCGCTTCAGTAAGCTTATGCCCTGCCGCTAGCCAGGCTAAAAGCCCCCGCTGCCTTGGATTTAGGTTGCTATCATTGGACATAACGTAATTCCATTATGATTTATGGGTGTATAAGGGGTAGTGGTTTTTGGTAAAATCCCTTATAGAAAACCTTTGTAAACCATTAGTAGTGCACTGCTACTACACCTTATACACCTGTGTTTTTATGTAGTGGTTGATGCGTGGCTGTTTCGGGTACAATGTATGGCATGATGGCGAACATACGCACCTGCACACGCTGCGGAAGCGGTCACCGCACACGCAGCGGCAACGTCTGGGCCGCTTTGTCCGCAAATCCCTGGCCTGTTCAAAAAAAGCCGAGTTCCATCGCATCGCACTGGCACTTTTTATCCATGAGTACAATTTGGAACATGCCAGTTAATATTTAACCACTACTGGGAATTGCACCCAAGCAAAATAATCTGGCAGACCATCGGGCGGTAGCTGGGCTTCGACTACGCTCAGCCAACGAACTTTAAGCTGTTTTGTCCCTTCGGCTTCTCAAGGAACGTAGGGTTTAGCTCAGGGCCAAGCACGGCTTAATTTGCGACATCTGTTGTAGGAGCGGGCCATGCCCGCGATTAACGGATTACCACTACAGCGCGTCGCGGGCATGGCCATGCTCCAACAACCCGATAGCCCGTTGTGTAACATCAGTTACTTATATTTTAGGATATGGTTATGGATAGTTCGGAAGAATGGGCTTTACCCGCTGCAACTTGGGCAAATCAAGGGGACAAGCGCATATCAAGGCAACCAGTGGACTTGACCAACTGTGACCGCGAACCGGTGCAGTTTCCCGGGGCTATTATGCCGCATGGGGTTTTGCTGATCTTATCCCTAAGCGACTTTCGTATTCAGGGGGCCAGCGCCAATAGCGTGTCTTGGTTTGGTACTGATGCAGCACAGCTTTTGCACGGTCAGCTTGACCGGCTATTGGCGGCGCACCTCCGGCAGACCTTGGAGACAAGTCTGGCACTTATCACCGAAGCCCGGCTACCCCGTTATCTTGGCAACTTTCTGACTTTGCAAGAACGACGGTTCGATGTTTTCGCGCACCGTTCCGGCGATGTCTTGATTGTTGAGTTTGAAGCCATACCAATGGAAGTGGTAGAAACTGTGTCGGCAGTGCGCATGGCTGAGATCACCGACTGCATCAATTTGCTGCAGGGTGCGGAAACTTGGCAGGCAGGCATGGCTATCGGTGTCCGTGAATTGCAACGGCTGACTGGTTTCGATTCGGTGGTGGGCGCCCGTTTTCTCGCGGATGGTTCTTTCCAAGCGGTCGCTGAAGCGTGCGAGGCGCATTTCCCATCGGTGCTCGACAAACGCTTTCCACGCTCCGATATCCCTGAACCGGCACGGCGACAAATGGTGTTGATGCCGTTGCAGTATGCCCAGGACTTGGATTACGAGCCGGTGGCGCTGGTTATGGCTGATCAGGCCCATGACCCTTTGCAGATAGACTTGGGTGCAGCGTTGTTGCGTAGCATCTCGCCGATGTGCCGCCGCTTTTATAAGAACATGGGCGTACAATCACGCATGGTGATGGCTTTGCTGGACAAAGGTGAGCTGTGGGGCTTCTTTAGTTGCAAAAACGCCACACCCCGCCCGGTGGCCTACTCTGACCGCCTGGTTTTTAAATTATTTGCCGAAATGTCGGCGCTATTGTTGGTTGAAAAAGAACGGGCCGGACAGTTTCAAGCTGCACTACAAGTCAAGCACGGCATTAGCCAAATCACCGCCAAGCTGTCTGCTGCCGAAGCGTTTCCGGACGCGCTGGGTCAGTTACCGGCGCAGCTACTCGCGCATCTCGATGTCACCGGGGCCGCGCTCTGTGTGGAGGGTCAAATCATCAGTGCGGGCGTTACCCCGCAAGAAACGGCTATCCAAGCCCTGCTTGCTTGGCTGGACGGACAAGACAAGCCCTTTTTTATAACCGATAGGCTACCGACACTGTGCGCTGCCGCCGCCCAGTGCCAAGCTCAGGCAACCGGCCTGCTTGCGGCGCGTTTGATGGCCTCAGGCCAGTATTTGCTGGTTTTTCGGCCTGAACAGGTGTACGAAGTCAATTGGGCGGGTGACCCTCTAAAACACCCCGAAATTGATCTGGTCAGTGGTGAGGAACGGTTTACGCCGCGTGGTTCTTTTGAGGTTTGGAAGCAGGATGTGAGGGGGACGGCACGTGCCTGGCAAGATTATGAGGCGGAAGCGTTAACTGATTTGCAACGCACGGTCATCCAATTGCAGTACATTGAAAATCGGCGTATCTTACAGTTTCGTTTGGCGCAAAGTAACACCGAGCTGGAAGCGTTTGCCTACATTGTTTCCCATGATCTTCAAGAGCCACTGCGGGGCATTGGTAATTTCGCGCAAATTTTACTGGACAGCGCTGGGGGACAATTCGGGCAACAGGAACTGAACTGGCTCACTACTATCCTGAGCCTGAGTGGCAGGATGAGCGGGCAGATTAACGCCTTGCTGCAATATTCACGCGCCAGCCAACAACCATTAAAGCCACAGTTAGTGGATATCAATCTGCTAGTGGACAGCGTGCTTGAGGATTTGTCCGCCAGTATCAAACACACGGCAACGCAGATTGACATCCCCCGTACTTTGCCTAGCCTATCCTGTGACCCGATCCGTGTGGCATCCGTGTTCAGCAACCTGATTAGCAATGCCATTAAATATAACGATAGTGCCGAAAGGCGGGTTGAGATAGGCTATCTGCAAAACCCAACACTGACTTTTTTTGTCCGTGACAATGGCATTGGCATCCCCGAAAAATTTCATCAGGCTATCTTCACCATTTTTCGCCGTTTGCACGGCCGCAACGATTATGGCGGCGGCACCGGGGCGGGGCTGGCGATTGCGCGTAG
>Ga0007882_10000786_pt1 | contig 18541 bp, 16 predicted proteins | sample CryBogCBH12Aug01_FD_71195 | JGI IMG/M metagenome (GOLD analysis project Ga0007882, IMG submission 71195) | Freshwater microbial communities from Crystal Bog, Wisconsin, USA - CBH12Aug09.1 | ecosystem: Environmental > Aquatic > Freshwater > Lake | place: Crystal Bog, Wisconsin, USA | collected... | reverse complement strand
CCGGCCAGGGCGGCCAGTGGCGGGCCAGTCTGGCGCTGATCGGCCGGGCGATCGTGATCCGTGGGCGAGGATGGCCTGATCAATCATTTACGGGGGCATTGACGGGAGCGCCGAAGGTTTCGCCGAGGGCGGCCGCCAGCCGCTCGATCACCCCCGGCCAATCGCCCTCCTCGCTCTGGCGGAACAGGCGCAGCGAGGGATACCAGGGGCTGTCGGCGCGGTTGATCAGCCAGCGGCAGTCATTGCCGTGGGGCAGCAGGACCCAGCAGGGGCGGCCGAGGAGGCCGGCCAGATGGGCCATGGCGGTGTCGACGGTGATCACCAGGTCGAGGCATATCAGGGCGGCGGCGGTATCGGCGAAATCGCCAAGCTCCGGGGACAGATCGGCGACCTGGCGGCAGCCCGCCATTTCGGCGCCGGCATCGCCCAGTTGCAGGCTGAACCAGCTGAGACCGCCGAGGGACAGCAGCGGAACCAGCCGTTCGAAGGCCATCGATCTGCCGGCGGCGGTGGGGCCGCCGGCCCAGACCAGGCCGATCTTGCGGCCGGCCGCCTTGCCGAGGCGCTTGCGCCAGCGGGCCGCCAGCGTCCTGTCCACCGGCACCGCCACCGGCGGCGGCAGGGTGTCGAGGTCGGTGCCGAAGACCCGCGGCAGACTGAGCAGAGGGCAATGCAGGTGGAAATCGGGCAGCGGGTCGCCGGCGGCGACCACCCGCTCGACGCCGGGCAGACCCGACAGAAGGCGTAGCAGCGGCGGCCAAACTTCGAGGATGACGCGGCCATGGCGCGCCGCCTCGACGGCGAAGCGCGAATATTGCAGGACGTCGCCCAGCCCCTGTTCGCCATGCACCAGCAGGACGCGCCCGTCCAAGGCCTCGCCGGTCCAGCGCGGCTGTCGGAAATGGCGCGGCGGGCCGGAAAAATCGGGGCTCTGCCAGCGCCATTCGTAATGCTCCCAGGCCTCGGCCAGGCGGCCATGCATCATCAGGTAGACGGCGAGGCATCGGTGGCTCTGGTGATCGGCGGGATTTACCGTGACGGCCCGGCGGAACAGGCCGATGGCGCTATGCTGCCCGCGGCTCCACCGGCCGCGGCCCAGCAGCGCCAGCGCCTCGCCGTCGCCAGGGTCGAGGACAAGTGCCCGGCGGCAGGCGGCCTCGGCCTCGGCCGGCCGCCCCTGGCTGTCGAGCAGCCGGCCGAATTCGGCATACAGCCCGGGTTGCCGCTGGTCCAGCAGCAGTCCCCGGGCCAGCAGGGCGCCGGCGGCCTCCGGCCGGCCCGTCTCGACGGCCAGGCCGCCGAGCAGCCCCAGCGCCGCCGCCGACCGCGGCAGCAAGGCCAGGACCCGCCGCGCCAGCTCCTGGGCGTCGGCCTGGCGGGAGGCGCGGCGCCGGGCCTCGGCCTCGGCCAGCAGCTGGCGGGGGTCGAACAGGCGTGCCGCCAAGGCCCCGCTCCATCCGCGCTCGCCCCCCAGGCGCAGCACCCGAGGCAGCGCGCGCCGCGCCTCGTCGAGGCGGCCGTCGTCGGTCAGCGCCTGAACATAGGACAGCCAGTAGCGGCCATAGGAGGGATCGGTGGCGACAGCCGCCCGGATGGCGGTCAGGCCGGAGGCGAGGTCGCCCCCTTCGACGGCGACCAGACCGAGATTATGGCGGGCGTCGCTATGGTCCGGACGACGGCGCAGGATCGACAGATAGAGATGGGCGGCATCGACCCGCCGCCCCGCCTGGTGCAGGGCGATGGCCTGGTGATGGAGGGCGTCGAGATTATCGGACATCGGCTTGCCTGGGTTGGTGGGGGAGCGCCTGCCCGAGGGCCGCCGCCACCTGCGCGATGACCGGCGGCCAGTCGCCGGCCGAGGCCTGGCGGAACAGGCGCAGGCTGTGGGGTACCACGGACTGTCGTCGCGTCCGTCGAGCCAGCGCCAGTCGCCGGCCCAGGGCAACAGCAGCCAGCCCGGGCGGCCCAGGGCGCCGGTCAGATGGGCCACCGCGCTGTCGACGCTGATCACCAGATCGAGGCCGCTGACCAGGGCGGCGGTCTCGGCGAAGTCGGTCAGCCAGGGCGAAAGATCCTCGACCATGGGCGCCTGAGCGAGATCGGCGGCGCGGTCTCCCACCTGCAGGCTCAGCCAGCGCACGCCCTCGAGCCGCAGCAGCGGCGCCAGCAGCGAAAATGCCAGGGAACGCTCAAAATCCCTGGGATTGTCTGGATTTCCGGCCCAGACCAGGCCGACGGCGAGCCGGCCGTCATCGCCGATGCGCCGGCGCCAGGCGGCCGCCCGGTCGCCGGCGGCGCGCAGATAGGGGGCCGGCGGAAGGGTGTCCAGGGTGGTGCCGAAGGCCCCCGGCAGGCTGAGCAGCGGGCAATGGACGTCGAAGGGTGGCAGCGGCTCGCCCTTGGCGATCACCCGCTCGATCCCGGGCAGGCCGGCCAGCAGGCGGACCAGCGGCGCCTGCACCTCGAGGATCACCCGGCCGGTGGTGGCCACCAGCGGCGCATAGCGGCAGAATTGCAGGCAGTCGCCGAGACCCTGTTCGGAATGCAGCAGGATGCGGCGTCCGGCCAGCGCCTCGCCGGTCCACAGAGGCTGCCGGAAATCACGCTTCGGGCTGGGAAAATCCTTGGTTTGCCAGCGGAATTCATAATGGCGCCAGCCTTCGGCGAAATGTCCAAGGCCGAGCAGAAGGATCGCCAGGTTGTAATGGGCGGCGGCATCGGCGGGGCTGTCGACAAGGACCCGCCGGTTGAGGTCGACGGCCTCCCGCGGCCGTCCCTGCCGGCGCATGACCGAGGCCAGATTGCTGCAGATCCTGGTGAAATCCGGGGCTATGGCGAGGATTCGCAGGAACTGGGCGAGTGCCGCCGCCGGCAGGCCGTCTTCGGCCAGCCGGTTGCCCAGGCCGACCAATGCCTGCAGATGCGCCGGTTCCAGCAGTTGGGCCAGGCGGTAAAGCCAGGCCTGGCGGGCCAGATGGGCGCGGCCGGGCAGGAGGGAGGCCAATGTCGCCGCGGCGTCGGCGAGGGCGGCGGCATTTTCGGGATCCGCCGGCGCCAGGGCGACGGCGCGATGGCAATGCAGGAACGCCTCGGAGACCCGCCCGAGGCCGCCCAGCCGCAGGCCCTGACGCCGGTGTTGGGCGGCCAGGTCGGCTGCGGTTGCTATCAAAGAGGGAATAGTTATGTTGGCTAAGTTCATATCGGATCGTTTAGATTTACAAGCTTACTTTAACATGTATAAAAAGAGCCTCTGTGACATCATTCACTCGTAATGGTATATCATGCAATCCCTGTTTTGGCCGAACCCTGACTTCGCCCACCGGGCCTGGGGACGCGCCGTCGCCGCCTACCGGTCGGGGCAGCCGGCATCCGCCGAAGGTCTGGCCCGGCTGGCGCTGGTCCTGCATCCCGGCCATTTCGAGGCCTTGCATCTGCTGGGCGTCCTTGTCGCCGCCGGGCGCCCCGAGATGGCGCTCAGGCTGGTGCTGTCGGCCGCCCGGCTGCATGGCGGCATCGCCGAGGTGACCGTCAATCTGGGATGCCTGCTGTATCGCCGCGGTCGCATCGACGAAGCGGTCGTGGTGTTCCGCCGGGCCCTGGCACTGGGGCCGGAAAACCAGGCGGTGCATGTGTGGCTGGGTCTGGGCCTTCTGGCGTTGGGGCAGTTCGCCGGCGGCTGGGCGGAGTTCGAATGGCGGTTCATGAAGCCGCAGCCATGGATGCCGGCCGAGCTTGCCGTCCTGCCGCTGTGGTCAGGCGAAGCCCTGGGGCAACGCCCGCTGCTACTGCATTACGAACAGGGCATGGGCGACATCCTGCAATTCTGCCGCTTTCTGCCCCTGGTGACGGCCGGCGCGCGGGTGGTTCTGCAGGTTCACCGCCCGCTTAAACGCCTGCTCGCGGCCCTGCCGGGGGTCGAACGGGTGATCGCCCATGACGAGCCGCCGCCGCCCGAGGCCGTCCGGTTGCCGGTGATGAGCCTGGGACGGGTGCTGGCGCTGACGCCGGACAGCGTGCCGGCGAGGGCCTATCTGTCGGCGGATCCGGCGGCGGTGGCGCGCTGGGCCGGGCGGTTGCCGGGCGACGGAGGGGTGCGGGTCGGCCTGGTCTGGGCGGGCAATCCCCAGCATCCGCGGGACCGCCAGCGTTCGCTGCCGTTCCCCCTGGCGCAACGGCTCCTCGGCCTGCCGGGGATAACCTGGTACAGCCTGCAGGTCGGGCCGCGCGCCGGCGACATCGCCGGCGGTCCGCCGCTGGTGGATCTGGCGCCGGAACTCACTGATTTCGCCGATACCGCGGCGGCGCTGTCGGCTCTCGATCTGCTGGTCTCGGTCGATACCGCCGTCGTCCATCTGGCCGGCGCCTTGGGCCGCCCGGCCTGGGTGATGCTGTCCCATGTCGCCGACTGGCGCTGGGGCCTGACCGGCGAAACCACGCCCTGGTATCCGTCACTGAGACTGTTCCGCCAGCCTCGCGAAGGCGATTGGGAGGCGGTGATCGACCAGGTCGCCGGGGCTTTGGAGGACTTTTTCACGGCACGGACGCCTGAGCCAACCCATGAGGGACCTTGAATCAATCATTATTAATAAATATGATTAGGAAGCAATCATACCCCAGGCAGATAGAGATTTTCATGGCACAGGCCGAAACCAGAGTGCTCACCGCCCATGTTCCCCTGCTGATGGCAGAAAAGATCGATCAGATGGCCTCGCGCCTTGATCGTTCCCGCGGTTGGATCATGAAACAGGCACTGTCCGCCTGGATCGACCAGGAGGAAGAACGTCACCGCCTGACCTGCGAGGCCATGGCGGAGGTGGATGCAGGCCAGGTGATCGATCACCAGGCCGTACAGGCTTGGGCGGAGAGCCTCACCGCAGACGGATCGGGGCCGGCGTCTCGCTGATGGATCTGAAATGGACTGGAAAGGCACATTCGGATCTTGTGCGACTGTATGAGTTCCTGGTCCCCGTCAACCGGACGGCCGCCGCGCGTGCCACACAGATGCTGGCGAAGGCACCGACCATCTTGTTGACCAACCCGCGCATCGGCGAACGTCTGTTCGAGTTCGAACCGCGCGAAGTCCGGCGGCTCCTTGTGGGTCATTATGAGATACGCTACGAAATTCAGGGATCAACCATCTATGTGCTCCGAATTTGGCACAGCCGGGAAAATCGGTGACGAGACATGGAGACCTATCCATTTCCGCCGGCCGGCAGATGCACGATGACGGTGGTGCCCTCGCCCAGCACCGAGATCACCTCGACATGCCCGCCATGCAGTTCGACGAAGCTCTTGACCAGCGACAGCCCCAGGCCGGCGCCGCTCTGCGCGATGTCGTCGCCGCCCCGCGGGATGGCGCCGCGGACGAAACTGCCGAACACCCGGTCCTGCTCCTCGGGGGCGATGCCGCGGCCGGTGTCGGCGACGGTGAACAGCACCTCGTCGCCGTCGGCGCCGCGCTGGGCGGCCAGGGTCACCTGGCCCTGCGAGGGGGTGAACTTGACCGCATTGGATAGCAGGTTGAACAGCACCTGGCGGATACGTCGTTCGTCCACCACCATCCAACCGATCTCCAGCGGACAGTCGAAATTCAGCTGCAGGCGCTTTTCGCGCAGGCGCTCGCGGGTCAGCCGCAGCACCGCCGTCAGCATGCCGTGGATGTCGACGGTGTTGAGGCTGAGCGTCATCTGCCCGGCTTCGATGGTCGCCAGATCAAGGATGTCGGACAGCACCTGCAGCAGATGCTGGCCGGCATCGGTGATGCCCCGGGCATAGTCCTGCTGGCGTTTGTTGAGCTTGCCAAAATATTCATGGGTGAGGATTTCGGAGAATCCGAGAATGGTGGTCATCGGCGTCCGCACCTCGGCACTGACATTGGCGATGAAGGCGCTCTTCAGGCGGTCGGCGGCGGCGAGGGCATCGTTACGCTCCCGTAACGCCCGCTCCACGCGGGCCGAATCGGTGACGTCCAGCCAGGTGGTCAGCACCGCGCCGTCGGGCAGCGGCACCGAGGCGTAATCGAGGATCGAGCCGTCCGAGCGCTCGATCCGGCCATGGCGGGCGATGCGCTCGGAAAACAGCGCCAGCATGCCGTCGCGCACCATCGGCCAGTCGCCGGCGACCGGGAAGAAGGCGTGGTGGCGTTCGATCAGTTCGCTGATATGCGGCTCATTGGCCAATTCGCCGGCGGTGAGGTTCCAGATCCGCCCATAGGCCGGGTTGGACAGCCTGAGGCGGCCGTCGGAGGAGAACACCGCCACCCCCTCATGCAGGTTGTCCAGGGTCTCGCGATGCACCGCCAGCGAGGTCTTGTGCGAACGCTCCATGGCCAGGGCGTCGGTGACGTCCTCATAGGTGAACAGCAGGCCGCCGAACGGATGCGCCGAGATCACCCGGCGCAGCGTCCGTTCGTCGGGCAGATGCAGCAGGTCCTCCCGCGCCTCCAGCAGCGAGGTGAAGCGCCGCAGTTCCTCGTCCTTGTAGGCGCGGTAATCGGCGACCTCGGGCAGTCGCCGGTGATCGCGCAGCGAATCGAGGATATTGGCGTAATTCGGCCCGGTGGACAGCCAGTCGCTGTCCAACCGCCACAGCATGGAAAAGGCGGTGTTGAAGAAACTGAGCCGGGAATCGGTGGAAAAGATGGCGATGGCGGTGCCGAGATTTTCCAGCACCTCGGCATGGGCGGCGACATGGCGGGCGACCTGGGCCTGCAACTCCTCCTGCGAAGTGCGGTCGACCGCCAGGCCGACGGTCAGCAGGCCTTCCTCGCCGCCGGTGTGGAACGGCGCCTCCAGCAGATCCACCAGATGACGGGCGCCGCCCATCACCAGATGGAAGGATTCGCTGCGCGGCAGGCCGGAGGCGCGGGCCCGCGCGGCCAAAGCGCGGGCTTCGCGGACGGCGGCGGCGGGCACCAGTTCGGTGCCGGCCTCCACTGCCGCCGCCGGCGAGGCGGCATTCACCGCCAGGGCATAGGCCTGATTGCAGTAGATCAGCGCCAGATCGCCGTCGCGCAGCCAGACCGGCAGCGGCACGGCGTCCAGCAAAGCCAGCAGGCGGTCGCGCTCGGTGCCGAGGTCGCGCCGCTGATGGGACAGGCTTTCCACCGCCGCCGCGCCTTCGGTGACGTCGCGCATCCACAGGACATCGGCCAGGCCGACTCCTTCCGCGGTGCCGGCGCGGATGCCGACCACCATGATGCGGCGGCCCGCCTCGCCCAGCGCCAGCTCGAGTTCGAAGCCGGTGCCGTGGCGGTGCAGGGCCATCACCGCCACATCGAGGACGGCGGCCTGGGCGGGGGGAAAGCTGTCGAGCACATCGCCGAAGCTGGCATTGGTGCCGCCATAGAGATCCAGCAGGACCGCCAGACGGCGGGAACATTGCTCGGCGACGACGGCGCCGCCCGGTTCCAGGTCCCAGCGGAAGAATCCGTCGGGGGCGGCGGCCAGGATCTCTTCCAGGCGGGCCCGCTCGATGTCCTGGCGCAATGCCTCGTCCACCGCCTGATGCAACTGGCGGCGCTGCCAGAGGAGGATGGGCAGGAAAACCAGCCCGACGAACATGGCCGCGGCGACGCCGGCGACCACCGTGTCCTCAAGCGTCGCGGCGGCGCTTTGGGCCATGGCCGCCGCCGGTAGCGCCAGCAAGATCGGCAAAAGAGTTGCGTACCGCCTCATGAATTCTCCCGGTGAGCGGGCAGGGTTACCCTGCCCGCTCACCGGACAAAAGACAAGGATCAGTACCGGTAGGTGTCGGGCTTGAACGGGCCGCTGGTGGAAACCCCGATATATTCGGCTTGTTTGGCCGTCAACTGGGTCAGCCTGGCCCCTATCTTGTCGAGATGCAGGCGTGCCACCTTTTCGTCGAGATGTTTCGGCAGAACATAAACCTGCCGCTCGTATTTCTGGTGGTTGGTCCACAACTCGATCTGCGCCAGCACCTGATTGGTGAAGCTGGCCGACATGACGAAACTGGGATGGCCGGTGGCGCAGCCGAGATTGACCAGCCGCCCCTCGGCCAGGACGATGAGCCGCTTGCCGTCGGGGAACTCGACCTCGTCGACCTGCGGTTTGACGTTGTGCCAACGGTAGTTTCGGAGCGCCGCGATTTGTATTTCGCTATCGAAATGACCGATATTGCAGACGATGGCGCGGTCCTTCATCACCCGCATATGCTCGATGGTGATGACGTCGATATTGCCGGTGCAGGTGACGAAGATGTCGCCCAGCGGCGCCGCGTCCTCGAGGGCGGTGACCTGATAACCTTCCATCGCCGCCTGCAGGGCGCAGATCGGATCGATCTCGGTCACCATCACCCGGGCGCCCTGGCTGCGCAAACTGGCCGCCGAGCCCTTGCCGACATCGCCGAAGCCGCAGACCACCGCCACCTTGCCGGCCATCATGACGTCGGTGGCGCGCTTGATGCCGTCGACCAGCGATTCGCGGCAGCCGTAAAGATTGTCGAATTTGGATTTGGTGACCGAATCATTGACGTTGAACGCCGGCACCAGCAGCTTGCCCAACTTGGCCATCTCGTTCAGGCGATGGACGCCGGTGGTGGTTTCCTCCGACAGGCCGCGCACGTCCTTCAGCATGGCCGGATATTTGTCATGCATGATCTGGGTGACGTCGCCGCCGTCGTCGAGGATCATGTTGGGGGTCCAGCCGTCGGGGCCGCGCAGCGTCTGCTCGATGCACCACCAGAATTCCTCCTCGCTTTCGCCCTTCCAGGCGAATACCGGCACGCCGGCGGCGGCGATGGCCGCGGCCGCCTGATCCTGGGTCGAGAAGATGTTGCATGAACTCCACCGCACGGTGGCGCCGAGCGCGGTCAGGGTTTCGATCAGCACCGCCGTCTGGATGGTCATATGCAGGCAGCCGACGATGCGCGCCCCGGCCAGCGGCTTGGCGCCGCCGAATTCCGTGCGCAATGCCATCAGACCCGGCATTTCGGTTTCGGCGATGCGGATTTCCTTGCGGCCCCAATCGGCCAGCGAGATATCGGCGACTTTGTAGTCGGTGAAGGTCATGTCCGGCTCCCGGGAAATGGATTGACTGGCCTATAGCAGCGGAGGCCGCCGGCGGCAAGAGGAAGAGGATTCTGCCAACGGCAACCTGTTCAGGTTCCAAAGTGGTAAATTTCCACCGTCATCCCGGGCGGAGCGAAGCGTAGACCCGGGATCCACTGCACAGGCGGCAGTTGTCGGCAGGTTGGGCCCCGGCTCACGCCCGCCTTAGACGCCGGCGAGAGCGGAGCCATCAGACACGGATGGAACGGATCACAACGGATGCACACGGATAAAAAAATGCGCCGCAGGCGCTAAAAAAATTGCGCTATCGCAGTTAAGTGTGGACATGAAGAAAACAGTGGCACCGGCCTCCGCGCCGGTGTTCCGGCGAAGCCGGAAGCCGACTGTTTCCGCCGCTTTGCGGCGGAGACCGGCAGGGACGCCGGCCCCACTGAAAGAAAATTTTGAAATCCACACTTAACTGCGATAGCGCTAAAAAAAATCATCCGTTTTCATCCGTTGTGATCCGTTGCATCCGTGTCTTGTGACCCGGCCGACCCATTGGATAAAAATTGAGCGGTGGCACGGGCTCTCCCCGCCCGTGTGTCTGTGCCACAGGCAGAGACGCCTGTGCCACTTGGTAACCCGCCGCGGCGTTGAAATCATCCAGCGGTTGGGTGTGCACTCCACCCTACAATTCACGCCAGATCTGTGCCAGGTAATCGAAGACCCTGGTGATGCGGTGCCCATTCCAATGATAGGCAAGGTGATTTGTCTGCACGGGGATACCGACGGCTTTCGGCCTGAAGGCACCAATGCAACTGCCGCCAGGATCTCGGACCGACGGATAGACCACGCCATTGCTGCCCTGATCGCGCAAGGACTGGCCTAAAGCCCGCATGTCCGTCTCGCTGACCGATTGAATGTCATGGAAATCGTTGCCGATCACGCCAACCAGCACCCGCATGTCCTCGATGCGGCTGATGCCCAGGTCGGCGTCGGCATAGAATTCCTCATAATGGAAGACGGTCTCCCGCAGTGCCGTCTCGAAATCCTTTCCAGCGTAATAAACACCAAAGGTTCCGTCGGAAAAGCGCGACCCCTTGGGATTGAGATGGGTGAACGGCGCCATGACACAACTGGCACCGTTGCCGCCAACGCGATCCTCGGGCGGCACCAGGGAGATATCGCCGATTTCCTGGCGCAGTCGTGGATTGACCAGGCCTTCAATGACGGAAATGGCCTCCCAGTCGGCAGGATCGGTCGAGAGCCGCTCGAACAGATGAATGGGCGGGAACCGGGTGGCGATGATGCGGTGGGCGCGCGGCCATTCGACGTGGCGCAGTTTCACGACCAGGCAGCTCTATACGCGTCCAGATAACCATGCACCGCGGCCATATCGGTGACATCGCCGGCTGCCATGCGCTGCAATGGCGTCTGACCGCCGAAAGCGCGATTTTGGCGCTTGAGCCAACCATCCGCCTGGGCCGCCTCCCGATAAAGGATTTGCAGATCCTTGAAAATGCCCAGCACATAGCCAATCCGGCGCACAGTGTCATGGGGCACGGCGCCGACCTTGCCGGACCGCCAGGCGTAATAGGTGCGCTCTGCCGGAAAGCCGAGAATGGCCCGGCCTTCTTTCGCCGAAACCCCCCACAGTTCGAAAGCGCGGAAGGTTCCCGCCAAAGCGCGGGCGATCTGGTCGTTGGTAACGGCCGGACGTGTTGATGCTGCCGCCATGTTGCCTTCACCGCAATCCTGCACCTATGCAGAAATATGCCAGATGATGCACTATTGCAAGATCATTCGGCTTTGCCACAGGCAGGGACGCCTGAGCCCCTTGGCCTTTTTGTCTGGAATATTAACCCGCCGCGGCGTTGAAATCGTCCAGCAGCTGGGCGATGCGGGCGCTGTCCGACTGGTCCATGATGACCCGGACGCGGCGCGTCGCCGCCACCAGGTCGAGGCCGCGGATGCGCTGCTTGACCATCGGGATGCAGCCCGCCGACATCGACAGGTCGCGGATGCCCAATCCCAGCAACAGCGCGGAGAAGCGCGGATCACCGGCGATTTCGCCGCAGACGCTGACCGGGATACGGGCCCTCAGCGCTGCCTCGGTGGCGAACTGCACCAGCCGCAGCACCGCCGGATGCAGCGGATTGTAAAGATGGGCGACGCTTTCGTCGGCGCGGTCGATGGCCAGGGTGTATTGGGTCAGGTCATTGGTGCCGATGGCAAAGAAATCGGCATGCCAGGCCAGCGCATCGGCGGCCAGGGCGGCGCCCGGCACCTCGATCATGGCGCCCAGCGGCGGCAGCGGCGTGGCGATCGGCAGCCCGCGGCGCTTCAGGTCGGCGACCACGGAGTCGAGGATGGCCCGCACCGCCAGCATCTCGTCCACCGTGCAGACCATCGGCAGCAGAATGCGCACCGGTCCATGGGCGCCGGCCCTGAGGACGGCGGCCAGCTGGGCTTCCAGGATGACGGGGCGCTTCAGGGCCAGACGGATGGCCCTGAGACCCAGGGCGGGATTGGGGCTGGTGGCCAGACCGAGGCCGGGGGCGATCTTCTCGCCGCCGACATCGAGGGTGCGGATGGTCAGCGGCAGGCCGTCGAGCCGATGCACCAGCTGGCTGAAGACGGCGTATTGCTCATCCTCGGACGGCAGGTCGTCGCGGTTCATGTACAGGAACTCGCTGCGCAGCAGGCCGATTCCGGCGGCGCCGCTGGCCAGCACGGCATCGATTTCGCCGGGCAGCTCGAGATTGGCCTGCAGGTGGATGGCGGCGCCGTCGAGGGTCACCGCCGGCACCTTGCGAAGCAGCGACAGGCGGCGCCGGCCGCGCAGGATCTCGGCCCGCCGGCGGCGGAACTCGGCCAGGGTGGCCGGACGCGGATCGGCGATCACCAGGCCCTTGCCGCCGTCGATGATGACCGTCCCGCCGCTGCGCGCTCCGCCCATGATGCCGGTCATCCCGACCACCGCCGGCAGGCCCAGGGACCGGGCCATGATGGCGGTATGGCTGGCGCCGCCACCCAGCAGGGTGGCGAAACCGGAGACCCGCCTGGGATCCAGCAGCGCGGTATCGGCCGGCGTCAGTTCCTCGGCCAGCACCACGGCATTCTTCGGCAGCAGGGAAAACGGCTTGTAGGGGACCTTGGTGAGGTTGCGCACCAGGCGCCGTCCGACCTCGCGGATATCCTCGGCGCGAGCCGCCAGATAGGCATCGTCCATGGCCAGGAAACTGGCCAGGATGTCCGTGATCTCGCGCTGGACCGCCGCCTCGGCGTTGAGACGTTCCTCGGCGATCCGCCGTTCGACGCCGCGCAGCAGGCGCGAGCCGGTCAACATCTGCTGATAGGCATCCAGCAGATAACCGAGATCCTCGCCGCCGGTGCCGGCCAGGTCGCGGGCGCGGGCCTGCAGCTTGCCGATCTGTCCCTGGGCGCCGGCTACCGCCTCGGCGAAACGCCGGCGCTCGTCGTCGAGGCGCGAGGCGGGCACGCGGTATTCAGGGACGCTGACATTGCCGGCATTGTGCAGATAGGCGACACCGATGGCCACCCCCGGGCTGACGCCGAGGCCGTGGAAGACCCTCTCCTCCGCCGGCGGATGCAGTGAGCCGGTGATCGCCGATGCGGCGTCTTGCTCGGAACCCATAGCCTCAATCTTCGTCGAACTTGCCGTCGACCAGAGCCACCAGGGCGGCCAGGGCGCCGTCGGCGTCGTCGCCGCGGCAACGGATCTCGATGGTGGTGCCGGGGGCGGCGGCCAGCATCATCAGTCCCATGATGGACAGGCCGGACACCTCGGTGCCGCGGTTGATGACGGCGATTTCGGCGGTGAACTGGCCGGCCAGCTTGACGAATTTGGCGGCGGCGCGGGCGTGCAGGCCGCGTCGGTTGACGATGGTGACGCGGGCGGCGATGAAGTGCGGGGTGTCGTCCATGGCGCCGATGCTACCGGCTGTCCTGGGTGAGCAGGCGCGAGGCGACGTTGATATATTTGCGGCCTGCCTCCTGGGCGCTGGCCACCGCGTCCCCCAGAGACTCATGATGGCGGACGCTGGCCAGCTTGATCAGCATCGGCAGATTGACGCCGGCAATCACCTCGACCTTGGCCCGGTCCATGATGGAGATGGCAAGGTTGGAGGGCGTGCCGCCGAACATGTCGGTGAGCACCACCACCCCGGAGCCGTCGTCGACCTTCGCCGTCGATTGCAGGATTTCGCTTCGCCGCAATTCCATGTCGTCGTCCGGACCGATGCAGACGGTGGCGACGCTGGGCTGCGGACCCACCACATGTTCCAGGGCGTTGACCAGTTCGTCGGCCAGCCGACCGTGGGTAACCAGGACCATTCCGATCATCGTTCGACCTTCAATTGACGTCCCCCTCCTCCAGTTCGCGATGCCGCAAGGCCACCGAGTGACCCTTCTGGCGGAGCCATTCCGCCAGCTTTTCGGCGATCACCACGGACCGGTGACGTCCTCCCGTGCAACCGATGGCAATGGTTAGATAACTTTTGCCTTCGGCGGTGAAACGCGGCAGCAACGGCCCGATAAGGTCCGTCAGTGACGCAAAGAACTGTGCGAACCCCGGATCGCCCTCGACATGGGCAACCACCCGCGGGTCGCGGCCGGTGAGCGGCCGCAACGTATCGACATAATGCGGATTGTCGAGGAAACGCGAGTCAAAAACCAGATCAGCTTCACGCGGCAGACCTTGGCGATAGGAAAAAGAGGTGACGAACAGCAGCAGCGGGCGCTGGATTTCGGTGGCAAAATGCAGGCGCAGCAGGTTTTTCAGATGGCCGGGCGGCAAGGTCGAGGTGTCGACGGTGACGAAGGCGCGATCCTTGAGCGGCGAGACCAGCCGCCGTTCGTGACGGATGCCGTCGATCAGCGGCCGGTCGGCGGCCAGCGGATGGCGGTGCCTGGTCTCGGTGTAGCGGCGGCACAGCACCTCGTCGTCGCAGTCGATGAACAGCAGCCGCAGCTCCAGGCGGCGCTCATGCATCAGGCGGTCCATTTCAGCCAGCATCGAGGTGGCGCCGAAATCGCGGGTGCGGATGTCGATGCCGATGGCCAGCGGGCGCGTCACCTCGCCGGGGCGGACCAGCGATCCCAGCAGCGACAACGGCAGATTGTCCACCGTCTCGTAGCCGAGATCTTCCAGGGCCTTCAACGCCACCGTCTTGCCGGCGCCCGACAGCCCGGTGACCACCACCACCTTGCTCGCGGTCGGGGGCTCGGCGGCGGTCATGGCGGGTTTCCCGTCATGCCGGGCAGCAGGCGGATGGCCAGACGGATCTTGGCGGTCGCCGAGGCTTGCCGGGGATCGACGGCGATACAGCGCACCGGGCGGTCGAGCAGGTCAACCGTCTGTTCCTCGGGCAGGCGCTCGATCGCCTCGGCGGGCCGCAGGTCGACCACCAGCGCCAGGGGGACCGGCGATTGATAGTCCAAGGTGACGATGCCCAGGCCGCGGACTTCCAGGAGCCCGGCAATGGTCGCCGGAGGACGGGCGGTCAGCCTGCCGCTGTCGAGGGCAAGCTCCACCTGGTCGTCGGCCACCAGTCGAGCACCGGCATCGATCAGGCGCAACGCCAGATCGGACTTTCCGGCCCCCGAGGGGGCTCGCAGCAACACCCCGCGTCCGGCTATTGCCACGCAGGTGCCATGGACCCGCATCATCGGCCAAAGGTGATGCCAGGCGGCGGTCCTGTCAACTGTGGCGCTGCCGGCAGGCAAAGAGTAAAGCGGGCGCCGATGACCGCACCGTCGTCGGCGAGGCGGTTGGCGGCCGACAACGTGCCGCCATGGGTTTCGGCGATCTGCCGGGAAATCGACAGGCCGAGGCCGGAATGGGTGCCGAACTTCTCGCCGCTGGGCCGTTCCGAGTAGAAGCGCTCGAAGATGGCGTCCAGCTTGTTGTCAGGGATGCCCGGGCCCTGGTCCTCGACATCGATCACCACCAGGCCGTCGCGGCGCCGGGCGACCAGGGTGATGGTGCCGTCCGGCGGGCTGAACGACAGGGCGTTGGTCAACAGATTGCGCAGCACCTGGCCGAGACGGCTCTCCATGCCCGACACCTCCAGCGGGTCGAGGGCGTCGGCGTCGATGGCGAAGGCGACATTGGCCGCCGCGCCGCTGTCGCGATAGACCTCGACCATCGCTTCGATCATCGGCCGCATGGCCAGCGGCCGCGCCTCGGCGCGGGACAGCTCGGCGTCCAGGCGCGAGGCGTCGGAAATGTCGCTGATCAGGCGGTCAAGACGGGTGACGTCGTCGGCGATGATGGCCAGCAGCTTGCGCTGGTGGTCGGCGTTGTTGATGCGGCTGACCGTCTCCACCGCCGAGCGCAGCGAGGTCAGCGGGTTCTTGAGTTCGTGGGAGACGTCGGCGGCGAAGGCCTCGATGGCGTCCATGCGCCGCCACAGGGCCTCGGTCATGGCGGCCAGGGTGACCGACAGATCGCCGATCTCGTCGCGGCGGGCCGACAGATCGGGGATGGTGTGACGGCGGCCGCGGCCGCGGCGGACCCGGTCGGCGGCGATGGCCAGGCGGCGGATGGGCCGGGCGATGGTGCCGGCCAGGTAGAACGACAGCAGAACGGTGATGATCAGCGCAAAAAAGAAAGCCTCGATGACGGTCAGGCGGACGGCGAACAGACGCTGGGTGATGTCGTCGGCCGAGCTTGACACCAGCACCGCCCCGAGGACCCGCTTGTAATGCTGGACCGGCACCGCGGTGAACAACAAAAGGCGATGGTTGCGGGTGGTGCGGAGTGCCGAGGACGGGTCGCCGCCGAGGGCGGTGGTCACCTCGGGGAAGTCGGCCGCCCTGGGTCGCGTATGTTCCTGATACTGCGGCAGATTCTCGGCGCCGAGGCGCGTCGACATGAGGAAATCGTAGATCCGTCGGGCGGTGTTGGGAAACCAGCCGGCGGCCGGCGGCGCCAGTTCCTCCACCTGGACCGGCAGATTGGGGGTCAGCAGGGCCCGGCTGTCGGCCACCAGCTCGCCCCGCTCGTCGAACAGCCTGGCCCGCAGCTGGGCCGGTGGCGCCAGCCGGCGCACCATCTGCCGGGCCGCCGCCGGGGCCAGTTCCGGCAGCGCCACGATGCCGTCGATGACGGCACCCTCGCTGATCGCCGCGGCGACCATTTCGGCGCGGTGGTGCAGGGATTCCAGTTCGGCGGCGATCAGTTCATTCTTGGTGCGGTCGAGATGGAACAGGCCGCCCACCAGGATCACCGGTGCCACCACATTGACCGCCAGGATGCGCAGCGTCAGCGGCGACAGACGCCGGCGGCGACGCCGGTTGCCGGCGGGGGAGCCGTCGGTCAAGGCTCGTCGCGGTAGCGGTAGCCGACGCCGTACAGGGTTTCGATCTGCTCGAAACCGTCGTCGATCTCGCGGAATTTGCGGCGCAGGCGCTTGATGTGGCTGTCGATGGTGCGGTCATCGACATAGATGTGTTCGCCATAGGCCGAATCGATCAGCTGATCGCGGTTTTTCACGTGGCCGGGACGGATCGCCAGCGATTTCAGGATCAGGAACTCGGTGACCGTCAGATCCACCATGCGGCCCTTCCAGGTGCAGGCATGGCGCGCCGGGTCGAGCACCAGTTCACCGCGGACCACCGCCGGGGTGGCGCCGGCGTCGCCTTCGCGGGCCAGTTCGCCGCGCCTGAGCAGGGCGCGGATGCGCTCGATCAGCAGGCGCTGGGAGAACGGCTTCTTGATGTAGTCGTCGGCCCCCATGCGCAATCCCAGCACCTCGTCCACCTCGTCGTCCTTCGAGGTCAGGAAGATCACCGGCACCGCCGAACTCTTGCGCAGGCGCTGCAGCAGTTCCATGCCGTCCATCCGCGGCATCTTGATGTCGAGCACCACCAGATCCGCCGGCTGGGCGGTGATGACGCGCAGGGCTTCGGCCCCGTCGGTGAAGGCGCGGACGCGGAATCCCTCGGCCTCGAGGGCCATGGTGACCGAGGTCAGGATGTTGCGGTCGTCGTCGACCAGGGCGATGGTCTGGGTCAAGGAGGCTCTCCGTCACGGCTCCGACGGTTGCCAGTCTTATCATGAAGCCGGCCGGAACCGGAGCGGTTTTCAGGCTCTCCGGCTGCGGTTGACGGTTGAACGCGCGGCTTTCTATAGTGGCGGCGATGTTTAACGGGGTGGACTGGTGATGATGGCTGAGGCGGCGCTGGCGGTTCGCCAACTGATGCGCGGTTGCCGCAAGGCGGCTCTGGCCACCGCCGGCGAAGGCGGCCGGCCCACCGTATCCCTGGTGACGGTGGCCTTCGATGTCGACGCCGGCCCCATCCTGCTGTTGTCCCGTCTGGCCGATCACACCCGCAACATCGATCGCGATCCCCGGGTGGCCCTGTTGTTCGACGGCACCGGCGGCCTGTCCAATCCCCAGCAGGGGCCGCGGGTGACGCTGGAGGGGTCGATCGGGCGGGACGCCGGGGAACGCTTGCGCCGTCGCTTCCTGGCCCGGCATCCCAAGGCGGCGTTGTATGCCGGCTTCGCCGATTTCGCCATTTTCCGGGTCGAGCCGGGCCGTGCCCATTGGGTCGGCGGCTTCGGCAAGGCCCGCTGGATCGAGCAGGGTCTGACCTGTCCGGCGCCGGTGGCCGCCGCCTTCGCCGCCGCCGAGGAGGATCTGCTGGCCGCCGTCAACGACCGCCTGGGCGGCGCCGGCCGGGCCGTCGCGGTCGATCCGGACGGCTGCGACCTGCGCCATCGCGGGCGTTTCACGCGGCGGTGTTTTACCGCTTCTCTCGCCGCGCCGGCGCAGGTTATGGAACAGATCGATAGATTAACCACAAAATCCTAGCGAGTATCGGTTCCCCCCATTATTGTTCCCCCGATTCTTTTGGCACTGGAGTCCGTTATGTCCAAATCAGGTATCCGTGGCGGCATTTCCACGAACAGCAAATTACTGGCTTGGGTTGAAGAGGTGGCACGTCTCACCAAGCCCGAAAACATCCACATATGCGACGGATCCCAGCAAGAGTACGACAGCCTGTGCCAGATGATGGTCGACTCCGGTACCATGATCCGCCTCAATCCGGAAAAGCGTCCCAACAGTTTCCTCTCCCGCTCGGACCCCAGCGACGTCGCCCGCGTCGAGGACCGCACCTTCATCTGTTCGAAAAGCAAGAGCGACGCCGGCCCGACCAATAATTGGGTCGAACCGCGGGAAATGCGGGCCACCCTGGATCGCCTGTTCGACGGCTGCATGAAGGGGCGGACCATGTATGTGGTGCCGTTCAGCATGGGGCCGCTGGGCAGCCATATCGCCCATATCGGGGTCGAGATCACCGACAGCCCCTATGTCGCCGTCAGCATGCGCGTGATGACCCGCATGGGCCAGGACGTGCTGGAAGTGCTGGGCCATGGCGAAGATTTCGTGCCCTGCGTCCATTCGGTCGGCAAGCCGCTGGCGCCCGGCGAAAAGGACGTCGCCTGGCCCTGCAACCCGGGCAATATCTATATCGCCCATTTCCCCGAGGAACGCTCGA